>WNGL01000024.1_pt1 | contig 167759 bp, 150 predicted proteins | sample 5400591 | NCBI WGS metagenome assembly WNGL01 (sample SAMN13153377, study PRJNA577476) | soil metagenome | isolation source: 80 cm soil or saprolite under Garry oak tree replicate 1 | place: USA:California | collected 2016-06-15 | reverse complement strand
TCTGGTCCCACGGCGGCATCGTCTGCACGGGAGAGACGTACAAGAACGTCGTCAAGATGACATTTGCCAAGGGAGCTGCGTTGAAGGACCCTTCAGGTCTATTCAACTCCAGCCTCGACGGGAATGTCAGGCGCGCCATCGACATCCACGAAGGCGACAAGGTCGATGAGGCGGCCTTGAAGGATCTCATCCGCGCTGCAGTGGCCCTCAATCTCAAGGGCAAGAGCAAGCCGAAGCCCCGGCGAGCGAGCAGCAAGCGTTCCGACTAGCTTCATCGCAGGTCCTGGCCATATCTCCTCCCATAGGGGAAGAGCTTTGGCACCTGCCTCATACGCCAAGCAGTTCGGTATCTGAAAAGGAAGCTGACGGCCAAAGCGATACGGTCGGCGACTCCTATCCGTCAGCCCTTGGACAAGATCTTGTAGCCGGTCTTGCGGGAGATCGCGAACTCTCTGCAGAGTTCCGCCATCGGCTCGCCGGCTAGCCGGCGAGCCACAAACTGCAGCCTCTCGTCCATCACCGAACACTCCTTCCATGGCATCACTTCCTCCCAAAAAGGGAAAAAGTGTAACCCATGTGCCGGTACGATCTGTTACCTATGTCTCGAGTCGCTCAAAAGACTTGTGCCCATTGAAAGCATCGAAGCGATGGTGGTCTTTCCAGCCGCAGGCTCTCCGACGAGAAGCACAAATCCGTGTTGATCCAAGGCCGCCGCCCTACGATACGCGCTCGTAAGAACGACTTTGGATAGCTCCTCTCTCAATGAAGCAAGAAGAGTTGGAAACTGCGCCAGCCGAGGATACGAAGGTCATACCTGCTCAGGACCCTGGAACGCACACGCCGTAAAAAGGTTTTACAGATACTCCCTCAGGGACGAATTTCGGGCTTCATCCAATATCGGTCGGACGGCTTAACCTTCGCCTTGCGCCGTGACGAACCGTGAGCACCCAGACCGTCTGTCGACGCTCATCGACTTCATATATGACCCGGTAAATGTACGGCTTCTTGCCGTAGAGTAAGTGCCGCAATTCCCGTCTTCGCTTTCGAGCTTCGGGGGCTACGAGACAGCGATGAGGGTAGGTCGCAAGCTCGTATACCGCCTTCTCCAGCGCGTTGTACCATCGCGAAGCCGCCTGGGATTCGGCAGCGTTCTTCTCCACATAAAGGGCTTCAAGGTCGCGGGCCGCACGATCAGCAAACTCAATGTGATATGCCATGTTTGCGACGGATGTCGTCAAATACCTCTTTGGCGGGCCGGGTGCGTCCGTGGGCCACATCATCAAGCCCCTGGCGGATTCCCTCTTCCGAATCCGCGCGGGCGGCAATGTCAAGTAGGCGCTGGTAGGCTTCGGCGTCTTGCACGATAGCCGCTGCCTTCCCCTTTACGGTGAGCACAACGGGGCGCTTGCTCTTTTTCAGCTGCTTCATGAAGTCGCCGGAACGGCGGCGGAAGGTCGTCAGCGATTGGATGTCCTTAGTTATGTCAAGCATGAGCCAGCTCCTAATGAGCACCTTTTTAGGTGCTACCAGCATACACCGTCTCTGTACGAATTAACGACTGATGTGTCTCTCCGTGAGTCTCTTCTGTCGCCCAATACGCGCTCATCTTGTGGGCTACGTTCCGAAAATGCCTTCCAACCCACGTCGTTTCCTACTTGTTACATCGCTGTTGACCGGAGTAGTGTTCGGCATCGCTCCCGCATGGATGGCCACACGAGTGGATCTCCGATTGAGGCGCTTCGTGGTGCGAGCCGCTCCAGCGATCGCACCGAATCCTTTCCACGGAAGACGCTTGTAGTTTTCCAGGCCGCGCTCTCGCTTGTTCTGTTATCAGCGTCAGGACTGCTCACGGAGGCGTTGCACAATCTGGAGAATCAAGATTTCGGATTCGACCAAGATCGGCGCACAGTGGCTGCCATAAACCCACGCCTGGCCGGATACCGGACCGACCAACTCCCGCTACTTTACCGGCGCATCCACAATTCGATGGCAAGCGTTCCCGGCGTAGGTTCCGTTGCTCTCTGCCTATACTCACCCCTAAGCGGCGGTGGTTGGGGTAGTGGCGTTTGGGTAGATGGACATCTTCCTGCCGGGCATCGGCTTCCCGAAACGTAGCAGTCATCAATGAGGCGTTTGCGCGAAAGTTTTTCAAGGATGAAGATCCGATCGGCAAGCACTTCGGCCGCGAGGCGGGAGCCAGCCGGCAATTCGAAGTGGTGGGCGTCGCTAAAGATGCGCGCTATCTAAGCCTCAATCTAGACAAGCCTGTTGGTGCGTCCTTCTTTTTGCCGGAAGCACAAGCCGAATACGCGCGGGCCAATCAGGGTTCGCTTTTCCTGCATGACATTGTCATTTTCACTAGGCCCGGAGCTAACCTGCCAATTGCGCGGTTACGACAAGCTATGGCTTCAGTGGATCCCAATATGCCGGTCATTTCGATTCGCCCTTTGAGGGACCAGATAGCCACTCAGTTCGCCCAGCAGCGGCTCATTGCGCGACTCACTTCGTTCTTCGAAATTCTTTCACTTGTCCTGGCTTCGATTGGGCTGCATGGAGTTACTGCCTACAATGCCGGACTCCGCGTCGGCGAAATTGGTGTGCGCATGGCGCTCGGCGCTGATCGCGGCCACATTGTTACCCTAGTGCTCCGCGGCGCCTTGATGCTAATCGTCTTGGGACTAATAATAGGTTTCCCGCTCACGTTCGCAGTAGGAAAATTCCTCGGCAGTCAGCTTTACGGAATAAATCCATACAATCCCGTGGTCACGGTAGGAGCCGTCCTGCCGCTAGGGTTGTCGGCGATCCTCGCATCCCTCATTCCAGCCTCTCGGGCGAGTTTGATTTCGCCGCTAGATGCCTTGCGAGCCGAGTCAGGCTGATTGTTCGCGAGCATCAAAAATTCTGCAGCAGCCTTCAGCTTCTCCACGCCCTGAGCGCCGGCGATCCAGAGACCGCCATCCCGGGAAGCCGTGAGTCTGTATATGGGCATTCGTGGCAGCGATTTCCGCGTAGGCGGTTCCCAGTCAAGAAACCGAACTCCATCGAATCGCAGAAGGCCCAATCCCGTTCCGAGCCAGAGATATCCGTCCTTCGTCTGGGTGACTGAAGTCAGTCCGCCTCTGAGTGATCCGTCCCGTACCGACCAAGCGGTGTGCGCATCACTCACTATGCTGAGACTCACCATGGGATGTCGTGCTTGTTAGCAACGCGCTCAGCTAACGCTTTGCCGATTACCGACCGATTCCAAGCGCGGAGCGCCTGGCGAACGGAGAGTCCGAATATCCCGTATGGGTGGTTGGCCGAAGAAGCGGCTATATTCGCGATTGAATTGGCTGGCGCTCTCGTATCCGACTTCAAATGCCGCACTGGCGGCGTCCAGACCATCCATGAGCATGCGTTCCCGCGCTGCCTGCAACCGAAGCTGCTTCTGATACTGAAGAGGACTCATGGAGGTCAGTGCCCGGAAATGATGGTGCAGCGTCGAGACCCCCATGCCCGCGATTTTTGCGAGATCTTCGACTCGCAGCGGCTTCGCGTAGTTCGCCCTGACCCACGCGATCGCCTTCGCGGTCCTGTGGCTCTGATCTCCCAGCGTTGCAATCGCTCGAAGGCGCGCCCCTTCCGGTCCTCGCAGAATCCGGTAGATGATCTCGCGTTGAATCAGGCTCGAAAGAAATGGAATGTCCTGTGGGGTGTTCAGCAGATCCACGAGCCGGCAGCATGCAGCGAGCAGCTCCGCCGTGGTTTCCCCGGTGGCCATGGCAGGACGGTCAGACGGCGCTGCTGGCGCCTGGATCTCCTCCCGGCTCAGAAGCTCTCGGACTACGGGCATTTCGAGCTTGAGAACGAAACAGAGATAGGGCACCTCCTCACTTGCCTCGATCACGTTGCAGATGACTGGCAAATCCAGCGACGTCAGCAGGTATCGCGACTCGTCGAAGATGAACGTGGTTCCGGCGAGGTCTGCTCGCTTCCGCCCTTGCGCGACCACGGCGAGGCTCGGCTCGTACGTTGCTGAGGCAGGCGCCGTCGGGGCGGTCCGCCGACTGAGTAGCAAGCCGGGAACCTCCGTTATCAGTCTCTCTTTGGACCCAACGAAAAAGGCAATTTTACGGGCCAGCTCTTTCCGCCATTCGTGGGCTTGATCTTTCGAGGTAGTAGCCATTGTATTGGTGTTTTGTATTGTATTGGTTCCCTGCCCCTTGCCAAAAGATAGCTGCTTGGCTCGGGAAACGCCAATGATTTCTCACATTGCAAGAGAAATAGGCAATAAGTCGGAAGAATCGGGCTACCGCATCCGCGGCGTTTGATCTTACTCTCGGATGGAGAGAAACGGTTTGCAAGGAGAACCAATGCAAAAGCGCAAACTTGGAAGAAGCAACCTGGAAGTATCAGCCATTGGACTTGGCTGCATGGGACTCAGTTACGGCTACGGCCCCGCCGTGGACAAGCAGGAAGGAATCTTGCTGATTCGAGCCGCAGTCGAACGCGGCGTTACATTCTTCGATACCGCGGAAGTGTACGGCCCGTTCACCAACGAAGAGCTGGTGGGTGAGGCACTGGCGCCCTTCCGCGGCAAGGTGATGATTGCCACCAAGTTCGGCTGGGAGCCGAATCCGGACGACGGAGGCAAGTGGAGCAACTTAAATAGTCGCCCTGAGCACATTAAGAAGGTTGCTGAGGCGTCGCTCAAGCGGCTCAAGACCGATGTCATCGATCTGTTTTATCAGCATAGGGTCGATCTGAACGTCCCGATCGAAGACGTCGCCGGAGCGGTGAAGGAACTCATTCACGAAGGTAAGGTGAAGCACTTCGGTCTTTCGGAAGCTGGAGCAAAGACGATTCGTCGCGCGCACGCAGTTCAGCCTGTTACTGCACTCCAAAGCGAATATTCACTCTGGTGGAGAGAGCCCGAAGCGGAAGTATTACCGACGCTCGAAGAACTTGGAATTGGGTTCGTTCCATTCAGCCCCCTTGGCAAGGGCTTCCTCACGGGCAAGATCAACGAAGATACGAAATTCGACAAAAATGATTTCCGGAACATCGTCCCTCGCTTTACCGCAGAGAATCGGAAAGCGAACCAGACGTTGATTGATCTGCTCAGCAAGTTCGCGGAACAGAAGAAGGCGACATCCGCTCAGATCGCTCTCGCTTGGCTTCTCGCAAAGAAGCCGTGGATCGTTCCCATCCCGGGCACAACCAAGCTGCATCGCTTGGAAGAAAACCTAGAAGCGGCGAACGTCGAGCTTTCGCCCGAAGATCTCCGTGAGATCGAAAATGCCTCCTCAAACATCAAGGTCGAAGGGGCTCGCTATCCGGAAAATCTGCAGAAAATGGTCAATCGTTGAAGCCGGCAGTTCTCCGGAGGAGCACCATGCGAATCGGCATCTTGGCTTCGGGGCTGATGGGCGGCAACCTCGGGACAATCTTCGCGCGTGCTGGCCATAAAGTCGTCTCGAGCTATGCGCGCAGCAACGACAAGCTCAACAGACTGGCGCGTGAGGCTCAAGGTCATGCACGCGCCGGCATGGAGATATCATGAGTAACAAAAGGATTTGGTTTATCACTGGAGCCAGCCGTGGCATGGGCGTCGATTTCGCCAAGGCCGCGCTGGCGGCCGGCGACGCGGTTGTGGCCTCGGGCCGCGACAGCGACGCCGTCTTCAAGGCTTTGGGGCAGTCGAAAGACCTGCTGGCCGTCAAGCTGGACGTTACTAGGCGTGCCGAGGCCGAGGCGGCGGTGGGGGCCGCTGTTGACCGGTTCGGCCGCATCGACGTGCTGGTCAACAATGCTGCCAGCTTTTATGCCGGCTACTTCGAGGAACTGACGCCCGAGCAGATCGAGCGGCAGTTGGCGACGAGCCTCATAGGCCCGATGAACGTCACCCGCGCTGTCCTGCCGGTTATGCGCAAGCAGCGCTTGGGGCACATTATCTCGGTCTCCTCGGCAGCGGGCCTCGTCGGCTTCGAGTTCTGTACCGCGTATGCCGCGTCGAAGTTCGGCCTCGAGGGCTGGATGGAGTCGCTGCACGCCGAGGTCGCACCGTTCGGCATCACCACCACCATTGTCAACCCAGGCTTCTTCCGCACGGAGCTCCTCACGGAGCAATCGACGAAATACGCCGAGCCATCCATCGAGGACTACGACGAGCGCAGAACGAAGCAGCTCGAGTTTTGGAAAGCCCAGAATGGCCAGCAATCCGGGGACCCGGCCAAGCTCGCGCGAGCACTCATCACGATCAGCAGCCAGGAGCCGCCACTGCGCCGCTTTATCGCCGGTGCCGATGCCATTGCCCTTGCGGAGCAGAAGGTCGCCGATCTGAAAGTGCAAATCGATGCCGACCGGGACCTCTCGACGTCCCTCGCTTTCGACTCAGAGCCCGCCGCGCGCGCGATGTAGATGGCGGTGCGGGCGAGAACTAGCATGGGGCTACCCTGACCATTGCTATGACGCACATAGCCATTCAGGAAAAGAAGGACGGCAAGGTGGTCGATTGGATGGAGCAGGTCACCGTCGAACAATACCGTAAGTGAATCCGGCGACGATCACCTACAGAGATAATCGCCTAGAGAATCGAAGGAGTAAGCGATGCCTCACGTAATCGTGAAGCTCTGGCCCGGAAAATCAGAAAAGCAAAAGACTCATCTCGCTGAAGAAATCGCTAAAGACGTTATGACCATTCTGAACTACGGAGAAGAGTCGGTTTCCGTAGCGTTCGAAGAAGTCAAATCCCAGGATTGGGCGGAGAAGGTCTATAAACCCCTACGCCTACAGTGCTGTTCTGTTCCACGATCAGCCCGTTTCCATGATAACTTGCGGTTTGCCGACCAACTGGAAGTCATGAGGTATCGGAAACAGCAGAACGGTAGAGTAGTCGTCTGAGCTGGGCGATGCCAACTGACCGGGACTTGGTCTTATGCTATGCACATGGCCAATAAGCTCTTCGCCGTTGCTACTCTGTGGTTGGTGACCGCGTTCGCTGCTGCTCAAAGCACAACTACTAATGTGCGCCCGCGCGCTTCCGACCTGGGGCTCAAGGTCGGCATCCTGCCGACCGGGCCGCTCGATGCGATCACCGATGTTGCCGGTGTCGAAGTCGGGCACACGACCATTATTCGCGGCGCCAACATCCGCACCGGCGTAACCGCCGTTCTGCCACATTCCGGCAATCTCTATCGAGAGAAAGTGCCTGGCGCGATTTTTGTGAGCAATGGTTTCGGAAAGCTAGCGGGCTCGACGCAGGTTGATGAAATGGGCAACATCGAAGCGCCCATCCTGCTAACGTCCACCACAAGCGTGCCGCGCGCGGCGGACGCGTTGATCAGCTACATGTTGGCGCTGCCGGACAATGAGGAGGTGCTGTCCATCAACCCGGTGGTCGGCGAGACCAATGACGGATATCTAAGCGACATTCGCGGCCGTAACATCACGCCCGACGACGTGTTCGCCGCTGTCAAGAACGCAAAGGGCGGTCCGATCGACGAGGGCGATGTCGGCGCAGGCACGGGGACGGTGGTCTTCGGCTGGAAAGGCGGAATCGGGACCTCGTCACGCCGCCTGCCCGCCAATCTCGGTGGATACACAGTTGGTGTCCTTGTGCAGACGAATTTCGGCGGCGTGCTCATGATTGCGGGCGCTCCCGTGGGCCAGGAACTTGGCCAGTACTACCTGCGTCACGAACTACAGCAAGCCGGCAGCGGGAAAGACAAGGCAGACGGATCCTGCATGATCGTCGTCGCTACCGACGCGCCGCTGGACGCGCGCCGCCGCAGGTGCGGATCCATGCCAATGACAAAGCGCTGACGCAGAACGTGGAAGTGATGACCAACGACGCGATGTCGCCGCTATTTCTGGCCGCGATCGAAGCGACGGAGGAAGCAGTGTACAACTCGATGTTTAAGGCAACGACGATGAGTGGCAACGGACACACGGTCGAGGCTCTGCCGATTGAAAAGACCGTGGAGATCCTTAAAAGACATAGAGCGATCCAGTGAAATACGTCTCCGGCATCCACCTGGTTCACGGCCTCCTCGAAATGATCGAGAAGCAGCCGCGATACACATCAGTACTGCCGACCTGAGCTGCGTTTCATTCTGTCCGCTGGGATTTTGGCTTGCCTGTCACTTTGCCATGGACTAGTAGGCTTTGTCTCGCCCAGCGTTCACTTACTTGGATCCGGCCGGCGACGGCCTAACAACGGACATACGCCTGTTCTGTGTTTCGGTTGATTGTGCCCAGCACTTCGGAGCTGATTCGGGCGTTTTATTTCCAGCGGCGGGCGCACTTTCAATTAGCGCGGTGCCTGAGCCGCGCACCAGCTTACTTCTCACTTTTGGCACCCTGGCGGCGATGAGCCTATTCGCGACCAGTTCCGATATTTTTCGTAAAATCCGTCCATTTCGTGGGTGGATTACTCTTTAGATCAGAGAAACCTTCTCGGTTGGCCCAGTTTCCCCGACGGCCGGACCGAGATTTTGCTGTCTCGCATTCGCTCGCCATGCAGATTCAGTCGACTCGGCCTAACTGCCAAGGAACTCCTCTCGTCAATATCCGTATATAGGTAAGGATGACCGCGCTTCGGGAGGTACCGATGCAGTCGCTCCTATCTGACTTGCGCTATGCCATTCGCGAGCTTCGTAAGCGCCCGGGCTTTACCGTCACCGCCGTTCTCTCGCTTGCCCTCGGCATCGGTGCCACAAGCGCTGTCTTCAGTGTCATCTATGCAGTCTTGATCGATCCTTTCCCTTACCCGGGTTCGGATCGCATTGTGGAGCTGAGGCTTGTAGATAAGGCGGGCAACGATCGCTTCACCGGGTTAAGTGGCCCCCAAATGGACCAGCTACGGCAGGCAAAGTCGCTCGAAGACGTCACTGCCATGGACTTTTGGAATCTAACCACGACGGATGGAGATCTTCCGGAAGATGTGCAGGCGATGTACATTTCTCCGAACGCACCGAATCACTGGGGCATCCGCGCCCAGATGGGACGATGGTTGATTCCCTCCGATGCGCCGCCTGGACAGGAGGCTCAGCCGGTAGTCGTTCTGACGCATCAATTCTGGCAGCGCTATTATCTCGGTGACCCCGGCGTTATTGGCCGCACGATCCAACTGGTTCACAAGCCGTACCAGATCGTGGGAGTCATGCCACCGCGTTTTAAGTGGGGTGCGGCGGACATGTACGTGCCGCTGAAGGTGACTCTAGATCCGAATATTCGTTACGGGCCTTCGATCAAACTTCGCCCGAGCGTGACCGCTGCACAAGCGAGCGCTGAACTCCAGCCCATCTTACAGGAGTTTGCCAAGCAATCTCCCGCGCAATATCCGGAAACATTTCGAGTCCAGGTACGCAGCATCGTTGAAGTGTACGCCAGACCTCTTGGGCCTACACTCTATCTGCTTCTCGGCGCGGTCGCTTCCCTGCTGCTGATTGGCTGTGCCAATGTATCCATTCTGCTTTTGGCACGAGGCACTGAACGGCAACACGAACTCGCCGTGCGGGCGGCTGTTGGAGCCGGCCGCCTACGCATGATTCGGCAACTGCTTACGGAATCTCTTGGAATTGCCACCACCGGCGCGATCCTCGGTGTGCTTCTCGCATGGCGAGGACTTTCCTTCCTCGCCGCGCGACTCCCAGAAAATTCTTTCCCCGCGGAATCCGTGATCAAGATGAATGTGCCGGTACTGCTCTTCAGCGTGGCGCTAGCGTTCGTCACAGCGATTTTGTTTGGACTCTGGCCGGCGATGCAGCTCTCGCGGCCGGAGATCGCCCGATTGATGCAGAGCGGCACGCGTCGGGTGATGGGCAGCGTGCGCGCAAGGCGCAGCCACGGCGTCATGGTCGCGGCGCAGGTAACTCTGACCCTGCTGATGCTGACGGCAGCAGGGGCGGCGGGCAAAGGTTTTCTTCACCTTGTGAACACCGATCTCGGCTACGACCCGCATAACAGCATGTCCGTGCCAATTCCCGTGCACGAGAACACACACGTTTCATGGAAAGATCGTTCCGAATATTTCGAGCAAATCCGCTCCAGAATCGCCACCATGCCAGACGTGGTAGCGGCGGGTATCTCAACCAACGCAACCCCGCCGTCGAATGGCTGGCGCCAACGGATCGAAATCATGGACAGCAGCACAGCGGAAAAACCTGAAGTACGGGTGAACTTCATCAGCCCAGAATATTTCCCGCTGTTGCGTATTCCGCTCGCACAAGGCCGCATCTGGGATCATGCCGAGAATATGCGCGGTGGGATGCTGGCGGTAATCAATCAGAACATGGCGCGGCAGTATTGGCCCAACGGCGATGCCATTGGCCACCAAATCAGGATACCGGCACTAAAAGATCAGCCGCCGTATACGCGCGCTGTTGCCGGATGCGACGGCTGGTTGCAAATTATCGGCGTCGTTGCCGACGCGCGAGACGATGGGCTGCGAAATCCGATCAAGCCGCAGGTTTATGTCCCGTATACGACACAGATGTGGATGTTTACGCAAATCCTTGTGCGGACGCGTAGCGCGCCGCTGGCCCTATTGCACGATATTCGAACTCAGCTTGTGAAGATTGATCCTGAGCAACAGACGATGCGTGTGCGTGATCTCGAAACGTGGATCACCAACCAACAAGAGTATGCGCAGCAACGGCTTGTGGCCACACTGTTTGGAATATTCTCGATTTTGGCGCTGGCGCTGGCATCGGTTGGCTTGTACAGCGTTGTTTCGTACGGAGTCGCGACCCGCACGAACGAATTTGGCATCCGCATGGCCCTCGGAGCGAGAGCCTCGGACGTCTTCCGCATTGTACTGTCGTCAACAGCAGTGAACGTTGGAAGCGGGCTGGCCGCCGGCATCCTATTGAGCGTCGCCTTCGACAAACTCGCCACAAAATGGGTGACCGAAAGTTCCCGCGACCCGGTGGTTCTTGCAGCGGTAACCCTTCTGCTTGTGGTCGCCGCCACACTCGCGTGCTTAGTGCCAGCCCGCCGTGCCGCTGCCACTGATCCCATGGAAGCGCTTCGCTGCGAGTAACCCCCCACGGAGTCCAGCGACAGAGGTCCGCTTTGGTTTCAATCGACGATCGTCACGAGACTACTTGGAGCACGGCCGCGCCCGGAATCGCGTCATTCTTCAACGCATTGAGCGCTTCATTTGCTTCGGACAGCGCAAATCGCTGGACTCGTGTTTCGATCGGAATCTCCGCTGCTACTTTCAAAAAGTCTTCCCCGTCCTTCCGCGTGTTATTTGCCACGCTGCGCACGATTCGCTCCTGATAGAGCAGCTCGTAATCAAACGATGGAATTGGACTCATATGTATTCCGCCCAAGACCAGCGAGCCACCCTTTCGCAAAGACTTAAGGGCCGCTGGTACGATTTCGCCTGCCGGAGCAAACACGATCGCAGCATCCAATTTTGCGGGAGGCTCGGCGAAAGTTTCGCCGGCCCATTTTGCGCCGAGATCCAACGCCAATTGCCGGTGACGGATGTCGCGGGTCGCCGCGTATACCTCAATTCCCCAGTGACGGGCGACTTGTATCGCCACGTGAGCCGCTGCGCCGAATCCGTAAAATCCTAGCTTCCCTCCGGGTTGAATTCCCGACAACCGTAGAGACCGAAATCCAATAATCCCCGCACACAACAATGGCGCCGCTTGTTCGTCTGCAAATCTTTCCGGGATTGTGTAGATGAACTGCTCCGGCGCGACGACGTACTCCGCGTATCCTCCATCGACGGTGTAGCCCGTGAACTCAGGCTGGTCACAGAGATTCTCGGATCCCGAGCGACAGTAGGAGCACGTTCCGTCCGTGCTGTGTAGCCACGCGATTCCTACGCGAGACCCCATCGAAAAGCGCGATGCCTGTCTCCCCACGCGGTCGACGATTCCCACAACCTGATGGCCAGGAATGATGGGAGATTTTCTAGGGGACAGCTCACCTTCGACGACGTGCAGATCGGTCCGGCAAACACCACAATAGCGTACCCGCACGAGAACTTCGCCCTCTCCAGGCTCGTGCATTGGCACTTCGCCATATTCCAGGGGCCGCGTTTCAACTGGCGCGGGACGCGAGAGCACACACGCTTTCATGGAGAAGCCTCGCCATCAAGATCAACGCCGTGCAGGGCGCACGACAAGTCGCTCACCGACGATTCTCCAACAGATCGACGTTTGAATGAATCCCTTTCCATGGGGCAAACGCTACGGCAGCTTCCGCTTCCCCCAGCCTGCTGGCGACACGGAGCATTTCGCCAAGGATGAGCGTGGTTGGCCATTTTCCATTACAAATACCATCTTACAAACACCATTCGATCCTAGGGCGACTTCGATTTCGGTTGTAACTCACTCTCCCGCAAGGGATTAGTCTCGATCTCCTTTCGTCACAACTTTTTACAATCGTTTGCTTGGGCTTGACACGTGGTCTTTCGCAGGTCTTTATATTCGTTATTCACAGTTGAGTTCTTGACGGAGTACCAGTTTGACGAGGCCAAAGATGTCCGGGAAGTGGCGCTTAACCGATCGTACGCGTCTGCTTCTCACTCTGGAGCTCTCGATCATGCTCCCTGCGGCCTTATTGATGTTCTTTAGTATCTCGAACTTGCATCACATTCAGCGCGACAAGGCCATCGAAGCCGCCATCCAGCGCGACTTCTCCCACGTTCTGTACATCGCTGAGAAAAAGGCCTATCACAAAGCAGCCGACATGTTAATTCCGGTCCGCAAACAATTCCCTTGTGGCGACGACGCAGCCACAATTAAGCCCCAACTCGACGCCATGCTCGCGGCTCATCCCGAGTTTCTTTACGCAATCCTCTATGACAAAGATCACGACTTGTTTACCTGGCGCCTCCAACCGGCACGCGAAGGCGACGAGGCTTTCCGCAAACGCATGGCGGACTTGATGACCATGACCAGCAAGTGGTTTCCGCTGGAGGCCCCCGAGCTGGCCCACAAACTCCGCATGACGGCAGAAAAAGAGGAAATGCCGTTCGGTTCCGAAGGCGGTTGGACGGACCGGAATGACGAGCACTATTACTGGAGCATTGCGTATTTTATTCCTCCGGATGTGCCCAAGGGCAGCGTCGTGCTGGGAGTGGTTGGATTTGATCCGGAGTATCTGCGGAATTCTTTTTTCCCCGCGGTCATTACCGATGTGCTGACGAGCAAGAGCAGCGTATTGAGAGCTGACGCCAGTCCTCCCGCCATGATGGTTCATCCGCAGAAGAGTTCCACTCCCTGGGTCACGTCGTCAAACTGGGACGGCGGAAAAGCTGAAATGGACCGGCCCCTTGAATACATTTTTCAGGGCATGGTTCTGGCCATCAAATACCCTGGCACCACGATTGACGAAATCGGCGCCAAAATTCTCAGAAACAACTACATCATCCTTGCAGCGCTCTCTCTCGTCATGGCCGGCGGGGTGTTCCTTACCTATCGCAATATTTCCCGCGAAATGAAGCTAGCCAGACTGAAGTCGGACTTTGTCGCGAACGTTTCTCACGAGCTGCGCACTCCGCTCGCTCTCATCCGTCTTTATGCCGAGACGCTCGAACTCGGCCGCCTTACCGCGCAGGAAAAGTACCAAGAATACTTTCGCATTATTCGCGAAGAGAGTGAGCGTCTCACCGCTCTCATCAACAATATCCTTGATTTCTCCCGTATCGAGGCAGGCCGTAAGGAATACGAGTTCAAAGAGACGAACCTCGCGGAACTCGTTCGCGCCACGCTTGATTCGTATCGTTTTCAGATCGAACAAAACGGTTTCGCCTTTGAGGAGAATATTTCAGGCGACATTCCCCCACTGAACGTGGACCGCGAAGCCATTGCCCGCTCCTTGCTTAATCTGGTCAACAACGCTCTAAAGTATTCAAAAGACCAGAAATACATCGGTGTGAGCCTCTACCGGTCGAACGGCAGCGTCAAGCTGGAGGTGCAGGATCGCGGAATTGGAATCGCGGCTGGTGAGCAGGACAAGATTTTTGAGAAGTTCTACCGCTGTGGCGATCCGTTAGTGCACAACACCAAGGGATCCGGGCTTGGGCTGTCGCTTGTGCGTCATATTGCGCAGGCGCATGGCGGCACCGTCGTCGTCGAAAGTGTCCTGGAGAAGGGCAGCAAATTCACGATCGCGTTGCCAATCGATCCGTCAGCCCGAGGAGGACTTGCACCCGCATGACCGCCTCAGACCACCGCCTATTTCCAGGTTTCCGCTCTTTCGCGAAGGAGAATTCATGGGAGTAACAAAGATCCTGATTGTCGAGGACGAACCCAACATGGTCGCCGGCCTCCGCGATAATTTCGAGTACGAAGGCTTCCAGGTTGCCACGGCGCTCGACGGCGTGGACGGCCTGGAGCAGGCTCTCAAGAATTCACCGGATCTGGTAATTCTCGACGTGATGATGCCACGCATGAGCGGGCTCGACGTGTGCAAGCAACTCAAGGCCAAGCGCCCCTCCATTCCGATCATCATGCTGACAGCGCGCGGTCAAGAAGTGGACAAAGTAGTGGGGCTCGAGCTCGGCGCTGACGACTACGTCACCAAGCCTTTTTCCATCCGCGAACTGCTCGCGCGCGTTAAGGCGGTACTGCGACGCACCCAAACTCTGCCGAAGGAGATGGAGCGCTATACCTTTGGCGACGTCGAGGTGAACCTCCGGAGCTATCAGGTTCTTCGCGGCGGCAACCCGGTGGAGTTGTCCGGAAAAGAATTTGAGCTCCTCAAGCATTTTCTGTGTCATTCCGGGCAGACGCTGAGCCGGGATCGCTTGTTGGACGAGGTGTGGGGATACGAGAACTATCCGACGACCCGCACAGTCGATACCCACATCGTGCGCATCCGTCAAAAGCTTGAGCCGGTTCCCGAAGAGCCTCGCTATTTCCTAACAGTACATGGCATTGGGTACAAATTTGTCGGTTAATTTTTGCGCTGGCAGAGGAGTTGGACATGTGGAATACGTGGCAGAGGACAAGCCCGGAACAATTGGCTCTAGGCGCTCCGTTCACTCGTGAAGAGCCAAAGGACGAAGAGGCTTCCTGCGGGGATGGACGTTCACAAGAAGTCCGCGCGCTCGAGGAAGAGTTGGCCATATTGCGCCGCGAACAATCGAAGCTCTACCGGGGCATCTTTGAAGCGGCTCAGATTCAGCGCAGGCTTTGTGCTCCTCGGCAATTCAGCTCTGGCGAATTTGAGGTTGCCGGTGAGATATTTCCGGTCCGCCACCTTTCCGGCGATTTTTTCAAAGTGATGGAACTCGACTCTGCGCTTGGCATAGTGGTTGGGGATATCGCTGGCAAGGGACTATCGGCAGGAATCTGGCTGCCTCATCTTGTCTCGCTGATTCACCGCTGCGCACAGGCACATGCAGATCCGGCGGACGCGATCGCGGAAGCCAATCGCGAGCTCTGTGCCGGATACGGTGAGCCGCCGTTGGTCGCACTGTTCTTCGCGCGAATCGACCTGCAGGACGGCGAGATTGTTTATTGCAATGCAGGATTACCGTCTCCCTTGATTTTGGGACGCGACAATGACGTCATCCACTTGGAGAAAGGCGGCCCTATGCTCGGTGCCATGTCCAATGGGACTTTCAATACAGGGAGAGTGATCCTGGACCCGGGCTACGTCTTGATTGCCTGCTCCGACGGGGTAACGGAATGCCAAAACTCGCGAGACCAAGAGTTCGACTTGACGCGGCTCTCGGCAGCCGCACGAGCTGCCGGGGGAGGAAGTGCCAGTGAGACGCTTTTTTCTACTCTGGGCGCGGTGCTTGATTTTGCGGATGGGTCCTCGCTCAATGACGATTTGACGCTCTTGGTGGTTCGGCGCGAGGTAACGATGGCGATACGCAGCCGCTCGCGTGCTCGGGATTCCTCAATCCCTACGCGTGAGGAGGTTCCTGTCGGGCCGGTCGGCAGCGCTGTCCGACAGAAATTGGTTTCCTAGCGGTTGTACTAGGCAGGATGCACGCTCCGGGCTCCGCAAGAGCGCGGCCTTGGAGACGACACTTGGGGTGTGTTCAGAAGGGAGCCGTCATGGCAACGACGATGAATTCAGTACTGTTGGGAGAGTCGGGAGTTCGCGACGCCATTATTACTGTTGCTTTCAGAAGCTGCCCGGAGTTGCTCGGCACACTCTACACCTCGCATTATCGTTACGTCTTGAACGTGTGTCGGCACTTCTTCTGGCGGCGTGAAGATGCGGAAGATGCAGCCGCCGAAGTTTTCTTGAAGTTGCATGCCGTACTGGAGACTGAGAATCACCCGATACGATCCCGGTCTTGGCTGTCGAAGGTCACGGGCCGGCATTGCATCGATAAACTACGCCAGGTAAAGGCCGAGCGCCGTCGTCGCGTTGATGAAGTAGAGTTCGATACCCTACCAGACAGCTTAACCCTTTCGCCTCTTTCTCGGGTTCTGCGTCGCGAGCAGCAGGGCAAGGTGCGGGAAGAACTGCGCCACCTGCCGCGAGACTATCGGATCCTGCTTGTGCTGCACTACTATCGGCAAATGACCTATGCCGAAATTGCGCTCGCTCTCGGCAAACAGCTGCCAGCGATCAAGACAGCAATTTTTAGAGCCAAGAGAATGCTTCGCGACAGAATTCTGGGTCCAGCAAATGGGCAGTACCGGCAGATATTGGGAACGCTCGAGTGAAGTCATTATTTCGGGTTCGTCCGTATCGCGATGTGCCGATTACGACTACATCCAAACATCCTCTTGAAAGCTGAAGTGCCGGATTCGTAGCACTCTGATTCGTATCACCCTCAGTGCGGGCCGAGAAAGCTATATTCCTCACCCGAATCTGAGATGTGAAAAATACGATAGCCATGTGCTCGTAGCATGGAAATTGCTTCTCGAGTCCTGGAAACGCCAATTTCGCGCCACCGATGATGAAATTCGACGCACAGTTGTCTCACGGGGATGGAATTTTCTAAGACGTCATGGAGCACGGCATACTCCGCGCCTTCAACATCCATCTTTAATATATCGAGGGAATCGTGTCCAAGGTCGTTCATGATCGTGGCAACGCGGCGAACCGGAGCCCAAATGGAACGCTCGGAGCCGGCGCGCTGCACAATTGTGTGCGAAACGTGCGCTGGCGATTTTGGCGGCGCAAACCTGAGCATACCGTCGCATGCGGCAACTCCATACTGATGCGCGTGAAAGCCTGCTGGGACGTTCTGGGTCTTCAACCAGGCAAGGCTGCGAGGGGTAGGATCAAATGCGTGAACCTGTACTCCGAACTTTCGAATCAACTCTAGATCGAAGGAGATGTCGGTTCCAATGCCGAAGGAATAGATTGTTGCCTGTTCCCGTAATTTGTCTGAGCGAATTGCAAATTGAGCGTTGACGTTGCCCAAGACTTCGCACGAACACTGCAGGTCCCGCTTGACCAAGATGTCGCGCCCAACGCATGCTCGGCCAAGGCGTTTGAATCTTCTCGTCACACTGCGTAGCGCTCGCATCGGGCATTCCTGTTTCTAATTTGGTCCCCAATTCAGAGCACCTGCGTCGCGAATCTTGACAGCCATTAAGGCGGAACCCCCACCGGTCAAGTGGCCGTAATCTGATTGCAGTGGGACTCCTTCCGCAGCGTATTCGAGGCAAGAACCGCGCTGGCAGAGCAATTTAAAATAGGAGATGTAACGAACCTGGAGTCTCCGTTCGGCGAGCTGGGACATTTCCTGATCCAGCCTTTCGTAGTAGGGCACGCGATGGTCGGCGGGAATCCGAGGATCGTTTTTCTGTATCGCCAATGCGAGCAAACGAGGAAGAGCCGAATCGTATTGAACGGTCGGACCAAAAAGAACAATTGTGATTCCCTGACTTTTCAGCCAATCAACGGTGCGTTCGAGGCGCGGCAAATCAGAGCCATCCCACCTAGCCGCTATGAGGAGTGCGTCCACATGATGGCTCTGCAGATAATCGTGAAAAACGTAGTCCATCATGAGGCGGCACCGTTTGTCGGCGCCGAGAGCCTGGTCCAACGTTGGCTTGCAACCGGAGGCCGTCGCCTGCATGAGATTGATGTCGGTGAAGACGGACGAGAGCCCATGCCAGAGTTGAGCGGCGTGGCTATCGCCGATCAAGAGCTCATTTCGCTTCTTGGGGTCCTGGCGGAGGCACACGGAAGGATCAAAGGATGACTGAAGATTTCTTGACGTGAGAAAACAGGTTCCAACGCGGTATTCCGATTCGGTCACCGGATCAGCGTTTTCCAGAAAGGAAGCCACGCGGACAGCTTCTGGAGGAAAGCGCGACGGGAAACCGCGTGTGACGAGCGCACTCGCGCCAAGAGCTAGAAAGGCAACGGCGGAGGCCGCAGCGATTCGAAAGAGAACCGGGCGCGAGAATGTGATGCGGCGATCGCGAAAAGGTTGTTCAACGAATTTCCAAGAGAGGGTGGCTACCAGGAAGGATAGGGCCAAGACCACGAATTTCGCTGCCTTTGGCCAAATCCCCTGAGCGAGAATTCCCGAAACTCCCTGAAACACGATCATAGGCCAGTGCCAGAGGTACAGCGAATAGGAGATCATTCCAACGAAGACGATAGGCGATAAGGAGAGCAGACGGCTGACGATCGACGACCCTGAGCGGCCTGCAGCGATAATCAGCGCGGCACCGAGACACGGGACGAGGGCAGCGGCGCCGGGGAACGGCGTGGTCCTGTCGTAAATAACGGCCGCCAGGAGGATAGAACACAGACCCACCATGGACGCTGCGTTACGCCAGATCGTGTTCGAAAAGCGTGGGGATACGTCCAATGCGATCAATGTTCCGAGCAGCAGTTCCCAGGCTCTGGTATGCGCCAAATAGAATGTGGCAGAGGGATTGTGAAACGCGCCCCATACACTCACGCAAAAAGACACCATCGCAACAGAAAGAATCAGGACACGCTGCCTGTCCGGGACGAATCGGCGCACCGCGATGAGGAATAGCGGAAGGAAAATATAGAACTGCTCCTCTACAGCGAGCGACCAGGTGTGTAGAAGCGGTTTCATCGCGGCCGGCCCCTCAAAATAACCCGATTGATGGAAAAAGTAGACGTTCGAAATTGAGAACGTGCTCGCCAAAAGCGATTTTGCGAATTCCTCCAGTTCCGCGGGCAGAAAGAATTTGTAGCCTAGCAGCGAGGTGACCAGCATCATCACGAATAGCGCGGGGACGATTCTTCGAATCCGGCGTTCGTAAAACGACAGAAGAGAAAATTTCGAAGCGGCAATCTCGGAAAGGATGATCGAACCAATCAGATAACCCGAAATCACGAAAAATACGTCGACGCCGATGAACCCTCCGGAGCACTTTGACGTTCCAAGGTGAAAAGCGAGCACCAACAGGACAGCGATGCCGCGAAGGCCGTCGATGTCTGCACGGTAGGAGGGTGAGGATTTTTTTGAGAGAGAAAAATACATCGAGTGCTCCTTTATCGTTCAACGTGCGGATTCTGGCTGCGCGAGTGGAGACACTCAGGCAGGCACTTGCCCCGAGGCCACTACGGACTTCAAGGGCTTGCGCAGTAAGCCGATCAGGGCAGCAACCAACTCGGTCGTAATTTGTGCGTTCGTCTTGATGCGTGAGAGATCTGGTTTTGGCAACCGGCCGGTCACGGCGGCTCGCAGCTTGTCCTCAAATTCTTCGGCGTTTTCCGGATCGAAGATGCTCTCAACTGGAAAAAGTTCTTGCGCGCAGCCCGCATACTTTGAACAGAGAACGGGCAGCCCGGCGATTATTGCTTCGTTTGCCACGAGTCCCCAAGGATCCTCAAGCGTCGGAAAAACAAGGACGTCGGCACTGCGATATATCCCGGGCATTTCAGCGGGCATCTGCGACGCCTGAAAATGAACATTCTTCAAGCCCAACTCCTGGACCAGCTTTTCGGTCGCCGGCTTATCCCGTCCGCTGCCGACAAGCAGCAGCGAGAATTCGAGACCTTGCTTCTGCAGACTTGCTGCTGCCCGCAGGAATAAGTGGACCCCCTTCCGGGCGATGAATTGGCCGACGTAGAGCAGGACAGGGTGAGGTTCGAGAACGAACGTGGGCTGGGCCGGAATTGCGAAGTACCGTTCGTCAGCCGCATTCTGCAGCTCGAGAATCCGGTGCTTGCTAACTCCCAAGCTCAACAAATACTCCGTGGAGGATTGTCCATAACTGATCCAACGGCCAACCCAACGCGAAAATAGCCGCCGTAAACACCGTCTCACAAGGCCAGACTTCTTGTTTTCCGTATGAATGGTGCCACCCCACCAGACCCAAACAGGTTTACGGAAGACTGTTCCGTAGATGAGAGCAATCAGTGTTCGTACGCCCATTTCGTTCGTGACGATTGCGTCAGGTCTAAAGCGCAGGAGCTCCCACAGATAACCAGGATTGAAGTGAAAATACTGCTCGTCGAACGTCTGGCCTTTTTCGCGTCTGGAAATCGGAATTTGCCAACCCCACGCTTTAACGATCTTGGCCCCCGGCAGCATGGCATGGACATCGCGCCACGAATCACGGTTGCGTTCGGTTCCGCCGTGGAGGATTAGAAGATCGAATGACGCCGCCAGACCCGCATAGAGCGGAATCCTTGCAGGCGAAATCATGTTGATCAGCAATGCGATCTTCGATTGCCGCTGGTTGTTCATGAGGGACCCCGAGTAAGTGTGCTACGCATACAGTTGCAAGCAATCCGTGACGATTAGGATTGCCGAGCGTATGATTTGAAAAACAAAGGCTGAAAGATGGGCATTTCAATTGTTTGAACGAATAATTTTCTATGGCGCGCTAGGAGTCACCAGGACCGGCGCAAGTCCAACATCAAAAACAGAATTCGTAAGCAAGTAAGGCTCCTCAAGCAAGGGAGTAATGTTTTTCGCGTGCCATGAGCGCGGCGGGACGAACTTCTTTGTCGCAATAACATTCCAAACAATCCATTGTGGTTCCCCGTCCCGCTCCAATTCACAGGTCCACGTTTGCTCTTTGTCTGTGGCGCAACTAAGGATGCGAGCTCCCGAAAGCCACCGAAATATTTCAGCGTAGGCATTCCCTGCTGGCCTCAGCGTCTGGTTGTCTTTTTCCGTTGTCTCCAGGCTCACCCAGCCATGGTTGTCCCACGAGTACCAATAGAGCCTCTGAACTCCTGCCGCCCAATTTACGAGGTAAGCCCTGGCCAGGTACGCTGCAGCAAGTTCTTCGGATGGAAACGGTTTGGGCATGAACCAGCCGGTCTCGGTGTTCCAAATCGGTTTGCTAGCTGCGCCATGTTGCGCCAAGATTCGCTTCACCTTCAGGACGAGGGGCACGGTTGCTTCTGGAGTCTGTGGTGCCACGTAAAAGTGATAGCCAATCACATCTACAAAGTCTCCTCCTCCTTTGCTGAGAAACTCTGCGAGCCACTCGGTTCCTTTTTCCTGAGTCGCCGATGGGGAAACGATCAGTGCCTGCGGGTCAACGCTGCGAATGATTTGAAACGCCTCGCGCGTGAGAACGAGCATCTGGTCTACGGTTCCAGTCCAGAACTGCTTTAGATTTGGCTCGTTCCAAACCTCGTAAGCATAGATTCTCCCTTTGCAGTGATGCGCGACCGTGTTCACATATACTCGCCAATCCTCGAGATTTTTCGGCTCTGCGGCGAACCCAGGTTGGTAGACGGATTTTTCGTTGGGGCGCGCGGAAGCCCATGCGGGCGAAAGCCCGAGAGGAAGCACCAAGCCGACGTTGTGCTCAGCGGCCAAGGTTATGTACTTGTCGAGAGTGTCGAAGCGCCACTGACCCTTGACCGGCTCTAAATTGGGCCAAGCAACGTAAGCGTCCCAGAGTCTCCACTCGGCCATAGGAACCGCAGGCCACGGCGTTGTGCCGCCAGCGTGATGGATGTGCATTCCAAAAAAACTCCGCGGAATTTGTTGCGACGAGGGAGTCAGGGTCAGGCTGACAGGATTCTCTCCTCGCAATTGCGTCGGAGCCACGGCTAAGAGTGCTGACAAGACTGACGCAACGATGAAACGTGTTAGTAGCATGCTGTTCACTCGGGGGAGCGTTAGACTTGTGTGCCAACCTCTGCCGCGCTCTCCACTGCGTCGGAATCCTGATAAGGTAGGAATCGGTGACCGAGCAGCGCCGCCAGCATCCCGACGCCAAGGCAAATTCTTCGAAGCGACCGGACCCTTGCTGCCTTTCCCGAAGGTAGCGAAAGCAGGAACGCAGCCGTCCCATTCACGATGTGCGCCAATGACTTGACGAATCGCATCCACCAGATGCGGCGTCGACTGTCGAGCGCCAGTTCGCACAGGACCCAACTATTTCCGCTCTGGTAGCCGCGACGGAGAATCCACTCGATGTTGGCCCGTTCGGGCGGGACGGACTCGCGAACGATGGCTTCGCGACACCACACGATCGAATGTCCCGCATGCCGAACCCGGGAAAAGAAGTGAGTGTCTTCGCCACCTGTAAGGTTGAACCGCTCGTCAAATCCGGGCACGCTCGCGAAAACATTCTTCCTGATCAACACGTTGTTTGTGGAACATCTCTCGATCAAATCGCCCGTGGCAAAAATCGGACGATCAAAGAATCCTCCCGTTCTAACCCACTCGGGCGCGTTATTGTGGAAAATGGGTAAGACTGGACCTGACACAACGTCAGCAGAAGATCGCGCTTGGATCGCTAATAATTCGTCCAACCATTGCGGATCGGGGATTTCGTCATCATCGATAAAGACCAACAAATCAAAGTCGCCCGCTTCGCGGATAGCGCGATTCCTCACGCGGGCGATCCCGCGCCGTGGTTCGCAAACGTATTGAATGGTCCATGGGAGATCGACAGCTTCGCAAATCTCTTCCGCAGTTCGCGCGAGATCGTTATCCACAACGATGACTGCGATTGTTGGGGTGGTAATTCTGCGGAATCGCAAGTCACGCAGTGCTGCAAGCAATCGCTGCAATAGTTGTGGCCGCTGGAAAGTACCGATGCAAATGGCTATCCGCAATGAACCGTCTCCTTAACGTCCAACAACACAGGAAATAAGCTGGCGACCTACTTAGTCTGAAAAAGTCAGCCGAATAGGCTGCGCTTCGGATGCATCGCCAGGGACCATGGAATGCTCGATTTCGGACATCAGCGAAGACTCTGGATCTTCATCCCTGCCGCGCAGCATGGCTTGAAGTTCCACATGCGATCCGAGCGCGGTAGCGACGCAGAGGGACCATTCCAGACAGTTTTGCCAAACGATGCTGCACTCCGCCAAATTATGGAGCATGAAAAATACAAAGAAAGCGAGCGGCCACAGGTCTTCTTTGGATACCTTTGCTTCGGCCTGCCGCAAAGCGCGGATTACGCCGCCGCGAAGAAACATCAGGAAAAGAAATGTTCCGACGAGACCAAGATTAAGCATGATCTCGAGATAACCGTTGTGGGAGTATGTCGGAGACCAGCCAATATAGTTTTCCACACTGATCGATTCCGAAGATGCTCCTCCCCAAAATCCGGAGAAGCCAAATCCCAGCATCGGGTGGGTAAGGATCATGCCTCCCACGGCTTTCCAGAGTTCTGTGCGTCCGGTCAGATCCGAGGAGCGGCCAACAATACCAGTAAAAGAACCGGCATCAATTCCAAAAATCAAGGCACACACAACCAAACCTGCAACGAATAGAAATAGCGCTGATAGCGGCAGACGATATTTGTTGTGAAGGGTTTCGAAGATCCAAAGAATAAAGAACGTGCTAGCAACTGTGACGATGGAAGTGGCGGAGTGCGAGAGAACCAGCAGCACGGGATAGAGGCACAACGAGGCCAGTTTAAATGCTCGCGCCAGAGAGTTCTCGTCGGGGAGGTACCATTCAACGAGGAAGCCCAGTGCCATCGCGGCACCGAAAAGATTTTTGTGTGTGAATATTCCCCGCGCCGCGCCACTGCCGAAATCGGCTGCCATGCCATGGCTGGGGGCGATGATCAGGACCGCCAGACTCAGCGCTGCGGCAAGTCTGAATACCACGCGCAGCAGTTTTAGTTGTTGAGCAAAGGTTAGGCTGACAGCTAACAGGACTCCGAACAGACTTGTTCCGACTAAGCTGATTGCGCGTCTCACAACCAGATCCGGGGTTTCCGCCCACAAGCACGACAGACACGCAAACACTAGCAAGGCAGGTAGCGCCGACGAGCGAAGCAACACCCAAACAGTCAGTCTGAAATTCCGCAACGCCAAAACCATCACCGCCGAGTACAGGAGCGCAAGAATAATTTGGGTGCGGGAGTCCCCATCCAGCGAAGCTTCATTGCCGGTACTGAATACTCTCCACAGCGCGCCGGTTAGGACGAACGCCACGATTCCAAGGAACCATTCCTGTTTAGTTCTTTGAAACGTCATTTATCACTCGGCGGCTATCTCAATCGGCGAAGGCTTGTAGGGGTGATGATTCGATACAGAAAATGCCGGGCCCTCATCTGCCCTCAGGACTCTTGGTCTGCGCGAAATGACGGCCACCGCAATCCCGACGGCGCACAGCAGCGCGGCATCTGAAGCGATGCTCGACCATGCCGCACCGCGCCAGGAATACGCGGGGATGATCCACAAGTTGATCAGGACATTGAAAATCGCAACGCCTGCCTGGAGCGCCGTGCGAGTTCCCTGGTGGCCCGCGCTGGTCAGCGTGTCGCATAGGAAATAGTGGAGAGCTTTGAAGATGGGAAGGACAGCCAGCCAGCGAAGAGCTTCCGCCGTCGGCGCATAATCAGCGCCCAGAATGTAAGGCACGAGTCCCGACGACAGCAGCAGAAGCACACAAACCAATCCTGAATAACCTAAAGCCCGCAGCAGTAGCGGTTTCGCATAGGTCAGGCTGGACGAGATTCCGTGCTTGCCTGCGCGAAAAAAATTAGGATATGCCGCCCACAGGAGCGCTGAAACCGGCACAAAGCTGACATCAATGAGACGGTAGGCCGCGCCGTATATACCCGTCGCTTCCAGCGTGCTGAGCCTAGCAAGCATCGTCTTATCGATATCGTTGTAAATGGTTTGCGCTGTTTGGCTCGCAGAAAAATAGAATCCTTCGCGAATTTCGGACCGGAGAACACTCCAACGGAATCTCGGTCCTCCCAATTTTCCCAGGACCAGCAGCATCGCCATCAGAGTGACCGCAGCGGTGGTCCCAAAGTAGATATATCCCCATTGCTGTGCGGAGGGGTGGGTGTGAATCGCAACAAGAAGTATGGCGCCCGCAAGTCGTCCCGCGCTCATCATTACATTCATTGCCGCCGTCCAGTGAAGGCGTTCGAAAGCCTGGAAAGCCTGTCCAGCTTGCGTAATGAGATTCAGCCCAAAAATATCCGAGGCCGCTATGAGCGCTATCAACAAACGTGGAATCTCGGGTGGAAGAGCAAACTTGGCAAGTCCGAGCATAATGATGAACAGAATCATTCCAAACACGGCGGTGATCGCCAGGGCGCGGCCCCAATAAACAGAAAAGAGCTTTGGGTCACGCGAGACATTCTTGACCAGAAGATTTCCACTGCCGAGGGAGCCGAACGGATACACGATTCCCACCAGCGCAACTACGCCGATGAACGCGCCGTAATTGCGCACGCCTAACGACCTGGCGATCTCAACAAAATATAGGGCCTGGATGACAAGTCTGAGTCCTTGTCCAAGGACCATCCAAACGGTGTTGCGCGCAAGAGTCGTCTTGAAGGAAGCGGCAATCATTCGAAGGAAAACTCCATTCTGTCTAAAGCGGCGAAACGTTCAATTCTCCGCACTACCATACGTCACCCACAAAGGTGTCAGCCGTAAAGAAGTTCCCTTACAGGAGACTGTCCATCGGTCCGAAATCTCGATAATCCGAGAATTTGCAAGCTGAGCAGAAACAGGTATGTGGGATTCAAAAACAGGTATCGCCGCCAAAGTCTGCGAGGTTCGGACCAAAGCCGGAATAGCCACTCCAGGCCAAACTTCTGCATCCACAGCGGGGCCTGTGGAACGATGCCAGCCAAGAATGGAAACGCTGCTCCCACAGCCAACAGCGGCATTGAGACAAGCTCACGAAACTCATAGACGAACACTTCCTGGCGGGGGCAACCAAGCCCGACAAAAACAATTGCTGCTCCGGATGAGCGAATGCGTCCGGCCAACTGCTCTCTTTCAATGAGTGAGAGCCGCCGAAATTGGGAAGACTCAATACCGGCGATCACCAAACCAGGAAATCGCAACTGCAACGATTCTTTCAGCGAAAGAAGGGTCTCCGGCGTGCTGCCGTAAAAATATACAGGCAGGCCTTCTGCGGCCGCGCGAGCGCAGACTCTCAGCATCAGATTTGGCCCGTAGACGCGGTCACGAAGCGGCGCACGATGAAGCCAATTGAGCGCCCAGCGCACAGGTTGGCCGTCTGGCACAAGAAGGCTAAACTGGTTCAGCCGGAACTTTTGCTCGCGGTCAAGCGCACCGGTCATGAGTCCGTGGACCGCAAGGGCAGAAACGGACATGGTTTTTCTTTCAACAGCCGCGCGGATGATTGCATCCTCCGCGCCCTGATAATCAACAACGTCGATCAGAATCCCGAGGACGTTTCGTTTTCCTGCGTTATGCATTCGCCCCTCCACCGTTCGATATTGAGCTCATAGATTTCGCGCAGGATTTCGGGCACACCGTAGCGGATTTTCCACTCCGGATAGTGTTCCTGAAAATGGGTGAGGTCGCTGATCCACCAGATGTGATCTCCTCGACGGTTTTCTTCGCGATATTCCCAGCGAAACGCATTGCCCGTGATCTCCTCGCAAAGCGAGATCGCCTCCGCCATCGAACAATTGCTCAAGCGGCCGCCGCCCATGTTGTAGACTTCGCCGGAACGCGGGCGCTTGAAAAATTCATGGAAGGCGCAAATCAAATCGGCACTGTGGATGTTGTCGCGGACCTGCTTCCTCTTGTACCCAAAGATCCGATACGGAGTTTCCGTGACTGCGCACTTCATCAAATAGGCGAGAAAACCGTGCAGCTGGGTTCCAGAATGATTCGGACCCGTAAGGCAGCCACCTCGGAAACAAGCGGTCCGCATTCCGAAGTAGCGGCCGTACTCTTGCACCAAGATATCCGCGGCAACTTTTGAGGCGCCGAACAGGCTGTGCATGGTCTGGTCGATGGACATGCTTTCTGGAATGCCCATTGCAGAGTAAGGATGCGCTGGGTCCAGTTCCCAGCGCGTGTCCAGTTCGATTAAGGGCAGCTGATTGGGCCGGTCACCATAGACTTTGTTTGTGGACATGAAGATGAAGACCGCATCCGGGGCGAAGCGCCGCGTGGCTTCGAGCAACGTCGACGTACCGTTGGCATTCACTGTGAAGTCCACGGTCGGATCGCTTGCAGCCCAATCGTGAGATGGCTGCGCGGCTGAATGGATGACCAACGCGATATCACGGCCGTAGTGCGCAAAGACAGATGAAATCGCGTCGGCATCGCGAATATCAATCGCGTAATGGCGATAACGCGGAAGTTCTGCGCAAAGACGATCGCGGACCCAGTCTGTGGACGCCTCTGGTCCGAAAAATTCGGCGCGCATGCCATTGTCAATACCAACGATCTCCATCCCGAGTGACGCGAAGTAACTCGCCGCTTCGGAACCTACAAGTCCAGCCGAACCAGTAATAATTGCGACGGTCATTTAAAGAGTTCTCCTCGCGATAAACTGCTTTCTCGGAGCCGTTAAACCCGGCACCGTAACGCATGCAATGGGCAATAAACTCAGAGTCAAAATGAGAGCTGTTTTCCTGCGTTGGTGTAGGAAAGGATTCAAGTGTCAGCAGCCGGCTAGTTGCGCACGGCCATCGTTCGTTCATAGATCTGCATCATCAACTCGTAATTTCTTTCCGCCGTATAGCTTCTCTTGTACTCTTCCCGCGCAGCCCGGCCCATCGCGATGAGTTGGGAAGGTTGAGTCCACAACAAATCAAGTTTTGCGGCCAAATCTTCGGCGTCTCCGGGATTGAAGTGAAGCCCGGTGCAGCCGTCCTCGACAATTTCCCGCAGTCCGCCAAGCCGTGAACAAATAACCGGAATGCCGCACGCGAAGGCTTCCACAATGGTCATCGGAAAACCCTCGTACCAAAGACTTGGCGTGATGAGAAGCGAGGCACTTTTCATCGCGGAAAGAATCTCTTCCCGGCTTCGCCACCCTGCGAAGGTGATGTTTGAAAGCTTCCGCGCGGCGGCTTCCGACTCCAGTGGTTTGCGCAAGGGACCATCGCCCAGAATCACAAGGGGAATCGTGGCCTTTAGCTTTTGCCAGGCCTGCAAAAGAACCTCTGCTCCCTTTTCTGCCGAAAGCCTTCCAACAAAAAGTGCGAAGCCGCTCGAAGAGGAACGTTTGCCGGGGTCCGATTCCAGAAAATTTGGCTTTACCCCAATCCTGGAAGCCGGAAGACCCCCTTCGATAAATTTGTCGCGTGCAAAGTTCGTCAAGGCGACGTAGCCGTCCACGTCGTGGTTCCAGGTCCCCCGCATGCGGTGAACCTGCAGCATGAGGGCCACTGCCGCCGTCATTAGGCGCGAATCGCGATAGCAACCGTGCCATACGCCTCGCCACAGTCCCGACTCGAGACATTCTTCACAAACCTTTCCCTCCCTGCAAAGCGACCAGCCCGGGCACAGCAGCCTGTAATTGTGCAGCGTCTGCACGACTGGAATTCCCGCTTCGCGACAAGCTTCAAACACCGATGGCGACACCATCATGAATGTGTTGTGTACATGAACCAGGTCCGGTTGTTCCCCGCGCAGCAGGTCGAGCATTTCTCCCTTGCTCTTTTCAGAATGAATCATGTCCCTTACCATGAGCAGCCGCCTTGGACCAGACGTCATTGCGATTTCGTGGTTGCTGCGCGAATAGCGTATTACGGTGTGACCACGATGCTCGAGCAGGTTGCTTTCGGCCGCGACGGCGACGTCTTCGCCGCCGGGCTGCTGATAAGTATTGTGTACAATGACGATTTTCATCGGATTGTCGAGATATGCAGATCCATCAAAGAGCTGTTACAGCTGGCTGCAGAGATCCAGATGATGGGACAGAACTAAGAGGACGAGGGTGGGACGCTTCGCGTGAAAGAACGGTGGAGGACATCGCCCGCGGAACCCCGGCTGCGCGCCCGATGCTGTAGTAGAGCAATCCGGCATCGGCCATTTTCTGCGGATCATAAAGATTTCTGCCATCGATGACGATTGGATACTTCAAAGTGGAGCGCACGCGAGCGAGATCCAAGTTCGCAAATTCCTTCCATTCGGTCAGCACCAGCAGAGCATCACAACCCTCTGCCGCGACATACGGGTCGCCGGCGTACAATACGCCATCTTTCGGGATGAGAACCTTTGCCTTCGCCGTTGCCGCGGGATCGTATACGCGCACCTGGGCGCCCTCCTTAAGCAAAGCTTCGACGATTGCGATCGCCGGTGACTCGCGAACGTCGTCCGTACCGCCTTTGAACGCAAGGCCAAGGACTCCCAGCTTTTTCCCCCGAAGGGTCCACAATGCGCTGCGAACCTTGTGGAGAAAACGGCGTCGCTGCTCGGAGTTAATGCGCATGACTTCGGTCAGCAAACCGAATTCGTAGCCACACTGATTGGCAACCGCATGAAATGCCTGTACGTCCTTCGGAAAACAGGATCCTCCATAGCCGATTCCTGCATTCAGAAACTTAGCTCCGATCCGAGAATCGGAACCGACTCCTGCACATACCTCGGTAATGTCGGCGCCGACAGCTTCCGAAATGTTGGCTACTGCATTGATGAACGAAATCTTCATCGCAAGGAACGCGTTGGAGGCGTGCTTAATCAACTCGGCGCTCTTGGCATTTGTCAGGATCAGTCGGGCTTGCGGCGCAGCGCTTCCTGTAAACGGTATTGCGTCCGCGCGGAGATAATAGCTGCCATTCGTCAGAGGAGAGTAGACCTCTTGAAGCACGGACGCGCTGTATTCGTCGTCGGCTCCCAGAACAATGCGGTCCGGGTAGAGGAAGTCCAGCACTGCGGTGCCTTCGCGCAAGAATTCAGGATTGGAAGCTACCGAAAATGACTCTGGCAGCGCGCCGTTGATGAGCAGCGACTTTCGAACCGATTCACAGGTACGGACTGGAACGGTGCTCTTCTCAACGATCACCTTGCGACCATCGATCGCGGACGCGATCTCATTTGCAACGGCTTCGACGAACGAAAGGTCCGCCTCACCTGTTTCGGATTGCGGTGTTCCGACAGTGATGAAAACAACCTCAGAAGCGCGGACAGCCTCCGTGATTGACGTGGAAAAGTTTAGACCCTTTCGATGATGGCGCTTCAACAGCTCTGGAAGAAAATGTTCATGAATCGGAACCTCTCCACGTTCGAGCGCGGCAATTTTCGCCGTGTCATTGTCCACGGAGATCACCTCATGGCCGAGTTCCGCGAAACATGCTGCGGAAACCAGACCGACGTATCCCGACCCGATCAAAGCAATGCGCATCATTCCTCCTCTGCTATCGGTACAGCAATAAAATGTCGGCAGCCGTTCAACACCACACGCCTGTGTCGCTCAAGCCGCGCCCGAACCTTTCACCACGGCGGGGATCGTTCTCGCCAAAATCTTTAGATCGAGCCAAAGCGACCATTCGTCAAGATACTGAATGTCCAGCTCCATCCATTGTTCGAACGCGATAGAACTGCGGCCTTGCACTTGCCACAAGCAAGTGATTCCCGGTCTGACACTAAACCGCCGGCGCTGCCAGTCCTCATTGAATCCTTGATAATCGCGCATGGGGAGCGGGCGGGGCCCGACGAGGCTCATGTCGCCTTTCAACACGTTGAAAAACTGTGGCAGCTCATCAATGCTTGTCCTACGAAGCCATTTTCCAATCGCGGTGATTCGCGGATCGTCCTTGATTTTGAAAACGGGACCGGAAACCTCATTCAATTTTTCCAGTTGCGACATCATTTGCTCAGCGTTCGTGACCATCGTCCGGAACTTGTAGATCAGGAATCTGCGTTTGTTTAACCCTACGCGTTCCTGCCGGAAAAAAACTGGTCCTGGAGATGTAATCTTGATGAGCGCAGCTACGATCACAAGCAGAGGAAGTAACAAAATTAGCAGCAAGGCTGAGCAGAGGATGTCGAGGATCCGCTTGAAAATCAACGGCCAACCGTCTCTGGTTTCATTGTGAAGTGCGAAATAGGGATCCGCATCGAATGCTTCCATCGAAGGACGCGCGATCTTCAATCCGAAAATATTTGAATCAAACCGGACCGTAATCCCGTGCTGCCCACAGAGGGCGGCGACATGCGAGGCTTGCTCGTAAAAGGAACGGAGCGGCAGATAGATTGCGACCTCGTCCACAACATTGTGGCGGAGAAACTCCGCGAGTCCGGCCAAGTCACTGACCAGCCGCGCTCCCGACTGTCGAAACTCCTCCATGCCGTGCCAGGGTTCGTCGACGAAGCCTAAGTTGCGATATCCCCATTCCGGTTTCGCCTCTATGCGGCGGGCAAATTCCAATGCCCGCGCGTTGGTACCCAGAATAATAATGTAGCGAAGATTGCGCCCGTGCTTGCGGACACCCGCGAGCGCACGGCGGAGAGAAAAACGACTTGCTAACATTCCGGCGCTGCTGATCGCCCAAAAGAGGATCAGGAAAGGAGGCGTGATCATCGTTATTCTGAAGAACATAGCGAGCGCCGAGAGGCAGGCCACTGCCAGTGCCGTTGCTCTCAGTTGCTCCAGCATCGCTTGCTCGGTCGTCGAAAGCCTCTTGGATTCGTAGAGATGGCACAACGAATAAATCAGATGCCACGCGAGCAGTGCTACGGCAAAGATCACGCAGTTCGAAAGTTTGATACGGATGGAGAGAAACTGAGAGAAAGGCACTCCATGATTTACGGAAACGAGCAGGAATGTCGCGAGCCCATAAGACAGCGTGGCCACAAACAGGTCGAATAACTTTAGAAACGTCAGAAGTATGCGGCGATGACTCAGGTTCACGGCAGTGTAGCTCGCTAGTTTTCGATGTTTGGTTCGCTGACTATGTTTTTCGCGATGTTTGACAGCCGAAGTGTAGGAACAATTCGCAACCGTACAACGACCGGCTTAGGCCGGCGTCGAATCTATTAGATCGCCCGGCCGGCGGACTGCAAAGTGCGAGACAAGTAATCCCGGTCGTGAACCGGCTCGACGTGGTAGCCGGCAATGGTTATGGCCAGAGATCTTTGAATCAGTTCCACGGAAATCACCAAACTCTGATCGCCTTTCACGGCATCGAGAATTCCTTCAATACCGTCCAGTGCGCCTCCGCGGATGCGGACTCTTTGGCCGATGTTGAGAAATGGATGTGCCCGGAACGGAACTTGCTGAGCCAGAACCGCTTGAATAGCCGTAATTTCGTATTCAGGGATCGGGGTGCCGGCGCCGCGTACACCGACAAAGCCCACCACACCGTTGGTACGAAGCACTGCGATCCTGCCGCTGGATTCAGCGGCGACCCGAACGAAGACGTACCCAGGAAAAAGAGGCGATACGATCATGCGCTTGCGATCGCTCCATTGCCGCACTTCGGAGATTACAGGCAGGAAACTCTGAATTTGTTTCGCCTCCAGCTCACCAGACACTTTCCTTTCGTGACGCGGCATCGTCTGCACCGCGTACCAGGAGGATTCGATCGAAGCTACCTCTCCAAGTGTGGAAATAACTGGCATTGCTTGCTCTAGATTTGTCATTGCACAAGGCTCCGCCAAAGTGGGTCACAACGATCAAATTGCACTTGAAAATTCTTACTGCGCGGCGCGAATTCTCAGCTTGGGTTACAACCCTACAATCGCCGGTACAGCGAATCCGGAATCGGAAACGTTCTCTTGTTCAGAACAGCGCCCAAAATTTTTACCTGCGTTGCATTCAAGCGCTCGGCCACTTTGGTGGCCGTCTCTCGCCGTGTGGTATTAGCTTCCAGAACGAGCACCAAGCCATCCGCGAGCTGGCCAAGCGCGAATCCCTCGGAGTACGTGTTCAGCGGGGGCGCGTCAATGAGCACGTAATCAAACTCTTTTCGCAACTCGCCGAAGCGCTTTTTCATCTGTTCCGAGTGGAGAAGATTTGTGGATTCCTGCACGGCTGAACCGCAGGAAATCAGCCACAAATTTCGCTCGAGGGGTTTGGCAAATCCTCGGACTGGCTTCTCCGTACGCAAGGCGTCGGCGAGGCCGTAATGGTTGGTCGTCCCGAATACGTGCGGCAATGAAGGCGTCCTGAAGTTTCCGTCCACCAGGCAAACCGAACCTGAAATGTTGGCAGCGAGCATCTGCGCAGCATTAACGCACACCCGACTGCATCCACTTCCTGAATCGATAGCAGCGAATACCACAGCGCGGTGATTCGTTGACGTTCCCTGCAGCAGAAACACACTCTGTACAAGTTTCAGGGTTTCTTCTTTGGCTGTCTGATCGAGATCCGCCGCAAACGTTCGCGAGTCGCCGTCCTCCTTCTTGACGCGGGCACCCAGTTCCCTTTCCAAAGCGGGCGGCATTTCCACTGTCGCCGTAAGGTTCAGTCCAGCCTGCTGCAGCAATTCAAAGTTTCTACTCATTGCTTTTCTCCAGAGTTGGCTTCGACAGCCGCTCCGCTTCTCACAGCAGTTCTTTCGGACGCAGCACTCGCCGCAGGAATGCGAATGATTTGTCCGGGATGCATCTGTTTTGGATTACCTAGCCACGGGTTCAGCTTTCGGATTTCTCTGACAGCTGTTTCGTTGTACTCACCCAGGTTCTCGATGCAGAGTTTGTAAAGCGTCTGTCCGGGCGACACCTGGACGGACCGGAACAAAATCGGACTCGGCTTTGCCGGCGATTCGCCCGACTGCCCAGTGGCTGTCGGAGTCAATGGATTTTCAGTCGCCGCCGCGTCTGGATTCGATGCGTTGAAATGGTCCAGATCGACGCCTTGCGCTGCTACGGGAAGTGCGTTGAAAACGTCGGCGCTCACACTGCGCGGCCTCAGGCGATGATTTATGAGAACTCCTCCAAGGCACAAAACCGAAACCAGTGAACTCGCAATTGCCGTGCGCACCAGGCCGCGACCTGCTGGGCGGGCCTGAGAACCGGAGATGGTGAGTGTCGGTGCGGGCTCACGCTTTTCCATCTTTTCAATTCCGTGCTGCGGCAGAAGACTCCGAAAATCCAGGTCCTGATACACTTCGTGGACCAACTCACGGTCGATGGTTTTTCGCTGCAACGAGCATCCGATCGACATCGCGTTGAAGCAGAGGTTGTTGATGTTCCGCGGAATTCCTCCCGCGTAGTGCGCAATCAGTTCGCTCGCTTCTTCGCTGAATATCGGCTTTGCAGACCTGTACCCGGCAATCCGCAATCGGTGATCAATGTAAGCATGGGTCTGCGCCGAATCAAGCGGAGTCAGCCTTGCCACGATTGAAACCCGTTGGCGAAGCTGCGCCAGTGAAGGGGCGAGGAGCTTTTCGGCGAGCTGCGGTTGACCGGCCAGAATAATGTGAACGAGTTTTTCGCTACTGGTCTCGAAATTCGACAGCATTCGCAGGACTTCCAGAACGGGTTCGGCAAAGTTCTGTGCTTCGTCGACTACCACGACCAGTCGCTTTCCTTCCGCCGCTTCACGGAGTATTGCTTGGTTGAGCTCATCCTGCATCTCCGTAATGTCACGTGCGCCGTCAATTCCGAGTTCCGCAAGCAGGCTGCGCATCAGCCCTTCGGGGCTACTCTGGAACTGGAAGAGAAAAACTGTCCTCAGCGCGCTACATCTTTGCAGAAGTTCGAAGAGCAAGGTGGTCTTGCCCATGCCGGGAGGCGCAATCAGAGCCGTGAATCCTCTGTTTTCGATCACGCCATAGAAAATGCTTGCCATTGCTTCTCGGTGCGTAGGCGTAAGGTAGAGATATCGAGGATTCGGCGTCACGCCGAACGGCTGCTCCGTTAATTTGTAAAAGTTTAAAAACATTCAGGTCAAGCCGCCTGCCTTGGCACAGACGCCAGCACTGGAATACGAAGCGTCTCCGTAACATCCACTGGCGTTCGGAAAGACGGGTCGAGTCGCTCCGCGATGAACCCCGCTGAAATTCCCGCGAGCATCGCGAACACAAAACCACCCACTCCAACCAGCAGCGGATTATTCGCTGGCAAAGCGGGCGGTATTGCCGGAACTGCAATCGCCACATCCGCAATACGTTTTTCGTCAAGCGCATCGGAAGCCCGTTCCTGCTCGCGCTTGTTCAGATAGAGCAGATAGTTAGCTTCATTGGCCTTCGCCTCACGGAGCAAAGCACCTTGCTTTAATGAACTGGAGTCCAAGCCGACCATCTGCGCGTGCATGGTCTTGAGGCTAGCCGCGATTGAAGTGGCATTCGCCTTCTGCGAAGCCAGATCGGCCTGCGTTCGGGCATAGTCCTGATGCAGAAATTCATAGGTCGGATTGTGATCTGTTGTTTCATTCATGTAACTCAGACTCTTGGCCTTTTCGATTGCCTTTTTCGTGTTTGCAATTTCCTCGTCGGTTTCGACTACCAATGGATACGACGGATCGTATTTCACGAGCAGTTGCGTTCGCTTGACTTCCGCTGCGAGCAGATTGGCTTCTAGTTGTTGCATCAGGGTAAGTGCAGAGTTGGAGATCTGCTGGGTCGTGATTCTTTCCGGAGTGACGCGTATCTGTTTTTCCAGGTCTTTCAAGCGCTCTTCGTCCGCAGCGACTGCCTGCTGAGCCTGGTACAACGACGCCATGGAGACAGATAGCTGCTGCGCTAAATCTGTTCGCAATACATCCGGCGCGGCCACACCCTCATCGCGGCTGAAGTTTGCAAGCCGCGTTTCCACATCGGCAAGGTCTTTTCCGTATTTGGCGGTTTGCTCCTCAAAAAACCGGGAAGAGCCCGCTGGGCGTTGCAATTGCAGCCGTTTTTCCAAGTAAAGCTTGCCCAAATTCTGCAGCACGCACGCCGGTTTCTCGGGTTCGCCCACAGTTCCGTATCGAACGTCAATCACATCCGATACCTTTGCCGCTTCCACCTTCAAGCCTTTCGCCAAAGACGCGGCAGCTTTCTCAATTTTTGCTGCTTTTCGGCGCGCGGGATCGCGTGGAAACAGAACCTCCGAAACAGACCACTTATCTTGGTTCACCAGCCCACATGTCTCAACCACTGACCGCAACATGTCCTCTCCTTTTAGGAGCGCCATTTCAGAACTAATCTGGTCGGGTGAGATCGCGCGATTGTTCATTACCGCGGCAGTTTGCGCGGGAGTGATGGTCGGATCGGAGCGGTGCTGTTGCACGACGATCTGCATGCTTGCAACGTAATACTTTGCTGCCCATGTCCACGCCACAAAAACCGAGAACAAAAAAATGGCCGCGAAGACCGCGCTCACTAGCCCCTTGTGCCGAAATATCGGCGTAAGCAGATCGCGCAAAGTCCATCTCGGGAGTGCGTCGTCGAGTTTTATCTTCAGATTTGCCTTGTTCATCGAGACCTCCGCTCCCGTGTACTCAAAGTTTTGACTCTAATAAGCCAACGGCGTGGTGCTCAATGGAACGCCGACGCTGTAGGGGATGTACTTACGGACCTTTGTGATGGTTTTCTCAGGAACAAAAATCAAATCGCCCGGGCGGATCTCCACGTCTTCAGCCACATTCTTTCCATGCAGAAAGTCCTTCAGCTTGAGTTCCCTGGCCTGCACCCAGCCATCCGAGGAGCGGTGATAAAGAAAAACCTGCGTCTTCGCTGTCGGCATGAAACCGCCGGCGATCGCGATGGCCTGAGAGGCTGTCAGGTCATATCGCAAGTCATACTGTCCGGGCTTCGTCACTTGCCCGGTTACGATGAAATACGCTCTTTGAAAATCCTTTAGGTCCACGTCGACAATTGGTTCGTGCAGTACCTTCGCATAAGCCTTCTTGATCGCCTCGGATGTTTCCGGAACGGTCATGCCCAAAATGCATATGCTCCCGGCCCCTTGCAAGGTAATGTAGCCGTCCGGCTGGACAGTCACGGTCTGATTGAATTCAGGTGAGAGCGGAAAAGAAAGGTTCAGGATGTCGCTGCGGTTGATCTTATAACGCGGATTTCTTTCGGCCAGGCGGGGCCGATCGGGAGCGGGTGCGGTAAACTCTGCGGTTTGCCGCGCACCAGCTATCGGGGTACTGATTTGCTGGCCCTGCCTGGCACAAACAAAGCCGGCAAGTCCAATTGACAACAGAACGGCTGCACTACCGCGCAGACACGTCTTGGCCATATTTACATCTCCGAGGGGCTGGGCCAGAACGGCGCTGACTAGTCGTTCTTGTTAGAAGTTCAACGCGTGCACATCTTACCGAAGGTAAGTTGAAAACAATCATTAAAAGTTTGGCGCGAATCGATTAATAAATCATTTACTCTCTAGTACGGATTTCCTAGTACGATAGTCCCAGTAATTTTGTAGTAAGCATAAAGAATACTCTTTGTTAATTCAGATGCTCGCATACAACTTGAGGCGCACGGTAAACTCGGCAGCGCTATAGGAAAACGCTCGAGGTAGCGAATCAACAGTTCCACGCGACTTTAGGGTCATTCCTTACCGTTCACCGCTCCTCTGTACGCTCATCCTGAGTTTGCTTATGCCGTCGCGAATTTGATGTGAGTTCGCGCCGCCGTAGCCAAGAATTAGGCCACTCCTGGTCGGTAGTGTCAGATAGCAAGCGGACAACGGTATTGCGGAAATACCCCTCTGGGCAGCCATCCTCGAAACCGCCACATCGTTCGCGCCACGCGGCAGCAGTCCCACCAGATGCATTCCCGCTTCAGCACCAATGACCTCGAGCATATCTTTCATTTGGCTGTCGATCGCATTTGTCAGCGTTTTTCGCCGATCCAGATAGAGCATTCGCATCCGACGTATATGGCGAGCGAAGTGTCCCTCTCGTAGAAAATCGGTCAAGACTGCCTGATAGAGAGTGGATGAAAAAATGTCCGCGGCATCCCTAGCGGCAGCGAACGCGCGTACCAAATCTTTGGGAACAACCACATAGCCCAGGCGCAAAGCTGGAAACATCACCTTGCTGAATGTTCCTATATAAATAACCCTCTCATCCGTGTCCAATCCCTGCAGTGACGCGATCGGGCGGCTTCCAAACCTATACTCGCTGTCGTAGTCGTCTTCAATGATCCAGGCACCGGAGCGGGCTGCCCAATTGAGAAGGAGCATGCGGCGTGCGGCACTCATCGTCACGCCGATGGGATATTGGTGCGACGGCGTGACATACACAGCGTGCGCATCGCGACCTCGGCGGACGATCTCTCGGACGTTCATGCCGTCGCGATCCACGCGAACCGGAATCAATTGAGCTCCAACGGTGATGAAAGCCTGACGCGCGCCGGGATAGCCCGGCTCTTCGATGCACACCCTATCTTTGGGATTCAACAAAACCTGAGCGGAAATCTGTAAGGCCTGCTGCGACCCTGTTGTGACCAGAATTTGCGATGCTTCGCATCGCACCCCGCGAACTGCGCCCAGATAGTCCGCGATGGCTTCGCGAAATGGCTGATATCCCATGGCATCGCCATAGGCCATGATGCCCTTTGGCGGCCTTCGAGAATGCCGAGCCACCAGCTTCGACCAAACGTCGATTGGAAAATGGTCGAGGGCGGGCAGGCTAACTCGGAATGCACCGAGGTTGTCCAACCAGGATTGCGCCGGTAGGTGCGTCAATGCGACCCCACGACGTGACAATCGGCGCGGACCTCGCTTCTTCACTATTTCATGAAGCACATTCCTAGCGTTCACGACCGGGCGACGCAACGTATCATCCGGGATGGATCTAGCCACCCACGTGCCAGATCCAACGAAAGTCTCCAAGTAACCCTCGGCAAGCAATTGCTCGAAAGCACCCAGCACAGGCATGCGGGAGATCTTTAACTCGGTGGCGAGGTTTCTGGTTGACGGAACTCGCTGTCCCGGCCGCAATTGGCCACCGGTGATGGCTCGCCGGAACCAGTCGTACAACTGCCGGTATATCGGAATTTCCTCGCGATCTTGGAGCGTGATCGGTGGAAGATAGCTGGCCGGAGTCCGTTTCATGTGGGACGAACGCAAAGTGGCATATCGTATCACATCAAAGTGGCTATTGTGACAGGCCACTTGCTGGGTTAGTTTTTCCTGCGTGACGACGAATCGCTATGGTTTGCCGTAGTTCAAGCGGAGTGCTCCAAACAAAGCGATCCGCATTCTGACGACAGATCTGCGGCGCTTGGAAGGAAGGCGAAGCAGCCGCTGAACCGGATAGACAGAAAAAACGAAGGAGGGAATGATAAACGTGCTCAAACATTTCCGGGCATATTTCCTGGTTTGCAGTCAGGTTGTCGTCTTGCATCCGTTTCAGGGACTTGCACAGCAGAATTCAGACGCAGCGAAAACTAGCGTTCAACACACTCCCGTGGATCGCGACGGGCAACACGATTTTGATTTCGAGCTCGGTACTTGGAAGATTCACTTGAAACGGCTCGCTCATCCCTTGACGGGCTCCACAACCTGGGTCGAATTTGAGGGTACTTCCGTTACCCGAAAGGTTTGGGATGGTCGCGCTCAACTGGAGGAGTTCGAAACCGACAGCCCGGCTGGCGGCCGCATCGAAGGTCTAACCCTGCGTCTATACGACCCGCAAACCCACCAGTGGAGCCTCTATTGGGCGACCAGCAAAAGCGGAACCATGGGCGCGCCTACGATCGGCGAATTCAAGGATGGACGCGGCGAGTTTTTCGACACGGAACCATCTGGCCCTAATGGCAGAGCCATCCTGGTTCGATTTATTTGGTCGAAGACCGATTCGAATTCGCCCCACTTCGAACAGTCGTTCTCGGAGGATGGCGGCAAAACTTGGGAAGTAAACTGGATCACGGACCAGACACGGGTAAACGATGAATCTGGCAAAGCGCGCTGAACTCCGTCGCATCCGCGATGGAGGATCCACTACGATGCGGTTCCTAACTGGACTTCTAACGGTCACTGCAGTTTGCAACCTCGCATTGGCTCAGACCAATCAGCCGACTGGGAAGGCGCCCCTAGAACATAACCAGCGTATGAGCGACTTTCAGGTTTTTGAATTCCGCAGATACACCATCAAAGCGGGAGAGCGCGAACATTTCGCTCAATACTTTGAAAGCTACTTTCCCGAGGCTTTTCAGCAGCTCGGGGCAATCGCAGCCGGTTCCTTCTTCGAGCGTAGGAATCAATTCGGATTCACCTGGATTAGAGGCTTCCACACGATTGAAGATCGTGCCGTGGCGAACGCAGCGTTCTATTACGGGCCCGTTTGGAAAGAGCATAAGAAAACGCTGAACGATCTCATGACTGACTCCGACAATGTGCTGTTGCTTCGTCCGTTGAGCCCTGAACGGGGTATTCCTATTCTGCCCGCTGTCGATCCCGTCACGGAAGCAAATGGGTCTCAAGGTATCGTGGTTGCTCAAATATTTGCGGTAAAAGCGAACAGCGTCGAAGCGTTTGCCAAAGAAGCAGAGACGACGTTTGCCAACTATCGAGCCGCAGGCGCGCGAGAAGGCGGTGTGCTGGTTACGTTGGACGCTACCAATAACTTCCCCCAGCTTCCAATCCGAACCGATGGCCCTTACCTGGTATGGCTGGGAATCTTCAGGGACAACCAAATGTTAGAAAGCGAATTCGTTCCAGTCGCCGAGCGTTCCCTATTATCCCTTCCCGCGACAGGCTTGCTCAGAGCCGCGCCAGAGTTAGTTATTCTCGATCCGACACACCGCTCGCGTTTACGCTGGCTGCCCTGACGAAGGAAATGAACAAATCTAGGATCGGGGGGATAAAAGGCGGAAGCCGCATTTTACGCCACCGATTGCTATCACACAGCGAAGTAGTTAGGAGACAAGAATGAACGCGCTCAAATCCATTGGGGCCTTCCTCCCGGTGTCCACCTTCATGGTCGTCTCTCAGCTTCTGGCACTCGCACCGCAGCATCCAGACCGACCGAGCACAAGCATTCAACACACCCTCGTGGAACGGGATGGGCAACACGATTTTGATTTCGAGATCGGCACCTGGAGAACTCACTTGAGGCGTCTTCTGCGTCCCTTAACTGGCTCCACGACATGGGTCGAATATGAAGGCACTACCGTCGTCCGCAAGGTTTGGAACGGACGAGCCAATCTCCTGGAGCTCGAGGTCGATGGCCCCAAAGGTCACATAGAAGCGCTATCCCTGCGTCTATACGATCCTCAATCCCATCAGTGGAGTCTCAATTTTGCCAACAGCAGCGGCGGTAGCCTGAGCCAACCCACGATTGGCGGATTCAAAGATGGTCGCGGCGAGTTTTTCGACCAGGAAACACTGAATGGCCGCGCCATTCTTGTTCGATTTGTCATCTCAGACGTCAGTCCGAATTCGGCCCACTTTGAGCAGTCATTCTCCGAAGATGGAGGCAAGACTTGGGAAGTGAACTGGATCGCAACTGATACCCGGGTGAAAGATGGGTCTGAGCAAGCGCACTGAACTGCGTCACCTCGATATTATGTAGCAGCCAGTCGATCGTTGAAGGGAGATCAAACCGAATTATTCGCACCGACACCGCTTTTATATAGCAATGCTCCGAACTTCTGTTGTCACAGTCGCGTGAATGACTCAGGAGGTTTTCTGGACCGGGCGCCTGGTGACGTGATTTGGGCCTTTCCACCGGCATCCGCTGTCGACTGCCGAGCGATCTTGTGGAATTCCTTGGCTGTCACCTTTTCTACGTCGACTGTAGGATTGGGCATTGGGCTATCTACTCTTCTTATTTTTTCAAAGAGCTGCTCGTCAAAAACTGCACTGTCACTCTAAGACCTATGGGCAATGATCGAGTGTTGTCATCTAAGCCGATCACTGCCTCTAAGATATCGCGGTCGCTCTTATCAGATGGGTCGCCGGTGCTTATGCTCTTCCTGCCCATCATCGCCGATATCCTCACGACCGAACCGTTGAGCCTCTTTCCGTCAAGAGCGTCTGCCTGGATAACTACCTTCTGCCCGATCGACACTTTATCTACGTCACTTTCGTCGATCTCAGCCTTGATGTGCCGAGAGGAAGTATCCGCGAGACTGAACAATGGCCGGGGGGTGACTGTGCTAAAGGACTCGCCGCATCTGGCGTAGACCCTCAAAATGGTTCCGTCGATCGGTGCAAGGATTGCGCACTTCCCGATACGTTCCCGCACCGTTCGAACGCGACCCTCCGCGGCGAGCACCTCCGCATCAGCTCGAGCCTTGTCCTCTTGCAAGGGAGGTGCCGCAAGTAACTCCTCGGTTCGAACAGCGGCTTGGAGGTTAGCATCTGCGACGCCGAGATCACGGACAGCTTGTTCATAAGAGGCCCGGGAGACCTGCTCCCTTTGATAAAGAGCGCGTTGCATGCCCAGTCGCGACTTGGCCTCTTCGAATGTCGCGCGTGCGGCTGCCGTCTTTTCAGTCGCTATTTTCTTCTCCTCATCTCGTGCGCCCCGAAGAATCCGGATTCTTGTCTGCCGTGCGCCATCGGCTTCAGCTATCGCGGTTTGTAAACTCGCTTGCAATTCATCACAGCCGATCTCGCCAAGTAAAGTCCCTCTTGTTACGAACTGACCTTCTTTCACATAGACGGCCGTTAGGATACCATCCGCAGCAGCCCCTACCTGCGTGGTTTCCGAAGCTCCCTCGACCCTTCCAGGGGAGGCAAATACAACAGTCGCGGTAGCACGATCGGAGGGTATCCCACGAGCTTGCACCGAATTCCTGTTCCGTATTGTCCCCAAGAACGCGACGGCCACAATGACGAAGAGCATCGCGGCACCGCCAATAACCCATCTGCTGCGGGCCGTCATAGGTTTTTCTCCACTTGTTCTACTTGGCCATCGCACAGAGTGATTGTACGATCTGCGAATTCCTGCCATCGCGGGTCGTGGGTCACGACAACAACTGTCCGCCCATCGTCATCCACTTGATTTCGCAGAATCTGACAGATGTTCCTTCCGGCCCGGGCATCCAGAGATGCGGTCGGCTCATCCGCGAGAAGAATCGGAGGATTTCCGGCCAAGGCCCGTGCAATCGCAACCCGCTGCTTTTCCCCGGGACTGAGTTCGTGGGGTTCTTGATTGAGCTTGTCTCCCAAACCGAATCGTACGAGAAGATCTCTTGCCATTTCCATTCGACCAGGCAGGGCTGCATCACGAACTTCAAAACCAAGTGCGACATTGTCAATCGCGGAAAGAGAGTGAAAAAGTCGAAAAGCTTGGAAAACAAAACTGATTTTCTTCTGCCGAACAGTTGTCCTCTCTGCTTCACTCAGTCCGTTTACCGCGATACCCTCTATGAACACTTTCCCTTGATCGGGCGACAACAAACAGCCGAGCAGAGACAATAACGTGGTTTTCCCGCTGCCGGAGGGTCCCATAACTAACGAGAGCGTGCCCCGCTCGAAGAATTGTGAAACGCCCCGCAGCGCACGGACTTGTGCCTCCCGCTTGCCGAACGAGACACTCGCACCTTCAACGCCCAGGAAGTGACTAGGCACGGAACACCCTCCCCGGCTCAACTGTGAGGGCGCTTCGAACTGAAGCAATAGACGCCAATGAGCACATGGCCAAACTTGGCACGACCATGACTAGAAGCAACCACCACGGAGTGTAGATCCAAGGAATCAGAGACTTCGCATAACTAATGCTTGGAACAACCGCCAGCAGTCCCAGAATACTGCCAACTGCCCCACAAATCAGGGCCTGTGTAAGCACAATGCGCGCCACGAAAGCCTGGGATGCTCCAAGAGCTTTTAATGTCGCGTATTCCTCGATGTTCTCCATTGTGTTCGCATAGATGGTTTGGGATACCACCACCAGACCTATCAAAAATCCCAAAACCGCCGCGGTGAGAATCGCGCCTCCGGCCCCGGTTTTTATCGTCCAGTAGGTGCGAGACTTCCGCGCAAATTCGTCCCGTGTGAGGACGTCGACCTCTGGAAAACGCTGCCTAAGGCTCTGCTGCACATCGGATGTTGAATATCCCTTGTCGACGCGCAAGAGAACGAACATAGCTTCTTCAGGACCAGCCCCCATATATCGACTTGCATTTCGGTACGAAGTAAACAGAAAAGGGACACCAAGGAATGCTCCATAACCATTAATCTGACGCTCGATACGCGCACGGTGCCGGTTTACTTCCACTTCTGCCGGCAGTGCTGTCACTTGGATCAGCTCCCGGTCGCTTACGTCGTAGAGCACTGCATCAGGCGATATGCCTTCGGGTGAACCAGGGACATCGGGAACCGGGAAGCGCTCTCCTGCATTGCGATCCGCGCCGACCAAAGCTACCACCTGTTGCTTTCCGTTTGGCGTGCGGTACACAGCAAAAGCCATGCAAACTCGACTCGTTTCCAGCACACCTGGTACGCCGGCTGCCATCTCCCTCACCCGGCCCTCGATGGGAGTTCCAAACTCAAAGGCCTGCACACCTCTAGCAGTAATCCAGATGTCGGAGTCGCTGGCATCGATAAGCCTAGATGCTGCCCGCAAAAAGCCGACCAAGAGACTCCCTTGAAAGACCATCAGGAACACCGCAAAAGAGACGCCGAGCACAGTTACCGAAAAGCGGGCTCGATCGTGAACGATATTTTGCCAAGCGAGTTTCATAAGAGCTGAGCTATCGACAAATTTGGAGCGCGCGGAGTACGTTCTGTAATTCAGCGGTCGCGGCTTTTGCGCTGCGTCCAGGCGTCTCTCTCCGTTCACATTCTTCCCGGACTAACATCGGTTCAGCTACTTGGTTTGCTCGCACGCTTGCCACGTCAGGGCTCCTGCCAATAATGCCGCGATCCCCTCGGCGGACAGTGGTCTGGAAAAGTAATATCCCTGGCCATATTTGCATTCCAGTCTTTTCAGCAAGGCAACCTGTTGAATTGTCTCTACCCCCTCGGCAACTACATCCAACCGGAGATTATTGGCCATGGGCAAAATGCTCCGTGCAATCTCCATACCTTCTCCGTTCTCCTCCATGACGCTTATGAAGGAGCGGTCGATCTTCAATGTGTCGAGAGGAAAACGGTGTAGGTAACTCAAAGAAGAATAGCCCGTACCGAAATCATCGATAGCCAGGCGGATACCCAAGGATTTAATTTGCTGCAACATCTCCACGGCTGCCGAAGGGTCTGCCATCACCGTGCTTTCCGTGATCTCCAGCTTCAAAGCTTCCGGAGGAAGGGCGAGTTCACCCAACAACTTTCTAATGTCTTCGACCAGGTTCGGTTGTAGAAATTGCTTGGCGGACAGGTTGACGCTGATTGTCAGATGACGATGGGCGATTAGACCTGCTCTCCATTCAGTGATTTGCCGACAGGCCTCCCGCAAATTCCACCAGCCCAGCTCGCGTATGAGGCCGGTTTCCTCAGCAACCGGGATAAATTCACTTGGTGCGAGCAGGCCGCGAGTTGGATGCTGCCAACGTAACAGAGCCTCAAAGCCCGCAATTTCTCCAGAAACGAGGGCAACGATCGGTTGATAGAAATTGCGAAATTCTCCTCGTTCAAGCGCGCGACGCAAATCAGTCTCCAGCTGCAATCGAGCCATCACGCTGGCTCGCATATCTGCGTCGAACACCTCATAACGGGCCTTGCCCAGAGACTTGGCCCGATACATTGCCGTGTCAGCATCTCTCAAAATCTCTTCCGGTTGCTCGTAGGCTGAGTTGCTTAAAGCAATTCCGATGCTCACGGAGGTGAACACTTCTTTGCCACTCAAAATGAATGGCGACGCCAGAGCCTTCATCATGCGGTCCGCCGCGCGCTTAGCGTCACTCGGATCTTTGATATCATCGAGCAGGACCGTAAATTCGTCTCCTCCAAGGCGCGCCATCGTGAAGGTTTCCCCCAGACGCGCAACGGTATCCGTTGATCGCAAACACTTCTCCAACCGATTGGCTACCCCAAGGAGGAGTTGATCCCCGGCTAGGTGCCCCATACTGTCGTTGATCATTTTGAACCCATCAAGGTCCATGAATAGAACTGCAAACAACTGGTCTTTGCGGCGCTTCGTATGCTTGATGAGCCGGCCTACGCGGTCAATAAACAGTAGCCGATTGGGTAAGCCCGTCAGTGGGTCGGAGACCTTTCCTTCGGTAATGTCGGTCTGTGATCCAGCCATCCGCGACGCATTTCCGGAAGCGTCATGAACGGCCACCCCTCGGCTCAGCATCCAACGAAAGCTTCCATCTTTATGCAGCACGCGGTGCTCGCTCTCGAAGTGAGGAGTCAGGCCTTTTTGATGAGCGGCAATCTCCTCTTTGACTCGTTCTCGATCCGCGTCATGAATGCGATCGAACCATTCTTCAGGTCTGTCGCCGATTTCGCCTTCCTCACAGCCCAACATGGCCTTCCAGCGAGGGGAGAAATGCACGACGTTAGCCGGCAAATTCCAGTCCCACAGGCCATCGTTGGAGCCTCGAGCCGCAAGAGCATAACGCTCTTCACTCTCCTTCAACGCTTCCTGTGCATGCTTGTGTGATAGCTGTGTACCTATGCGAGCCACCGCCACTGGAAAATCAATCGGCTTCGTCAAATAGTCGTTCGCCCCTAAGTCGAGGGCTCTTACGACATCGTCGCTCTGTGCTTTTGCCGTGACCATGATGATCGGCAACTCGGCCGCAGAGTACCGCTCGCGAAGTTTTTGCAACGCATCAAGACCGCTAATCTCCGGCATTTCAATGTCTAACAACACCAAGTCCACGCCGTCTTGTTTGACTCGTTCCAGCAATTCTTTTGCGTTCTCCGCCAGTCCGACGACATAGCCTTTGCGCAGCAGTCGGCGAGCGAGCATGTCCCGGTTCATCTCGTTGTCATCTACGATAAGCAACTTGCTCGGCCGGGGATTCGTCATGATTTTTTCACCGTCAGCAAGTTGTCAATCTTTTCACTCAAACGCCCAAATTCCACGGGTTTGGTGTCGTAGTCATCGCACCCTGCTTCAAACGCCTTATCGCGATCCGTTACCAAAGCGTGCGCGGTCAGCACGATAATGGGAATGTGTCGCGTTGCCTCGTTAGTCTTCAGCAGGCGAGTCACCTCCCATCCACTCATCAGTGGAAGACTTATATCCATCAAAATCAGGTCGGGCATCTCTGAACAGGCCATCAAATGCCCTTGCTCCCCGTCATGCGCGGCGACTACAGAGTAGCCCTTGCGCTCCAAGCGCCTGGAGAGCATGTCTCGATTCATTTCGTTATCTTCGACTAACAAGATCTTCGGCATGATCGACCTTTCCTGAGGCTCGCATTTCCGACTCCCTCGGACGTTGCTGAGGGCTTGATACGAAGGGGGCAGCTGGGGCCTCGGTGACAGTCGCCGAACGGCCGGCGCGGTGTTTTTCAATGAGGACCGCAAGGCGGTCGCGATCGACCGGTTTGATAAGGTAATTGGAGGCCCCCAAATCGAGGCCCATCGCTTCATTGTCGACAATGGTGACCATGATGACCGGAATCTCAGCCAATACTGGATCGCTCTTCAGCTTCTTTAGCACTGTCCAGCCATCACACGCGGGCATAACTACGTCCAGCGTGATCACGAGCGGGCGAATTTGCCGCGCAAGTTGTATGCCTTCTTCGCCACTCGCTGCGGCCACTACCTGGAACCCCACCTTGCCAAGAAAACGCGACATCAGATCGCGAACCGAAGCGTCATCGTCTATGACGAGAATCGTATCTTTGTGGGCTTTGGACTCCGCCAGTGAGGAAGCGGCATCACCGCTTGCCATCGAGCGCGCGGATTCTGGCCCCTCCATGACAACCTGAGTCGGCAAGAACACCGTGAAAGTCGCACCCTTCCCAGGCTCACTTTCCACTGAGATGCGCCCCTTCATCAGCTGCACGAACCGATAGGTAATGGCGAGTCCCAAACCAGTTCCCCCGTACTTTCGAGCGATCGACGCATCCGCCTGAGAAAACTCGTGGAACAGATTTTCTTTCTGCTTCGCCGTGATTCCAATTCCTGTGTCGCTTACACGGAATCGAACCCAATCCGCACCCTCGACTTTGCTTTGATCGACATCCACCGAGACAGTGCCATGATCGGTAAATTTGCAGGCGTTACTCAGCAAATTGAACAAGATCTGTCTGACTTTGGTTACGTCCGCACGCATCGTTCCGAGATTGTTTGCTACGCGCACGTGAATCGTGTTGCTGTTTTTCGCCGCCGCAGGCTGCAGCGTGCTGATCATTTCGGCGATCAACGGCGACACTTCGAAGTTCTCAAGGTGCAGGCCCATCTTTCCAGCCTCGATCTTCGAAAGGTCTAGAACGTCGTTGATGAGCGACAATAAGTGTTTGCCCGCCGATTGGATCTTCCGGAGATCCTGCACGCTATCCGACTTCCCCAATTCTCGCGTTTCCTCTTCCAACATTTCGCTGTATCCGATGATGGCATTGAGCGGTGTCCGCAATTCGTGGCTCATGTTCGCCAGGAATGTGCTCTTCGCCCGGCTGGCCTCCTCCGCAGCGTGTTTGGCCTTCAAGAGTTCTTCCTGCGTTTCTTTTCTGTACTGGATCTCCTTCTCCAGTTCGCCGGTCCTGGCCTTCAGTTCCTCGTTCGCTCCCCGCAGCGCCGTGTCCCTCTGTTGGATTTCGGACAGCATGGTGTTAAAGCCATCGATCAACCTTCCAATTTCGTCGCCGTAAGACCTGGTCGCGCGTACCTCGTAATTGCGGTTGGCCGAGACCATTCTCATGGTGTCTTCCAGGTGCAGAATAGGCCGGGAGATCAACCGTTGAAGTTTTGAAGAGACCAAGAATGCAAATAGGCCCGAGATCAATACAAAAATGCAAAGAATGCCTGCGTAGCGTTTAGCCCTTACACTCCATTGCCGCATATCCGATTGCAACAACAGTGTCCCGAGTCGTTCCCCATTCAGGGTCACTTCGTGGAAGACCTGCAGATATTCCCCTTCAAATCGATAGCCCTTGTCTTCCGGATGGGCGGGAAGCAGCGACGGTATGACGCGGTTGTTGCGAGAATACTGCGCAAATATCTTGCTGTCGCGGCCGTACAGGCCTGCTGCTACGACACCTTCCTTGGCCGTTAACGCCGAGAGGGTGGCGGTCGCGGCGGGCACGTCCTTGAATTCCATGGCGCCCGCGCTGTTGTATCCGATGATTTCCGCTTGCGTCATGAGGTCCTGGATGAGCAAATGCCGGAAGGAAACAAGATCGTAGACAAGGAAACTCAATGCGGAAAGAATCAGCGCGGCGCTGCTGGTTAACATCGTTATCAGCGTCAACTTACGCTTGATCGAGAGGTTCTGAAGAATCATCCTGGATTCCTTCCGGAGGCAGCAGCTTGCGGGATGATTTTCGCCAGCGTCAGAAGCCGTGAGCTTATGTTCAAGTCCGCCTGGTGCGCTGCGTCGACATTGATCTCAAAACGCACACGATTGTCTTCCAGGGTAAATCGGATTATTCCGCCGCGTTCGGCAAAGCCAGGCGTCTCACCAACCATGAGAATCGGCAGACCCTTGACGGCCTGTACGATTTCGTCGATGTGCGCTTTTTCCGATGCGCTGACGAATAGAATCTTGCACTCTTTCAAGTCCTTAAGATCTTTCCCCCATTTATAGCGCTTGACGACAAATCCCCTTTGCCCAATTTTCTTGTCTTCCACAAGGCGATCGAGAACGCTTCCGAAAGGATCCGTCCCTAAAACGCCGATCATGATCGGGGAATCTGGCTGAGAAAAGGCGGTTGAAGGCCACTCCACGAATTTCGCGAAGTTGTAAATAAAGCCCGCCTTAATCAAGTATTCCGAAGCATCGGGCGGGTCCACGGCCTGCGCAGCTGCCGTGGACGTCCAATTCAACGTCATACCAAGCGCTACAATCAGGATTCCCAGTCGTCGCAACATCAAATTTCCTGTCCTTGTGTGCTCAGAGTTCAATCGCCAATCAAACCTAAAACCTGACCGTAATACTGCCGTAGACCGTGCGCTTGACTTCGGTCGGAGCGGTATTGATGAAATCTGGAATGAATTCCAAATGGTGGTTATCCAGCAGGTTTTGTCCGCCAATCGAAAATTCTACGGTTGAAACCGGCCGCCAGCCCAGGTGGGAATCCAGTGAGTAATAGCTGGGTATATTCAAGCTCGGAAGATGATCCACGAAACGCAGAGTGGTATCGTGCTCGAAGTGCTTTGGTAGATCGATTGAGGACCTCAGATACCATTGATGGCGAGGACTGGACCCGTTGGGACTGTCAGGGGTTGGGTCTAGGCTGTCGGAATTCTTTCGTATGTCCATTTGCAGGTAGCTATAAGAGCCCACCAAGCGCCACTTGGGAGCGACTCTCCAATCCGCAAATAGCTCGACGCCGTACGTCCCTCCGCTCATCTTATTTGCCGCAACGAAGGGAATGACGATGTCGGTGGGCGCCGGACTTCCTTCGAGAAAAGGTGCGCCAGGCTCGGCCGTCCGAAGGTTGGAGTAATTGTTGTAGAAGGTAGCAATATCCGCCGAGAACGAGTTCGTCGCCTGGACTCGATAGCCTACCTCATAGGCAAGCAAGTCTTCGGATTGGAATTGATGGCTGCCAAAAACCGCTACGACGGCAGGGAATGGAGTTGGATTCGCAGGCGTCGCCGGCGGTACGACCGCTGAGTTCAGCCGCAAACCCTCCTCGGTTAACGCCGGCGTACGCACTGCGCGCGACACCGCTGTCCAGACCGACTGATTGGGGGTCAGCGTCCACAACAATCTCGCGTTCGGCTGCACCTCAAATCCGGTGAAATCGTTATGCTCGAATTTTGAGCCAAACGTAAGACGCAGTCGGTTATCTACCAGACTTATTTCGTCTTGAATGAACGCACTGAAATGATTGAGGGTAAGCTGGTTTGGCCGCAGGGAAACCGAAAAGCTTGGGTCGTTTCGATCACGGATTGACCGATAACCAAGCCCCCATACAAATTGCTGTGAATCCCCAACGCGGAATCCATGCTGAAAATCCATGTCGAAAATATTTTGATGATCTACGAACAGCGAATTGTCCGCTATGGTTGTGTTGTCATAGTACATCTGCAGCGACATGGAAGAACCTTCCGAGCTGTGATTCCACCGGCCCAGAATGTTTGCTCCGCTGTAGTTTCCGTTGTTGGGAAAAGTGCTCGAATAGGGGGAGTTTAGAGACGGGACTGTCAAGGTCTCCCCGTACTTGCTGCGATAAATATCGCCTTGCAGAGTCAAAGAATTGGCGCCTGCTGGTGTCCAGTCCGCGCGGAACCCGCCGCGTAGCGCGTCCCACCCGTCATGCGCGATCGTACCGGACGGATACACTGATGGCCCCCAGTTGAAATACTTTCCGTAAGCTCGGTAAGACGTATTGCCGATCTTGCTTCCATAACGGACGCTGCCCGAGCCGCGTTCTTCCGTTCCCGCACCTGCGGTCACAACGGCCGATTGCGTATCTTTGGCCTTCTTGCTGATGATGTTGATTACGCCATTTACTGCATTAGCGCCCCACAATGTGGCGCCAGGGCCCCTGATCACCTCGATCCGATCGATATCCTCGAGCATCACGTCCTGAACATTCCAATACACACCGGAAAACAAAGGCGTATACACGCTTCGACCGTCGATGAGGACCAACAGCTTGTTGTCGAACCGCCCGTTGAATCCGCGAGAAGCGATGGCCCACTTGTTCTGGTCGATGCGCGCCACCTCCAGTCCGGGCACAAGTCTCAACGCGTCGGGAATGCTCGTGGCGCCAGAGCGCCGAATATCCTCCTGCGTAATCACAAAGACCGCCGCCGCGGCGTCCGCCACCTTCTGCGTCCGCTTGGACACCGACGTGACCTGCATGTTCATCAGGTCTTCCATACTCAGCGTCGTCACGTCCGGCACTCTCTGTTGACCCTGCGCTCCCAAATTAGCAACCAACACCATTGCCGCAAGACCGGCAAGCATGGTTCGTCCGGCGGACCTTCCCGCACTGAGACTAGGTTTGCGAATCAACCGCATGTTTAGCTTCCCTTCTATGAAGAACTCGTCAGCAAAGCTGGCGTGCGATTCCCCACCGTGGATTTGTTCCCTGTCCCGATTGCTGATCTCGCCCCGACTTCTTTGATCTCTATCCCCGTGCAATCTGGCCGATGATTCCGCTGCCCAGCCGTTCTAGATTTCTCCTGCACGGCACAATTCACGTCCTTCAAGCCTTCTCACCAGTCACCGTAAATACCGTCGAGTAGGTCAGCGTGTCAGGCCGGCGCAGATAGTCGAGGAATCTCCGCGTTTGCTCCCGCGCTTCACTTTCGCTCCCCAGCAACCGCGCCAGCTGCGGCCTAGCGATCTCTAACTTAAGCTCCCACTGCTGCAGGATCGCCGGCTCAATCTCCCCTGCGATTAAGTGATAGCATTCGACCTGCGCATCAATTTTTTCCAGACCCGCCTTATGCGCCAGTGAAAAAAGCTTCCGCCCGACGAATGGATCGAATCCCGTCGCAGCCAGCGCCCGCACAACCTTTTCGGCCGTGCCCTGCACCACTGGATCTTCGGGGTAGTGCCACAAAAGCTGGCCGTCGAGGTCTTGCAACAAAACCGTGCCCCCGCGCTTGCAGACTCTGGCCATTTCCCCGACGGCGCGTTCCTTGTCCTTCAAGTACTCCAGCAACATGCGCGAATACACCAAGTCGAAGCTGTTCGAAGCGAACTCCATTGCCTGCGCATCCCCGCGAACGAAATCCAACTGAGGAATTCCGCGATTTCTTCGCTTGGCTTCCTCCACACGGTCTGCGCTAACGTCAATACCAGTTGCTCTAACTGACGGGTCTAATGCAGAAATCTCGCGCAAAATAACTCCCGGGCCGCAGCCAACCGAAAGAACTTCCGCGCCCGATCGCACCCGATGCGCCATGTACTGTTTCACCCATGCGTGCGCGTCTACCTTCAGCTCGAGGCGTAATGCCTCGCGCGGATCTTCCATGATGTAGTCCGCTGTTGCCGTGCCTTTACTCATCACCGTTCCTGACCTGTCAGCGTGGCTTGCAGCTCATGCCTCTCCATGCGCGCCAATAATCTTGTGTAGAAACCGTCGACGTGCCGATAGAACCGAGGGTGCCCGTCCTTGAGCCAGATTCCTTGGCAATAGTGGCGGAGAAACTCCGCTCCCAGCTTGTATAGGACGTGGGTCGCCATTTCCTCCGCAATGACGGGAATTTCTTCTAGTTCGAAATCGCGATAGGCTTCCGCAGACGCGGTTAGAAGGGCGGCTGCAGCCTCGGATACTTCAGCTTCAGGGAGCGTCGGGTGCAACAGCAGGTCGCAGCGATTTTCCAGGTAGCTGAAATTCACGCCCAAAGGTCCGCGATAAGCAATCGCCGCTCCAACGACTTCCTCTTTATGTGCCCGGTAGGCTAGCCACACGTGTCGCTTTCGCCGCAGCCCTACGCGGCGATACAGCTCGTCTACGGCATTGAATTCGACATCTTGTTCCAATTCTTCGGCCGCGATATAAATGCTGCCGCGCGCCGCAGCGGCGATTTCCAAAAGCGCCTCTTGATGGGAAGCGTCATAAGGTACAACTCGAATTCGGTTTTCCGTTGGCAGCGACAGTGTCCTCGGTAGTGCGAAATACGCATGCCTCTGCACGGACGAAAGAGACTCTCCAATCGTCTGCACCATCGAACCGAACACTCGTGCAGGAAATCGGTTCTCTGGTCGAAACCAATTCTGTGCGGATAGATCACGCCCCTTGCGAATCGTTGCGGCCGCCGCGGCAAGCATCACCGCGCGGGATGCGTGAGGATTGTTTTCGGAAACAAGGTGCTGCGACATCCAGCCGTGATGCGTCGTTCGCCAAACCGCCAGCGACGCGCGTCCGCGTTTCTTGTCTCCGGCGGTTAGGACATACAGGAGAGAGTCGTCAGCGCGCAACATCCGCCGCCAGTTGTCCCGAACTTGTTCCAAATGCGGAAAAAGGCGAGCAGCTTTATCGGGATACAGGAAACCTGCGTGCTCGTAGAGGGCAAAGATTTCGCCAACTGATAGCGCATTGACCTGGACGCCGTACGCGTCATAGACATCCCGCACGTGCGGAAGACTGTCCACGGTGGCCTGATCAAGCGTGTCTAACGACATATCGGCGCCTCCGCGCGACTTCCTGGCAACTTCGATCCTCAGTACTCGCCGCTTCTAGCAAGCGGACAGTTTTGACGCAGTTAGCTTTAGAACTCTCAGTACTATCAATTTCTGGCAAAACGCCATGTGTTTCAAAATGGGTCATTCGTACTTGTTTTGCAGGACGCCGCTGAGGGATTATTAGCCGGTTGTATACAAAGGGCGTCGGCATTGCTCGGGCCTTCTCGGAAGGGATGAATCGAGCCACAAATCCGCTTGCTGTCAACCTATACAATTCACGTAGTTTAGGTGGTCTTTCCGAGGACGCCTCGAGTGAGCGCTATTCAGTCGTTGGAAAACCAAAGACGTGAAGTCGGCCGCTCTCTCGGAAACCTCGATCAGCCGGTCATCCAGACGCGGAAGCGTTATCTCTTTCGGCGATCAAGAGCCACAAACGTCTGGATGTGATGCGATGCAGTTCTATACTATGAATTCATATGCATTGCGACGTTGACGGACTGGAGTGAAACCATGGCTGAAGGTCCCTATACAACGAGGCGCGCCAATCCGCGGTTCTCGTTTTTCGCAGATGCCGAAGTTACCCTTCGCGACGGAACGGGCGTACGCGCCCAGCTTGCCGAATTGAGTTCGCGCGGTTGCTATATCGACACGCTCGAACCCATTCCCGTTCGTACGAAATTACGTCTCCGCATCTGCGATGGCATGAGCACATGCGAACTGCACGGCAAGGTGCTCTACATGCATTCTGGCGGCGGCTTCGGAATTTTCGGCATGGGCGTGCTGTTTGAAGAGATGGATGCTGAGCAGCACTCCGCAATCGACGCGTGGCTGCGCGGACTCGCCGGGCATCCTAGTCGGGCATCCTAGTAAGGACTTGGGAAAGAACTCCTCCCTCAAATCAGAAGCTAAATTACGGCCTTCGCCATGACAGCGGAGAGCGGTACCTTTTTCCTCGGTCGTGACAGGCGCTGACTTCAATTCAGTTATATCCGAATAATTATTCGACTATGCCTCAATCGGTCCCGTGGAAAAATCCCCCGAAACCACCACACACGAATTGCACAGGCATCATCAGATTACTGCAGTGCTGTCAACAAGTAACCGAGGCGTATTTGTTGGGACTGGCGGTACACAAGAAGGGAAAACTCGTAACGATGGACCGAGGCGTCCGGACGCTGTTACCCGAGTAGAGCCAGGAACGAGACTTCGTGGTTCTGATCTGACTTCCGTTGCGGCGCGAAGTTCCCCCTTCAAACAGCCGGTGCGCCTTCCTCTGGCCAGGCTGCGAACCTAGCTGGTCGCGTCCACTATTCGCAGCGAATATGCTTCGTGATCCACTCGAGGATTTGCCCGAAACGGAACTCTCCTCTTGCAATGGACTGAATCATGAACTCACGGGCCGCAAGCGGCTGCAATTCGAGGTCGCATCCGTTGACCAGCAGAAAAGTGTGAGCAACGGCGAATGCGACGCGCTTGTTGCCATCGAGGAATGGGTGATTGTTGGCTAGCGATTCCATCAGCGCTGCGGCTTCTTCAGCGATGCTGTTGTAGTATCCGATCTGTGGACGGAAAACGGCGGATTCGAGGAGGCCTTTGTCTCGGATTCCTTGAGTGCCACCATAATCGTTGATTAGCCGGAGATGAATCTGCAGAACTTCGCCTACGGTTAGGTAGAACCGTTCGGCCATTTACTCAGCTAGCTGTCGATATAGATCCCGGAATTTCGCGTTGGAGCGGCGGAACGCATCCATCACTTCCGGTCGCACCGTATGCTGCGAGGGAACCACGTTGTGAATGTAATGCTCGATGGCCTTCTCCAGCAGAAAACGCTGGGATTGTCCGTTTTCTTTTGCGACCGCGACGAATTCCTTGTAAAGTTTCGCGTCGATTGCTGGGCCGATCTTGACGGTCGCACGGTTAGCCATGATGCGCCTCTCGACTCTATTCTATGACCCCGATTACCGATGTCAAGAGTAATCTAGATTTAGCTAGACCACGAGCGCGTCTTGCATTGGTTGCTCTTCTCAGGGCTCCCGGCGGGGGACCGGCTGGTTCTCCTTGATAGTCTAGGAGACTGGATTTATACTCCTAGTTCATCTAGGAGAGACGGATTCTGTGGACAAACAACTGGACCTTCTGCAAGGCACTCTGGACATGCTGATCCTCAAAGCCGTTTCGCTCGGACCATTGCACGGCTACGGCATTCTGCTGCGCATCCAGCAGATTTCTAAAGACCGCCTGGAAATTCAACAGGGCTCTCTGTATCCGGCGCTCTACCGCCTGGAACACCAAGGCTGGATCACCAGTGAATGGGGCGAGTCGGAAAAAAAGCGCAAAGCCAAGTACTACCAACTCAGCGCGGCGGGAAAGCGCAAATTGCAGACCGAGACCGAAAGATGGAACCGGATGGCGGACGTTATTGCGGGCATCTTGAGCACAACGCAGGAGGAAGTATGATGCTTTGGAGCCGTCTCCGTTCCTGGATGCGGGTGACTCTGCTCCCTTCTCGCATGGAAAGCGAAATGGACACCGAGCTCCGTTTCCATCTGGAAGCGTATGCCGAAGACTTGATTCGCAGCGGTGTTCCTCGCCAGGAAGCCATGCGCCGCGCACGCCTCGAATTCGGCGGCTTCGAACGCGCCAAAGAAGAGTGCCGGGAGGCGCGTGGCGCTACGTTTATGGAAACTCTGCTCCAAGACCTGCGCTACGGCGTGCGTACGATGTTGCGTGCTCCGGGTTTTACGGCAATTGCCGTGGTCGCACTGGCGCTCGGCATTGGAGCGAACGCGGCGATCTTTAGTGTTGTGAACGCGGTGTTGCTCCGCCCGCTGGCGTACAAGGATTCCGCTCGATTGGTGACCATTTTGATGAACGGCAGCGGTCCAGTGGCCGTCGCAAACTACATTGACTGGCGCGATCTGAGCCATTCTTTCAAGGCCATGGGTGCAGCGGACTACTGGTCGCCCAACCTTACGGGGATCGATTCTCCCGAACACATTCGTGGGCTTAAGGTAACGCAAAGTTTGTTTCCGATGCTTGGCGTCGAGCCCCTGCTGGGCCGGCTGTTCGTTGAGGGAGAAGACAAAGATGGTTCCGAACGCGAGGTGATCCTGGGCTATCGGCTGTGGCAACGTCGTTTTTCAGGCGAGTCCACCGTGCTCGGCAAAGCAATCCTGCTTGATGGCAACCCCTATGTCGTCGTTGGTGTTATGCCTAAAGAATTCGAGTTTGCGCCTTTCTGGGCTACGCACGCCGAGTTGTGGGTGCCGAATGCGTTTGGGAGCCGTGTACACAACCGCGGCGGAAACAGCTTACGGATTTTCGCACGACTCAATCCCGGTATAGAGCTCGCGCAGGCCCGCGCGGAAATGGCGACGATCACGGCGCGCTCGAAAAGCAATATCCTGGCACGAATCGCAGTGTCGTTGTGACGCCTTTGAAAGAAAAGGTGGTAGGCCAAATCGAAACGCCACTCCTCGTGCTTCTCGGCGCCGTCGGATTTGTTTTGCTCATCACCTGCGCCAACGTGGCGCACATGTTACTTGCGCGCGCCTCTGCGCGTCAAAAAGAGATCGCTGTGCGTACCGCCTTGGGCGCTCGGCGTGGTCGTCTGATTCGCCAATTCCTCACGGAGAATCTTTTGCTTGGTACGTTGGGCGGCGCCTTCGGCCTTCTGCTGGCCATCTGGGGAACGCATGCTTTGGTCGCGCTTGGTCCTTCGGACATTCCGCGAGTGGAGACCGTGACGATTGATGCTCGCGTTGCATTGTTTCTCTTCATTGTTACGCTGTTGACCAGCGTGGGATTTGGCTTGGTTCCCGCGCTGCAATCATGCACGGTCAATCTAAACGACAGCCTGAAGGAAGGTAGCCGAGCCAACAGCGAAGGAATCCGCCGCAACCGGCTACGCAGTTTCCTAGTAGCGTCCGAAATCGCGCTTGCACTCGTGCTACTGATAGGGGCGGGGCTGATGATCCGCACTTTTTTCTCACTGCAAAGGGTTGATCCAGGCTTCAATCCGCATAGCGTCCTCTCCATGGTCGTGTCCATTGCGGGCTCGAAAGAGGCTGAGCCGGGCCGCCGCAGAATCTTCTACGAACAACTACTCGAGCGTGTTCGAGCCCTCCCGGGCGTTCAGGCAGCCGCTGGAATCAATCACCTTCCGCTGGCTGGTGATCTCTGGGGCTGGCCGTTCATCATTGAAGGCCGTCCAAAGCCTCGCCCGGGTGAATCGCCGGGAGCTGTGTATCGCATGGTAACGCCAGGATATTTCGAGACGATGCGGCTGCCTCTGGTGCACGGGCGCGACATCTCTGCAAACGACAACACCACCGCGCCAGGCGTGGTCATCATAAATGAGCGTGCGGCCCGCGAGTACTGGCCCGGAGCAGACCCAATTGGCAAACGCATTTCGTTCGACGACGACAAACGCAATCCTCCCGCGTGGCTGACGATTATCGGTGTAGCCAAAGACGCCAAGCAGGACGACTGGGCAGCAAAGCCTGAGCCGGAAGTCTATCTTGCTGCCTTTCAGAACCACGACTTTCTGGGCGATTCTGGATCGGAGATTGCCTCACACGTTTCCTACATCACGCTGGTCGCGCGCGCTGCAGGGGATCCCGCTGCACTGGCACCTGCTATAAAAGACACCATTTGGACGTTCGACCGCAATTTGGCGATCTCCGAGGTTTTAACCATGGACGGAGTCATCGCAGCTGCGAACGCACGGCCGCGCTTTGAGATGCTCTTGCTGAGCATCTTCGCTGCCGTCGCGCTTGTGCTGGCCACCGTTGGTATTTACGGTGTGATGAGTTATTCGGTATCGCAACGAACACACGAGATTGGCGTGCGTATGTCGCTTGGTGCAAGCCGGAATGGTGTATTGCTGCTGGTAGTGCGCCAAGGAATGATGCTGGCGCTGGGTGGTTCGATCGCGGGCATTGCCGGCGCCCTGCTGCTGTCACGGCTAATGAGCAAGCTGCTCTACGGAGTCCAGCCGACCGACCCGATCACCTTCGCTGGTGTAGCGGCGGTTCTCGGTCTTGTGGCGGTGCTTGCGTGCTACATCCCGGCGCGACGAGCGATGCGCGTCGATCCGATCGTGGCATTGCGGTACGAGTGAGGCATGGTCCTTTCAGGACCACAACTGACCATGAAAATGGCATGCGCATTGGAGTCATGACCGAGGCTCAGCGCTACTCGGATCGGGGCGGCCCGATAGTGCTTTGCAATTTTTGAAACTCCTGCAGTTCGTGTTGAGCTTGCGCGGTCTTGCCCTGTTTGCGATATAAGCCGGCGAGCCCGAAATGCGACTGCGCGGCGATCGAAGTGTCTTTTTCCAGTTCGACAACTTTCAACCAGGATTGCTCGGCAGTGGCGTTGTCGCCAGCGAGTGAGGCCGCTTTGCCCAGGGAGTAGAGAGTCTCCGGCATTTCTGGTTTCAGTTCGTTGGCGCGTTTGAGCTCGACCAGTGCATCATGCGATTTTCCCTGCTGCAGCAGCGCTGCGCCCAGGCGATACGCGGCTTCGGCACTGCCTGGCCGGAGTCTAGCCTCCGCGCGAAATTCGGTTTCCGCTTTTGGCCATTGCGCGGAGTTTGCATACACCTGGCCCAATTCCAGATGGAGGCTGGGGAGATCGGGCCGCAGGCGTAACGCTTCTAAATATTCTTTTTCGGCTTGCGGCATCTGTCGTAGAACAAAATAATTTTCCGCAAGAGCCTGGTGCGCACGCGCGGAATCGGGATGCGTAGCGAGCAAAGTATCGATGGACTTCTTCGAGAGCAGCCCGCTGGCGTGGCCCAGGTAATACTGCAAATCGGGGTCGTTGGGACGGTTCGCAAGGGCCGCGCTGAAGCTGGCGACTGCTTCGTTCAGCTGGCCGGTTTCGATCTGTGCAACTCCCAAGGCATCCAGTGCGCCCACACGCTGAAGATGCGGAATAGCTTCGGCGGCATAGCCTTGCTCCAGCAGCGCATAACCCAAAAATTGGTGAGCAACCACGAGATCGGAACTGATTTCAAGAGCGCGTTTAAGCGGCGTGATGGCTGCTCCATAATCGCCCTTTTCCATGTAAGCGGCGCCGAGATTCACGAATGCGTCGGCCCGCGCTGGGTCCAGCTCGGTTGCTTTGCGAAATTCCACGATTTCCGTTTCAACTTGATGCTGCTTGCGTGCTGCAAGGCCCGCCTGAATGTGTTGCATCGCGTCAGGCGATGGCGACTGCCCCGCCAGCCATGCCAGGAAGAAAAGCCGAATCATGGATGCTCCGGCTCGCGGATTTCCAAGAATTGATCGGCGCGAACGCCATTGAGCGATTGCTTGGTGCCGGAAGGCCAGAGAATTTCGACCGTGGCTTTTTCGGTGGTGCCCAAACCGAAGTGAAGCCGCTTGTCATTGGCCGAGACATAGCTGCCGGCAGAAGTTGCGAACCGAATTTGACCGTTCACGCTCACGCGCGCGCCGTATCCATCGCGATTGCTGCGTGTGCCTCGCAACATAATCGAAAGCCAATGGCCGCCGCTGCCGCGGTTGAGGAGCAGCATGGGAGGACCGCCGAGAGTTGTCAGAACAACATCCATAAACCCATCGTTATTGATGTCACCGAATGCGGCGCCGCGTGCAGCAATAGGAGTCGTCGCACCGGAATCGGCGCGTTCGAAATGGCCGCTATGATTCAGCGCGAGCAGTGGCAATTCCTTATATCGCAAAGAAGCATCGATCTGCTGAACGTTATCGAGGACGTGGCTTTGCGCCACGAAAAGATCTTTCCAGCCGTCGTTGTCAAAGTCTTCGAGACCCACGCCCCAGCCAGAACTGCCGGAGGTAAGAGCGCCGAGGCCCGTCTCTAGGCTTTGATAGGTAAAAGCTCCCGCGCCGTCGTTGTGATACAAGCCGTAGAGTTCGCGAGGCAGAACGGTGACGATCACATCGGGGCGCCCATCATTATCATAATCCTGAAAGGCCGTGCCCATGCCGGAAAGACCTTTGCCGTCGGAGGTGAGCGCCGCGCCAGATTCCAAAGCACATTCGTTGAAGCTGCCATCGCCATTGTTGTGGAAGAGATACTGCTGCATGCCGTCGTTCGAAACGAAAATATCCGTGAAGCCGTCACCATCATAATCGGCGAACGCAACGCCAAGAGCTCTTCCCTTTTTGGCGGTGAATCCTGCGCGCGCGCTGACGTCTTCGAACGTGCCATCGCCGCGATTCCGATAGAGAAGACAAGTGGTAGCCGGAAAAACACTGGGTGGACAATAAGTGTGCCAGTCACCGCCACAAATTTTATTGTGATCGGCGTCCCACTCCATGTAGCGCGTCACAAATAAATCGAGAAGGCCGTCATTGTTGTAATCGAAGAAGCCAGCGGAAACGGACCAGCCTCCTCCCGCGACGCCCGCTTTAGCGGTTACATCAGTGAATGTGCCATCGCCATTGTTGTGATACAGAACGTTCTTGCCATAACTGGTGACGAAGAGATCGGGATAGCCGTCATTGTCGTAGTCACCAACCGCGACACCCATTCCGTAATTGCCATTCCCAACGTTGGCCAGGCCGGCTGCCTGAGTGACATCGGTAAAGCTGCCATCGCGATTCTGGCGGTAGAGGCGATTCCAGTAGCGAGGATTTGCGCGATCGAAATTTTCCGGAACGTGAAGCGCTTCCGTGATGCGTCCACCGTTTACCAAAAAAATATCCAGGAGCCCGTCGTTGTTGTAATCGAACAGCGCAACGCCACCGGGCATTGTCTCGATCAGGAATTTCTTCGGTGTCGGAGAATTCTGGAGAATGAAATCGATTCCCCGCAGAGGCTTTACTTCAAAGATGGGAGCTGCAGCAGCCATTCCCGTCAGACTCAGAAGACTGCGCCGAGTAAACCTTCGAACCATGTAGTTGCGCGGCTCCCTACGCTGCTAGCGTGCAATTTAGAAGAAATTGGAGCGGAGACAAGGCTAACACGAAGAGAAAGTACGCGACCGGGACCGAATTACACGCGAGACAGGGAGCCCGTGCACGAGAAAACAAAAACCTCAGGGCGGCCGCACTTCCGGCACTGCCCTGAGGTTCCTGCGTGTGCGTTAGAAGATCAGTTTTAGCCCGAACTGAACCAATCGAGGATTAGTTCCAGCCGCCGTGCTGCTTACAACGCCGAACGTGGACGACCCCACGCTCGTGTTGGGAGGAGCAAACTGTGTTCGGTTGAAGAGGTTGAAAAACTCGGTTCGGAATTCAAGTCCGATCTTCTCGTCGGGACCAAAACGAGTCCTCTTGAACAAGGAGAAGTCCCAGTTATTGACACCGGACGCGCGAAGGTTTGGATCGGTGCGTGACTCATTGCCGAAGGTGAAGTCCGCCGGTGACGTGAAGCAAACGGTATTGAACCACTCATTCAGCTTGGCCGAACCACTGGAAGGCGCCGACTTGTTGCAGCCCGAGACGATGTTCGGGCGCGAACCAGCACCGAACAGCGTGGTGTAGTTGGCCGCGCCATTCGAAAACACCAATGGGAAGCCGCTTTGGAAAATGGTTACACCGTCGATACCCCAGCCGCCGACGAGTTTATCCATAACACCCGCCGAGCCGGAGAGGTACTTTTTGCCGCGGCCGAAGGGAAGGTCGAGAACATAGCTGATCACCAGGCGCTGAGGCACGTCTTGAGAGGACAGCGAGCGCTCGCCCTTCAAATTGTTGAAGTCTTGAATGCTGCCGCTGCTGGCCTCAAGCCAGTTTGTCAGAGTATCCGCATTGCTGATCAGCTTTGCGTTCGTATAGGCAACCAATAACGAGCCAGCGCCGGCGAAGCGCCGCTCGACGGTCAGTTGCAGTGAGTGATAGGTACTGTCGTAATTGCCCTGACCGGCGAGCTTTAGCCCAGTGTACTGGGGATAGGGTCGGTCGAGCTGGCCGGCGGTGGTGGTCGGACCTGAAAGGGCGTAGGCGGTTCCAGTCGTTGTATCGAAGAAGGGATTTGGGACTGATTGCAATAGGGTTACGCCCGTTGCGTCACAGCGCTTACCTGTTGACGCAACCTGCGAGGCGCACTGCGCCGCGGCCGAACTTAGGAAGTTCTCGCCGATTTGGTCGATCTGCGAGTCGTAGAGTTCCAGGTGGGTGCCCTTAGAACCGACATACGCCGCAGACACAAAGAAACCACCAGGCAGATTTCGTTGGATGTTCAGATTCCACTGCTGCACGTACCCGGCCGGGTGATCGCCCAGGTCGGCGACCGTAAAGTTCTGAACCGTTTGCGTTGCGTATTGTTGCGTGCCAACGGTGCCCAGCGTACGACCGACGGGCGGCACGATCTCCGGTAAAAACGGGGTATTGATGGTGTTCACTGGTACGGTGCCGTTGATTGTTCCGGTGAAAGATGTCGTCGCGTCATTCACCAAGTCGTTGTTCGGGTTCAGACCGAAGGAGACGTAGTTTGGAATCCAAAAAATTCCGTAGCCTCCACGAATGACTGTCTTCTGATTCAAGCTGTATGCAAACCCCACCCTCGGAGAAACGTTGGTTTTGTCCAGAGGGATGTTAGTCCGTTTGCTGGGACTTACGAGGAACACGTCCCCACGAAGACCCGGTAAGCCGAGCACATTGGTCAAGCCCGCCGAGGTTGCAGGGCTCGCAAGCCAGCTTTGTGCATTGGGATCGAAATAGGATTGCCGGTCGAAACGCTCAGACCATGGCCCTTGTAAGTCGTATCGAATACCCAGGTTCAGAGTGAGTTTTTTCGTAAGATGGTACGTGTCGTCTGCGTAAAACCCGCGATAGATTTGCTGGCCAGCGACCAATGCGGGCACAACCGCCTGGCCAAAGAAATGGTTCTCCACGCTGCTGGGATTGTCGGCGAATCCAAGCAAGAAATCCGCGAAGCTGAAGCCCGAGAAGCAGGCCAAGCCGGAACCGCAGAACGCGAACGAACCGCTCGCGACGTTGGTCTGTGCGTAGTTGTCGCGCCCGATCTCAAGCTGAAAGCCGAGCTTTAGCGTGTGACGTCCGCGCACCATCGTTACGCTCGGTGAAAAGTTTATTTGCGTGTTGCGGTCCTGAATGAAACTCTGTCCCTGCGTACACATGATATTGTCTGCAAAATTGAAGACGCACGGAGTTGGTGGCGTCCTCGCAATCGACGGAACGGCATCGTTGTACTGCGCCGGCCAGCCGATGGTTGTGAGGTCAAAACCGGAGTTAGTCGGAGCGCGATTGTACGCGAAACGGCTGAGGCTGGCGGTCACACTGACGATAGTCGTTGGAGTGACCGAATAGTTGTATCCGAGAGCAGCAGCATTACTTTCATATTTTTCCGAGCAACGGTCGGCGCAGAGACCCGTTCCCAGCGGATCGACGGGCAGGTCAAGAACATTCCAGTAAGAGTCGCGGAAGAAGATGCGCTGTTTGGAGCCGAAATTGTGGTCGAGTCTCCCTACGACCTGGTTTTGATTTCCTCCGCCGCTGGTGGCCGTTGTGTAATTGTTCGTGACGATCCCCGCGGTCGGATCGAGGGTGCCGGTAGTATTGGCCGCCGGGAAGTATTTCAGCAAAGCTAACGAAGTAGGATTGAGACGACCGGTAGGAACTTGGTTTCCAGAAAACGGAGTCGCGGGCCCGGTATAATTGGGGCAAGCCATAGCGGTGGACACCGTGCCGCCGCAGGGATCCATGACGGTAGTCTTTATCGCGGAGAAATCACCACCCCGCTCTGCATCTGTAGGTACGGTGGTGGTAAACGCCGTTCCAGTGCGCAGACGGAAACCTTCCCAGCTGAAAAACCAGAAAGTCTTGTCGCGGCCATCGTAAAGGTGAGGAATGTAGAGCGGACCGCCAGCGTTTGCTCCGAACTGGTTCTGCGTGAATGGCGGCCGTTTCTGTCCCGCTTTGTTCAGGAAGAAGTCATTTGCGTCGAGAACTTTGTTGCGCAGGTACTCATAGGCTGCTCCATGGAGGCTGTTGGTGCCGGATTTCGTGCTCAGGTTGATTACACCTCCCGAGAATTTCCCCCAGTCGGCGCCAAGATTGCTGGTCTGCACTTTAAACTCTTGAATCGAATCTTGCGTCGGGATAATGACCGGCAAGTTGATGTAGCCGATGTTGAGCGGCTGGCCGTCGAGGTATTCGGCGCTCTCGTTGCCGAACGAGCCATTCACTTGATAATTACCCCAGCCAAACGGGTTGACGCCAACCGGTGTTCCGGTGGCGCTGCCCTGGGGAACAACTGAAGGCGCGAGTGCAACCAGATTAAAAACATTACGCCCGTTGAGCGGCAGCTCATTGGCTTTGCGCTCTTCAACGACCTGACCCATCGAAGAAGTCTCCGACTGCAGTTGCGGCGTCTCTCCCCTGACTTCGATAGTTTGAGTCATCTCACCAACTTGCAATGCCAGATCGATACGAACGACTTGTCCGACCTCGACGATGACTTCCGGACGTGCGACACGCTTAAACCCCGTTTTTTCAACGTCGATGCGGTAACGGCCGGGCAGTAGGTTCACGAAGGAATAGAGTCCATCGGTGCCACTCTGCTGTACACGTTTCTCAGCGGTGTCGACGTTTGTCAGAGTGACCTGAGCATCCGCGATGGCTCCGCCGGAAGCATCAGCGACAGTACCGGCAATGGATCCGTAAGTGGTCTGCGCTGAGACCCGCGGGGCGAAGATGCTCGCCAGGGACAAACACAACGCAGACAGCAATAATGCGCTCAAAACGAAATTTAGGTTTCTTTTCATCTCTACTCCTACCCCGCAGGGATTCGCCGGGCCTCAGTAGCGCCGGCGAGACAGACAACTCCGTTTGAGTTCCGCCAATCGGAACCCATCGCTTTCACACACTTCCCTCGACGATTTGCTGGTCTGTCTACAAATACGAGATGCGGAGAGATTTTGTACCACACGAGATTTGCGTGAGTTGAAGAACAAGAGAACCGAGTGTGTGGGAGGGCAGAAAGGAAAACTGATCTTCCCTTGAAGCGAATCTCTCGTTCTGACGGAGCGGTGGAAATTAGCGGCGGAGAAAATTAGGGATGATTCACTTCTTTGCGAAGCAGTGCATACAGAAATGGCTTGCTGGTGGGCTTATGACTGCCGCCGCGCGGCTCGACGGTGACAAAGACTGCGTCGATTTCAGCCAATTGCTTGGGATCGTCAAACCGCAATACCCAGCGGCGATTTGATTCATTGTCCATGTAAAGTATGCCGAGGTTCATGGGCAACGGCTGCTCTCCCTGTGGTGCTTCGCGCTGGCCCCAAACCTGAAATGTGCTGGCGTTCACCACGCCCGGCTCGCGATCAAGATCAAAGGCGTAGAAAATAAGGGACTTCCCTTGCGTGTAAAAGACTCGACCAAAAGGCTTTTTGGTGCGGCTGCTGCCGTCAACGTCAAAAACGTCCGCGATGTAGAGCTTTCTGGCGCCCATGAGCTCGCGGATATCGCGGTCGGAGACGAGGTACTGCTCGGCGTCCTTCAGCCGGCGCTCCTGATCGCGATTGGTGGCCAAGAGATCGGCAATTTTCGATTCGAGCGCCGACGTTTGCTGGAGAGTCTTGTCGCGTCCGGAGCGGAGAGTTGCCAGCTCGGTTTTGTCGTTTTCGTAGGCTTGAGTCACAGACTGAAGCTGGGCATTCAACTCGTTATGCTGCTGCAAGAGCGATTGCAGTTGCGCGGCGGATTGGCTACTCACTGCCGCCAGTTCACTTGAGCGAATCTCCACAGCGTGCAGCGCGGACTGTAGTTTCTCGATTTCCCGCTGTTTGGCGGAACTTTCTGACTGTAGCTCCGCGAGCTTCTTTGTCTGTGCAGCTGAGAGTTCGCCAGCTGCGTTCTTCTCCTGCACAAGCTTCTGCAACTGACCTTCGGCAAGGTCGGGAGTGATTTTGACTTCGGGCGCTATCTGTTTGCGAAGGCCGAGGCGATAGGCGCCGGAAGTTACCGCAAGGATCAAGCCAGCGGCAAGCGCCATCTTCGCAAAATGATTCGTGGCGATGCGCTGCAAAGAGTTGAACGGAACGGAGACGGACGCGGGGCTCTTCCGGTGAAGCAGCATTTGCTGATCATTGCTGACACACGCCAGCAAGCGCTCACGGACGTTCGCGCCATCCCATGCGGCTTCTTCGAATCTGTCGCCGTAAACATCGGCGAGAGAGCTCATCCCTTGTGTGGTCAGAATTCGGTACTGCAAGAGAATCTCACGGCATTCTTCGCAGTGCTCAAGATGAGCACGCAATTCGGAGAGCTCGGCAGGCGCGAGGCTTCCCGAGGCCGCCAAAGCACAACGCTTCTTGAAAATATCGTGCTCGTCTGAGCCGCCTTGAACTTTTAGCATCGTTTCGTTTCCCGAAGCTTCTGCACGAACGCGCTCTTACGCAACCGTTCCAAACCACGATAAAAATGGTGTCTGGTATTTCCCAAGGGCTCGCTGAGCTTCTCGCTGATTTCCCGTAAGTCTAATCCTTCAAAGTAGAACAACTCAAGGGTAACGCGCTGAACGTCTGGCAATTCAGCAAAGGCCTTTTGCAGTTGCGCGCGATTTAGCTTGGAGCCGATCTCGCGGTCCAGGTCCGTTCCTCCCAATAATGTATCGTCGAGAGAAGCGAGGTCTGTACCAAGGTAAAAGCCTCTGCGCGCCAGGTGCTCTTTCCTGTCAAGTGCGCGATGCAAAGCGACCTGCAGGATCCAATTCTTGACGCTGCCTTTTGCCCTGTCAAAAAGCGTGCATTTTTTGTACACATGGAAAAACGCTTCCTGTACGACGTCTTCGGCTTCACCGGTATCGCGCACAACTCCTCGGGCAATCCGGAACACCAAGCGGGCGTAGCGGTCAAAAAGAATTTCCAGAGCGCCGGTATCGTTCGCTTGCAACCGAGCCATTGTGTCTTCATCCGTGGGAATTCGTGTCTTGGGGACATGCGTGGCACTAGCCTGGCTTTCCTGGCTAGGGTCCCACCCAATTGGAAATGTAAGAGCGCGTCTTGGCGGCATAGAACTCATGCGTAGATCCCAATTGGACGGATGTGGCAGCACCCCGGCCGAACACCCGTAACATCGGCGAGCTTCCCCGGCGAAGCTCCGACGCTTTGAAGACCATACACCAGCCAAACGGAAGTGAGAAGATTTTTCGATGTGAACGAGCATTTTTTTGTCTCGGTGAAAAAAGACTTCGGACAGCTGGTACAGATTCGCGCTCGGTCCCGTATGTATACAAATAGCGGGCGGCTTGCCGAGCCTCGAGCTTCAGAACAAAAACTTCAGCGCAAACTGAACCAACCTCGGATTTGTCCCAGCGGCGGTTGCCGTTACGACGCCGAAATTCTGATTGTTGGCGGAACAGCACACGGTGTTGGGGGCGGCGAACTGAGTTCGGTTAAACAGGTTGAAGAACTCGGTGCGCAACTCCAGGCCGAACCGTTCGTTGCCCGTAAACCTTGTTCGCTTGAATACCGCAAAGTCGAAATTCGCTATTCCCGCAGCCCGAAGGCGCGGGTCCACGCGTGGCTCATTGCCGAATTCAAAATCGGCCGGCGCGCTGAAGCACGCAGCATTGAACCATCCTGCAAGCCTGGAATTAAAACCTGTAGAAACATTCGAATCGCAGTCTGGAACAATGTTGGGCCGCGAACCTCCGCCGAAAAGCGTGGTTCCATTCACTTGACCGTTCGTAAAAACCAGCGGGAAGCCTCTCTGGAGAATAGTCACGCCGTCGATTCCCCATCCACCGATAATCTTGTCCATTGTTCCTTCGGCGCCGGCAAAATATTTTTTCCCTTTGCCGAAAGGAAGATCCAACACGTAACTAACCACCAAGCGTTGTGGAACATCCTGCGAGGACAAAGAGCGTTCTCCGCGGAGATTGTTATTGTCCTGAATACCGCCTACTCCTGGTTCCAACCATGCCGTCAAGGTATCTGTATCGCTGATCAGCTTCGCGTTTGTATAAGCCACCAACAACGAACCGGCGTCAGCAAAACGCCTTTGCACGGTGAGCTGAAAGGAGTGATAAACGCTGTCGAAAGAACCTTGTCCGGCAAGCTCCACGCCCGTGTACTGGGGATAGGGACGAAGAAGCTGCCCGACGGTCGTAGTGGGGCCGGTGAGCGCCAATGCCTGCCCGTTGATGAAGAAAGGATTTGGCACTGATTGCACCAGCGCGACGTTCTGCCGGGGATCCGGGAGCGAGGGATCGACCTGCGCAGCGGCCTGCACAAGCAAGGCGTCGGGGATTTGGTTGATCTGCTGAGAATATTGTGGCAGGTGAGTGCCTTTTGAACCGACGTAGGCAGCGGAGACGAAGAAACCGGCGGGCAGATCGCGCTGCAGATCAAGGTTCCATTGCTGAATGTATCCTTCGGGATGGTTGGTAGGATTAGCTTCGGTAATGGACTGCACGACTTGCGTCAGGAATTGTTGCGTTCCTGCAGTGCCCAGGCCGAGGCCAGGCGGCGGCGAAATACCCGCTGGGAATGGCAGAGCAATTGTGTTTACCGGATGAGTTCCATCCACGGTGCCGACGTATGTCGTCGCACCACCGTTCACCATGTCATTTAGCGGGTTCAAGCTAAACGCTGCGTAATTTGGAATCCAGAACATGCCGTAGCCGCTGCGCAGAACCGTTTTCGCATTGATGCTGTAGGCGAGGCCAACGCGTGGAGAGAATTCGTGTTTTTCGAGCGACAAATTGTTTCGGTGATGGGAGTTCGTCAGAAATACGTCTCCATTGATTGGAGGCGAACCCGCAGGGAGAAATTGCGTCAGGTAATTGGTCGCGGTCGGGTCAAAGTAAGACAGCCGGTTGAATCGTTCTGACCAGGGCCCTTGCTGTTCGTAACGAAGCCCTAGATTTAACGTGAGCTTGTTCGCGGCGTGCCAGGAATCGTCAAAATATAGAGCCTTGTAAATCTGCTGCCCCGCGGTAAACGCGGGAACAACTGCTTGCGCAAAAAAATGATTTTCAAAATTGTTGAAATTATCGGCATATCCAAGCAAGAAATCAGCAAACGAAAAACCTGTTCCAGAAACTCCTGGTAGAGAGGTGAAGCACGCCTGGCCGGAAACGCAGAAGTCAAAAGACCCACTGGCGATGTTGGACTGCGCATAGTTGTCGCGCCCCACTTCGAATTGCAGGCCCAGGTGGTATTGATGACGCCCGCGCAGCATCGACAAGCTTGGGGAAAAGTAATACTGCGTGTTGCGATCCCGGATAAAGCTTTGACCCTGGGTGCACATCACATTATCCGCAAAACCCGCTACGCATGGCGTCGGTGGAGTTCGCATCTCGGCGGGAACAACATCGTTGTAACTCGCCGGCCAACCAATTGTTGTTAGGTCAAAACCTGCATTCTTCGGACTCCGGTTGTACGTGAAGCGGCTAACGCTGGCGTTGAAGCCAAACACGGTTGTGGGGGTAATGTTGTGCGTGTAACTCGCGGCGATAGCGTTGCTGTGATAGTCCTCAAAACAGCGGTCGGCGCACAGCCCGCTTCCCAGCGGATCTACAGGCAAATCAAGAACACTCCAATAGCTATAACGGAAAAAGAGCCTCTGCTTGTTCGTGATGTTGTGATCGATTCGCGCCACGACCTGATTGTGGTTTCCTCCGGTCGCCGCCGCGGTCGTGAAATTGTTGTTGATAGTGCTTGGGTTGTTGGGGCTGGGCCAGAGATCCAAAAGCTTTGCGGACGTTCCGTTAATCCGGTCGGCCGGAAGAATGTTATTTGCGAATGGTGTAGGAGTGGCAGTGCTGCCGGGACACGTGCCCTGCGCGTTCACGATTCCTCCGCACGGGTCGTAGATCTGGTCGATCACCACCGGTTTGCCGCTTGCATCCACACCTCTATCGTTACAGATGCCGGCGGTGAAACCGGACTTGCAGATTTCCGAAAAATTGCCGGCTCTTTCTTGCGCGTCCGGAACGGTGGCGGTGAATGGTTCGCGAGTCCGCAACCGGAAGCCTTCTCCGCTTAAAAACCAAAACGTCTTGTTTCGACCTCCGAAGCGCGAAATGTTCAACGGCCCTCCGGCATTGCCTCCGAATTGGTTTTGTACCCACGGAGGTCTGGCCCGCCCGACCGCATTCAAAAAGAAATCGTTCGCGTTGAAGATCTTGTTACGGAGATATTCGTACGCTTCTCCGTGCAGCGAACTTGTACCCGCCTTCGTGCTGAGATTGGTGACCCCTCCGGAAAACTTACCCCATTCGGGTCCCAGATTGCTGGTTTGAACCTTAAACTCCTGTATCGAGTCTTGCGTCGGAATTAGAACCGGCAGGTTAATGTAACCGATATTCAGTGGCTGACCATCCAGATACTCTGCACTCTCATTCGCAAAAGAGCCGTTAACTTGATAATTGCCCCAACCAAAAGGATTCACTCCGACGGGCGTTCCGGTGGAGCTGCCCTGCGGAACTACCGACGCCGCGAGCTCGATCAAATTAAACACATTGCGACCGTTGAGCGGCAGCTCATTGACCTTCCGCTGTTCCACTACGGTCCCTATTGCTGACGACTCAGTGTCCAGTAATGGAGCTCCTCCCCGGACCGTCACGCTCTCCGTAGCCGAGCCGAGCACCATCTCGAAATTGACTTCCACCGAGTCCTGCACGTGCAGAATTAGATCCGCCTTGATCACAACCTTGAATCCGAGCTTCTCCACCTCGATGCGATAAGTTCCAGGGAGCAAGTTCGTGACGTAGTAACTGCCGGTTTGATTCGTGATGGTTTCATAGCGGATGCGCGTGCCGGTATTGATTACAATGACTTTTGCGTCCGGGACGACCGCTTTACTCGAGTCGGTGATGCGGCCAGTAAGCGACGCGTTCGTGGATTGCGGGCAAAGTGGGGTGACACAGGATAAAAGGATCCCGGTGAGGACAAGAATAGCCCGCAGAGCCACCGGCCAAGACGATCTCGCGATGCTCAAGGGGAAAACGAAGTTTAAGATAATCGTATCCTTCCCGGCTCGCCTCGATCGAGTCCATACCTACACTGCTGTAATACGTATATCAGGGCTGTCAAGGAGACAGAGAAAGGATCACGCGAGGTAAAAGCATCAGATGGGACTGTGGTGCTGAGAAGTATTTCTGGCTCTGGGCGCACTCCCAGCGGGAATTTCTCACAATAAATAGAAAAAGGCTGTTGCTTCGCTCATGCCGGGTAACGATACAAGACATGCACGGCGTATCCCACACCGTCGAAGTCACCACCGCAACATTATATGAGGCCGTGGCCCAGTGCCTGCGTCTCTAAGCGGCTAGGCGGTGGTTCGGACAATTTCCCGTTCTGACAATTTTGGTTTGACATGAGCGTAATTACGGCTTAAATACTGCAAGGAAGGACCATTCAGGGTGTGCTTGATGTTGACACCTGCCACCGTCCTTTGGTTTCGTTTGGTCCAAATCTTCTTTGGCTGCGTCTCAACTGTGTTGGTCAGGCTCAATTCCGCTTCGGGGAGAGAATTTTGAAGGCCCTCACACCCCTCCTAACCGATTTGCATGCAAGGCGATGCGCTAAATCTCTCTGCCGCCTTGCCGCTATTCTGGTTGCCACTCTTTTCGTTGGTTCGTGCTTCGCTCCTGCCGTTCGGGGCGCCGCTTCCTCTGATTCGTCATCAGCGGACGCCAAGGCCGGGTCACCCGAAACGGCGAATGTTGCGATTCCAGGGCCGTTGCGCCCGTTTTTACGCATGGCGGGGATCAGCCAGAAGGTCTCGGCTGAAGAAGTTATGCCTTTGCTGGCTCGCAACGTATTTGTATTGGGCTATGAGCGGGGGTCGCGCAAGGAATTTCTTATTCTCTTGACCCGCTATGTGCAGCAGGCGCGAGAATTGGAGGCTCTGGCAGGCCCCGACGGTGTCATTCATGTTTCTACATGCGAGGAAGCGAAACCCCTGCTGAAAATCCTGGGTTATCGAACCCGGGCTGACTGCGGGCAGCGTAGCACTTTTTTGGAGACCGCCGATCCACAAAGAGCATTTCTTACCATCGACTCGGGATTCCCCCTGCCGGACCTTGAAAAGAGTCTCCAGGAGGGCCGTGCTTTCGCATACTCCTTCTCGACGTCCCGCGTACCTGCACTGCCCGTGGAGATCGACTGGACCAAGAAAGGGAAAAAAGTTGAAGTAGTGGACATGCTCTTAGGCGATCCGGAGTTGGCCCGCTTCTACTGGGCGTTAGCGCGGATGGATGCCGAAACGCTATCTGCGTTGCAGCAATCGCACGTGCTAAAAAAAATGTTTCCGCTCGCCGCGGCCTTGGATTTCTACGGGAGCCACATCTGCATTCGATCTGGGCGAGTGGTTGTGCCTGGGGGATCAGCCGCGACCCCCGCATGGAAAGAGCTGGTCGCAGCCAGTCCTGACTCTCCCGAAGAATTTATCCCTAAATTGCTCGCGAAGGACAGCGGCTGGCTTGCGGCGTTTTTTGACGACCTGTCGAGTATACCTCTGTCGCAGCAAACTCATTTCACCGAACCTGCCCGGTTGCGGCATTTTTATGAGATGTTCCGCGGAAAGGACTTTTCTGATGCTGGAACGGGCGTGTTTCGGCGCGACGCGGGTCTGCTGCTTTTGGTGACCCGCCTTCGGTGGGAGCCCAACGGCGATCTATACGTCCCTGGAAATCTCGAGGTTTGGAAGAACATCTTCCGACAAAAGACGGATTCCAAAATTATTCGCGACTGGGGCCGCAGAGCCGCACATTGGAACCACCCAGATCAATTACTGGAAGCCTTGTCTGCGATTTCTCGCCTGCCCACCGACACAGGTCCGTTGCAAAGCTACTTAATGCTTAGCGAACTCGACGGCAGACGTTCTCCGGAGCATCGCCTTAGTCCCGAAACGGTGACCTTGCTGGCCAGCAAGTTCTCTGAGTTCAGTGATCAGTACCTAGTCTTTTCAGAATTTCCAGATTTGGACGATGCTTCCATTGCTGCTTTCCTTCAGGTCGTGACTAGCCTAAACGGTATTCCCAAGAACACTTTAAGGGGCAACGCCTTCGGAACCTTTCAGGGCAGCGTCGGACTCTGGCAGATATTGGCGCGTCAGGGTGAAATACCTGGCACCGCTTTGAACGATTCTTGGCAAAAGGTGATCAAGGCGTTTGGAAAGATCGGCTCCTCAACGCAGCTTTTCGATGCAGGCTGCACGGCCCTGAAAGACCTGTTGCTCGCGGCAACCGGCAAAGCCGATGCTTCTCAAGACAAAATCATCAATTTGCTTGCGGGTCCCCACCAATCAGCTCCAGAAGCCCAGCGTTTGCATGAACTGATCGCCGACAGAATCCGATCCGTTTTGAACGGACAGCGTTTGGTTTCTCTCGACACCCTCTTGGCCCTGGGTGACGGCCTGCGCGAAGTCGCGCATGGAAACGTCTCAGGCAATAGCTTGCTTCCTTTGGCTGGGGAACTCAGGGAATTCGAGATGCCCCAACCAATTTTCAGAAATAATGAAAGAGAGGAGTGGGGCTCGGGAATTTACAATAACCATCATACGGAATTACAGATGCGCACGAACGTGGCGAAGATAATCAAGTCGCCGGGTTCTCCAGAACAACTCGCCGAAGCCCGCGGCCAACTCGCTCCCTTTCTGCGAGACACCCTCGTAGGTCTCAATTACGCTTACTATGAGCCTCCCGGCGCCCAGATTCTCCACCATAATCCTCTCTTCGTTCGCTCGCACGATTTTTCGGGAGAGACTGTCAACGGTCTCGAACGACTGTGGCGAGCGCCTCAATTGTTCGGCGCGGGTTCCCCGGCGGGCGGAGGCGCACATTTGGTCGGATCGCTTGCCGATTTACCTTATGTCCTTGCCACCGCGGAGCAGGATTTCATCGCGCCACAAAACGTGCAGGCCCTGATCTGGCGAGAGTTGGTGCCTGGCCTTTTGACCAGCGCCGTCGTGCCCCGATGGTGGAACGTAAGCCAAAATGAACTTCACGCTGTCAGCCTGTATCAACAGTGCGGTGAGGAGCTTTTGGCCGCTTCCGCTCGCAATGACGAAGTGCGGAATAAAGTCATGAATATCCTGTCCGAGCGTATGATTCCGCAGCGCTCCGAACGAGTGGAACGGGCTCTGCGTTCAGGGCATTTGCCTGAGCTGGTTTCGCAGTTGATGCCTGCGGACACTTTCTATCTGGCGGCTGAATATCAACGAAGATTTCCGCAGGAGTCCAATTCCTTGGGACCGGCCGGTAATGAGCTTGCAACTCTCTCTAACCGTTATCCCGACGAAGTAAACTGGAAACGCCTGTCACAAGACTTTGGAGTGCCACACCGCGTACTGGCGCAAAGTTACACGCGCGAGCTGCTGAATCTGCCGCCTTTCCCGGTTTTCATGGGCTACGCCAGCCGCTTGTTGGCGGAGACCTGGGATTCCAACAACTTATACTGGGCCCGCCTGGCGGACGAAAAAGGCTATTCGCCGGTCATGCTAAACCGCCTGGTTCCTGAACTCACACGTCGCATGGTCGAGAAGATTTTTGCCTCTGATTTCGAGGATTGGCCCGCGTTGCTGCGCGCCGCTCGAGAAACCGGCGAGGAGTTCCGGCAAGGCAAGATCGTTGTCTTATCAAGAAACGACAGTTTTTCGCAGCCCTAGATCTGTTGGCTCAGTTTTTCACGGGGCCGTTACGGCCGGAAAAAACAACACGGTGCGATATGCGCAAATCTGTGGGAAAACGATATCTCTTGATCGTGGCACTTCTTTTGGGACCGCTGCCTCTTTCCACGTTTTGGACAAGTGCGCAGCAAGACACGAAGCGCTTTCGCGTTGTGGTCAACCTTGTGCAGTTGAATGTGGCCGTGACTGACAATAAGGGCAACTATGTACAGGGTCTTCATCCTCAGGATTTTGTGGTCACCGAAGATAGCATTCCGGAGAACATTGCCACATTTGAAGAAGGGAATGCTCCCCCAACCAGATTGTTAGACGAGTCTCTCGCCGCGCAAGGGCGCCCTCGGACGCAAGATTCGGTGTCGGGTGCTTCTTTGGAAGACTCGCCCGAAACACTCAGTTCGGCTCTTGCCGGCGCCAATGTCTTCATTTTGTTCGATACCAGCAATTACATGTACCGGGGCTTCGTCTTCGCGCAAGATGCAATCGCCGATTTCGTTCGCTCTCTGGAAAGCGCGTACAAAATAGCCTTCTATTCCTACAGCCGCGACCTTTATCGCGCCGCGGCTTTGACCTCCGACCGGTCCGAGGTAGTCCGCGGGGTGCGCACTACCGTGGCTGGGGATGATGCAGCGCTCTATAACTCGTTGTTGTTAACGGTTCAAGATGCCGGCCAGTATCCGGGAAGAAAGGTGATCGTAGTGTTCTCAAACGGTCCCGACAATGCCAGCATGGTGCCCCCCGAGGATGTCGCGGAGCTGGCTCAATCGGCAGGCATACCCATCTACATGATAAGCACCAGCGAGGCCCAGCTTGAGCCCGTTTCTACCGCTGTTTTCGACCGTATGAGCGCGGCCACTGGTGGCAAGGCCTATTTTGCCAAGAGTTGGCGGGATGAAAAGAAAGCTTTTGCCTCCATCCGGGACGATTTGGCGCATCTTTATTCGTTCAGCTACTATCCCAAGCCGAATCCCAATCGTGGATGGCGCTCTATCAAAGTACGACTAGTAGGCGAGCGCTGGAAGAAGTGCCACATCCGGACGCGAAACGGATATCGTCCCACACCGAACCGATCTTCAGCAGGCAATGAACCAACGTCTACTTCAGCGTCTGGTCCGAACTGAGTCGAGCAGTCTTCGTACCCGTGCGGCGGTTTTCCGCTGAACGGAACGAGAGTGACGCGTTCAAGATTCACTTGTTCCTTGCTCTTCTCAAATTGTGGGAGCAGCACGTCGTCCACAATGCTTTTCGACGAGGCTGCAACCGCCGATGGGAACTCGCCGGGATCAACCCTGCCGTAATCCGCCAGCAAATGGGACATACTTTGACTGTGATGACGGCGCGGTACACGGGAGAGATTCCACTCGAGCAAGTCCGCACCGAATTTTCCAAGATGTTTGGGTCCAAAATCGAGTTATTGGAAAAAACGGAAAATAGGTGGCATAAGCCTTTTAGAATCTGGAGCGGGCGATCGGATCGAACCCACGTCCGAAGCTTGGGAAGCTCGAAATAAAACTCTGAAAGTGATTGATCTGGCGGCACTTAGCTTTCTGAGCGACGGCCTTAATTGGAAACTAGATGGAAACCGAAACGGGTATCACTCCCAAATTCAATCGGTTCCCTTTTGCCGTTAATCTCCCCGGAATACAGCCTGTAATGTGTCTGGTTTCTGGGCGACCGCGCCTATTCTTGGAGAATCCTAGCAAATTTCGGCAGGCTGATTCGCGATTCCCAATGTGGCTTGACGGGAGGTCGACGGATAGCTATCATCTGGTATGTATCGTTAAGGGAGCCGCGACAATATGACCAGGTCGACCAAAAAACGCCGCAGTCGACCGGAGAAGGCGGGAGTTCGGCACGCTGTCGCAGAGGCAAAGGTGTTTATGACCGGACGCAGCCAAGCCGTGAGGCTTCCTAAGGAGTATCGCGTCACGGGTAATAGCGTTTATGTGAAGCGTCTCGGAAATTCGATCGTGCTCATCCCCAAAACAGCCGATCGGTGGGCGGGACTCTTCGCAGCCCTCGACGAATTCCCTCGCGATTTTGTGCTTGAGCGCCGCCAGCACCAGGCGCCGCGTGCCGACCTCGACAAACTCTTCGATAAGACGACGGGCTGAGCCCCGTGTACCTGCTCGACACCACGGTGTGGATCGATCTGTTGCGCACCAATTCCCCCTCGATCCGCCGAAAGCTTTCCGCGCACAGCAAGAGCGTCATCGGCCTTTCGATCATTACAGCGTGCGAGCTACAGTATGGCCTCGAGCGGCGAGCAACCATGCATCCGCACCTGCGCGCGAAGGAACAACATCTTCTTTCTGCCATCCTCGCACCCTTTGACCTGTTTTCAATAGACCATGCAGTGGTAGAGATCTACGGAAGGGTTCGCACAGTTCTTGAAAACTCAGGCACGGCGATTGGCGCCTTGGACACCTTCATTGCCTGCCAGGCGCTGAGCTTGGGAGCCACCTTGGTCACAAGCAACACAAAGGAGTTCGCGCGGGTGCCTGGATTGCAGATCGAAGACTGGAGGTGATTCCATCCTGTTGTCAATGGGGCCGTTGCTCCGTCACCTATGCGTTTCACTCGCATCTCTTTGCGACCTATCTCCGTTTGCCCTGATGCATGTCGAGGTCTGCCTTTGCCTTAAAATTCAGGATCGTTTTGGGCCAGACACCTCTCGAATACCTTACCCAGTGGCGGATGTACAAAGCAGGTGGCATGATTCGGTCGAACAATACGTCGTTCTGTGAGGTGGCGTCAGCCGTTGGATATGGATCGGAAAGTTCTTTCAGCCGCGTCTTTAGGCGAGAGACGGGCGTAGCTCCCAGGGAATATCGCCGCAAGTGCGCGTTTCTGCAATCGTCCATAGGAGAATGATTGGGGGCGAGCATTTCTGTTCTCGCGGCTTCGTGTCCGCGAAAGGAGTGAAAACGGTGGGTCCTGCCTCTTGCTGCCAAACAGATTCATCGTAACTCGATGGTGTGAGCGAGCGAGACCCCCCAGATGTTGCTGGTACCAACGCAATAGAAATGCTCCGAACTTCTGTTCTCACACTCGTGTGAATGAATCGGCAGATTTTCTGGAGCGGGCGATGGGAATCGAACCCACGTCCGAAGCTTGGGAAGCTTCTATACTGCCATTGTACGACGCCCGCTCATTTCTAACTTTTCGATTATACATTAACCGCGGGAACGCACGAACAGCCAGCCATTTCGAATCCATTTCGAATGCCTAGCGGCCAGAAACTTCAGTGAGGTCACGCAGCCTGCGCACGATACGGGGCGTGATCGCAGCGGCCTCATAGCGCCAACGCCAATTCCCTTTCGCGCGTCCGGGAACGTTCATTCTTGCACTGCTTCCCAGATCGAGAATATCTTGCATCGGAATCAACGCAACGTCCGCGACCGACGTCATAGCCGCCTGAATAAAAGACCAGGAAATATCTCGCCCATCTGTTTGCAGAAATGACTTCGCGCGGTCCAGCTCTGCGCGGGCCGCGGCGCGCGGGTGCTCACGGGTAATCTGTTTCAGTTCGTCCCACCAGCCGCGGGTCGTGTTGTTGTCGTGCGTACCTGTGAAGCTGACAAGCTCGTGCACATAATTATTCGGCCGGTGGGTGCCGTCTTCCCCAAAAGCAAATTGCAACACCACCATCCCCGGCAGCGAGAGCGTGCGTCTCAGCTCTTCCACTTCTGCAGTGATGTATCCAAGATTCTCAGCCACGAGAGGCAGTGATCCCAATTTCTTTCGCACAATCCTGAAAAGGTCCAGGCCGGGACCGTTCACCCATCGTCCCTTTCTGGCGGTGGAGTGAGAAGCCGGAACACTCCAAAATTTAACGAATCCCCTAAAATGATCGACCCGAAGAGTGTCAACCAACTGAAAAGCCGCGCGAAACCGATCTACCCACCATTCATATTTCGTCTTTTTGAGGCGCGCCCAGCGATACGTTGGGTTGCCCCACAATTGTCCGTCGTTGCTGAAATAATCCGGCGGAACGCCCCCAACGGTCCGCGATTCTCCGTCCCTTCCGAGATCAAACAATTGTGGCGAGTGCCAGACGTCCGCACTGTCGTGCTCAACATAAAACGGCATATCGCCCATGATTAAGATTTGTCGTCGAGCGCAGTGAGCCTTTACGGCCGCCCACTGGCGGAAAAACTCAAACTGCAAAAACTTGTGGAAGCGAATGGTCTCTTCCCTGGGCTTCAGCCTGGGATCGAATTTTGTCCAGGCGGAGCCCCGATTGACTTCGCAAAGACCCATAAACTCCGCGTATGGCCTTAGCCACCAACCATTAGTCCTTTCAAACTCGCGATACTGCAATTTTTCGGAAAAACTTTCGAAGGCGCGTCGAAACAGTCGCCACTTGTAGGAACGCACCCCGGAAAAATTAACGCGGGTTGCAGAAAACCGCGGAATGTTACGCAGATCGCGTTTATCCAAATAGCCTTCATCCAGCAATTTGTCCGGACTGATCAGCAGGGGATTCCCCGCAACTGAAGAACGGCTCTGATACGGAGAATTGTCCGGTCCGGTTGGGCCGAGCGGCAGGATATGCCACAACTTCTGCTTGGCTTCGCTAAGAAAGTCCAGAAAGCGAAAACATTCGGGACCCAAATCGCCAATTCCAAAACGCCCCGGCAAAGAGGTTGGGTGTAGCAGGATTCCACTGGACCGGGCGATTTTCATTCAATAGAAAGAATTGCTATGAGCCTTAAGCGCTTCCCTTTCTTATCCAGCTTATTTTATACGACTAATCGTCGCAGGCGGCTGCGCGTCACTTCTGCGAGACACCGTGTCGGCGTGAATACCGCGTTTCGTCATCGACAATGCCGCTAGACGATCCTACCGTCTCTTCTCAGGTTTGGTCTTCTCAGAAAAATCGAGGGGTTTCCGTGTCAGGCGCGCTTCACCGTCAGCGTTAGAACGCCGTCCATCAAATAGGCGCTCGCAGTGGTGGGATCAACGCCGATCGGCCATTTCGCTCTCGCAAAAACCGCCTGTTCCAAGACATTGGACGCGCGCCCGGGTTCGCTGGCCGTCACTTCCTGTTTCTCGGCCGCCACAATTGCGCGATGTGACTCTACGCTCACCCGTACCTCGCTCGCTGCGAAGCCTCTTAGCGGAACGTTGATCGTGTACCAGGCACCCGACTCGCGAATCTCCGGAACGTCCGTCAATATCTCAGATTCAGCCTGCAGCCAATGACGCATGTCCTGACCAGGCTGGTTCCCGCCTTGCTGGTACAGGTCGTACGCTCTACGCGAAATGCGTTCCCTGACGCGCTCATAAACTTGGCGTATTGCGGAATTCACCGGAATTGTGGAGGAGGAACCCCTAGAAGGTGTTGCCGCGGATTGACTTGACATGGTGCCTCATTCTTTTTTTGTATGTCAGCGCTTCTTCTTTACTCCCGGGTCTTTTTCTAGGAGGTCGACCGTTATCCAGCAATACCGCAGACCTTGTATGAATCACTGGAAGTCTCGATGTACTCAATGAAACTTGCCGCCTGTGTTGCCGTTCTCCTCAATGATTTTCGGACGCCCCAGTCCCTCTGAACTTCACGATCAGAAACACCAGCGGCACACCCATCAGCACGAACCATCCGAGGGCCGTAAAACAATCCAGAAATCCCAAAAACGTCGCCTGCCGCTCCAACAAATTGAACGCCTGCGCCTGCGCGTGCACCACTGCATCCGCATGTGAAAACCCATGCGTACCGAAATAGTTCGTCAAGTTGGCGAGCAGCTGCCGGTACCGGTCATCAAGGGGAGTCGAATGCGCCACCAAGACGCTCTGATGGTATTGCGTCCGCCGCGCTAGCAGCGTCGTCACAAACGCGATTCCAAAGCTTCCTCCCTGGTTGCGAAATAAATTCGTCAGGCTCGAAGCTTTGTTGTTCTTGTGTTTCGGTAAATTGGAATACGCGAGCTGGCTCACTGGCACAAACAGCGTCGCAATTCCAAGACCTTGCAGCGCTCGCGCCAACGCTTCATGTCGATAATCCGCGCTGAATGTAAAGCTTGCGTAATACCACATCGCCAGCCCAAAAACGAAAAAGCCGAAACCAACCAGACGTTTCACACCGACCTTCGGAAGAATCCTAACCACCAACGGCGCCAGCATCACAATCACGAACGCTCCCGGCCCCAGAACTAATCCCGCATCCGTCGCTGTATAGCCATAAAGTCGCTGCAGCATCTGCGGAATCAGCACCGTCGACCCGTAAAGCGTAAATCCAAAAATAAAGTAGAAAATATTCGCCAATGCGAAATTGCGGTCGCCAAGCAGCCTGATTTCGACCACAGGATCAGGATGGCGCCATTCCCAGAAGATTGCGAACACCAGCGCCGCCATGGCCACCACAAAAAAGAACACGATGAAATTGCTCTCGAACCAGTCTTCTGTCTGCCCCCGATCCAAAACTACTTCCAGACACGCAAATGCCATCGCTACGGAAAAGATTCCCCATCCGTCGATCTTCAGTTTTCCGCCTTTGCGAGCCGCTTCCACTTCCCGCGTAAATTCCGGCGGGTCGGACAACAGCCTGCTGGTCAAGATCAACGACACAATTCCGATTGGGATGTTGATGAAGAATACCCACCGCCAGCTCCAGTGATCCGTAATCCATCCGCCCAATGGCGGCCCAATCGCCGGAGCCGTTACAATGGCCATGCTGTACAGCGCAAAGGCCGCTGCTCTTTTGCTGGCCGGAAACGTATCGACCAGGATCGCCTGCTCCACCGGAGCCAGTCCGCCTCCGCCTACTCCCTGCAGCACACGAAAAAAGATCAACAACCCCAGGCTTGGGGCGAATCCGCATAGCAGCGAACTCACCGTAAACAACGCCACGCAAATCATGTAGTAACGCTTTCGTCCGAAGAGTCGGCTCAACCATGCCGAAAGCGGCAGCACCACCGCATTCGAAACCAGGTAGCTCGTCAGTACCCAGGTACTTTCATCCGCGCCGACGGCAAGTCCGCCGGCAATGTGCGGCAGGGCGACGTTTGCAATCGCGGTGTCCAGCAACTCCATGAACGTAGCCAGCGTCACAGTGATCGCAATGAACCACGGATTGATGTCCGTTCTGGGGGCGGGAAGACTCAGGGCAGTGGCTGGCGTTAACGTCTCGCTCATGGCTATGCTCAGTAATTGGATGCAGGAGAGACCGTACGGTCTCATTTCTTCTATGCTAAAATTATGGAAAGAGACCAATCGGTTCCATTACCGGCCCACGAAATGGGGAGATGCAATGACCAAGGGAGAACAGACTAGACGGCAAATCGTTGAAAAAGCAGCTCCACTATTTAATCGGAAAGGTTACGAAGGCACTTCCCTCTCGGACCTTATGAACGTCACCGGCCTTCAAAAGGGCGGCATCTACCGTCACTTTTCGAGTAAGGAAGAATTGGCCACCGAGGCCTTTGACTACGCTTGGCAAAAAGCTGCTAGCAGAAGCCTCGACGGTATCGAATCTTCCGCCGATTCCATCGACCGCCTGAAACAAATGGTCAGCAACTTCGTAGAACTTCGCTCCGAACTCGTGCCCGGTGGCTGTCCATTAATGAACACCGCTGTCGAGGCCGACGATGGCAATGCGGCTCTGCGTGCGCGTGCCAAAAAGGCTTTGCAAAGCTGGACGGACCATCTCTCCAAAATTACCGCAGACGGTATAAGGGAAAACCAGATCGATCGCGGCGTGGACCCACAAAAACTATCCCAACTTATTATCGGTACCCTTGAAGGCGCACTCCTGATCAGCCGCCTTCAAAAAGATCGCCGACCTCTTCACGATGCCCGTCAACATCTCAACGATTATCTCGAACGAAGTGTTCGCGCAAAACCCAATCGGAAATAGTCGTCTCTGCGCTTTTCTTGGAACTTCGCCTCCGTGACTTTGGCTAATGCGCAGCCGAGTAGGCAGTCCCGGGCACTCTCTCTAATCCCTCACGACTAACCTTTAGTGATAAAGTTTCCTTGCGCGCTCGCACCCTTGATGCCATGAAAGCACTTCTCCTCTCTAGCTATCGAAATCTGGAAATCGCCGATGTACCGGTTCCCACTCCGGCCATCGACGAGGTTCTTGTTCGCGTAGCTGCCTGCGGCATCTGCGGCAGCGACGTTCACGGCTACGATGGCTCTTCTGGCCGCCGCATTCCTCCTCTCGTCATGGGTCACGAAGCCTCGGGAGTCATCGCGGCTGTCGGATCATCGGTGAAGAATTTTGCCGAAGGCGATCGTGTCACTTTCGACTCCACAATTTATTGCGGTGCATGCTTCAACTGCTCTCGCGGAAATGTGAACCTCTGCGATAATCGCCAGGTGCTCGGCGTTTCCTGCGGCGATTACCGTCGCGCAGGTGCCTTCGCGGAATTCGTCGCCGTCCCCGCACGCGTTGTTCATAGGTTACCCGACAGTCTCCCGTATGCCGAAGCTGCCATGCTCGAAGCGATCGCCGTGGCTCTCCACGCCGTTTCCCTGGCGCAAATTTCCGGCAACGCTACCGCTCTCGTCATTGGTGCAGGCACCATCGGCATTCTCATTCTTCAAGCGCTCCGTGCCTCCGGCTGCTCTCGTGTCTTCGTGACTGACGTTGATTCCGCGCGCCTCGATCTCGCACGCCAGGTCGGCGCGACTGCCGTTCTGCTATCCGATGACAAACTCAACGCGCAACTTCTTGAACTAACGAACGGTGAGGGTGTAGACGTCGCACTCGAAGCCGTGGGTAGAAATGAGACCGTCGCCGCTGCGATTGACTCCGTCCGAAAAGGAGGTACCGTCGTCCTGGTCGGCAACATCGCGCCACAGGTGACTCTGCCTCTCCAAAAAGTAGTTACGCGGCAAATTCGCCTGCAGGGTTCTTGTGCATCCGCCGGTGAATATCCGCGCGCGATTGAACTCCTGGCCTCCGGAGCAATCAACGTGAAGCCCCTGATCACCGCCATCGCTCCTCTTGAGGAAGGTCCTCACTGGTTTGAGCGGCTTTACGCTCGCGAACCAAATCTATTGAAAGTCGTACTCACTCCAGGAAACCTCCCATGACTCCAGAAGCAATTCCAAGTTCGCCTTCCAGCCCAGCCGCGAACGGTCCCCCTGCGAACTCGCTATTCGACTTGACGGGCAAAACCGCAATTGTTACCGGAACCAGCCGCGGTCTCGGCCAAGGCTTCGCTCGCGCACTTGCTAAAGCCGGAGCCGATCTTGTCCTCACCAGTCGCACACGCGCAAGTCTCGCCGCATGCGAACTCGAAATCCAGGCACTCGGCCGCCGCGCCCTTTCTCTCGAACTCGATGTGCGCTACCAGCACAGCATCGACAAAATGGTCGCCGACGCCGAATCCGCTTTCGGCCATCTCGACATTCTCGTCAACAATGCGGGCTGCAATATCCGCAAACCCGCACTCGAGGTGACTTGGGAAGATTGGAATACGATTCTGGATACAAATTTGCGCGGAAGTTTTTTTGTCGCGCAGGCCGTCGCGCGCCGCATGATTCCGGCCGGCTACGGCCGCATCATTAACATTGGCTCCGTCACAAGCGTTGCGGGCTACGCGGGCCTCGGTCCCTATGGCGCAAGCCGCGGCGGAATTCGCCAGCTCACCATGAGCCTCGCCGACGACTGGGGCAGACACGGCGTCACCGTCAATTGCCTCGCGCCCGGCTGGTTCCGCACCGAGCAGAACAAAGTTCTCTACGAGGACCGGGAATGGGTCGACTACCTTCGCGAGCGCATTCCCCTCAAACGCGCCGGCGAGCTGAACGATCTTGACGGCGCCATTGTTTTCCTCGCCTCGGAATCCAGCCGCTACATGACCGGCCAAACGATTCTCGTCGATGGCGGCATTTCAACTGGCGCTGTGCGGGCGATCAGCAAACCGCGTTCGTCGCCCGCCGAAGTGTGATAAGGCCTGCTACGGAGAAAACCGCATGACTGCATCGATGACCATGAACCCGCAATCCAGGCTCGGCTTTTTTGCCGCGCGAACGTTCGCGCTTGCCGTGCTCTATGTGCTGTTCGGACTTCTGGCGTTCGAAACCGAAGCGTTTGCGCGGCCTGGCCCGACTCCTGCGCAATCGTTACAAATATATTTTGTGGACGTCGAAGGCGGTCAAGCCACACTCTTCATCACTCCCGCGGGCCAGTCGCTCCTCATCGATACCGGTTGGCCTGGCAATAACGGTCGTGACGCCGACCGCATCGTCGCTGCTGCGCATGATGCCGGCATTAACAAAATCGACTTCGTCCTCATCACCCATTACCATGACGACCACGTTGGCGGCGCTCCGCAACTCGCCGAGCGGATTCCAATCGGCGCCTTCATCGATCACGGAGAGAATCGTGAAACCACGGACGAGGTAACACAAAAGCGCTGGCTCGCCTATCAGCAACTCCTGTCCTCCGGAAAATATAAACGCATCATCGCAAAGCCCGGGGACATTCTCCCCGTAAAGGGAATTTCCGCCGAAGTAATCTCCTCCGATGGCGCCGTTCTCGAGAAGTCCCTTCCCGGCGCTGGTCAACCCAATCCCGCGTGCGCGAGTTCGCCGCAACCTCCAGCCGATAAAACCGAAAATCCACGTTCTCTCGGCACGCTCATCACCTTCGGCAAGCTCAAGATTCTCGATCTCGGTGATCTCACTGCCGACAAGGAACGTGAACTGATGTGCCCGGTCAACAAAATCGGGCACGTGGACATCTACATCGCATCCCACCATGGCTTCAACCAAAGCGGCAGCGCCGCTCTCGTACACCCAATCGCGCCTCGCATTGCCATCGTCGATAACGGAGCGACCAAAGGCGGCAGCCCGTCGGCGCTGGACATCATCAAGTCTTCGCCAAATCTCGCCGCTCTTTGGCAATTGCATTTTTCTGAAGAAGCTGGACCGGCTCACAACACCGCACCTGAATTGATCGCCAATCCCTCCGGGCCTGACGCTGCGAATTACCTGAAACTCACTGCAAACTCCGACGGCAGCTTTTCCGTCTTCAACTCGCGCACCAAACAGTCACAAAAATATTGAGCCGTTCACTAACCACGCGCTTCGCCCGGCTCCGCAATCGGCTCCATATTCCCCAACAGAAAAATATATCCCGCGATTCCGAGCGCCAAAAAAACCGCCGCCGCAATAAACGCCCATGAAAAGCTTTTCGTTCCCGCAACGATAAATCCGGTCGCAATTGGCGCGGCAATCCCCGCGAGTTGGTTGCAAAGATTCAGAATCCCGCCAACAGTCCCCACGCTCTCTCTCGGCGCAATCAACGACGGAATCGACCATCCTACCGGCGACGCAGCCGAGAGTCCTCCCAGCGAAACACTGATCCAGAAGACCGCTTGCAATGGAGTCCGAGCGTATGCTGCTCCCAGAATTCCTAACCCCAACGCCGTTCCTCCGATCAATACAGTCTGCCGCACCCGCACTGCGTTCCATCCGCGTTGGATCAGCGTATCCACAAGCCATCCGCCAACAATTAAATCAGTCGCGGTCGCAATCAGCCAGGGCACGCTCGTATATAAAACTGAATGCATCAGATCGACATGCAACTCAGAAGAAAGATACGCAGGCAGCCACGTCAGCAACAAATAGAAGCTGTAATTGTAAGAACCGAATCCCATCGCCAGGCCCAACACTTTCGGCTGCACCAGCAAATATCCCAGGGGCGCACCCGCCGCGGCTCGCGCTTGATCCTCCGGTTGCGCGCCACCCAGGCGAATGTATTCGCGCTCAGTCTCCGAAAGCCTCCGGTCTTGGCTGGGATTTTTGTAGTATGCATAAAACAACGCAAAATAAACGAGACTGATAATTCCGGTCGCGGCAAAATTCCATCGCCAGCCAAAATGTAAGAGCAGCATTCCCAGAATTGGCACGCCAATCGCCGAAGAAAATTTCGCCATGGAATCGAAGATCGCGGTCGCCAGGCTTCGTTCCTGCTTCGGGAACCAGTACCCGACAGCCTTCGCATTTCCAGGAAACGTCGGCGCTTCTCCAATTCCCAATAAAAACCGTGCACCAAACAGACTGCCGATTCCCGTGGAAATTGCCGCGCCAAACGAAGCGACGCTCCAGATGATGGTGCTGAGAATTCCCACACGCCGCACGCCAAAGCGGTCCAACAATAGTCCTGAGGGTAGCTGAAGCGCCGCGTACGTCCAGTTGTACGCGCTTAACAAGAATCCAAATGCGACCGTGGACATTCCAAACGCGTCGTGCAGCGCATCGCGCGAAACGGAAAGATTCACGCGGTCAAAATAATTGACCAGTACTCCGAAGCCCAACAGGATGGCAATGCCCCACCGCCGCCGCGGCACAGCCTTGCTCATGATGGATGTAGTGGAAGACAAGTCCGTCGAGCTGCTCCGCCGGCCGCGCCAATCTATCCCAGTCGTCGTCAAACCGCGTGTCGCATTCTATCCTCCGCAACATTCCACAACCAACAGATTCCTCCAAGGAGTCGTTCGAGGGTTTCCATCTCAGGCCGACTTGCGGCAAAATCTAAAAGCGCTTCATTCAATCATGACCCGCCCATCTCGCATCGTCATACTCCTCACAAGTGTCTGGTTCATCGCCGCGGCCGCACTCGGCGCGCGGCTTGCCTTCGCGTGGGATCAGCAGCGAAAAATTCCTCATCAAGTTCTTGCAACTGTTCCATTCGACCAGGAGGCAGGCAACACCGCCTTCGCGCTCTCGCAAGGTAAAGGCTTCAGCAATCTTTTTCGCCAGAACACCGGCCCCACCGCCTGGCTCCCGCCACTGTATCCTTCCCTGCTGTCAATCATCTTCCGCATTTTCGGCGCCTTTACCTTTCACAGTTTTCTCGCCGCCGTTTTGGTGAACGCTCTCTTCTCAGCGGCAGTCACGTTCCCACTCTTTTCGTTCGCGCAACGAATTGCCGGGCGCCATGTCGCAGTCGCCTCCGCATGGCTTTGGGTCTTTCTCCCCGCCGGCATGATCATGCCGTTCGAATGGATCTGGGATACGTCGCTCTCCGTGCTTCTTGCCACAACGCTTCTTTGGTTGACTCTCCGCGTCGCCCAATCTCCAAAGCTGTGGCTCTGGCTAACGTATGGCGCGCTCTGGGGCGTCACTGTTCTCACCAATCCTTCTCTTGGAATTGTTCTTCCCTTTCTGTTGTTCTGGGCTGTGCGTCGTGCACGAACTCAAGTGACAGTCTCCTGGCGCGCTCCAGCCTTCGCGTGTGCGTTGATTATTTTTTCCTGCTTGCCATGGACCGTGCGCAACTACGCGACGTTCCATCGCGTAATTCCAATCCGTTCAAGTCTTCCGTTTGAACTCTGGATCGGCAACAACGACATTTTTGACGAACACGCCATCGGCGGCGTCCGACGCATCACCCGCTTCGAGGAGACGCGCCACTATTCGCAAGTCGGCGAAAACGCCTACCTCGCCGAAAAGTCCCGTCTCGCGAATTCTTTCATTCAACAGAAGCCGTCGCTTTTTCTCCGTCTCACCGCGAGAAGAATCGTCGCCACCTGGACAGGCACCGAACATCCCTTCGTCGGCTTCCTCCACGCGGATTCCCTCCTCGTTCGCATCATCATTGTCTGCAATTTAGTTCTGTCCCTCGGCATGTTTCTAGGGATCGTGCTGCTCGCCCGCTCGAAAAGTCCTTTTGCATTTCCAATGGCGGTATTCCCTTTGCTCTACCCGCTCATCTATTACGTCACGCACACCTCCCTACGCTATCGCCATCCCATCGATCCGCTACTGGTGTTCCTCATGGTCTTTGCCCTAGCTGCTCTTTTCTTTCGCTGTCACGGTAGCGTTTCTGGCATTTCGCCAGCATCATAAAAACGATTTAAACCTGCCAATTTCAGAGTACAATGCGCAGCGGCGATTTTTTCAAAGGAGCATTCCATGCGTCGTCTCTTGCTTCTCATTCTCAGCTGCTTTCTATCCGCAGCGTCTCTCTCCTCACAACAAAAACTTTCCGCTCACTGGGAAGAACTCACCGCTGACGATTTCCGTCACGCCATCGAACTTTCCAAAGGCACTTGCGTCCTCCCCATCGGCATTCTGGAAAAGCACGGCCCGCATCTTCCACTCGGCACGGATCTGCTGAACGTCCGTTACGCCTCGCTTCATGCCGCGGAAAAAGAATTTGCGGTCGTTTTCCCTGAATATTATTTCGGCCAAATCTTCGAAGCCAAACACGAGCCCGGAACGGTTGCATACAGCCGCGGAATCCAGTTGAATCTGTTGCAGGAAACGACCGACGAGATGGCGCGCAACGGCTGCAAGAAAGTGCTCATCGTCAACGGTCATGGCGGCAACGAAAGTCTTTTGCCTTACTTCGCGCAAACGCAGCTCGATAAGCCGCACGACTACGTGGTCTACGTCCAGTGGGGACAAAACTCCCATCCGAAAAACGCGCTGAAGAAAGATCCACTCGATATGCACGCAGGCCAATCCGAAACTTCGAACACCATCGTTACGCGTCCCGATCTCGTGCACATGGATCGTGTCAAACAGGAATCCGGCGCCGACCAAAAGCAGGATCCCCTTCCAGAAACTGTGTACACCGGCATCTGGTGGTACGCACGTTTCCCCGATCACTATTCCGGTGACGGCTCTCTCGCCAGCAAAGAACTCGGCGAAGCCGACATGAAATCGTGGATTGACACAATTGAAGAAGCCATTCGGGCCGTCAAAGCCGATGAAAACAGCCTGAAACTTCAAAACGAGTTTTACGAAAAGAGCCATCACCCGCTGGACACCAAGCAGTAGCCGAACGCGATGACCGACCGCGGCCGCAAACTCGGTGACAAATCCTTGGGCATGGATACATCGATCACGCGGCGCGATTTTCTCGGTGCAACGCTGCTCGCTTCTGGGGCACAACTCCTAAATCCGTTTTCTCCCGCGCAACTTCTCGCAAAACAATCGCATGCCGCGCTTCCCGGCTCCATGGAAGACTGGAACGGCTATGGCGGCGTCGGCGAATACGCAAACAGCAATGGCAATACCTGGGAAGTACTCTCTGCCGGGCATAAATTGCGGGACTCAAATCCGTCCGCATTCCTGAAAGACGCGGCTGACATCGGCGAACTCTACGACTGCGTTGTAGTCGGCGGCGGAATCAGCGGTCTCGCCGCTGCCGCGCTCTTTCTTCGCCAGGCACGCCCCGGCTCGAAATGCCTCGTGCTTGAAAACCATCCCATTTTCGGCGGTGAAGCCAAACAAAACGAATTCGACATTGATGGCCATCGCGTCGTGGCGCATCAAGGCTCCGCAATTTACTTCGTGCCCTATCCACGCAGCTTTCTCGCCGATTTCTACGACACCATCGGCCTTCATGAACCTCGCCTCTCGTACCAAGCGTGGGGCGGATCAAGCGCCGCCATGACCATCGGCCGCACTCCGTACGACTCCGCCGGAATGTCCACGGGACAATACGGCTTCTGGTTTGCTCCGAAATTCACCGCAAACGATTCTGAAGGGCACAACGGCTTATGGCTTATCGATCCCGTTGGGAAGAAATTCGCCGGTGCTCCCGTAACTGACGCCGCCCGAGCAGAACTTCTCCGCTGGTATTCCGGCGCCACCGCGGATCATTCAAAGTTCACTCCACCCCAATATGAAGGCGATGAAGTTTCGCGCAGCCTCGACGCGGTTACGCTCGAGGACCATTACATCCAGCGTTTCGGCCTCAGACGCGAATTCATTCGCAAGTATCTTTCGCCCGATCTCGGCGGAGGCTCCGGCCTCGGCGCGGACGCTCTCTCTGCATTTTCCGAATATGCCGCCGATTTGTTGCATCCCTACGAGAAAAAGGGCGAAGCGGTCCAGATGTTTCCCGGCGGCAACACCACGATCGCGCGGCTGATCGTTAAGACTTTAATTCCTGCAGCCTTCGCCGGCGATCCCACCCCCGACGGCGTTACCCGCAACTCCGTAAATTTGGCGGCGCTCGATCGTTCCGAATCACCCGCCCGCATTCGGCTCGGCTCAACCGTTCTTCACGTCTCGCATGAAGGCGATCCAACCCGCGCCGATTCACTTCAGCTGATTTATGAGAAAGATGGCAAGCTCTTCCGCGTCCGTGCACGTTCCGCGGTTATGGCCGGCGGCAACTGGACGACCAAACACGTCGTCGCCGATCTTCCGTCAGCGCAAAAAACCGCCTACTCGCAATTTTTCCGCTCGCCTTGCATCATGGCCAATATCGCGGCGCGCAACTGGCGCTTCCTCGCGAAACTCGGCATCTCCGGTTGCCGCTGGTTTGGCGGGAATATCGGCAACTATTTCGAGCTTCGCCGCCTGGCTCTTGTCGGTGATGTGCCGCCTCAAATCACTCCCGATTCTCCAGTCGTTCTTACCGTAAAAATTCTATTCTCGTATCCAGGTCTGTCCACCGAAGCGCAAGGTCATCGCGGTCGTAGCGAACTTCTCGCCACGTCTTTCCGCGAATACGAACGCCGTATCCGCGCGCAGTTCTCTCAAATGTTTTCTTCCGTTGGATTTGATGCGCAGCGCGACATTGCCGGCATCGTCCTCAACCGCTGGGGGCACGCCTATTTGAGCCCGCAACCCGGCTTCTTCTTCGGCACTGGCGGGAGACCCGCGCCTCGCGAGGTTCTTCGCGCAGCTCCGTTTGGCCGCATCGCGTTCGCAAACACCGATCTTGCCGGCGCGATGGATCACCGCTTCTCCATTCTCGAAGCGCGGCGCGCGGTGTCTCAACTATTTGAGGCGGTGCTGGATTGAAGATTGACGAGCGGTATTTCTGGGCGGCGAAGTTCTGGCTTTAGCGGATGCGGCGAAGTTGCTCGAGCCATCGCTCCAGCGTGCCGTGATATTTTTCCCCGATGTCCAGAAATTCGATCCCCATCCCGATACGGGATTTCACGATGCGCACAACGGCAAGCGCTTCCACCGTCTGATCCTTCCGCGTCAGCGTAAGCCGCACACGGGTGCCCAGCGGGAACGGCTTGTTGGTACATACAAAGCACCCGCCCATCGAAAGATCCGACGTGACTCCAGTGGCGGAAGTTCCCGCCTCCATATCCAGGCATTCGGCATCTGCTGCGAATGGATGCCGAATCGCGTACCGGCGGTCGCGCACTAAGAGAGCGCGTGACCCTCCCTTGCTTAAATGTTCGTCCATAGAGATAACGTTCTTCACGGCGGCTGAGTTCCGTCCGACAGGTCGTCGGATCTATACCCTTCTAGCTTCACTCTAAGTGTGCGGGCAAATCGGCCCTGTAAACCCGTCCCGCGAAATGAATTTGCGAAAAGATAACCGTCCGTCCGGCCAGTGCCTTCTCCGAGAGCTTTTTCGCTTTACTGGTATTAGTGGCTACGACAATCGCGCCACCGGCCCGCTCAACGCCTCTTTCTCTGTTGCTAGACTGTTCTTTAGGCGGGTTTTTTCCCTTTCATGACCACTACGCGCACTGAAGGCCTGCGGCAAAGCGATCGGGTATCTTTCCGCATACCTCTCGAGGCTTCCTGGATGGATGGCTCGGGTTTGGTGCGTCGCCTCGTCGCGCACTCCCTGCTTATCAGCCGCAATGGTGGTGTGCTTCGTATGCCGGAGAAATTCTTCCCCGGCCAGGAGATTTCGCTAAAGCGGCCGCTTGAAGGAGACGGGATCAGGTCCGCGCGCGCTAGAATCGTCGCGGAAATCGATCACGAACCCGAGGGCTTTCTCTACGCCGTCCATATTCTTGAGCCCCGCTCGGATTTCTGGGACGTCGAATTTCCCTCTCCCCACAAAGGCGAAGAGGCGCTCGCGCGGCTCCTGATGGAGTGCAGCTTTTGTCAGCGCCGCGAAGTCGTTTATCTCAATGAACTGGAATTGAAGTCATTCGAATCGCGCAAATGCGTCGCGCGCATCTGTAAAGTTTGCGAGGCGCCTTCCATCTGGGTCGAGGCACAATCCGAACTCGTATCGCCTGAATCGCAAACCGCACGCGGGTCAGAAGTTGGCCGCTTTGCGGCCACGCATGAGGATGACCGCATTCTCCCTCGTCGCAACCGCACTCGCGTTAAAGCCCGCGTCCTTGCGTGCATCCGTCGCCGCGGCTTCCAGGAAGAAGTCGCTGTCTGCGAAGATCTCTCGAAAGGCGGGATCGCCTTCCGCAGCCGCAATCAATACCCCGAAGGTACTCGCGTCGAAATTGCCGTTCCCTTTACTCCCGGCAGCGGGGCGATCTTCGTCCCCATCCGCATTGTCTTCTCTCAACCCATTCCCTCTGCGGGACTCTTCCGCCACGGCGCGGCCTACCTCAAGCCGCCCGAGTAGCTGCGTAGCGACCGTCTCCAACAATTCCGGCCTGTCTCCAAACCGGCGATCCTCACACAAGCTAGCGTCTAACTGTTCGCTCGCCGACTCATTCCCGCCAGAACGCGCAGCTCGCCCACAATCAACATTTCCAGGTTCACAGGCTCGTTATTCCGCACGAGACGTGCATCGCGCTCCGTCCCAGTCGGGTATCCCTCGATGAGAAGAATCGCGTCTTTCTCATGTTCCGGACGGGCCGTGTTCTTGATCACGATCAATAATTTTTTCGAATCGTAGTGTACAACCATCTGCTGCGATCGCCCCGCGCACAAGATTCGGAGATCTCCAAGCATCGTTTCCCGATAGGTAAACGTCCGCTCGCCGGCCACAACATTCCATTCTTCACACTTCGCGATCACCGTGTCCGCTACTCTTTTCCAGACCCCTGGAGCGAGCTTTTCTGCAGCTTCCCGATTGAGTCCGTCCTCGTAACTCTGCCCTTCTTTCGAGAGTCTCGCGGCAAGGTATTCCTGTGCTGCTCGCTTTGTGCTCTCATCGCCCATGAAATTTGCCTCTCCGAGGATTATTTTACACAACCTTGCGCTTCCGCCGCCGAATCGGACCCGCTGTTGCCATCGCCGAACCTCCTCGTGCCGTCAAGACTGAATCGCCCCACGCCGGATTAGATGCCGCACCCGCCAGCTGAGCCACTTAACGAGTGCCCGTTACTCCCCAGACGTTTTCGCTCCACGCGATGTATACTTCCTCGATTCCGAAGCACGGCTGACAAAACACAACGATGCCGAAACCAAATTTCGCAAAAGCAATTGGCATCGCAGGGCTCACTTGCGGCGTGATGGATATCAGCGCGGCGCTAATTGTCTACGGCGCAGTGGGAGCGAAGCCGCTCCGGCTCCTGCAAGGAATCGCCGGTGGAGTCCTTGGCCCACGCACCTACAATGGAGGCGTTCGAACCGCGCTCCTCGGCCTATTACTTCACTTCGTTATTGCATTCGGCGCAGCCACCATCTTCTTCCTGGGCAGCCGGTTCATCCGCTTCTTGGTTGATCATGCCGTCCTGTCCGGCGTCCTCTACGGAATCGCCGTCTACTTTTTCATGAATCGGGTCGTAGTCCCGCTCTCCGCTGCCACAAAATACCCCTTCTCGGTAAAGGCCATGCTTATGGGCGTGGTCATTCACATCTTCTGCGTCGGCATTCCCATTTCCTTGAACATCCGCAAATACGCCCGATAAGCCGCTGCTCGCTCCCCAGCCGTCGCAACGCCGTCAGCAAGACCCTGGACCTGGCAGAGGCTAACGGGCTGTCTTTAAAGCCCTTAGTTGCCCTGAAAATTTCCCGAAAAAAAGATCGTAATCTTGTCGATTTCGACGCCCCTCGTTCGACGAACCAGTAGAGGAGAGGAAAGCGTACTTCGGGAGGCGGATATGACGAACCAACACACAACTACGCATTTTAAACCAATCGTCGGAGCAGTCTTGATCGGGTTTGCGATTGTTGTTCTGTTTGGAAAGCTGGACGGACCAGTGGCCCAGTTGATCAACTTCCTCGGCACGGTCGCAAGGCAGACATTGGTGCTCTTGCCTTCTCTCGTTCTGACGGCATCGCAGGCTTTGCGGCCGGATGCCTTTGATCATCAGCACTTCTCCCTTTGCGCCTTCGGGACGTTGGTATTCTGGCCGCTCCTCCAGACAGCGGCCAAAGTGGCGTAGTTGCCTGCCGATTGGTGGGGTTGTGGGCAAAGAAAATATTTTCGAAATGTTCCTGAGCCTGTCGATTTCCGCACCGTTCATTCGACGTATACGAAGGGAGACCCGCAAATGATGCAGAGAAGAAGCTTCATCGTAACGTCGGCCGCCGGAATGACTCTAGCGGCATCGGCACTCGCATTTTCTCAGGCAAGCGCCAAGACTGCGGTCAAAACCGGCTACGCCCCAGTGAACGGCCTCAAGCTCTACTATGAAATCCACGGCACGGGTGAACCACTAATCCTGCTGCACGGCGGGCTTGGCGCGGGTGAAATGTTCGTAGAGATTCTGCCACTGCTCTCCAATTCCCGGCGCGTGATTACGGTTGACTTGCAAGCTCACGGACGTACTGCGGACATCGACCGCCCGCTGGCTTTCGAATCCATGGCCGATGACATCGCTGCGTTGGCTAACCATCTCGGCATCGAAAATACCGAAGTCATGGGATATTCGCTCGGCGCTGGTGTCGCTCTTCGCACGGCCGTTCGTCATGCCAACCTGGTCAGAAAACTCGTGCTTGTCTCGACTGCTTTCAAGCGCGACGGTTGGTATCCTGAGATCCTTGCCGGAATGGCGCAAGTAGGCGCGGCCACCGCCGAGCCGATGAAACAGACTCCGATGTATCAGATGTACTCCCGGATCGCACCGAAGCCCGCAGATTGGCCCGTGCTGCTCACCAAAATCGGCGAATTGCTCAGAAAGAACTACGACTGGTCTAACGACGTCGCATCGATCAAAATTCCCACCATGCTCGTCTTTGGTGACGCTGACGCCATCCCTCCCACGCATGCTGCGCAATTTTTCGAACTCCTCGGCGGCGGCAAAAAGGACGGCGGCTGGGACGGCTCCGGAATTTCCACTGCCCAGTTGGCGATTTTGCCGGGCCTGACGCACTACAATATTTTTTCGTCGCAGCCGCTGGCGTCAACGGTCACATCATTTCTTGATGCACAGTCGCGAACAGCAAAATAAAGGCGCGCGGCTTGGCGTATCGATTTCCTAGTTGCTCGTTTTGCCGCAAAAAAACCAAAGGAGAGACGACCATGAAGTTCATGATGATTGTGAAGGCCAGCAAAGACTCCGAAGCCGGGGTCATGCCGAGCGAAGAGCTACTTTCCAGGATGGGCAAGTACAACGAGGAGTTGATGAAGGCCGGCGTGCTACTCGATCTCGCGGGCCTTCAGCCAAGCTCCAAGGGCACGCGCATTAAATTTTCGGGCGGCAAACGCACTATCGTCGACGGCCCCTTCACCGAGGCTAAGGAGCTCATCGCTGGCTATTGGATCATTCAGGTCAAGTCCCGCGAAGAGGCGCTCGAGTGGGCCAAGCGCGCTCCCGCTCCCCACGAAGGCCAGGACGGCGAAGGTGAAATCGAACTCCGCCAGTTTTTCGAGCTGGACGATTTCGCTCCCAGCGAAGCTGTCGATCGTCACCGCGAACTCGGCAAGAAACTCGAAGGAAAAAAATAATTCGCCGAGTTGTCGATTTCGAGAGTCTTCATTCGACGTTTCAATAGCAGCAATCTTCAACGGTCGAAAATGTGCGGGTTTCAGGGGCGGCACTTACAGCCCCTGAGGTAAGACGGCCTCAGCCCCGACCGAAGATCAAAAGGAGATACGACATGCGATTTATGATGCTGGTCAAACACGCTGAAGAACTCTCTGGACCTCCGCCGAAGGCTCTGATGGACGCCATCGACAAGCTTACCGAGGAGGCGAACAAAGCCGGCACAATGGTCACTGCTGGCGGCCTCGCACCCACCCAGGCGAGCACGCACGTTCGTGTCGCTCGCGGACAACTAAAGACCACTGATGGCCCGTTCACGGAGTCTAAGGAAGTCATCGGCGGCTTCGCCATTTTCGACCTCAAATCCAAAGAGGAAGCCATCGAAGGCGCGCAGCGCTTCATGGAACTTCATCGGAAGCACTGGCCCGGTTGGGAGGGCGAAACTGAAGTTCGCCAGATTTTCGGTCCGGAAGATTTTCCTCCCCGCGCGTAGTGTCTTGAGCAATCACGCAAACGAAGAGTAGTGAATAAAAAAGGAGAACAGATGAAATTTCTAAGCATCTACAAAACCGTGGAAAGAGGAGGGCCGCCTTCGCCCGATGAAATCTGCAAAATGGGCAATCTTGTTGAAGATGGAATGAGGTCCGGCTATCTGCTTGCCGTAGAAGGCTGCATGCCTAGCGCCACCGGCGCTCGTGTTCGCCTTTCCAATGGCAACCTCACGGTCACCGACGGCCCTTTCTCCGAGTCCAAGGAAGTGGTCGGCGGCCTTGCGATCCTTCAGGCCAACTCTAAAGAGGAGGCCATTGAACACGTGAAAAAATTCATCCGCGTCGCCGGCGACGGCGAATGCGAACTCCGCCAACTCTTCGAGGCCGGTCAAGACACCCCGGAATCCCAGCACCCCCGAATCGGCGCCGACAAAGCTGCGGCATCCTGATGCGAAGCCTTTGAGCCGGGGTCCCGACCGGATGTCCTGACCTCGGCTTGATGCGGCGCCCCTTTCACTGGTGAAATCTTTCTCGTAAGCTGACTCTTTCACCAGTTGGAAAGGGTCGCCATGCCCACGCAGATCGAAACCGCCGCCACTCATCGCGTCATCGACGCCGTCTGGCGAATCGAGTCCGCCAAAATTATTGCCGGACTCACGCGCATCGTTCGCGACGTTGGTCTCGCCGAAGAACTCGCGCAGGATGCTCTGGTCGCCGCACTCGAACGCTGGCCTGAGTCCGGCATTCCAGACAATCCCGGCGCCTGGCTCATGGCCACCGCAAAGCATCGCGCCATGGACCACTTTCGCCGTAACAAACTTCTCGAGCGCAAACACGAAGAGCTAGGCCGCGAACTCGAGTCCCAGCAGGAATCCGCCGTGGCAAACTTCGACGCCGCATTCGACACAGTAAATGATGCTGACTTCGGCGACGATCTTCTCCGCCTCGTATTCATCTCCTGTCATCCAGTCCTTGCCACGGAAGCGCGCGTCGCGCTCACTCTTCGGCTACTCGGCGGCCTCACCACGCAGGAGATCGCTCGCGCCTTTCTCGTCCCCGAACCAACCGTCGCCCAGCGCATCGTCCGCGCCAAACGCACGCTCGCCGAAGCGCGCGTTCCCTTCGAAGTTCCACGCGGCCCTGATCTCGCCGCTCGACTTTCTTCCGTCCTCGAAGTTATCTACCTTGTTTTCAACGAAGGCTACTCCGCCACTGCCGGTGAAGACTGGATGCGTCCTGCGCTTTGCGAAGATGCTCTCCGCCTCGGCCGCATTCTCGCCGGCCTCGCTCCCAACGAGCCGGAAGTCCACGGCCTCGTCGCGCTCATGGAAATTCAAGCTTCGCGCTCTCACGCGCGTGTCAGTCCGTCCGGTGAACCGATCTTGCTCCTCGATCAGGATCGCACCCGCTGGGATCATCTCCTCATACGCCACGGCCTTGCTGCGCTTGAACGCGCCGAATCGCTCGTTGGCGCTCTCGGCCCTTACGCCCTTCAAGCCGCAATCGCCGCGTGCCATGCCCGCGCACACATCGCGTCAGAAACCGACTGGCCCCGCATCGCCACCCTTTACGAAGCCTTGGCCCGGCTCACGCCCTCTCCTGTCGTTGAACTCAATCGCGCCGTCGCCATCTCCATGGCCTTCGGCCCGCAAGCTGGCCTCGAACTCGTCGACAACCTCATTCCCGAACCGTCTCTCAAGTCCTACCACCTCTTGCCCGCAGTCCGCGGCGACCTCCTCAAAAAACTAGGTCGCCTCGACGAAGCTCGCGCCGAATTCGCCCGCGCCGCCTCCCTCGCACAAAACGTACGCGAACGTACCCTGCTCCTCTCGCGCGCGGCGTCCTGCACACCGTCTTAGTCTTGTAGTGAATTCTTTCTCCGAGACTCCGGTCTCGCGCTACATCACGTGCGACCCCAACTCCAAAATGCTCGGAATCAGTTCATCCATCATGTCCATCTTGTCCAACACCTTCGCCGCACCAACGCGGTAAGCCAATTCCGCCGTATTGTCCTCGCTGCCGAACGTGATCCCCAGAATTTTTGCCCCCTTCAGCAGCGATCTCACTTCAGTTAATGGGGTGTGATCTCTATTTGCCATGTTCAGGTCGAGCACCACGACATCAGGACCCACTTCCGTGGCCTTTTGGATCGCCGCCTCCAGACTCGACGCTTCCCCAACAACCTTAATCCCTTCTCCTTGCCCTAGAACGAACCGAATCGCTCTCCGCATTAATTCCGCTTCATCGGCCAGAAGCACCTTTATCGGAACTGTCACAACGCCTCCCTTCGGACCGGGCAGGCGGGGACTCAGAGGCTGGAGATGACCTAGCGTTACACGTACTCTTTTAAGATTTGCTCGTCAATAGGTGGGAAAAGCGATGGGGTTAAGCGGAACTATCTACACCTAAGTTGCTATCAATTCATGACTTACGTCTGAGCCGCCGGCAGCTCAGCCTCAATTGCTTTCAGCAAAGTTAGCGCTCCTTCCTCTTTTCCAATCACGCGTCGAATTCCTACCAGTTTCGCCATCGTTTCCAACTCTTCGTTCTTGTACATCGTGTACATCACAATCGGAACGGATGGCGTGCTCCTGAAGATCTCATTCGCCGCCCTCAATCCGTCTAAGTCATGCATTCTGAAATCCATAACGATCAAATCGGGATGCAGTTGCGATGCTTTCTTAATCGCCTCGCTGCCGTCCTCCGCTTCGCCACACACTTGCCAGTGCGGACGCGTCAGAAACAGCGCCTTAAGTGCCTTACGCATCGATTCGCGATCTTCCGCTATCAGAATCCGAGCCACACAGCCCCCAACCGCGATTCCAGATTAGTAGTTCTGATGGATCCGATAAATCCAGTAATCACCCCACTCCTTCCCTCAGCAAATCCCTGTATATCGCTGGTGCCCAGCCCGCAGGCTCTTACGCCTTTCCCAAACCGGGCATCCTAATGCACAATGCAACCGCAGCCTGCTCTGCGCTGAAGCACCCATACTTCCACAACGCTTGAGACGTCAGCTTTGAAAGGTCAGCAATGAAGCGAACCATCTTCCTGGCAGCAGCAAGCTTGGCGTGTGTGCTCGGCCTGAGCGCCCAGCAACACAGCGTCGACACGCACAAGTCCACCTTAACAATCCATGTTGGCAAGACCGGCGTATTCTCGGGCTTCGGACACGAGCACGATGTCCGCGCGCCGATTCTCAGCGGCACTGCCGACACCGGCTCTCATCCTGAGGTTGAAATCCGCGTGGATGCGCGGACCCTCCGCGTGATCGACAAGGACGCCTCCGAACAAGAGCGTACCGAAGTTCAGCAAACCATGCTCGGGCCGGAAGTGCTCGATAGCGAAAATCATCAAGAGATCGTGTTCAAGTCCACAGCCGCGGACTCCTCCGGTCAAGGCCAGTGGACACTCCGCGGCAATCTGACCCTGCGCGGGCAAACTCGCCCAGTCACCGTCCACGTAACTCTCAAGGACGGCCACTACACCGGCGAAGCTACCGTCAAACAAACCGACTACGGCATCAAGCCACCCGGAAAAGCCGGCGTAAGAGCCAAAGACGAACTCAAAGTCGCCTTCACCATCCAGCTAGCCTCGTAACGCGCCCTCGCCAGTACCTCTCTGTGTTCGGCGGGTGTCCCTCGACAGCCATCCAAAGCTCAAACAGCGCGTCTCAAAGAAACTACGAGAAGAATCAAATTGCGCGCTCGCCCGTTTCTGACAACCGCGCTTCAATGATTTCAACATCTACGCCAACGAAAAGCGCAATGAAAAGCTCGATTACATGCACGCAAATCCAGTCCAGCGAAAGCTGATCAACCATCCCCGGGGATTGAACCTGGAGCAGCTGGTCGTCATATTTCAAAGGACAACCCACAGCGATCCAAGTCAACCTTCACGACTAGCATTCAACGAAGCGTTTGTTGCAAGTTTCCCTTCCCCTCTCTCTCGCCCCGCCGCTTCATCCGCAAACGCGCTACTTCGACTCCGTCTCTCCCGGCTCCAACTCTAACGCTCTCGGCTTCGGCCGATCCAAGTACCACGCCACCAGCGCTGATGCCATCCCTATCCCTGCAACCCACATCGCATTCCAATCGTTCATCAACGGCCAGCCAATCAACCCACCCGCAATCGCCCCACAAAGCAACTGCTGCCCATACATAGCCATGGCGCTGGGCTTCGCCTCACCACGAGGCCACCACAGATCAATCGCAGCCATCAGGCAAGCGTAAATCAGCCCAAGCAGTACTCCGAAGACGCTCGCTACGCCCAGACACGCCGGAATCCAGAACGCGTAGAATCCGAAATTGCGCGGCATACCCGGCTCCGCAATCGGTGGAACCCGGCCCAACATCATCGCCACGCCAACCAACAAACCAATCACTGCCCACACACATCCCCAACGAAATGTCGTGCTCGCAATCGTTCGCAATGGAATCGCCATAGCCCTCGCAAAACTATGTATGGAAAAACGCCGCAGAACGCATTGTGTGCCGAGTATATTCCTTTTCCGTGAGGATATCGCCGCTTGGGTTGTCCAAGGCGCCTCCTGAAACATTACAGGTACCCCCGCCCTCGTATTCCCAAAATGGAACCGGCCTCACGCCCTCGTTGCTTCCTCGCCGAGGATTCTGTAGCCTCCCTCTGGCCCCAATTCTTCTCTCTCACTGGTGACCACCATGCCTCCAACTGACAAGCCTGCGCCCCACGATCCGCAACTTGACACGTCCGTGTCGCGCCGCGAGTTTGCGCGCCGTGCCGTCGTAGGAGCTGCCTCCGCCGCAGTACTTCCGCTGCGGGAACTTGTCCCCTCAGCCGCGGCATCGGAACCGCCGCAACCCTCTCAGGCTTCCTCACAAACTCCAACTGGCGCGCCCAAGCTTTCTCCACAGAGCCAGGCCGAAGCCGACTCCCGCTACCAGACCATCCTCAATCAGTACGGCGATCGCTTTTCCGACGCGCAAAAAACCGATCTCAAGCGCCTCTGCAATTTCGCTCAGCCGCCACTCGATCGCATTCGCGCCTACGCTGTTGGCAATAGCGACTTGCCCGCTCTCTACCTGAAGCCGCTCGTCGATCGCGACAAAAAACCGCCTGCCTCCGGCTCACGCAAACCCTCCGCACCTGCTGCGGCCAAGCAACCTGCGATGGACAAGCCCTGAGGACCGATGACCATGCTCAACGATGAGATTCTCTTTCTTCCCGCCAGCGAACTTGCCAAGCGCATTCAGTCCAAGGCGCTGTCGCCCGTGGACCTCACCAAAGCCTATCTCGACCGCTCTGAAAAACTCGGCCCCAAGCTCAACGCCTACGCCCGCCTCACTCCAGAAATTGCGCTCGCCGACGCCGACGCCGCCGACAAGGAAATCAAACGCGGGCACTATCGCGGCCCTCTTCACGGCATTCCATACGCCGCGAAAGATTTGCTCTCCACAAAAGGCCTGCCCACCACTTGGGGCGCAAAGCCGTACGAAAATCAGGTCTTCGGTTACGACGCCACGGTCATCGAACATCTTCGCCGCGTCGGCGCCATCCTTATCGGCAAAGCCGCCATGATCGAACTTGCCGGCGGAATGAATTACCGTTTCGCCTCCGCATCGCTCGAAGGCCCGGCAAAAAATCCGTGGAACACGAAATGTTGGACGTGCGGTTCGTCTTCCGGTTCAGGAGCGATTGTCGCGGCCGGCCTCGCAGGTTTCGCCATCGGTACCGAAACCTGGGGCTCCATCGTGTGTCCGGCGGCGTTTTGCGGCGTCAGTGGACTTCGTCCAACTTACGGACGCGTCAGCCGATACGGCGCAATGGCGCTCTCCTATTCCATGGACAAAATCGGCCCGCTCGCCCGCTCCGCGGAAGATTGCGCGCACATTTTCGCCGCCATCGCCGGGCATGATTTCAAGGACCGCGGTACTTTAAATATCGACAAAGCTGCATTCACCTATTCGCCATCGATGGAACTTTCCGCAAAGCCCTTGCGCGTCGCCTGGCTCACCAATGCATGGAAAAAACTCGATTCACACGCGGAAAAACCCCTGCAAGCCGCCGAACGCAGCGTCCGCAAATTTTTTCCCGGCACAAAAAACGCATCTCTTCCCGAAGGCCCGTTTGAAGACGCTGGCGGACTAATTATCGCCGTCGAAGGCGTAGCCGCATTTCGCGAACTCATCCGTTCCGGCAAGATCGCGCAACTCGCCGATCCGCTCGGACAAATCAACGGCTACGTCAGTGAACAGCTCAGCGGCGCGGATTACGTTCGCGCGCTGCAAGTTCGCGACATCCTGCAACAAGAAATGACCGACCTGTTCGACACCTTCGACGTTCTCGTCGCAGCATCGCAGCCCATCGCCGCAACACCGCTCGAAACCAACCTCGAAACCGATCTCGTTTTCCCTGACCCGCTTGGCGGTATTGGCAATCTTTGCGGACTCCCGGCTCTTTCCGTTCCCTGCGGGTTCACCGACCAGAACCTTCCCGTCGGACTGCAATTCGTAGCGAAAGCGGGCAACGACGCCGCCGTCATTCGCGCAGCGCGCGTCTTCCAGCAGCACACAGACTGGCACCGCAAACATCCGAAAGTGAGCTAGCGAAATTGTTGGCGAACTGTTTTTCATGGCTAGGAGAGAGAACACACACCTACACGTCGTCATTCCGAGCGGAGTCCGCGCAGCGAGGAATCTCTTCGCAGTTTGCGGCGCTGGCTAAGACGAAAAACGTAAGAAGAAAAGAGTAAGGGAAAAAGGGGGGAAAAGAATTTGCGGGCTAAGCGGTTGCAATCGGCAAAATATCGCGAACCGTACGAAGAAGAACCGTGCGGCTGAATGGCTTGGTCAAAACGGCGGCCGCCGCGTCGCACTTCGCAGCTTCGCCCGCTGCGTGTTCGCTGTAGCCGGACATGTAAATCACGCAAATACCATCACGCACAGAACGCACTTTACGGGCAAGCTCTTGTCCGCTCATTCCGGGCATCACCATGTCGGTGATCAGCAAATCGATCGCGCCGGGATGTGCCGCGGCAATTTCAAGAGCGGCTTCACCGCCCGGAGCCTGCAGCACGGTGTAGCCCGCCGACTCCAGGAATTCGCACGCCACTTCGCGCACGTCCTGCTCGTCTTCGGCAAGCAGCACGGTTTCCGTGCCGCGCGCGAGGCTGCGTGGAATGTGCACGATTGGAATGGACGCCGCCGGCTCGTCCACGCGAGGGAGATAAATCTTGAAAGTGGTGCCTTTGCCGACTTCGCTATACACCCAGATGAAACCACCGCTCTGCTTTACTACACCGTACACAGTAGCTAATCCTAGACCAGTTCCCTTGCCTTGCTCCTTGGTGGTGAAAAATGGCTCAAAAATGTGAGCCTGAGTTTCCGCGTCCATGCCGGTTCCGGTGTCGGAAACGGCAAGAAGCACATACTTTCCAGGCTGCACTACAGGGTGCGCCGCCCGGTAGAGGTTATCTAGTTCGACATTCGATGTCTCAATAGTAAAACGGCCGCCCTTGGGCATCGCATCGCGAGAATTCACCGCGAGATTCATGATGACCTGTTCCATCTGGCTGGCGTCCGCGCGAATCGTTCCCAGCTCAGCGGAACTGCGGACAATCAATTCGATGTCTTCGCCAATCAAACGCGGAATGAGCTTTCCCATTTCTTCAACCACGGAATTCAAATTCATCGCGCGCGGCTGCAACACTTGCATCCTGCTGAAAGCGAGAAGCTGACGCGTCAGCGCGGTGGCGCGATCCGCTGATCGATCAATCTGTTCAATCTTGCGTGTGACGTGATCTGTTGGTGGCAGAACATTCAGCAATAATTCCGTGTGGCCCTTGATCACCATCAGCAAATTGTTGAAGTCGTGCGCGACGCCACCCGCGAGTCTCCCGATGGCTTCCATCTTCTGAGACTGACGGAGTTGTCCTTCAAGAAGTTGGCGTTCGCTGACATCCTGCGCAACCACCAGCCGCACACTGCGCCCGGCGTACTCCAGTTCGTGCGAAATCTCGTCTACATCAAATCGCTTGCCGTCTTTTTTCTTGTGCTGCCAGTGGCCATGATGGCGGCCGCCCTGCTTCCATTCCTGTACATGCTCTGCGAAAGATTCTGCATCGCCATCGGGGCGAATGTCGCGGACGGTCATGGCGCGAAATTCATTTTCGGAATAGCCGTATTGTTTGGTAGCCGCTTCGTTTACCTGGAGGAACCGCAACGTTTCCGTATCGAACACCCACATGGGAAGTGGTGTGTTTGAAAAGAGCAGGCGAAACATGGATTCGCTTTTGCGAACGGATTCTTCAGCGCGCATGCGCTCAATTGCGAGAGCGATGTGGCCGCCGGCCGAATCAAGAAACTCAAGATCGCGCTGATCGTAAGCGTTTTCATTTTGGTAATGCTGAACGACCAAAACGCCGATGGTGGCGCTCGGAGTTTTGAGCGGAATGCCGAGCCACGCAGGCGATGCCGAACCAACCAGTTCCACTTCCCCTTCGGCGGCCAAACGATCAAATTCCAATTGCGGGATCGAGCAGGATTTTCCCGTGCGAAATACGTAGGCCATGCAAGTGCGTGCGACTTTTTGCGGGGGCGGAGGAGGATCGAACTGGTCGACGAAAAATGGAAAATGAAACATCTCCGACTGCGGATCGTGAAGGGCGACGAAGAAATTTTCAGCGTAGACGACTCTTTTGAGAGCGCCATGAATCTGATGGAGCAGATCATCGAGATTGGAGGTTTCGTTCAGCGCGTGAACAACGTTGGAGAGAACCATGCGTTGAGCTTCCATGCGCTGGAATTCCGTGACGTCCTGATAGCTGAACAAAATACCGCGAACATCGGGGTCGTTGAGGCGATTTACAGCGACGATATCGAACCAGCGCAACTGGCCGGATTTTGCGCGAAGGCTGCAATGGCAATTCGCAGTGGCACCCTGCTGCATCGCCAACAAAGCAAACTTTTCGCTGATGGGTCCAGCTTCGGCCGGAGGATGCAGCCAGGTAAGCGGTTTACCGATCAGATCTTCAGAGGAGTAACCGAGACTGCTGGTGAAAGCTTCGTTGACAAAAAGAAAGTCGCCGTGCGCGGACACGATCGCCAGCAACTCGCGGGTGACCGAGAGAAGGGCCTTGGCTTGCTCCGCGGAAAATTCCGTCACGCGCTCGGGCATCAGACTCTTTGGCATTGTCCCTGAAACGCACATGAGAGTCTCCGGGAGCTTCAGCTTGGATCTGGTCCCGAAGACCTAAGACTACCTGCAAACACTTGAAAATGATCTTGCCCGAACCGAACCGAACCAAACCGAACGTACCGTACCACAACAGAGGACGAACGGCCCTCAGAATAAACGATTTAGCTTCCATGACCAATTGCCAAATACCAGGATGTAGCGAAATTATGACTGGACGTTTGGACAGTACTTTCGTTTGCACGCCGGAGAGCGTGTTAACCTCGTGGCACAATGGCAGCTTTTTGCCGGTTCCGGCTACGAACTCTGGCCCTCACTCTTCGGGGAGGAAAAACCTAAATGCATGAGATTTGGAAGGATATGTTTGTACTGGCGGTGCCGATTCTGGAAAAAATTCTGCGCCCGATCTGCGTGTACATTTTCTTGATTGTGGGTTTGCGGCTTTCCGGTAAACGTGAACTCGTCCAGCTGAATCCATTCGACCTCGTTGTATTACTGACGCTATCCAACACCGTGCAAAACGCGATTATCGGCGAGGACAATACGGTGACGGGTGGAATTATCGGAGCGACGTCGCTGCTGATCGTCAATTATCTGGTGGTGCGCTTTCTTTACAAGCACCGCTCACTTGACCAATTCGTGGAGGGCCGCTCGGACGTGTTAATTGAAGACGGAAAGGTGAAGACACAGCACTTGAGGAAGGAGTTGATCACAATGGCGCAGCTTGAGGCGGCGGCGCGGAAGCAGGGATTCGATTCGTTGAGCGAAGTGCAACAGTGCGTGCTCGAACCAGGCGGAACGATCTCGTTTATTGGGAAGAAGCCTGACACAGACGAGCTGCGGCATCAAGCAATGCTGAAGCGAATGGATGAGTTAGTTGCGGAGATCGCGAAATTAAGGGGAGGCCAACCACCGTTGAAGGCATGACGGCGGGCACCCTAGTCGTCCTGGTTCACGCGCTAGACGTGAACGAGGAAGCCAGTGAGGGCGACGATGACGCCAGCGGCGCCGATGATGATGCCGGAAAACCAAAAGAGCTTCTTGTTGGTGAGCAAGGTGAGGGAACAGATGATGAGTGCAAACTCCAGAATGCCTTCTCCTGCGTCGAAGTGGTCGGCCCGCTTCTGATAGAGGTCGCGCTCCTTTTCATGTTCCTTGGCTTCCTTGCTGATGTCCTCCTTGTCGCCGCCGTAGCGTTCAACCTCTTTCGCGTACTTTTCACGAATTTCGGCCGCTTTATCCTTGTCCTGGGTGGCAACGACACCGAGGAGATCCGCGAAACTCTGGAGTTCACGTAAGCGAATATTTTTGGCCTGGTAGTAGGCCCATTGATCGCTGGCCTTGGCCTGCAGCAAAAGTTCTTCCGTGTGGGCGCGATGGCCGAGGAGAGTAACGGCGGCTACCAGGACGGCGAGAATGGAAATAGTGATGGAAACCGGGATCACCAGCGGATTATTGCCATGATCCGCATGGCCGCCGTGCCCTTCGATCTCATGCATGTTTTCTTTTCTCCTTACGAGGTTGCAATTTGATGGAGGCTTTCTCGAGCAGCTTTCGCAGCAAATTCGATGTCGGAGTGGGTGTGGGCGACGGAAACGAAAGAAGCCTCGAACTGCGAAGGGGCAAAAAAGACACCGCGTTCGAGCATGTTACGAAAATATTGGGTGTAGCGCTTGGTGTCCGACTTTTTGGCAGCGCTGTAGTTGTTGACGGGATCTTGCGTGAAGAAGAGCGTAGCGAGCGATCCGATTGCGTTGACATGGGCGGGAAGCTTTTCAGACTGGATGGTTTCACGAATCGCGGCGACCAGTGTTGCCGCGAGTTTTTCGATGCGTTCGTATAGACCGGGCGCCGAGAGCTGATCGAGCGTAGCGATTCCGGCACGCATCGCGAGCGGATTTCCAGCAAGCGTGCCTGCTTGATAGACCGGACCAAGAGGTGCGACACGGTCCATGATTTCGCCGCGTCCACCGTATGCGGCGACGGGCAGGCCTCCACCGATAATTTTGCCGAGCGTGGTCAAGTCAGCTTCAATGCCGAAAAGATCCTGTACGGAACCGTTTCGCAGGCGAAAGCCTGTGATGACTTCATCGACGATCAGAAGCGCTTCGTGCTTGCGTGTTAGTTCGCGGAGGCCTTGCAGGAAACCCTGCTGCGGCAGAACAACACCCATGTTCGCGGCGATGGGTTCGACGATCACGGCAGCGATTTTGCCAGGATGTTGGGCGAAAAGCTTTTCGACGGCAGCCAAATCGTTATATGGAACATTGAGCGTGAGTTGTGCGAGCGCTTGCGGCACGCCGGGGCATTCCGCGATACCGAGGGTTGCCAGGCCAGATCCCGCTTGAGACAAAAAGCTGTCCGCATGACCGTGGTAGCAGCCTTCGAATTTTATAAGCAGGTCGCGACCGGTAAATCCACGAGCAAGACGGAGGGCGCTCATGGTCGCTTCGGTGCCACTTGAAACGAAGCGAATCTTTTCCATAAATGGGATGACACGGAGGATGCGCTGCGCGAGTTCGACTTCGAGCTCGGTGGTTACGCCATAACTGGTACCCTTCTGCGCTTGATCCGCGATGGCGGCAGAAACAGAGGGATGCGCGTGGCCAAGAAGCATCGCTCCCCACGAGCAGACAAAGTCGAGCAACTGGTTGCCGTCCGCGTCATAGAGATGTTGGCCGAGTCCGCGTTCGATGATCAGCGGCTCGCCACCGACGGAACGAAACGCTCGAACTGGGCTGTTGACGCCACCGACGAGAACTTTCTCAGCTTCGGCGAAAAGTTCGCGCGAGCGGCGATTGTTACGGCGCGAGAATGTCTGGGTGACGCTCATTTTTAGATCCTTACTTCCTAAAGAAACTTTGTGGCGAACTTAATCATTTCCGCACGGCACCTGCTTCGGACACAAGCAAAATGGATTCTGTTACTTAAGCCAGCGAGCGGCGTCTTTTGCATGGTACGTCAAAATGATATCGGCACCGGCGCGTTGTATGCCGGTGAGAATTTCGAGCACGACGCGTTTTTCATCGAGCCAGCCATTTTGCGCGGCGGCTTTGACCATCGCGTATTCGCCGCTGACATTGTAAGCGCCAACGGGTATAGAAAATTCGTCGCGGACGCGCCGGATTACATCGAGATACGGCAACGCGGGCTTGACCATGATCATGTCCGCGCCTTCTTCAAGATCGAGCGCGACTTCTTTCAGCGCTTCGCGGGCGTTCGCGGGATCCATTTGGTAGCTGCGGCGGTCGCCAAATTGAGGAGCCGAATCCGCAGCTTCGCGGAAAGGACCGTAGAAGCCGGAGCAATACTTGGCCGCGTAGGCGAGAATTGGTAAATCCTGAAAATCATTTTCGTCGAGTTTTTTGCGAATCGCGGAAACGCGGCCATCCATCATGTCGGACGGGGCAACAATGTCCGCGCCTGCGCGGGCGTGAGAAAGCGCCTGCTCGGCGAGAATCGTAAGCGTGGCATCGTTTGCGACTTCGCCGTTTTCGACTACGCCGCAGTGGCCGTGGTCGGTGTATTCACACAGGCAGACATCGGTGATCACGACGAGATTCAGTTTCGCTTTGCGAATGGCGTCGATGGCACGCTGGACGACGCCGGATTGTTGAAGCGAGCTTTCGCCGCGAGGATCTTTTGTTTCCGGCAAGCCGAAAAGAATGACACTGGGAATGCCAAGGCCTTCGACTTCACGGCAGTCTTCGACGATGCGATCGGCGGATTGCTGAAAGACTCCGGGCATCGAGCTGACTTCCTGGCGAGCAGAAGTTCCCGGGCACACGAACATGGGATACACAAAGTTTGCAGCGGAGAGCCGCGTTTCGCGAACGAGACCGCGAAGGAGTTCCGTTTTTCGCAAGCGGCGCGGACGGTGAACGGGAAAACTCATCAGGAGTCAGCCCCAGAAACGGATTGTACTTTGATCTTTTCGAAGTGTACGGCTAAAGTGGCGACGATTTCCTCCACGGATGGTTCCGAAGTTTGAAAATGGCAGCGCATTTCCGCGTTACGCAAGGCGATGGACGTGATGGGACCGATGGCGCCAACGACAACGCCGTCTGCCAGGGCCTCGAGTCTGGAAGATTGTTGCAACGCCGCGAACGAATGGACGGCGGAGGGGCTGAAAAAAAGAATGGCGTCGGAATGAGCAACCGCTTCCCTACTGGAGGGGTCAATTTCCGTAGTGTTAACGGTGCGATAGGCGATGACGTCGGTGACTTCAGCGCCAAATTTCTGGAGGCGCGGAACAAGTTCGCTGGCAGCGCGATCGCTTCGCGGAAGAAGTACACGTCTCCCGCGGAGCTCGAATGCTAGCTCGTGGACAAGAGTTGCGGCAGTTCCGCCCTGGCCGATGTGGGCAATTTTGAAACCAGCCAACTGCGCAGCTTCGGCTGTGGCTTTGCCGACGACGGCAATTTTGGAAGCGGGTGGGAGATCACGGACATTTATCCGGAGAGACGCGAGGCGCTCGGCGGTAGCGGTAACCGCGTTCTGGCTTGTGAAAATCAACCAGTCGAAATATGTAAATTTGCAAAGTGCGGAATCGAGTTGCTCGTAGCCGAGCGGTGGAAGGATTTGAATAAGAGGGAGCAAAACGACTTCTGCGCCGTGCGCGCGGAGAGCAGAGGCGAGTGGTGCGGATTGAGGTTCCGAGCGCGTAATGACGATGCGCTTGCCTCCGAGGGAAGATGGAGAGTGGTCAGCCACGCTGCCTGTAAACCTCTTCGAGAATTTCGCGGGCTCCAGAATCAACGAGCAGTTGTGCGACACGTTGGCCGAGTTCGCGAGCCTGTTCGGGCGGCGCCGTTGCACGCTGGCGAACGTGCTTCGTGCCGTCTGGCGAGCAAACAACAGCGTCAATGGCGAGTTCGCCGCGTTCGAAGCGCGCCCACGCGCCAAGAGGAACCTGACAGCCGCCCTCGAGCGCGCCGAGCAACGCGCGTTCCGCAACGATGGACTGACGCGTTTCGAAATCGTCAAGCTGCGCGAGCGCGTCGGCAATCTCTGTATCTTTGAGACGGGCTTGAACGCCGAGAGCGCCTTGACCGACGGCGGGCATGCAGAGGTCCGGCGAAAGAATCTCGCTGATGCGATTGCTCCAGCCAAGCCGATCGAGTCCCGCTTTGGCGAGCAGGATGGCATCGTATTCGCCGCTTTCGACTTTGCGCAGACGCGTGTCAACGTTGCCGCGCAAATCGCGTACATCTAGATCGGGGCGCAGATGACGGACCTGCGATTGGCGGCGCAAACTGCTTGTACCCACGCGAGCTCCCTGACGAAGCGTGGCAAGCGTTTCGCCGTTTGCGGCGACGACGCAGTCGCGCATATCTTCGCGGCGACAAATCACGGGAAAGCAGAGACGCGAGGGCACGTCAGTCGGAATGTCCTTTACGCTGTGCACGGCAAGATCGATCTGCTCGTCGAGCAGAGCTTCTTCAAGTTCCTTGATAAAAACACCTTTACCGCCAATTTGCGAGAAAGGCGCATGCTGCAGCTTGTCGCCAGTGGTTTTGATGATGACGATGTCAGCGTCGACGCCGGTGGTTTGAAAGATTTTCTTACGGACGAATTCGGCCTGCCACTTGGCGAGCACACTGCCACGGGTTCCAATTCTAATGGCGCGAATCGGTTTCACGGACGTTCCCGGTTCGGCAGAAATAGTTCTCGAATGGCTTCGACCTGCTGAATTTTTCGACGAAGGTCTTTTTCACCCTGCAGGCGGCGAGCAGGATCGAGCAGCATTTTCTCCAAGAGCTGATCGATTATGGTTTCGACTTGTTCGCGCTGCTCGGAAGTCAGACCGGGGATGCGTTCGGCGCGTTCACGAATGAATTCGGCGCGCTCGGCTTTCAGTTTGTGGCGAAGAACTTCGAGAATGCCGATAAGATCAACGCTGGCCTGCCAAGTGAGAAATTTCCCGATGTGCTCATCGACAATGACCTCAGCGCGGGGGATTTCGCTTTCGCGAGCGCTGCGGTTCTGTTGGACGATTTGCGTCAGGTCGTCGATGTTGTAGAGGTAAAAATTGTAGAGATCCGCAGCGGCGGGATCGACGTTGCGTGGCATGCCGAGATCCATGACAAAGAGCGGGCGATTTCCACGCGCGGCCATGGCTTTTTCGAGTACGGCACGTCGCAACACGGGTTCTTCGGCGGAAACGCTGGAGACGATGACATCGGGGAGGGTGAGAGCGGATTCCCAGTCGTCCCAAGCGATGACTTTGCCGGAAAACTCGCGCGCGAGATGATCGGCGCGATCGAGCGAGCGGTTCATCACGAAAAGGCGCGAGATGTTGCGGTCACGAAGTTGCGAGACAACTTGTTCGCTGATGAGACCCGCGCCGAGGACGAGAGCTGTGCGCTCCTGCAATTTCCCGAAAATGCGTTCAGCGAGTTTGACGCCTGCGGAAGCGACAGACATGGGGCGCGCGCCAAGTTCGGTTTCGGAACGAACGCGCTTGCCGACTTCGAGCGCGCCTTGAAAAAGGCGATTCAGCACCGGTCCTGTTGCGCCATGCTCGTATGCGATGCGATAGGCTTCGCGAACCTGCCCGAGAATTTCCGCTTCCCCGAGCATCATGGAATCAAGGCCGGAAGCGACACGGAAAAGGTGGCGAACGGCGTTGCGATCGTAGTGGTGATAGAGCGAAGGGCTGAGGAGATCGAGATGAACGGAATGGAAGCTGCTGAGATAGTTCGAGAGAGCGGCGGCAGATTCGCGCGTGGTTTCAGGCGGGACGCCGTACACTTCGCTGCGATTGCACGTGGAGAGGACGAGAGTTTCATGGAGAATGCCGCGCGCGCGAAGTTCTTCGGCGGCCTGTCGCGCCTGGTCGGTGGTGAAAGACACGCGCTCGCGCACCTCGACAGGCGCTGAGCGGTGATTCAGTCCGACGAGAACAATTTCCATGGCGCTAATTGCGTGCTCCTAACAATTCCTAGAAATAGCGGTGCGAGCGCGAGAAAAACAGATTCACAACAGTGAAGCTGAAAATCACAATTGCAAAATTAAAAATGCAAAGCTGAGAGGCACGCGCACCGCGCCAGCTGGGATTGCGGGCGAGCCGCAAATAAAAAACGTAGGCGACGAGGACCAGCAACGTGACGACGTACTTGGGATCGTAGTGCCAGACATTTCCAGTGAGGCGGTCGACCCACACGAAGCCGAGAACCGTGCCGATAGCGATGGAAATGAGTCCGACGAGGACACTGCTTTGACTCATGCGATCGAGAAGATCGAGTGAAGGCAGGCGCCAGACGACGTCGCCGACGCGGTGCTGGTGGAGGAGTCGTTGTTCGCCCAGATAGATGAGGCTGAGTACGCAGGAGAGGCCGAACGCGGCGTAGGCGAGAATACTGAGGGTAACGTGAAAGGCAAAGGCAACACCGGTGGCGGGTGGCGCAGCGAGGCGATCCGGCGGCGACAGTTGTGCAAAAAGAAAAAAGGCCAGAACAAATGGAAGAACGAACGCGCCCACTGAGCGTTGACGATGAAACAGTTCGAGGCTCAGATAGGTGAGCGCAAGCAGCCAGCCGAAAAGTGACATGGAGCCGGAGAGGTCATGATAGGGAACGGTGTGGAGGCCACGTGCGCGATCGAGCAGGGCGAAATAGTGGGCGACGAGGCCGGCCGCGAGAAGGAGTGAGCCGAGGCGTCCGGACCATTCGCGGCCGGCTACGAGATAGCCGATATAGGCGGCAAAGCTGCCGAGGTATACCGCAAGTGTAAGCAAGAAAAAGAGATGATTCATCGCGCCAGCCAGACGCGTGAAAGTATTACGCGCGTCTGGATTCCCTGCTCTGAGTATAGCGTAGGCGGTGGCGCGCCGCATGGCAGGCCGACGCCGCGTTGTGTGATGGCCGGCGCGGGCATCGGGCTGCGCAATTTGTTATCCTCAACGTTGACGAAATCCATGTCCACACTCTCAGTGTCGTTGAGCCGTAAAGAACTTTTTCTGCGTGCCTGCAGAGGCGAGGCTCTGCCGCGGGTGCCGGTATGGATGATGCGGCAGGCCGGGCGGTACTTGCCCGAATACCGCGAGCTTCGCGCAAAGCATGCATTTCTCGAAGTGTGCAAGACGCCCGATCTGGCAGTGGAGGTTTCGATGCAGCCGTTCCGGCGGCTGGGCGTTGACGCGATCATTGTGTTCTCCGACATTTTGATTCCGGCGGAGGCCATGGGGCTGCCGCTGGAGCTTGGTGACGCGGGGCCGAATCTGCCGGAGCCGGTGCGTTCGTTGGCGGCAGTGCGAAAACTGAGACAATTCGACCCGGAGACGGAGACGGGATTTTTGATGGAAGCGATCCGGCGAATCGTTCGTACGGCGGGGCCTGACGTGCCGGTGCTGGGATTTGCGGCAGCGCCGTGGACGCTGGCCTGTTACATGGTGGAAGGGCGGACGCAAGAAGGCTTCGCAACCGTTAAGAATTTTTTGTATTCGGAGCCGCTGGCGTTTCGTGAATTGCTGCAGCGGATTGCGCAAGCGACGATTTTGTATTTGAAGGCGCAAATTGCGGCGGGCGCTTCGGCGGTGCAATTGTTCGATACATGGTGCGGTGAGTTGGCGCTGCCGGATTATCGGTCATTTGCGTTGCCAGTGGTGCAGGAAGTGATTTCAGCGTTGCGCGGAACGGTTCCGGTAATTTACTACACGAAGGCGTCGCATCATTTGCTGCCGGCGGTGGCGGAGGCAGGAGCAGATGTGCTCAGCTGCGATTGGAGAGTGAATTTGGCGGAGTTACGCGAGACGATTGGGTCGAAGATTGCGCTGCAGGGAAATCTTGATCCCGTGGTTTTGCTAGGTCCGAGAGAAAATATAAGACCGACGACGCGAAGGACTCTGGAACAGCTTGGCGGTGTTGGACATATTTTGAATTTGGGGCACGGCATTTTGCCGGGCACGCCCGTGGAGAATGCGCAGACATTTATCACGACAGGGCAGCAATTTTTGTTTACGGAGACAGCTTCCGGAAAATAGCAGCACAAATTTAATTGGACGATGAATCCGCAACCTACACTCGAGCAGATGAGAGACGAACTTCGCGTAAGTGCGGAATTTCTGGCTCGCTATAACCGGCCAGGGCCGCGGTACACGAGCTATCCGACGGCGCCGGTGTGGAATGATGCGTTTGGTCCGGCGGATCTGGAAGCTGCGTACGCCGCGGCGGATACGGCGCGAACGCCGGTTTCGCTCTACATGCATTTGCCGTTCTGCGAGAGCTTATGTCTCTTCTGCGCGTGTAATGTAATCATCCAGAAAGACAAGCGAGTTTCGATTCCCTACTTCGATGTTTTGCAGAAAGAAATCGCGCGGGTCAGCGAATCCGTTTCGCGCGACCGGGAAGTCGTGCAATTTCACTGGGGAGGCGGAACTCCGACCTACTCGACGCCGGCGCAACTTGAAGATTTGTTTGACTACACGAAAGAGCGTTTTACGTTTTCGCCGGAAGCGGAAATCGGGATCGAGGTCGATCCGCGTGTGACTTCGCGCGAGCATCTGGAAACGCTGCGGCGGCTGGGCTTCAACCGCCTGAGCATGGGCATTCAGGATTTTCACGAGCCCGTGCAGCAAGCAATTCACCGCATCCAACCATATGAAATTACGCGCGATTTGATCCAGACGGCGCGGGGCCTCGGCTTTAACAGTATCAACGTGGATCTGATCTACGGTCTACCGTATCAGACTGCGGAAACATTCGCGCATACTGTAGACCAAATCATCGGACTTGCTCCGGATCGCATCGCGCTTTTCAGCTACGCGCATGTACCGTGGCTGAAGAAACAGCAAGGATCGTTTGCCGCGTATCTGCCGGAAGGCATGCAGAAGTTTGAGATTTTCCGGACGGGGCTGCTGAAGTTTGTGGAAGCGGGTTACCTCTACATTGGCATGGATCATTTCGCAAAACCCGACGACGAGCTTGCTACGGCGCAGGCGAATCGAACGCTGCACAGGAATTTTCAGGGATATACAACCAAGGCGGGCGCCGATCTTTACGGGATGGGCGTGACGGCAATCAGCGGTTTTCGCGATGCGTACGCACAGAATTTTCGCGAACTTCCGGCGTGGGAGAAGGCAATCGCTGAGCGCGGCATCGCGACAATGCGCGGCTATCATCTTTCCGGCGAAGACCGGCTGCGGCGAGAGGTGATCAGCCGGCTGCTGTGCCATACGGTGATCCCGAAACGGGAGATTAGCGAGGCGTTCGGAATTGATTTCGATCAGCACTTCGCACAAGAGATGGAGCGGTTGGAGTCGCCGCGCGAGGATGGCCTGCTGACGGTCGAGGGCGACGAGATACGCGCGACGTGGCTAGGGCGCATCTTCATACGCAATCTGGCAATGCTGTTCGATCCCTATCTCGAACAACAGCAACTGGTCGCCAAGCCGCTTTTCTCGAAGACGCTCTGAGCCGTGGCGTCCACTCCGCTAACCATCGTTGTCGGCGCAGGAATTTCCGGTCTCACGTGCGCACATGTGCTCAAAAAATCGGGCCAAAATGTATTGCTGTTTGAAGCCGCGTCGCGGCCGGGCGGAGTCATCCAGTCTATCGAAGAAGGTGGCTATTTATTCGAGCTTGGGCCACAAAGTTTCAGTGCGACTTCCGAGGTCGCTGAACTTTGCGGTGATTTGGGGTTGGCGGGAGAGCTGCTCGAAGCGCCGCATGGCGCGCCACGCTACGTCTTGATTGGCGACAAACTTGTGTCAGTACCGCTCTCGCCCGCATTGCTGACTTCCAATTTGTTGAGTTTGAGCACGAAATTTTCTTTTCTCAGAGACGTCCTCGGCAAAACATCGCCGCCCGATATGGACGAATCCATCGCGGCATTCGTGCAACGCAAATTTTCAGCGGAACTGTTGGATCGGCTGGTTGGACCGTTTGTATCCGGAATATATGCAGGTGATCCGGAACAACTGAGCCTGCGCGCGGCATTTCCGAAACTTTACGAGGCAGAGAAAACCGCGGGCAGCGTGATACGTGGAGCCCTGGTTCTGGGGAAAGCCGCGGGCCGGGAGACTGTCTCTCGACCGAGGCCGCGACCTGGGCTGCTTTCGTTCCGGGCAGGAAACGAAACACTCATAAGAGCTCTGGCGAAAAGTCTTGGACCGGCGTTGCGTTGCAATGTTGAGATCTGTCAAGTACGGCAGGCTGAGCGCGGCTTCCGTCTGAAAATCCAGAGGTCTGCAGGCGAGGAGTTCGTCTGCGACCGGCTTGTCCTGGCGACACCCACGACAGCGAGCGCGCAGATGTTGCAAGACATCGCTCCGGCGGCGAGTGGCAGACTTCACAAAATTTCTTATGCGCCGGTGGCCGTGGTTTCGCTGGGCTACAAACGCGAGCAGGTGCGCCATTCGCTGCGCGGCTTTGGATTTCTGGTGCCACGGTCATCGGGAAGGCGGACGTTGGGCACCGTCTGGAATTCGTCCCTGTTTCCAGGCCGCGCGCCGGAAGATCAAGTGTTGCTGACCAGCTTTGTTGGCGGGGCCACGGACCCGGCGGCCGCTTCCCTTTCGCGAGAAGAACTTGCGGCTCTCGTGCACCGCGAAATCGCGTCGATACTTCACATTACCGGCAATCCTGCGGTGAACCGCGTCACTCCGTATTCGAAGGCTATCCCTCAATACAATCTGGGACATCGCGAGCTGCTAGAGACGATACAGGATGCGGTCGCGAGAATTCCGGACCTGTGGATCATCGGCAATTACTGGAAAGGTCCCTCCATCGGCGCTTGTGTCGAGCACGCGATGGCAATTGCGGACGCGATTCGAATCGGTTAAAAGAATCGCTGACGTTCCGGAGAGTTTCTGGACTCATCCAGATCTCGGCTCTTTGCGTATGTTTTATAGGAGAAAGAAGCAGCCCGAACGTGTTCCTTGCGGTCTTCACACCGTCGGAATCTAACGAAGTGTCGCCCGACGCGGCACTGGTAAACCGGCTTCTTCAACGGGATGTCAGCGCGTTCGAAGACTTGTACGACCGCCATTCTCGCGTAGTGTACGCACTGGTTTTGCGCGTTCTTCAACAAGCATCGACAGCCGAAGAGGTCGTGCAGGACGTATTTCTCCAGCTGTGGCGCAACGCGGCGCAGTATGACGGCTCGCGTGGGCCCTTTGTGCCGTGGCTGCTGACTCTGGCCAGAAATCGAGCGCTCGATCAGCTGCGGCTGAAGAGCGAACGGCAGCGGCGGCGCGAAGATCAAGCCGAAGAGCTCTCGCCGGTCGTGGCCATTCCGGACTTTGAAGGTTTCCTTGATGAAAAGCGCCGTGCGACACGTGTGCGCGAATTGGTGGCTTCGCTGAATCCAAAGCAGAAGCGCGCCATCGAGCTGGCGTATTTTGAAGGCTTGAGTCACTCCGAGATTGCGAATGTGTTGAAGGAGCCGCTGGGCACGGTAAAAAGCTGGATTCGCAACGGACTTTTAAGATTGAAGGAAGGATTCCAGGCGAAGTCGTGAACAACTTTGATCCATTTCGCGACCCTTTTCGTGAGTTGATCGAAGCATACGCGCTTGGCTCGCTTGATGCCGAAGAACGCGCAGCCGTTACTGCGCACCTTGCGACTGGTTGCCCTGAATGTAGGAAGGCTCTCGAAGAGTCGCGCTTGCTCGTTAGTCAGCTGGCGTATTTGGCTCCGGAGGCTGGGCCCTCAGACATGCTCCGCGGACGGTTGCTGCAGACGGTGCGTGCAGAAGCCACGGTGACGAAGTCGCAGACCCCAGCCATTCCGAGACCCGCTATTCCCTACTGGATGTGGGGCGCGGTCGCGGCAGTTTTGTTCTTTGCCCTTTACAATGCCTATGAGGCGCATTCGCTGCGGGAAATAATTCACGAGACGCAAGAAGCGCTGACGGCGCAGATGGAGTTGCAGCAGGAGTCGGCGCGGCGCTTGGCGTTGGCACAGCGTGAAGCCCTCATCCTGACCGACCCGCGGTCAATGAAAATCGCGATGCCCGCAGGCAGCAAGGGCATGCCGGAGCTTCAAGCCACATGGCATCACTCCATGGGAATCGTTGTTTCCGGACAGAGGCTTCCGATGCCGTCCGGAAATCGTACACTGCAGTTGTGGCTGATTCCCAAGGCGCAGGGCGCGAAGCCGATGCCCTCAATGACGCTGCGGCCAGATGAGGACGGAACGTTCGACCTGCTCGTTTTAAATCCGCCAGACTCTCCGAGCGGAACCAAGGCTTTGGCCATCACGGAGGAACCTGCTGGCGGGAGTCCGCAGCCAACCACCACACCGATCTGGGTCGGGGCCGTAGCGGGCAAGTAGAACTTCGAAAGACGAAGATCGAAATCCGAAAAGCGAAACTCAAACTGAAAAGACACGCATCAGAAGGCGGCGCGATCAGTCCTTCTCGTGGCGCTTCTTGTAGCGAAGCGCAAGCCGCGCTTTGCGGCGCGCACCCGCTTCTTGCCAGCGGCGTTTTTCATCAGCGGTTTTTAGAATCAATGGCGCGACGGATCTCGGTTCCCTAGTGATCGCGTCGATGGCGACAAATGTTACGTATGCTGTGGTGGTGTGCTTGCGTTCGCCGGTCAATGCATTTTCTGAAAATACGTTCACGCCCACTTCCATCGAGGTGTGAAAAACGCGATTCACCTGCGACTTCAGAATGACAATCTCGCCGATGTTGATTGGGTTGCGAAAGTCGATGTAGTCCACAGAAGCCGTCACCACATAGCTATTGGAATGCCGGCTGGCGGCCATGGCTGCGGCAATATCAACGAGATGCATGACGTGGCCGCCCAGCAATTTGCCCAGCGGATTCGTCATCGCTGGGAGCACGACCTCCGCCATTTCCGAACGCGATGCGCTGATGGGCTTGGCCTTCAATGCGGATTCAATGCGTGGCACGTCTTTCTTCTTCTTCGACATGCGGTCCTCGGCTGGGTCGCGATTTTGGTCCTTTAGTTCCAGGCGCTATACTACCTGCACACGATGACCGGCCAAAAGAAAACCCGTCGAGAGTTGCTGGAATCCTTCGTCGCGCAAAAACCGGACGATGCGTTTTCGAGGTATGGACTGGCGATGGAGTGCGTGAACTCCGGCGATTCAGCGGCAGCGGAAGCCAATTTCCGCGAATTGCTGCAGCGCAGCGCCGATTATGTCCCGGCGTATCTGATGTTCGCACAAATGCTCGTCAAGGAATCGCGGCCGGACGAAGCGCGCGAGGTTCTGGACAAGGGCATCGCGGCAGCGTCCAGGGCGGGCAACGGACACGCGCTCTCTGAGATGGAATCGCTTCTCAACGAACTCTAATATTCATTTTTGTCACGCGGATTTGCCTCTAGGCGCGGCTCTGCTATGCTCTTCATTGGAAGTCACCATGTCACCGGTTCGGCTACCGCTATTCCCCCTGAACGTCGTTCTTCTACCCGGCGCTGATATGCCTTTGCACATTTTTGAGCCGCGCTACCGGCAAATGGTCCGCGATTGTCTTGACGCCAAGGCGCCGTTCGGAATGCTGCTCGCGCTTCCGAATGGAATCGCGGGAACTGGCTGCACAGCGGAAATTCTGGAAGTGACAAATCGCTATGAAGATGGGCGCTGCGACATTTTGACCGTCGGCCGTGAACCTTTCAGGGTCATTGAACTCTTCACCGAAGAACCACTGATGCGGGGCGCAGTGGATTTTCTCGAAGACCGTCCTGCACCGATGAATTCGCGTGTTTCTCACGAGCTGATCGAGCTTTACGAAACTTGCCACACACTGGTTTTTGACGATTATCCGCGCGATATCGACGAAGCCGACGGAATCGCGGGAATAGAGCTTTCCTACCGAATCGCTGCGAAGCTCCCGATGGACCTGCTCTGGAAGCAGCGTGTTTTGGAATTGCGCTCTGAAGCCGAGCGTCAGGAACGCCTCGTCGCGTACCTGCGGGAGTGGGCTCCGCATCTACAGAAATCAGATACTGCGCGCGCGCGCGCTGCTGGTAGCGCAGAAGCATTAAACTGAGAACCGACCGATTTCTGGCGCGTTTGCATCTAACTGGATATTCCGCTGAATCTAGCGAGGTTTTTGGGGGCTAAATGACTGTTTTACCATCGATGCATTCTGCCGGTGGACGCACAAAGCCGGCAACTCTGGGCGAATTGCGCCGCATTCCGGATTTTGATGCACGCTCGGCATCGCGCTCCGTGAAAGACGAGATTCGCGCGAACCTGTTGCGCGTCATCGAACGCGGTGAACCGCTCTTCCCCGGTGTGCATGGCTACGAGGACACGGTGATTCCGCAAATCGTGAACGCGCTTCTTTCGCGGCACAATTTTATTCTGTTGGGTTTGCGAGGACAGGCGAAGAGCCGCATACTGCGCGGCCTGGCGAGTCTGCTTGATGCGGAAGTCCCTGTGGTCGCTGGCTGCGAGATCAACGACGATCCGCTGCGGCCGATCTGCCGCGCGTGCCGCGATCGCATCGTTACGGATGGTGACAATACTCCTATTGCCTGGATGCCAAGGGAGCTTCGCTACGTGGAAAAACTTGCGACACCTGACGTAACCATGGCCGATATCATCGGCGATGTCGATCCCATTCGCGCCGCGCGTGGAGGGCGCGATCTTTCCGACGAACTCACAATCCATTACGGATTACTGCCGCGCGCCAATCGAGGTATTTTTGCCATCAACGAATTGCCCGACCTTGCGGGAAAAATCCAGGTCGGCCTGTTCAACATCATGCAAGAGGGCGATATTCAGATTAAGGGATATCCGCTTCGTCTGCCGCTCGATGTGTTGCTAGTGTTTTCTGCAAACCCGGAGGATTACACCGCGCGCGGAAAAATCATCACGCCATTAAAAGATCGCATCGGTGCGGAAATTCGCACGCATTATCCTTCAACTGTGGAGGAAGGCATCTCGATCACAAAGCAGGAAGCATGGACTGGCCGCGATTCTGGATACTGCGTCGAAGTGCCGGATTACCTGCGCGAGCTCGTGGAAGAGATTGCGTTCCAGGCGCGCGACGATAAGCGCGTGGATAAACGGTCCGGCGTGAGTCAACGTTTGCCGATTTCCGTGCTCGAAAGTGTTGTGAGTAATGCCGAGCAGCGGGCTGCTCGCACGGGAGAAAAGACTTCCGTCGCACGCGTGGCGGATATTTACTCTGCTCTCCCTTCCGTCACGGGCAAGCTTGAACTCGAATACGAAGGCGAGCTGAAAGGCGCGGACACGATTGCGCGCGAGTTGATTCGCACGGCCGTGGGCCGTGTATTTTCGAAGCGATTTGCGGACGTAAATTTTCAGCCTGTCGTCCAATGGTTCGAACTGGGCGGCGAACTGAAGCTGGCCGAACTTGCTTCGACGTCTGAACGCTACAGGCAGCTGGCCAATATCAAAGACCTTGTTGACCATGTGGGCCGGCTGGGCGTTACCGACAAAAAAGATCAGGCGCACGCTTCGGCTGCCGCGGAAATGATTCTTGAGGGACTTTGGGCACATCGCCGAATCGGGCGCAGCGAGGAACGCGGCTTTTTTGCGGAGAAGCCGAGGCAGCCCGATCCGCGCGAAGGAGGAAATCGTCCGCCGCGTCGCAGCTACAATTGACGACCCGACAAGGGCCGTCATCCCGAGGAGCATGGCGACGAGGGATCTCAGACCAAGTCGCGGGCAAGGCGAAGGCTCGCAACGCGAATGTCAGTACGACGTAGTCTATTAGGACAGAAATGAAATTCACCAAGTTTACGAAGTACACTGGCGAGCCCGCCGACAGCGTCGATCTTGAAGAACTCGTCAAACGGCTAGGCGATTTCTTTCTGCAAAGCGGGTTCGAGTCGCAATACTACGGCATTTCCGAGTTCGACCCGGACCGCTCGATGGAAGCGTTGCGCGAAGCGATTCTGCGCGCGCTGCAGGAAGGCGACCTGCTGCCAAACGACAAAATGACCGAAGAGCTACGGAAACTGTTGAAGCGCTCCGATGCGTCGAACAATCAGGAAATCAAAGACCTGCTGGACAAGCTGGTGGAGCGGCTTTCGAACGAGGGATTCATCAATCCGCAGCAGCAACCGCAAATTACTCCGCCGAACCAGGCGTCGGCACGCGGCGCTATCGGCGATCCGCAAGAACGCAAGACGGAGGCACGATTTGAAATCACGGACAAAACGATCGACTTTCTGGGATTCAAAACCTTGCGCGATCTGCTTGGCTCCCTGGGCAGAAGCAGTTTTGGCCGGCATGACACGCGCGACCTCGCAACCGGTGTGGAGACAAGCGGCGCATCACGAGCTTACGAATTTGGTGACACGCTGAATCTTGATGTGAGCGAGACGCTATTCAACGCCGTGCGGCGTGATGGTGCGAAGGTGCCTATCGAAATTGGCTACAAAGATTTGATGGTTCATCAATGCGAATACCAATCGTCCTGCGCCACGGTGGTGATGCTTGATTGTTCGCACAGCATGATTCTTTACGGTGAAGACCGTTTCACCCCGGCGAAGCGCGTGGCGATGGCGCTCTCTCACCTGATCCGAACGCAGTTCCCGGGTGACACGCTGCACCTTGTTCTTTTTCACGACAGCGCGGAGGAGGTTCCACTGAATGAATTGGCTCGCGTGCAGGTTGGACCGTTTTACACCAACACGCGAGAAGGTCTACGCATGGCACAGCGTATTCTGCTTCGCCAGCGCAAAGACATGCGGCAGATCATCATGATCACGGACGGCAAGCCGTCCGCGCTCACCCTCGAAGATGGCCGCATCTACAAGAATGCGTTTGGCCTCGATCCTTTCGTCGTCAGCGAAACGCTTGAAGAAGTGAACAAATGCAAACGCGCCAACATCATGATCAACACCTTCATGCTCGCGACGGACTATTCGCTCGTCAATTTTGTGCAGAAGATCACGCAAATGTGCCGCGGCAAGGCCTACTTCACTACGCCGCAAAATCTCGGCCAATACCTGCTGATGGATTTCATGCAGCGCAAAACGCGGCACATTCACTAGAGCCCTATTTCGATTATTCTGGTCTGTGGAGATGTGACCGGAATAACCGTTCGCGCTTCTCCGCATCGAATTTATGGATGCGAGCATACCTAAGATAGACTCTCTTTATGACTTTTTACCGCCGGCTTCTGCGCTGGCTCGGAGCTGAAGACCGCATGACCCACATCGTTCCTGGGAACGTTGCGCCTGGTTTTTCGCTGAAGTCTCTCGATGGAAAGGAATTCTCGCTTAACGCGGCGCTGCAGCGCGGTCCGGTCGTTTTGTCGTTCTTCAAAGTGTCCTGTCCCGTTTGCAAATTCACATTCCCGTTTCTGGAACGCCTTTTAAAAACCTACGGCGGCGACGGCGTCACATTTCTCGGCGTTTCCCAGGACAATGTCACTGCGTCACGTGACTTCGCGCGCGACTTCGGCGTCAGCTTTCCGGTCCTTATCGACGCGCCTGGCTACCCGGTATCGAACGCTTATGGGCTAACCACGGTCCCCACGTTTTTTCTGATCAATCAGGACGGCACGGTTCGGGTTGCGAGTGTTGGTTTCGGCAAAGCGGAAATTGAGTCCATTGCAAACACGCTCGCCGATCGTCGCAACATCACGCGCGTTCCGGTCTTTCGCTCTGATGAATCCGTTCCCGCACACAAACCCGGCTGAGGCTCGAAAAACTAGGTCCGGTCCGGACCTCTTTTTAAATCTCAGGCTTCCGACTCGCTTGTCCATTGCTTCTTGTGCTTCTCCGGTTTCTTGCGCTTGTCTTCCACCACTTTCGTCGTGCTCGGCTTGGGCGCAACCTTTCTCGCTAATCTTCGGGCTTCTGTACCCTTGTCGAGCCGCTTTTTCTTTTTACGCATATTGTCACCCGGCAGGTCCTATTAAACTCAATATCGCACACAAGGCATAGAGCCGGTCCGCTTCTAAAATTCGCGCTCCCGTTACACGTACACTGTAGAATCTGGCCATGACCAACACTCGATTTATTTTCCGGCTATTCTGGATCGCCTTGGTTGCTATGCAGATTCCCTTTCTTACGCAAGGCCAGCAACCGGGCACGCAACTCCCCAATGGGCGCCTGCTCGGTGAAGTTCCCGGCAAGCCGCGCGAGATCAACAATCTAGCCACCGCAGCGGCAGTGTCTCCCGACGGCCGCTTCGCAGTGTTTCTGCACAGTGGATTCGGAGCGGACACGGACGATGGAAAGCAATCGCTTTCCGTCCTGAATCTTGAAACCGATAACCTTTCGGATTTTCCTGACAATCGCCTTCCTCATAACGCGCGGCAAACATATTTTCTTGGTCTTGCTTTTTCGCTTGACGGAAAACATCTCTTGGCGTCGATGGCGTCCTACACCGATCCGCTCGGAAAGAAAGAAGGCAGCACCGGCAACGGCATCGCTGTTTATCGATTTGAAAATGGACAAATCACGCCGGAAAGGTTCCTACCGCTATCAGCACGTAGGTCCCTGCCACGCGGGAAAGTGCGCCGAACTGAATTTAATGACGTGACGTATCCTGCCGGCCTTAGTGTTGGCAACATTGGCGGCGAAGAGAGAATCCTTGTTGCCTGCAACAATTCCGACGAGGCGGTTCTGTTGAATTCCTCAGATGGGAAAATTGTCTATCGGTTCGATCTTTCAACCTACAAACGAATTCCGGCTTCGCTTCCCTACACCACAGCAATTTCAAAAGACGGAAAGTGGGGCTTCGTCTCGCTTTGGAATGCTTCGACTGTTGCGAAGCTTGATCTGGCGCGCGGGAGAGTTGTGCAACAAATTCCGCTCAGCAAACCGAGTACGGCGTTTGCCGGCGGGTCGCATCCAACTGCACTTTTGCTTAACAGAGACAACTCTCTACTGTTTGTTGCGCTAACTAATCGCGATCAAGTCGTTGCGCTCGATCCGCGCAATGGAAAAACGCTCTATGCGCTCTCGACGAAACCATCCGGACAAACGTATGGGGGCAGTGACCCACAATCGCTCGCGCTTTCGCCCGATGAAAAGACTCTTTTTTCGGCAAACGCGATTTCTGATTCCGTTTCCGTGTTTGATCTCGCGAGCCACCGAGCAGCTGGTTTCCTTCCCACCGAGTGGTATCCCACGGTCGTAGTGGCCACTTCCAGGGATTTGCTGATAGCCAGCGCAAAGGGACATGGCGCGGGACCGAACTCCAAGTCGAGCGGCCAAAGGACTGACGGCCGTCCGCAATATCCTTACGTGCTTGGACTAATTCGCGGTTCACTTGCGCGAATGCCACTCGCGGATATTCCCGCAAATTTGCCTGCGTACACGGAAGAAGCCTCGGAAAGAAACGCCGGCCGCGGGAACACGGATCGTGTGCCGTTTGCATCCGGGAAAAACAACATTCGTCATGTGATTTACATCATCAAGGAAAACCGCACGTACGATCAGGTCTTCGGCGATCTTGGCGTTGGAAATGGCGACCCCTCGGTCACGATGTATGGAGCAGATATCACTCCAAACCAGCACGCGCTCGCGAAACAGTTTGGCGTACTCGATAACTTTTACGATAGCGGCGACGTTTCTGGCGATGGTCACGTGTGGTCTACGTCAGGATCTGTTTCCGACTACATCGCGAAAACGATTCCGGTTGGCTATCGCGGACGCGAACACACGTACGATTCAGAAGGCGAATTCCTGGAAGGCATTTCCGTGGAAGACGGTTTGCCGGATGCGGGCGAACCGACTGGCGGATATCTCTGGAAGAATTTCGCCACCCATGGTGTGACGTATCGGCACTATGGAGAATACATCGTGTCGCGCTGGTGCAATGCGAAGACGGAAGGCGCCTCTCCAACGCTAGGACCGCCGAAAGTAGCGGGTGTGCAATGCAAAAGAAGCGTCATCAAAAAAGGCGAGCCGCTGGAGAAGAATGTTGGAGAGCCGCGCGGCGGTCCGAGTCCATATCCGTGGGAGATTCCGGTGCTAGCCAAGAATATTGCGGCAGAATCCGAACTCCGCGGACACTTTGATCCGTTGTTCCCTGATTTCGAAGTTGCGTATCCAGATCAATTGCGCGTGGATGAATTTCTGAACGAGTTCAATAAATTCGTGGAATTGCGAAAAGCGGGCAAAGACGAAATGCCACAGTTCATTCTTCTGCGATTACCGGACGACCACACGGCTGGACTCTCGAAAGGAAAGCCAACGCCCTCGGCTTCTATTGCGGACAACGATCTGGCGGTTGGACGTGCGGTGGACGCTATTTCGCACAGTCCGTATTGGGACGACACGGCGTTCTTGATTCTGGAAGACGATGCACAGGACGGACCCGACCACGTGGATGCGCATCGCAGCATCGCCCTGGTGATCAGCAAGTACGCTGCTATCACGAAGAACAGCGCCGGCGAAGTGACTCCGTTTGTGGATCACACTTTTTATACGACCATAAATATTGTGCGGACGATCGAAGCATTGCTGGGCGTTCCACCCATGAATTCCAATGACTCGCGCGCAACGGTAATGGCGCCGTTATTTTCTGGAGACGGAACACAGCCGCCGTTTTCCGCCGACTATCGAAACCGCGACAATGGTCTGATCTACCGAATGAATGAAAAGGATTGGAAGGAAGGCCGGAATATGGATTTCAGCCACGCCGACGCCGTGGATACGGCTTCGTTGAATCAGTTCTTGTGGCAGGACAGGATGGGCAAAAAACCTGTGCCAGCCTTGCAACACAATATTTTTCCAGCGACACAGGAAGCGAAGTCCCATCGCAAATCCAAGGAAAAAGATCTGGACTGATCTGCAATCTAGAAGTTGAAGGTCACCTGCATGTCGACGCGCCGGTTGGAAGCCTGGCTACCGAAAGGACCACCTGCGAGCGAGTTCGCGCGTGCAAAAAAAGATGAACTGATCACGCCGACCGGCACCCCTTCGTTCACGTTGTTCAGGAGATTGCGGGCAGAAATGCCAAACGTGAGGCTGTAGCGCTGTCCGGAAGAGGCCGAATCTCCTCCAAACATTCCGCCGCCGCGATTGCCTCTGCCACCGCCCGGCCCTCCCGGGCCACCGGGACCGCGGCCAAATGTGCCGCCGGTCATCGGACCGCCGGCAGCGGTTGCCGAGCTTTTTGCTTTTTTGCCAAAGCCAAAAGTTTTGCTAAGTCGCAAGTTGAACGAAAAACGCGCTGGTCCGAGTCCGCAATTGATGGGAATTTCAGTAGCGCCCGTTGCCGGTTCGCAATGGAAGCTGACGTTACCGGGAAGGGTTGCGCCGGCGAGTGCGGTTTGGAATTCCGCGAAAGTTGGACGATCGGTGAAAACGGAATCACGATTAGAGTCAACCCCGGTTCTCACGTTGAAGGGCACGCCAGAGCTTGCGATCAGGAACGGACTGAGCCGAAACAGATAAGGCAGGCCAATGGAGCCGCCCAGGAACAACCGGTGCCGGATATCAAAAAAAGCCCGGCCGTAATCGAGGGCGAGGTTGTATTGATTCGACGGGAATCCGAGGACGGCCTGGTTCGACGGGCCGCCCGCGACGCCAGTGGTATCGCTATTGGCGTAGTTCAGAGTGTAGTAACCAAAAAGTGAAACGCGTGTGCCAACGCGCAAATTACCGTTGATGATGAATTGGTTTTGCTTGAAGTCGCCCGCGGAATCGTACTGATAGACATTGTTGTCGCCGCCGAGAGGCCGATTCGCAGGATTGAAATCGGGTGGGAGCGGCGCGTTAATGTTGCGCGTGAGCAAGGCGTGCACGCCGCGGGAATACAAATACGTGAATGCGACGTTAGCACTTCTACCGACTTGTTTTTCAAGAGTGACGCCGGATTGCATCGTGTACGGGTTTTTTAGGTGAGGATCGACTTGGTAGATGGTAGGAGAAGTTTGCGCCGCGGCCAGCTCAGCGCTGGTTGGCGGGTTGGGAAAAAAGTCGGGATTGGTAACGACAAAGCTCTGCTGCGTCGTGCCATTGAGTAACTGAGCTTGTTCGAGATATTGCTGTTTGAATCGGTCATAAAAAATTCCGAAACCTGCGCGCAGAACAGCTTTTGGAGCTCCTTGCTTGGTTTTTCCAATTCCCCAGGCTGCACCGAGCCGCGGTGCGAATCCGCCATTGTCATCGATTTGGTTTTGGCGTTCGTAGCGGAGACCGTAGCTAAAGGTGATGTTTGGACGAATGCGCCATTCGTCCTGCGCGAAAATGCCGAGATCGAAATAAGTGTTGGCAACGAGCGAGTTGCCAGTAGTTATGGCAAAAAGGCTGGCGCCGCCACAGATGGGAGTTCCAGAGGAAGATGTGCCGCGGCAGTCAGCACGAATCTGATCGGGACTGAAGCCAGACTGCAAATCCTGTGCGGTGATTTGATAGGAGGTAAGTGAATCGAAAGTGAAAGAACCATTGAAACCCTGGGTCTTGTTAATGGAGTCGTCGTCAATGCGAGCGCGAACACCGAACCTGATGAAATGCTTTCCAGACGCGATTGAGGTGTAGTTCTGGATTTCATATCCGTTGGTTCTTTGAAGCACATTTCCCTGGTAGTTACCGCCGCCAGTGAATGCGCCTTGAACGACGATGGCGGGAGTGGTATCGAGAACCGCTTCAGTGCTCGCCGAGCGCACATATTGGAAGCGAGTTTCGTTGATCGTGCGTTCGGTCAAAGTTTGAGTGTCACTAATTTGAAGGGTGTGTTCGGTATTGAGCTCGTTGAATCCCTGTGTGGGCAAATTGAATTGCCCGATACCGTTGTTGACTTCGTTCTCACGAAAATATTGATAACGCGCGGTGAGAGTATTAGTGGAGGAAAGCTGATAGTCGACGCGGGGAGTAAGATTCGTGCGCGTGCGGGGATTTGGGACTGCACCAGTAAATTGAATGGGGTTGAAATTGGCGTCGAGCGCGGGAGTGTTGATAACGGAAATCTCGTCAATGTTGCGGCGATCCAGATTAAAAAAGAAGGATGCCTTTTTGTTGATCGGGCCGCCAATGTTGCCGCTATAGAGGACGGAGTGGTAGGCGGGTTGTGCGGCTTCTCCGACGAAAGGGTTCCGCGCGTTAAATGCCGAGGCATTGCCGTTGATCATGAATTGGCCGTGCAACTTGTCAGTGCCTGGCTTGGTGAGGATTTCAATGCGGCCATAGCCGAGCTTGTCGTATTCTGCGGAAAACGGGTTTTGATTCAGGCGGATTTCGCGGATAGAGGATTTCGGAGGCAATTGGCCGGCGGTAAAGCCGTCAATGTAAATTTGCCCGCCGTTCGGTCCGGCAGACGGGCCTGCAAGCGCCGTGAGTTCTTCCTGTAATTCGTCGGGATCGTCTGAAAGGGCCTCCAGGTCCTTGCCTTTGAGCGTGATGGAATTGGCGTTACTACCGCTGCTGGTGTCGAGTTGCGTGGTGGAATCAGACACAACCACTTTTTCCTTTTGCTCTTCGATCGACAGATGGACAGCGATGACAATGGGAGAGCCGGCTGTGACGACAACGTCTTTCACTTCAAATTGTGCGAAACCTTGCGCAAAAACTTGTACGGTGTATTTCCCGGAAGCGAGTGGCTTCATTTCAAAAACTCCATCGCGATTGGTGGTCGTCGTACTGGATGGGCCCTCCGCGGGAAGGACTATGACCGTCGCGCCGGGGACGGCCGCCCCGGAAGGATCGGTAGCTTGACCGCGCAGACTTCCGGTGGGCACTTGTGACAACGCGTCCGCGAGAAAAATCAGCAACGACGCAAAAAGCGACACGACTAGTTTCGAGGTCAGCCTGAACGGCAAATTCATTCACTCTCCTCAGAAGAGTTGGGACTACCGAAAGAACTTAATTGCCGGTAGGTTCACCACCGCCGAGGCTCCAGGGAGAAAGAACCATGTCCTGACTGCCCTTTGGCGAGGCGCGAAGAATTGGCTCGACGCCGCCAAGAAGAGTAATGACAGTGAGAGGATCTTTCCCGTCGCCTTGCGTGGTGACGACCATAACGGCATCGCCTTTTTGCAAATCCGCGATGGTTGCGGCTGGCATCCGCGCGATCATTTGTTGAAAGTCGCCGCCGGCACCGTGGCCACCTTCGGGAGCACCCGGTGTACTTCCACGTTGCGCATTTGAAGCAGCTTGTGGCGCGACGCCCTGGGCTGCCGGGGCTTGAGATTGTCCCGCACCGGCCGACTGGCCATGCAGCCGAGCCGCAAGTCCCTCGGCAAATTGCGCAGGAAGCTTGCGCATTTGAGATTCGGAGGAAATCTTCAGAGTGACGGCAGTTTTCGATGCGAGATCCTGCACGACAAAAGTGTTTGTGGCAGTGTCGATACTTAGGATCGAACCGGCAATGCTGCGAAACGTGCCGGAGACAATTTCAACAGCACTGAATTCCGCGCCGGTTTCGCTGCGGGCGCCTCTGGCGCGAAGCTGATCACCCGGCTGAATCTCCGAAAGCGGCGCAAGCCTGGCTGAGTCAAACCGCGTAGAATCGGCTGCGTAGCGACGAAGGATAATATCCTTGGTAAGGTGCACCAAGACTTCTTTGTTTGTGTTCAAGGAATTTGTGGTGAGCAAAATCGTTGAAGCCGACGGATCGACGGACTTAACCAGTCCCCCAATTCCCCGCTGCCATTCAGCGCGCTCTTTAGCCTGTTTTTCGGCAATCGCAGCTTTTTTGACGGCAATGACGGAAGCCGCGCGGATGGTTTTTCCATCTTCAGCGAGGATGCCGCGGACCAGTACGCGATCACCACTCTGCAACTCGGCGAAAGAAAGCGGAGTTGCCTCTTTAAGGTCGGTTCTACCGGGCTCGATTTGCAGGAACTTGGTCGCGTCTTCGATGCGAACGTCTGAGGATGCACCGGTATCGGAGATGACAGTAAGCGATTTGCCTGAAATCACCTGAATCGTGCCGACGACACGTGCTGAACCCGTGGTGGACTGGTGTGCACCAGCGACCTGCCAAAAGGCAAGAAATGCGGCTAGTGCCGCGGCAGAGCGGGCTACGCGTGAATGATCAACTTGAAATCGCACGTTCAATCTCCGTTGTAGCGTGACGTACAAATGCCGGAGACCCAAGCTGCTGGGTTACACCCCTACAGCGGCCTGGGAATAGGACGCTTTTGGCAAGTTATTTGGTACAGTCGTTCCATAAAATTGAGGGTAGATGTTCTGCAATTCGGTCACGTGCGCGTATTGTGTTTGAAGTTGCAAGAATGCGTTCCTGCAATTTCGGATCGAATTGATTGACCAGCGAGACGATGGGAAATAACGTGGAGTCCTGGGATGGGTAAGCCGCGAATCCTGTTGGCGGACGATCACACTCTGGTCGCTGAAGCTTTCAGCAGACTGTTGGAACCTCAGTTTGAAGTTGTGGGCACCGCTTCAGATGGACGCGTGCTGCTTGAAAAAGCGGAGCAACTGCGGCCTGACGTGATCTTGCTGGATCTGAGCATGCCAGTGCTCAATGGATTTGAAGCAGGAGAGCGGCTAAAGAAGCTCGTTCCGCATGCCAAGCTGATCGTGGTAACGATGAGCGAGGACAGCGAGGTGGCAAGCGAGGTCCTGCGGAAATGGGCATCGGGGTTTCTGTTGAAGAAATCCGCGAGTTCGGAACTTGTGAAAGCGATTCAGCAGGTGTTGAAGGGCGAGACGTTCGTGACTTCGTATATGGCGCAGAGTTTGCTGGATAAGTTTGTTCGGAATCCAGACTCGCATCCAGGCAAGACGCTAACACCGCGGCAACGGGAAGTGCTACAGCTGTTGGCCGAGGGGCGGACAATGAAGGAAGCAGCGGACGTGTTGCAAGTCACGCCGCGCACAGTAGCATTTCACAAGTATAAAATCATGGAAGAATTTGAATTAAAGACGAACTCTGACCTGCTGCGGTTTGCGCTCAAAGAGCGAATCATCAGCTGACGCGTTTGATTTGAACGCGTTTACTTGTGTAATGAAAGATGCGCGGCAGCCCGCGCCATCGCCGTACTGTACGGTATCGAGCTTACTAACAAGAGGATTGTTTTTAGTACGGAATTGGCTGTAGACTTCGGGCCTTTTCAGGCCACGGCAAGATCGCAGCCAGCCAGGGCTGCCGCCGAGTGAAAGACTGCCGGATGAAGGTGGCTAATGACTCATTCAATCCCTCGTGAGGGCACGCCGCGACCTCGTTCCCTTTCATCGATTGGGCGTCTCGATAGGCTCGCGCTTTACGTCACAACTGCGGTTGTCCTGTTCTTCGCTGTTTATCCAATTTTATTTTTTGGAGAGAGATCGAGTTTCTGGCCTTTCGGAGCCAGCAGACGAGTGACTCTGAATGATTTCCTCACGATCATCTTATCGCTGGAGGCATTTCTGGTGGTGTGGCTATGGCTAGAGATGCCGCGCAGGCATAAAGCGGAATCCGCTCTGAGAAAGATCCATTGCGTGCAGCGAGCGATCTCCCAAGCATCGGGAAGAATCGTAAACATGAGTCGGGAAGAATTGGAACAAGGGCTACAGAGGGAACTCTGCGCCATCCGCGAGATGCTGAATGTAGATCGAGCTTCCTGGTTTCAGCAGAGCGATGATGAAACAAAGTACGTTCGCGTGCACGCGTCGAGCAGCGAGTATGCCCGTCCGGCTCGAGAAGAATTCGCGGCAGCCGAGATCCCTTGGATCGTGAAAAGCGTTTTCCGCGGTGCGCCTATTCACGTGCGGCGCACCAAGGATCTGCCCCAACAAGATGTGGCCGACCGGACACTTCTGGAGCGAAACGGAATCAAATCGATTGCGTTGATTCCTGCGAATGGAGGAGCCGCAGGTGCGAGTGCGCTGGTGCTGACCTCGTTCACGAAAGAAATCGCCTGGGAAGAGCAAGTGATTGCCCAGTTGTCCGTGCTAGCAGCGGTGTTTGCGAACGCGCAGTCCAAGAAGGTAGCTCAGGACGAAGGACACGCCAGCGATTTGAGATTCCGGCATCTGTTTGATGATTCGCCGATCGGCATCGCGCTGCTAGACCCGAACGCACAGATGCGTATGGTGAACGCGCGGTTGGGACAATTCTTCGGCCGCGGATCGGAAGAATTGCATTTCGAGAATATTCTCGACCTGGTGCATCCCGACGACGCGCCGCAAGCCTGGCTGCATTTGCGGGAATTGTTGGCTGGAGTTCGCGAGATTGTGCACTCCGAAATTAGATTTCTTCATAAAAACGACTCGGTTATCTGGGGGAGGATGACCATCTCTCTTTCGGGAACAAGAGCTGGAGCCTATCCCCTGCTGCTTTGCGTGATCGAAGACGTGACCGAAACAAACGCGGCAAGAGAACTGCTGGAACGTAGCAGACGCATGCTGACGCTGGCCTTGGAATCTTCCCGGTCAACTGCCTGGGAATACGATCCGGACACTGACATGCTTTCCTGGCTTGACCGAACGATTTTGCGGGATTCGGAAGACCGAATCCCAGCGAGGGACTCATTCGACGGTGTACTTTCGCGCGTGGTGCCTGAAGACCGGAAGGCTTTGCGCGGCCTCCTCGACGAAGTTCTAAAATCTGGCGGAGACTTTTCGACGGAATTCAGGATGTTCGCACGGGATGGCTCGATTCGATGGAAGCTGGGTAAAGGAGAGCTGCTGCGCAAGTCCGGAGAGAATCATCCGACGCTTGTCGGAGTTACGATAGACGTGTCCGAAATGAAAAACGCGCAGTTGCAATTGCAGGAACTGGCAAAGCACCTAATGCAAGCGCAGGAAGAAGAACGGAAACGCATCAGCCGCGATTTGCATGATGACATAGGACAACGAGTGGCACTGCTGGGAATGGAACTGGATATGGCACGGCGCCTTCTTTCCGAGGGCGAGCTGCGAAATAGATTGGAACGGCTGCAAGCCTCCGCGGGCGAATTGGGGACGCACCTCCATCATATTTCGCACGCATTGCATAGTTCAAAGCTGAAGCATCTGGGGCTGGAGTCAGCGTTGCGCGACCTTTGCCAGCGGATGAGCAACGGACCTTCCCTGTTTGTGGAGCTGATCTGCAGTGGGGAAGCAAGCGTGCTGTCTGAAGACGAAGCACTGGTACTGTTTCGCATTACGCAGGAAGGCCTGAGTAATGTGGTGCGACACAGCCACGCAAACAGGGCAACCGTGACGTTGCAGTGTTCGGACACACAAGCGGAGCTGATCATTTCAGACAACGGATGCGGCTTTGATCTCCGCGCCCCGTCGAGCGGGATCGGACTACTAGGGATGAGAGAACGGCTCCGCGCCGTGAACGGTCGCCTTCATATATTGTCCGATTGGAATTCAGGGACAATGCTTCGCGCCACGGTCCCACTCGCTGCGAGAGCGACCGCTTCGGTGCGGCACGCCGCGATAGGAACTGGTTAGCCGAACTGACGGACAGTTCGTATGGGTTGCGCAGCATACAGCATTCTCGGTATGTGGCATTTTAAAAAAACCGAAAACAAATTTCGCCATCTGTCAGTTTTGACAGTTACAGACAATAGTATGCGTCTGGCATAAGTGAAGCGTCGGATGGCTGGAGTTGCGGCGCGGCGCTCAATTCAAAAAATTGAGAAGACTTCAGCCATCCGTCCTTTTCTTTCCGGCAGTAAATTCCAAAACACCGAGTAATACGAATCCCTCGAAAAGAGCTATGGATTATTGGGTTTCTTCCAAATGAGCGCGGACGGACTCAACTGCCTCGTAACGCGTGTCGGCGTCTACTTGCTTCATGATGCGGTGAAGGTGGTTCTTAACGGTGAATTCGGACAAGTTCAGTTGTGAGGCGATTTCTTTGTTTGTGAGACCCTGGGCAACCAGAGTCACAAGCTGCCTCTGACGGAGGGTTAAGTTGGGTTTCACCTCAACGCGGGGAACCACATCGTCGCGAGTTTTTCCCGACATCCATTTTATCAAGTGCATGCACAATTTTGGCGGGCAGACCGCTTCTCCTCGAGAAATGGCGCGAACAGCCGCGATGACATCACCTGCGGATGCGTCCTTCAGCAAGTATCCGGTCGCCCCGGCCCTTACAGCAGAAAGAAACTGGTCCTGGTCTTCATCCATGCCGAGCAAGAGTATTTCCAGCTGGAGGCTGGTCCACTGGTCGCGGAAAGCCACGCTCTCGTTTGATGTTTTGGCTGAAAATTGATCAGTCACCAGGACGTCGCATTGAGAATTTTCAATCTCCGCTGGATCGGTTATTCCCGGCGATCCCACGCCTACAATCGATAGATCGCCCGGTTTGCGAAAGAGCCTCAAAAGAGATTCCCGCAGCAGACGATTCCCGATCAGCAAGAAAACGCGCACAATTTCATGCTGAAGTCCGTTTTTCCACAAACCCATCTGTTCTCTGCCTCCAAATTTGGTCACAAAGGCCCGCGTGTAAACAAAAACGCCCCGATCAATAGATCGGGGCATAGGGTGCGACCTTTTCTGGGTCACCTCAAAGCTAAAACGTAACCTTTCAAGCTGTCAATCAGATAATTTCCTCGAGAGCTAAGTTTGCAGCTCGCGAAAGCGAAGTGAATCGCTGAGAAATTTTGTCAGAGCGCGGAGCCGTACCTGCGTAGTGAGTACAGCAGTCGCTTAAACATGCTTAAAAGGCGGTACAGACTCGCGCTGAATGCTAGGTACATGAAGAAGTTCGGTTCAAAAATGGAAGAACGGTAGCGTTGAGTCCTGACAACGTGGATCATGCAAGGCGCAAACAAGAACGCTGGCGAGAACTGTGCGAACAGGCTTCGGTCGAGCAAGACCCTAAAAAATTGTTAGAACTGGTCACAGAGATTAATCGTCTTTTAGACGAGAAGAAAATACGCCTTACCCAGGGCACACTACCAAAGTAAAGTTAAATTTCAAACTGACTCACCCATGTTTCGAGCTCGGGAAGGGGTTTTCTGAACTCAACGCCACGGGGACGCGAATTTGTCTGGAGTATTCAGCAGGAGTTGGGTCTTTTTTGCTGGCCGAACTTATCCGCTTTGCTAGCGGGCCAAATTAGCGTTGAATGCGTCTTTTTTGTCGTGGGGACCGTGTAGGCGAGGAATATCATCAACGCTCCTGCGGCAACAAATCCCAATATCACAAGTAAAATCGCGAATTGTAACTCCGAAATCAGCCGGTGTGACCGTACCCACTGACCCATCCTCCACCTCCGCTTCCCGCACAGTAAGTCGACGAGGCCTGCCGGGCCAATGTTAGTTCTGGGCCTCTGTACATTCGGAGCAATTCAGCGCCCAAACACGAGGAATTCATCCTCTTGTAAGCGGTCATAAATACCAGACTTAATTAGTTTAAACGGAAGTACTAGCTGGGTACTATGAACTTATGTACCGTTGGAGAAGAAGCTGTCCCGAAACGGGATTGCGTCCCTCGTTCTTATCCACTTTGATTCTCAAACTGCGAAAGCTTTAGGAGGATGCCCCGGGTTTAGTTGAAACTTGAGAACAAGAAGCAGCGGCTCTCGCCCGAACTCGGATAGAGTTCGGGTTGCGAATCCCTTTTTAAAGGAGAGAGCCGCCGTGAAAAAGAATTACCAGAGGAAAGAGCGCAAGTCCAATCACAAGTTCGAGGTCGTGCGAGGGCAAGAGTTGCTGGTGCGGGTGCCATTGCCGATGGCTGAGGTGTGGGCAGAGATGCAAGCGCAGGTAGAAGAGCTGACCGGGCAAGCCGGACTGCAGATCCTACGCGCCATCCTGGAAAACGAAGTCACGCACCGAGTAGGACCCGCGCGAGATCTGCTCATGCCTATTCTGGAGTTCCTGGAGCGCGATCGGAAATATTCTGCCGGAGAGCTATAGGACGGCAAGGCTGCACGGCGTTGAGGCTAAGTTTGTCTTGGATCTCCTCGCGTCCCTATGCGGAAACGCCTTGGGGAAAACATCCTCGATGATAACCGCCTGTTCTACGACGATAAACTTTATCGCAGTGTCCAAAAAAGTGATTCTCCATTCGTCGCCTATGCATCAGAGCGGCCGCAGCGCGATCAACGTTGGAGAACAAAACCATGGCATGAAGCAGAGCTTCGGAAGTATCTACACTCGTTGCGTCCGGAGGACAAGGCACTTCTACGGCTGCTTGCCGACTCCGGTGGTTCTCGTCTGCAGCGCTATCTGATGGACGAGTTACCGTTCCTGAAAGGCCGTAGCAGCAATTCGAAAGGCTTCGGTACCAGTATGCCCGTCGAGGTGGGCCAAGTCCAGGCAGCTGGCTTCGCAACTTGGAGTTCCGAGTTTCCGCTAATGAGCGCAAGAAACACTTTCATTTCCGCGAGCGTCTAGGATAAATCTCCCGTTATCATCGCCTGCGAGTCACTATGGCGGAAACTCAGATGATTTTTTATGAAAAGTCGGGAGTTGCCCATAGGGCGCCTGCTCGGCTATCCCTAAGCGCGACAGCGCTGTCCGTGCCGCATGATAGCCGCACATTCCGTGCACTCCCGCGCCCGGCGGAGTGGATGACGAGCAGAGATATGTGTCCTTGGCCGATGTTCGATAGTGACGCCACGTTGGCCGAAACAGAAACTGTTTAATTTCCAACGAGCCGCCCGAAATGTCCCCACCGATCAGGTTGGCGTCCATTTTTTGCAGTGCCGCAGGAGAAAAAACACGCCGCGCCAGGATGCAGTCACGAAAACCAGGAGCGAACCGCTCGATTTGCGCTTCAAGGGCCTCGAGCATGTTGAAATTAGAGCCGTTCGGTACGTGGCAATACGCCCAAGCCGTGTGCTTCCCTGCGGGGGCGCGCGACGCATCGAATAGACTCGGCTGTGCTAACAGCACAAATGGACGCTCTGAATGGCGGCCAAGCCGCATTGCCGCTTCGGAGGCCGCGATCTCAGCGGCGCTTCCACCCAGATGCACGGTCGCGGCACGCCAGCACTCGGCTGCTTTCCACGGAATCGGCTGCGACAAAGCGTAATCGACTTTGAAAGCTCCGGGGCCATACCGATACTTGGCCAATTGCCGGGTGTACGTCGCGGATAAGCGGCTGCTTGCCATTCTTACCAACTGAACTGGAGTCACATCGCACAGCGTCACATCGTACTTTGGCAGAGATGCAAGATTATCGACACGCGCCGAAGTCTTAATCTCACCGCCGAGCTCCGCAAGATGGCCGCATAAGGCCCTGGTGATGGACTGAGCTCCGCCGCGAGGAATTGGCCAGCCCACCGCGTGCGCGGCAGCACCCAGCAAAACGCCAAACGCCGCGCTCAATGGTTCGCCCAGACTCAGAAACGAATGGGCCGCCAGGCCCGCGAAGAGCGCCTTGGTGCGTTCGTAGCGAAACGAAATACCAGCAATCATGGTCGCGGGCGGAAAAGCAACCAGTCCGAAACGCGCAAGCAACAATGGATGCCGAGAAAACAGGTGAAGGGGACGAAGCACTTCAGATGACAGGTCGGTCCAGCGTTTGGCGAACGGCCCGATCAGCCTGCGCCAGGCTCGTCCATCCTGACCTAACGACGCTCCAGCGTCGCGCAGATCGCGCTCCAACATAATCGCAGTGCCGTCGTCGAGCGGATGCGCCAGCGGGCATGGCGAATGAATCCACTCGAGTCCGTGGTTCGACAATGGCAGTGAGGAGAAAAATGGTGACCCAGCAGCGAATGGATACACCGCCGATCCGAAGTCATGGAGAAAGCCAGGCAAGGTAAGCTCGAGAGTTCTCGCGGCGCCTCCCGGCTGAGGCTCCGCCTCGAAAACGTCTACCTTCAATCCTCGCTGCGCGAGAACAATGGCTGCTGCGAGGCCATTCGGACCGGCGCCGATGACGCAAGCTCTGCGTATCAATTTAGCTTTTCCCCTCACGTGTCAGGTCACAGAGATGCGAATCACTCGCGCGGCGCAAGCGAATTCGGCCACTGGACAACTGCAATCTTACCGTCTGCTTCGCGCTCCAGCGTCGGCGCGTACAACCCCAACAATTCTCGCCGCCACCACAAGCCCTGCGTCCGCTTTTCAAACGGCGTTGTAAACCAGTATTGCCAAATCACAGCGCGTACCTGGCGTGGTGGTTCGTGAGGAAAAGGATTGCCGGCAAAGAGCGAAAGAACATCCGTGCTGCCAGTCAGGAGCCGTTCTTCGGTGTTCGGCACAATCGGATTGGAGCGCCACTCCCCCAGTGACGCAAACCACAAATTCCAATCGAACCGTGGCTGATAAGGAGCATAAATGCCCGGCGCCTTCCGCGCGTCCTGCGGTTTAAACCGGAACGGATAGGTAACCCAGTTCTGCCCGTCCGCCGAACCCTGGAATTCAATTTCGTAGCGGCCGCGCGTCATCACCGCGAACAACCCATAGCGTCCGGCAATGCGGAGCGGTTCGAGCGCAGCCACCGGTGAAGCTGGCAATGGAAAACCGGGCCGGATCATCCAGATCATTTGCAGTGTCGATGTGTAGAAGAGCCAGGCAAAAACAACGGCGATTATCGGAATCCTTAGAAATGCGAACTGAGTTCGAAACTGTTCGGCCCAGGTACCGCCGCGATTTTCCTTCGGTATGACGGATGCTTCCATCGATGGCGCAGCGCCAAGCTGGTCGGTGGAGTTTAAACGGAACGATGCAGGGACCGCTCCGGATTCGGCTGTCGCCTTCGCCGTACGGAGAAAACGTTCCTTCCAACGCCGTGGCAGAAACTGCGCCAGGAAACTGTCATCCAACAACAAGAAACCGAGCACCAGAACAAGATAATTCAGAAACGTGTAGTTGGCCGTCAGGATGATCGCAATCTGCCACGGCGTCACGATGCAAAAGCAAATAATTCGCCAGCGTCTCGGCAGAAAAAGCATCCACACCAGCACCAGCTCCAGCGCGAGCGTGCCGAATGCCGTCGCCGCATGAAACCAGTGTGGAAAGTGCTGGACGTACCATCCGATCCATGTCGGCAAAGGACCATTCTGGTAATACTCATCCATCGCCGTGAAGTGTCGCCATTCGGGATCGCCACTTGCAATTTTTGCGATGCCCGATTCAAAGTAAATCCGGAACCATTCCCACAGCAAAAGAAACACGCTGGCGCGAATGGGCGGGTGCCAGCGGCCGAGTCCCGGGCGCCATCCCTGCGGAGCGAGGAACAGCGAAATAAATCCCGCTTCCAGCAGCATACCGTCCGATTGATAGCCGGAGAATTCCGACGCGGCGCTCACGACCGAAATGAAACACACGAAGCACACGGCGAGCATGCCGCGCGGCCAAATATTGAAGGTCACGAACACCGAGCCCACCAGCCCGGTCCAGCACAATCCACGCAACATGTGCGAACTGGCGTTAAACCACAATAGGGTCGGAGCATACCAGTAGCGCGCGTGGCCCAAGGAATTTGCTACCGCCTGCAGGTACTCGTTCGCGGGAAGAATTCCCGCAGGCCCAATGAGGCCGCAAATTTGAAACAGCAACGAGAGGAAGGCTGAAAAATATATCAGTCCGAGCGCACGCAGAAATAGGCATCTAGGGATGAGGCAATCCGATGCGCCGTGCTCCGAGTCAAACAGCCAGCGAAAGACCGAGAGAGGTTTCCAGTCCATCGATCCGAGTTTATCGCTATGAAGCGGTTAGCAAAAATAACTCCGAACACAGGTTCAGTCAGCAACTATGCTCCTGTAATTTTCGCGTACACGTTTTTCGATCTGCAGGCGCCCTGGGTGCCGGAGGCATGGGTGAGGAGTATCGCGCGCGATACAAGGCTAGGCGGGAAGTGGCGGTAAAAGTCCTTCCGGAGTCGTTCGCGTCCGACGCGGACCGTCTTCTTCGATTCGAGCAGGAGGCACGCGCTGTGGGCGCGCTGAGCCATCCGAACATTCTTATGGTGCACGACATCGGCGACGGCCGGCACAGATCCCGCGTACAAAGAGTGCAGCGCCTTGGAGGACACCTTCGCACAAGGGATATCACGCCAATCGAAAGACTGTCGCACCGGTCAGCGCCTGGTTTGTTCGCGTTTTGCCAGACATTAGACCCACCCTACCTGCTTCAGCTCTCCCCGTTGCAGTCTCCCAGCCAGGGAGGCGATGAACAAACCAGTAGCTGAGCGTACCCGTGCTGCATGTTGACTCCGGAAAGGCGTTTCAAGACCCTGCCGCGGTCAGCTATTGCGAATTCAAAATGCTTTCCCCGAAATAGCGCCAATTGACAACTCGATTCGAGGTGCTTACGATTCGACCACGTTTGATTCTGAAAGATCCCCAATTCCCGCGCTGCGAGTAATGTCGCGCCGTCCATTCGGCCCCAGGGGAGGTGAACAATATGACTAAGAGAATCTCCTATCCGCTGCTCGCTATAGGCGTGATCCTATTCCTTTCGTTACGCGGGCCGAATGCGTGGCAGTTTCCTGGGAAAGCGATCTCCATCGGCGGCGATGACATCGGCGGCGTCGTCACGAGCAGTAAGGGCCCGGAAGCGGGCGTTTGGGTGATCGCGGAAACGGTCGACCTGCCGGCCAAATTTGTGAAAATTGTCGTTACTGACGATCAGGGACGCTACCTGCTGCCTCAGCTTCCCAAAGCGAACTACAAAGTATGGGTGCGAGGCTACGGGCTCGTGGATTCCCAACCGGCACAAGTGACGCCTGGCCAGGTTGTCAATCTGAATGCCGCAGTGGCGCCGAGCGCGCGTGCAGCAGCGGAATACTATCCGGCCGTTTATTGGTTTTCCCTGCTGCGAGTACCGGACAAAAGCGAGTTCCCCGGCACCGGCCCCAAAGGCAACGGCATTCCGGAAAACATGAAAAGCCAGGGCCAATGGCTGCATTTTTTGAAGACGGATAGCTGCTGGTCGTGTCACCAAATGGGCGAGAAGGCCACGCGTGAAATCCCAAAGGTCCTAGGCCATTTCGACTCCGCAACCGCGGCCTGGGCGCGACGCATACTCTCGGGACAAGCTGGCAACAACATGATCAACGGCCTCGGCCAGCTAGGGCCAGAGCGAGCATTGCCCATGTTCGCGGATTGGACCGAGCGCATAGCTGCCGGCGAATTGCCGCCCACACCTCCGAGACCGCAAGGTGCCGAGCGAAACGTCGTCATTACCGAGTGGGACTGGGCCGATCCTAAGGCATATCTGCACGATGAGATCGCCACGGACAAGCGCAATCCCACGCTGAACGCCAACGGAGCAATCTACGGCGCTGCCGAACTCAGTGTTGATTATCTGCCGGTCCTCGACCCGGTGGGCGCTGCAGCGAGCCAGGTTAGAGTGCCAGTTCGCGACCCGAAGACGCCATCGAGCGCAGACGACAAGGTTGGGGCGCCGTCGCCCTATTGGGGGGACGAAGCCATCTGGCACAGCCAGGCCAATGTCCATAATCCGATGTTTGATGCGCTGGGGCGAGTCTGGATTACCTCCAGAATCCGCCCGGGCGAAAACCCACTGTTCTGCAAAGAAGGCTCGAGCCACCCTTCGGCAGCCTTATTCCCTCTCAAAACGAGTGGCCGGCAACTCGCCGTGTACGATCCACAGACCAAGCAGATCACGCTCATTGACACTTGTTTTGGCACGCATCATCTGGTCTTTGCCGAGGATGCAAACAATACCTTGTGGACAAGTAGCGGTGGCGGAGGAGGAGCTGTAGGGTGGCTGAATACAAAGATGTTCGACGAAACCCACGATGAACAGAAGTCGCAGGGCTGGACCGCACTTATCCTCGACACCAATGCAAATGGAAAACGCGATGAGTATGTGGAGCCTGATCAGCCCATCAACCCCACAAAGGACAAGCGGATAAACGCCGCTTTCTACGGCGTCACCGTGAGTCCGGTGGATGGGTCGATCTGGGGAACGGTGCTAGGATTCCCGGGTGCAGTCGTTCGGTTAACCCCCGGGCCAAATCCCCCGGCAACCGCTCTAGCAGAAATCTACGAACTGCCCTGGAACAATCCAAAAGCTCCCGTTCACGGGTTCTCGCCGCGTGGGCTCGACATCGATCGCAAAGGCGTTGTGTGGACGGTGATTGCCAGCGGGCATTTGGCGAGCTTCGACCGGGGCAAGTGCAAAGGGCCGCTCAACGGGCCAACTGCGACAGGGCAACATTGCCCCGAAGGTTGGACGCTCTATCGGCTACCGGGGCCGCAGTTGCAGGGGGTTACTGATCCAGGAAGCGCCGAGGCTAGTTATTACGATTGGGTGGATCAGTTCGACACGTTCGGACTGGGAAAGAACGTGCCTATTGCCACCGGCAACGGAAATGATGCGCTTCTTGCGCTATTGCCCGACAGCGGGAAGTTCGTTGTGCTTCGTGTCCCGTATCCCATGGGATTCTACGCGAAAGGGATGGACGGCCGGATCGACGATCCGAAGGCTGGTTGGAAGGGAAAAGGCCTGTGGGCTACCTACGGCACTCGAACTCCTTTTCACGCGGAAGGTGGTAAAGGAACGACGAGCAAGGTATTACATTTCCAGCTTCGCCCTGACCCTCTTGCGCACTAAACGGAGGATCTGCTGATGCAAGGTCACTGTCTCGGCAAAAGCTCGCGCCGCGAGTTCATACGAGGCTCTGCGGCCCTCGCCTTAACGGGGCCGGGATTCATGTCTCGCGGGAGGCCGGTTCTGGCTTACGTGGGTACTTACAGCTCCCCCCAAGGTCCGGAGGGCGCGATCGGTCGTGGGCAGGGGATTTACCTATTCGAGATGAATGCTGCGACGGGGGCTCTGCGACAACGCGATGTCTTTCCTAGTGACTCGAACCCGTCCTGGCTGGCTCTCAATCCTTCCCGAACGTACTTGTATTCAGCGAACGAGATCTCCAATTACAAGGGCACCAACTCCGGCTCTGTCAGCGCCTATTCGATTGATCGGCCAACGGGGCGTATTACGATATTAAATACCGTCAGTTCCGAAGGAGCGGGCCCTGCCCACCTCAGCGTCCATCCTTCTGGCAAGTACGTCTTCGTAGCCAACTATCACGGCGGAACGGTGGCAGTATTCCCTGTGCGCCCGAACGGCGAGCTCGGTGTCGCTACTGATGTGATACACAACAGCGGCACGATAGGTCCAATCCGTGCAACCAGCGCACCTCCTGGAAGTTTTGCCATCAGCGGCCATGATAAGCCTCACGCACACATGATTCAGGCTGATCCCGCGGGTAAGTTCGTCCTAGCGAGCGATCTTGGATTGGACGAGATCTTCATTTGGAAGTTCGATGTGGAGACGGGCAAACTCTCTCAAGTCAATCCTGCCAGCGTACCGCTGCCTCCCGGCGACGGGCCGCGCCACTTCGCTTTTCATCCCAGCGGGCAATGGTTTTACTCGCTTCAAGAGGAAGGATCGACGTTGGTAACGTACGACTATGACGCTGAAAAGGGAAAGTTGACGGCGAAGCAAACCGTTTCAACGTTGCCCAAAGACTTCAAAGGGACAAATTTTACGTCGGAGGTTATGATCTCCCCGGACGGAAGATTTCTTTATGCTGCGAACCGGCTGCATGACACCATCGCGTGGTTCTCGATCGACGATGACGGAATACTTACGCTTGCCGCAGAGGAATGGACTCGGGGCGACTATCCGCGCAGCTTTACGATCGATCCCGCGGGGAACTACCTCTACTCGTGTAATCAAAGAGCGGATGGAATCACGACGTATCGAATCAACCGGAAAACGGGCGCCCTGTCCTTTGCCGGCCAATATACCGCCGTTGCCACCCCCGCGATTATGGTCTTCTTGGCTTAAACACGTTTAGATCAGAGACTTCATCGATTTCGGAGGCAAGGAAAGGACAATGACAAGACATCTCTCCCGGCGGATATTCCTCCAGCGCAGTGCGGGTGCGGCCGCGGCTATCTCTGCCGCAAAGAGCATGTTTCTCGGAGACTCGCGCCTCGAAGCAGCCGATTATCTGGACGTGCCGCCCAGCGACCGCGTACGATTCGGCATTATCGGCATCGGCATGCAAGGTTCCGATCTGCTCAGAAATTCCATTCAGCTGCCGGGAGTCGAATGCGTTGCTGCCTGTGATCTTTATGACGGCAGGCATCGCCTGGCCAAGGAAATCGCCGGGGCCGGCGTCTCGACAACAAGACGCTACCAGGAACTTCTGAACAACAAGGAAATCGACTGCATCATCGCGGCTGTGCCTGATCACTGGCACAAGAAGATCGTTGTCGCTACCGTTCTCGCGGGAAAAGACATCTATTGCGAGAAGCCCATGTCGCACTCCGCGGCTGACGGCCTGGAAATGGTCAAAGCCGCTAAGTCCAGCGGCCGCATCGTGCAAATCGGCTCCCAAGGTGTCAGTTCGGTTCTATACGCGAAGGCAAAGGAACTTCTTGAAAAAAACATTATCGGTGAATTGATGATGGTCGAGGTCGCCCTTGGACGAAACAGTCCCGATGGAGCCTGGCAGTATCCTCTGCCGCCCGATCTTTCCCCGCAGACGGTCGATTGGGACACCTGGCAGGGCGACGTGCCAAAACGTCCGTTCGATCCCAAACTCTTTGCGCGCTGGCGCTGCTGGAAGGAATATGGGACCGGTGTCGCCGGCGATCTCATGGTTCACCTCATTAGCGGCATGCTCTTCATGCTCGGCCTGAATGAGCCTCCAAAGCGGGCCCTGGCAACAGGCGGGATCCTACGCTGGAAGGACGGGCGCAACATGCCGGATGTTCACGCCGCGCTTTTCGATTATGGCTCACATCCTGTGTACATACGGCTGAACCTCGGCACCGAAACTCATGACGGCTACCGTTTTTTGGGCTCGAAGGGCATCCTCGAAGTTTCGGGGCACACCATCAATTACCTTCCGCAAAGCGGTAACGACGAATCTCCAAGCTATTACGCCCAAAGTTTCCCTAAGGAACTACGCGAAGAATATGTCAAGAAATGGCACGAGGAGCATGACCTGCCGCCGGGCAAAGAAACAATTTCGGAGGGCTTCAGCTACAGCTCCGTTTCCTCCGGAGAGCTCAAACCGCATCTCTGGAATTTCTTCCAAGCTGTGCGCACCCGCCAGCCGGTTGTCGAAGATGTGGTATTCGGCCACCATGCGGCGCTGGCCTGCCACATGGCCAATGAATCTTATTTCCGTAGAAGCGCGGTCGTGTGGGACGCTGCCGCCGAAACGATCAAGGCGTAGTAGCAACCATTCGGTTTACGGCTCTGCGTTCAAAAATCATCTCAAAACCATGGTCTTCTAACTCGTTGAAATTAGGAACCGAGATCCGTAGGACGTGAGTGTTCAATATTCATCCGTTTTTGGAAGCTTGATTCGGTCCATAAACCTTGTCCTCTGGGTCAGGGTTTTTCGGTCTCGGCAGAGGAGCCCTGCATGAATTTCTCTTTCGAGAACAGTTTCCAGTTGGTCTGATATGCGCCGGTCTCGTCCAGCCAGCAGAAATCCGGAACGTGAGAGTACACTTGCTCATCGGCTGTCAGCATCGTGAAAGTGTTGTGTGCCGCGATGCGCTTGCGAGTCGTGTTCGTCGCTTTGACACGGCAATTCGCTCCGGAGACAAGGACGTGCCGGCTCACCGGAAACACCACGACCTCGGCCGACTTGAAACCTATCTCCAATTCAGCCCAGCCGCGAACTTCGGGGACCAATGAGATCCCCTCAGGGTGCACCTTCAAATCGATATAATCGTGACTGTTTGCATCGTCGGGCGCCGCAAATACGGAATCCCGAGCGGCTTTTCGTCTCTGGTAACTGTAACGCGCATAGCGTCCCTTACTGTTCCAAGCGATTCAGTCTCCAGTTCGCATCGGACAAACCACTTTTTCGGAACAAGGTAGGCACCGAGGTTCCAACTCTGATTCTAATGCGGGAGTCGTCCCCCGCTCCCGATACCACCGACGAATGCCATTGCGAGCAAAGATAGGGCCGTCGCGACCTGCGCGAGCACGAAACAAGCAATCACCACCCTAATCCGCCTGTCGATCTTGCTTTTGAAGATGGACCAAGCGCCTATGCCAACGGTGACAGGCGTCAGAGCGAAGCTCAAAAGACCGGCCAACAACATCCAACCGCCCACATCATTCACGGCTGAGTCAATCCAGCGCGGCAAGCTCCAAGGCAGCCCTTGCAAGATTGTGAGAACTGCCGCAAACGGAAGGATACACATAGCACCAATCACCACGAGGCGCACGCGGCCCTTGGCCCGCCAGAGTGGTGGCGGTGGTTTGCCGTCCGAGAACTCCTCATTGCTTACTTGACCGATAGGACAGTCCCCGCAGGTCTATAAACGCAGTATACAGCCGCCATGGTGAGCAGATCCGAATCGGACTTCAAATCATAACTGTCGGCGAGAGCCTTCACGCCTTTGAGAGTCTTGAGCCTTGCGGCTCAGCAACGTTTTCTACGACCTCGGTGTATCGCAAGACACCGCACCTCGGAGCAACGAAATCGAATGGCAAGGCTCTTAGCTCATAGGATTATTTATTGGCCTCCTTGAGCGATTGGCGTGCGGAGGACGCGTGGAAGTTCTTCGGTCGCTGGATCTCATGCCTAGTCAAGGTTTCGGATTCGACGGCCAGTTCGCAATGACCTGCGCGAGAGCGACTCGATCCTGTTTACCAGCCATGACTCTGTAAACCGTTTCGAGGAGGATAGCCTTCTCGGCATGTCTTCCCCTGACCTTTTCGATGTTCTTTTGCACGTCCCAGCGAAGGAAAGTACTGTGAGGAGGTGTGTGGCGATGCGAGATGGGTACAATAGGTCATGGAAAATCCCGTCCAGCTGACACCTCGTTTCACCCTGGCCGTGGATTACGCACGTCAAGTTCACGTCAGCCTTCGCAAGGGGACTCAAGTGCCGTATATGGCGCACCTGTTGGGTGTCGCCTCGCTCGTGCTCGGAGAAACCGGGCATGTACCATTCCCCGTGACTGAAGACATGGCGATAGCGGCCCTCCTCCACGATGCGGTGGAAGACGAGGGTGGCCTGCCAAGACTGCGCGATATTGAAGCCAAGTTCGGAAACAAAGTCGCAAAAATAGTTGAGGGTTGCACTGATAGCTTCGTGGAGTACCCTGACAAGAAACAGGAATGGGAAGAGCGGAAGTCTTCCTACATCGAACGGCTATGGAACGAGCCACCTGAGACTTTACTGGTCTCCGTTGCGGACAAACTGTACAACGCTCGTGCAATTTTGAAGGAGTACAGACAAATCGGTTCGGAGGTCTGGAGTCGGTTCAAGCGAGGACGCACGCAGCAGCTGTGGTATTTCGACGAACTCATCAAAGTTTACGAAGAGAGATGCTCGACCTGGCAGATAGTGCAAGAACTCAAACGAACTGTCAAAGAACTCGCCCAGATTTCCGCAACAGACAGAATTTCGGAACCTGGACAAACCGCTTAGAATTTGGCCCCGATGCCCTCAATCAGTTGACGTAGATACTGCTGGACTGTCCAGCGTACGAATCAAATGCGTGCTGCTAGACCTGCTCCTGTGGAATCGAGAACGTCGCGAGCGCTGCAAGAAATGTTCGAGGCGCACCAGCCTTTCGAGTTTGGACATGGCAGTTAAGAGTCCGACGAAGGAACCTTACGAGGCTGACAGAATCTCGCATGGCGATACGTAGTTGAGTGAACCCGAAATTAGTCCTTAACGCTCGCACGACCAATTGCAATGTCAAAAGTATCTTGCATGTCACCGGGTGACTCCGCCTGCCAGCCAGTAAAGATATTTTCCCGAAGGGCTTCAACAACTCTATTTGTAACGAAAATCCAATCTGACACCGGATTAACCCTAAAGAAGTCGGTTCCGTCCCAATTTGACTTGTCAACTACCTTGGCTGGGTTCGTTATCGGCGAGTAGTCACTAAGGCCACAACCAGGACATTGATGCAAAGTACAAAGCCCTGATTCCGGAGAGGCTGAGCAGAAGTTCTGCGGAAAAGGCTTGATACCTGTCGTTGATTCTGAGGTCAAGGTCGAACACATCCCGATTGACGCTCACCTGCCCAAGAGTGGGCTTGTCTGCCGCTGGTTCGGACATTTTTCCCTCCGTTTGCCGCGTCATATCCGGCCATTTTCGGCAACCGGACCCAACCGGATTCGCGTGCCGGTGTGCCTTGGAGCGGCCTGCGTGCGGCATGATATACCTAACTCCGCCCATGCCGACGAAACGAAAACTGACATCCCTGCCACAAAGAGACGCCACCCTCATTGAGCCGATGGAATGTTTGTCGGTGTCGAAACTTCCCGAGGGCGCGCAGTGGTTGTGGGAAATCTTATGTGGCCCGCCACATAAAAACTCTTGGACTAAACCGCTTCGCGGTAGGTGGTTGTGCGGCGGTCGTGTCGGCGTAACGGATCACCCTCACCACTGGTCCAGCTGAAGATCTCTTCCTCCATAGGACGTTCCTTTGCGAAACCATGAAGTGCTGCTTGCAGCACATTTCACTTCGCAAAGGAGCTTTCCATGATGTCTCTTCGACAACGCATGATCGAGGACATGCAGATCAGGAATCTTTCTGTGCATACGCAAAAATGTTACGTCCTACAGGTTTCACTATTTGCGCGGCATTTCAGCAAGTCGCCGGAATTGTTGGGGCCTGAGCAGATCCGTGCTTATCAGATCCACTTAACCAACGAAAAGAAACTGTCGACGAAATCCATTCTCGTTGCGATTGCAGCCCTTCGCTTCCTGTACAGGGTGACCCTTAAGAACAACTGGATCTTTGAAAATATCATCCCCGCTCCGAAAGCGCCGCAGACACTGCCCGTGGTCCTTAGCCCAGAGGAAGTCATTCGGTTTCTTGACTGTGTCGGCAGCAGAAAACACCGCGCGATCTTGACCACCTGCTACGCCGCCGGACTGCGCATCTCCGAGGCCGTTGCGCTCACGTCTCCCGCGATCGACAGCAAGCGCATGGTCTTGCGTGTCGAGCAGGGCAAGGGACAGAAGGATCGGTATGTGATGCTCTCGCCAAAACTACTGGAGATCCTGCGTGACTGGTGGCGAGTAGAAAAGCCAAAGGACTGGCTCTTTCCGGGCGACATCCCGGGCCGACATATCAGCAAGGACGCGGTGGATCAAGCGTGCCAGAAGGCCCACCGTCTCTGCCAGATTTCCAAACCGATCACGCCGCACTCTTTGAGACATGCGTTCGCTGTTCATCTGCTTGAGTCAGGCACGGACGTCCGTACCATTCAACTACTGCTCGGTCATCGCAGCCTGGCTACGACAGCACGTTATCTCCGAATCGCAACAAGCAAGGTGTGCTCGACATCGAGTCCACTCGATTTGTTGCCTCGCCCTGTTTCGATGGAAGTCAAACCCACTCCACCCCAGCACTTCTAACCATCGGCAACGATGGATCGTCCGAAGCTGGAAGTGGCGGACGTTTTCCGCCGCTACGGCGACGCCTATCGTCTACAACATGGTGCGTCACTATCCTCTGCACAGCGGCGCGTCATGACCGCAATCGAGGTGTGTCGAACCGCAGCTCTCGGCGGTCATCTCGAGCGCTGCGACTGCTGCAATCACGAGCGGCCCTGCTACGACAGCTGCGGTGACCGCCACTGTCCAAAGTGTCAGTCGCTCGCACGTGCGGAGTGGGTCGAAAAACGAAAGTCCGAAGTTCTCCAGACTCACTATTTCCACGTCGTCTTCACGATACCCGAGCAAATTACTTCCATCGCCTACCAGAACAAGGATCTCGTCTACGGCATTCTCTTTCGAGCCACTGCCGCGACCTTGACCACCATTGCTGCCGATCCCAAACATCTGGGCGCCGAGATTGGCTTTTTCGCCATACTTCACAGTTGGGGACAGAACCTGCTCTTCCATCCTCATCTGCATTGTGTCGTTCCAGGCGGCGGGATTTCACCCGATGGTGCCCGGTGGATCTCCTGCCGCCCCAACTTTTTTCTGCCGGTAAAGGTACTCTCCCAGCTGTTCCGCCGATTGTTCTTGCAGTATCTGCAGGAGTCCTTTGACGCCGGCAAGTTGCAGTTCTTCACTTCGCTTCAGGCGCTCAAAAATCCGCAGGCTTTCAACCGTCATCTCGATTTGGTGCGAGACGTGGAATGGGTCGTCTACGCCAAGCCACCTTTCGCCGGGCCACAGCAAGTGGTGGACTATGTCGGCCGCTACACTCACCGGGTAGCCATTTCCAATCATCGGATCGTCGACATCGCAGATGGCCAAGTGAAATTCAACTGGAGAGACTACCGCGACAACAATCAGCAGAAAACCATGCCCCTCTCGGCGGACGAGTTCATCCGGCGATTTTTGCTCCACGTTCTACCGAGTCGGTTCCACCGCATTCGCTACTACGGGTTCCTCGGGAATCGATACCGCAAGGAGAAGCTAGAGAGTTGCCGCCAACTTCTCGGCATGACCCCTCCAACGGAAAGCTCTGCAGAGCCCGCGACACCAGAGGATTATCGCGATCGATATGAGAGGCTCACAGGCCGCTCTCTGCGGGAATGTCCCGTTTGCCATCGCGGCTGCATGATCCCGATCAAGGTTTTGCCTGACGTTCGTTCTTCTCCGGCCATCAAAGACACCTCATGAACGATCGTGTGCGAATCCAACTCGCTCTCTCGAAAAACTCGAGGCCGCCGAGTCCAAGGAGCGGTCTTGCCCCCTTGGCATTCAACCCCTTTACGGTCAACCAAGCACACCACATTTTGCCCTGTGCGAGCTTGCCGACGCGCCCACAGTACAGCCCACCATGCTCGTTTCTATTATTACCTATGGACCGTCCTCTTTGCCTCGACTCCCACTCACCAATCAAAACCCATAGCACACGCACCTTGCAGCGGTTTAGTCCAATACATTTTTAGCTCACCGGCGCGGCTCCGATCACGTTTCCCCTCTGCGCACGCCTGGTGTCGCCACGCCGCCGACCTAAAAATGCTCTGCATTCTGTGGCGTCGGGCGTTATGTGGCACCAGGGATACGGCTTTGGCTATGGATGCACGCGAACGGTCCCCGACGCCACATAATTCCTATCAAAGGGTTCGCAGGAACTGCATCAGTGCGACGTCGTCCTTCCAGTGTTTTGGGGGAACAGCACCACGGACCTCGCAAGTTGCAAGCGCCTTCGCCTTCATTTCCAGATCCACTTCCGCGTAAACATTTGTGGTGTTGAGTGAGACGTGCCCCAACCAGGCACGGATGGTGTTGATGTCGACGCCCGCCCGGAGAAGATGGGTTGCCGTCGTGTGCCGAATCGTATGAGGGCTCACTCGTTTGTTTGCTAACGAAGGCATACGGGCCAATGTTCTTTGAACGTACCTTTCGATCATCGTATGAATCCCAAAGCGCGTGATGGGCTGACCACACCTATTCAGGAAGACGTGATCGGTCGGCGGACGGCTAGCTATCAATGATGAAACTTCAACCACAGTTTGTGGCCACAATGGGCAACGCCGAAGCTTATTTCCTTTACCGCGAACCTCGACAAGAGAATGGTCACGCGAAGAATGCACTAAGAGGAGATCCATGATTTTGACCTGTGCCGCCTCGTCAGCTCGTGCGCCCGTGTTGTAAAGGAAGAGCAACAGTGCATGATCCCGACGTCCTTGGTCCGTGGATTGGTCAGGTGCACTCAACAACGCATCCATTTCCGATTTCTCGAGATATGTAATCGTCGAGCGAGGCGCCCGCTTGGGTGGGATGGTGCGAAGTTGCCCGCACCACTCGATGTGCTCGGGGCTGTGCTGGCCGACAAAGCGAGCCAACGAGTGGATCGCGGCCAACCGCTGGTTCCGGGTGGCCACCGCGCATTTACGGGATTCCTCTAGATGCCGAAGAAAGAGCCTTACCACGTCCGGCGAGACGTCGATCACCGAAATCTGGTCGATCTCCTTCTGTGCCTGTTGAGCCGCGAACGGAAGCAGCAGACTAAGCGTGTCCCGGTAGCTGCGCTGCGTGTTGCGGGCTAGGTTGCGTTCGCTTACCAAATATTCAAGCAGAAATCGCCGGACCCATGGTCCAAGTAGGTTTGGCTTAGTCATTGCTGACCTCGCGCGTTGCGTAACGTTCGAACCGCAGACTTGCCTCGTGCAGGAGCTCTGACGTCATAGTGAGATACGTCTGTGTGGCTGTCAGACGCGCATGCCCCATGTACACCGACAGTTGTGGCAAAAGCTTCTGTACGTCCTTGCCTTCTCGATACCACATGGTTAATCGATGGACTGCCGATGTATGGCGTAGGTCATGAAGGCGCGGCTGGCAGCGTGGGCCGCCGTCGCGGTGCAGAGCCGCATGCAGCCGGATTTGTTGGAAAGCTCTCTCAAACGTGTAGATGGTGACCGGCTTCGCATTCCGTCCAACAAAGAAGGGAGTAGCGGGGTGCCTGGGGGATGCATCACGACGACTGGCGTATTCGGCCAGCGCCTGAACCGTCTTGGGTCCAATAGGCACCAGACGAGTTTTAAAGAACTTCGAATCTCGGATAGTAAGAACAGCACCGGGAAGATCGACATCGCCGATCGTCAAACACAGTGCCTCATATGTCCGCAACGCCGCGCCATACATCAGAAGAAGAAGAGAACGCATTACAGGCGCATCAAGATCACTGCGAGGTCGCCGGCACGATTCTGTCGAATCCAGCATGCGCCGCAGTTCAGCAGGCGAATAGATGTAAGGCTGGAATGCTGGTGGCCGTTTCGGAATGGCGAGCGGTAGAGGCGACGTCGCGACAAGCCCGCGACTTATGGCGTACCGATAGAATCCAAGAAGGGCGTTGTGCCTCACGTACCAACTGGTTGTGAGCGGACCGTTGCCAACGAGAAAGGTGTTCACTTTTTCTGAAGATACATCGGCGATGTCAAGGTTTGGTCCCATCGCCCGGCAAAAGGCTTTCAGCTGGCGCCCATTGACTTCAAAACGCTCGCCAAGTGTTTTGCGGAAAGCGGCATATTGTTCGCAGATAGTCTGAAGCTTCATAGCAGCTCTCCCAGATCAAAGTTCGCGACTTCCCGAAGCCGGACGAGATCCACTTTGGCATAAATCCGAGTCGCCTCAACGTCACGGTGGCCGAGGTGATCGCCGATTTCCTTCAGCGACAACCCTTGGTTGATCAGACGAGTTGCGCAGGCATGCCGTAGGGAATGTGGCCCGTGATGCTTGATGGAGAGTGCCCGGTTTCGCAGTTGCCGACTCACGACCGCCCACATTGCGCCACCTGAGAGTGGGCAAATGGGAGCGCGCATTATGAGAAAGACCTGGCGGTGGGGTGATTTCGGTCGCACTTCCTTGAGGTAGCGTATGATCGCCGCTCCTGCGGACCGTCGCAGCGGAAATGAGTGGCTTCCAGCTACCTTGCTACGAGTAAAAACTATTGTTTCCCGCTGCCAGTCGATATCAGTGAGTTGCAGGCGAGCGACCTCTCTGGAGCGAACGCCATAGACGGCGAGTAACATCAAAATTGCGTGATCGCGGATAGCGATGGGGTGATCGCCGGCGGTGGCGTCCACGATTTCTTGCACAATATCCCAAGTCGGTCCGGAGGGAAGCGTCTCTTGCTTGAACACGCGAGGTGCCATGATCGAAGCTGCAATACCGACCGGGCACCAACCTCGCATTTCGGCGTATCGAAAGAATGACCGGAGGGATGAAGCGTAGTCTCGAATGCTGACGCGTGCATAATGCTCTTCATTCACTTTCTGCGCCAGGAGCGAATCGACATCAGAGACGGTGATCGCTTCAAGAGACCGCTTTCCTTCAAGCAGTCGATCGAGGAATGGCCGCACAGAACTACAGTTATATTTAACCGTGGTCGGGGAAAGACCTCGGTCTTCTTTCATAAAGCTTCTGAATTCACCTAACATCTGGCCGCAGACCGTTACCGGTTCGGGTACAGTCTGGAGGCGGTTGAGAAAGGTGAGCCACCCAGCCCCTTGTGCTATGAAGTATTCCCGCGACCGCTTGGCATGCGAGCTTTTCGGTGAAGGCCGGTTGTGCCTCGACCATCGCCTTGCCGCTTTTTCAATCTCCACAAGGCTGATTGCGTCGTTGGGTCGCTCTACCAATCTCAGGTACTCTGCGATTGACAGTAAGAATCGAGCTTTCATGCGCAGGGTGTACATGGACATTCCTTGCGCCGCACAGTGAGCTAGATATTGGCGGCGTTCGTCAACGAGGGGGGCCGAAAGCTGGCGAGTTAACGCGTCGGAACGGAAGAACAATTGATTAAACATTGAGTCGGACTCCTTTTTGAAAGTGGAAAGGCGATCCGACTCTACGTTGTCAACGTCTGACAAACCACACCGGCCATAGAGAGCACTACCACCAGCTAATCGTCAAAGTGGCCAGAAAGTGCTTGCAACATTCTCCATCGTCTTAGGCAAGACCCATATTGTTGCTAGTACGAACATATCCGGCCTTCTCATGGAAGGACTTGGCTCGCATCAACCGTTGCCGACGCAAACCGTCAAGGCTATGCTTGAGTCTTATGCTCAGCTTCCGCAAATCTCTAAAGGCATCGCTTTTGCCGAACTACTTGGTGATTGTAATGGTGCCGCTCTTTGCTTGGGGGCAGGACAGTGCATGCAGAGAACACGCTACCGGAGCGATGCACGTCCAGAAGAGCACGAAACGGTTCCCAGACGGTAGGCCGAAGGCAGAGTATTGGTTTTATCGTGGAAAGGACGGCATTGAAGTCTTGCACGGCAAATACACTACTTGGTCGGAGACCGGCCAAAAATTCTCAGAGCAAGAATATCTGAATGGCACACGTGAAGGCCGCACAACGTATTGGGACGAAAATGGCAAGAAATCTTGGGAAGGTATGTACCGGGACAATCAGCCTGCAGGGATATGGGTCAGCTGGGATAAAAACGGGCAAAAGAGATCTTCGTGCGGCTACGTGAATGGCCAGAAGGAAGGCGTTTGCCTCTGGTGGGACGATGACGGAAAGCTGGCGGATTCGGTCGAATATATTGACGGAAAACCTCGTGCGATCGTCGAATGGGAAGCGCGGGACCAGCGAGCGGTCAAAACTGCAATATACCTCTACCCCTACATTTTGGTGCGTCCCGACGGCGGCCTAACCTTTAGCTCCTCCTACGCCGAAATCACGAAGGAATTTTCGATATCCCAGATCGACGAAGTATTTGCCTCACTTCCCGCGTCGGTATGGGTCGAGGGGAAATCCATCGGCGTGCAGCAAATTAACATTGCGAGCGAGGCAGACCATCAAACGATGGACCAAGTCACAGAAAAACTCACAGCTTTCTTTTCGGGCAAGGGTTATAGGGTTCGCCGTCTGCCGCAATAAATATCCAGGTTCGGAAATCTAGTCTAACGCCTTGAGCGTAAGTCCTGGTACGCGGTAACCGGTAAAGTTGCATCCGCGAAAAGATAACTTATCGGGCCGCAATTGCAATGAAGACCAATGCCAATACAAGGATCAGACTGGAGGCGCGTTTCAGATTATGTGGCGCTTTTCTGCAAAATTTCGCTTGGCTAGATCGCCTATCAAAGTCAGCGTCACATAACGTTCATCGCCACAGAAGAAATAAAGCTCGACGGCTATCGAGCTATCGCAGTGAAGTCCAGCGACGCGGTCACCTTGTTTTCACGCAAAAGAAAATCTCTCAACAGACAATTTCCTTATATCGTTGAAGCACTCGCTGGCCTGCCTGTGGGCACTGTAGTCGACGGGGAATTGGTGGCGATAGACGAAAGCGGCAGACCGGACTTTAATCTCTTACAGAATTTTCGCAGCGCAGCATCCCGCATTCAATACCGCGTCTTCGACCTACTGTGTTTGAAGGGCAACGACCTGACGCACCTTCCGTTGGTCGAAAGGCGGGCGCTGTTGAAGTCGCTTCCAATTCACGACAAACGAATCAGAATCGTGGACTACGTGGAGGCGTCAGCCACCGACCTGCTCGCCGCGGTACGCCAGCAAAGTCTTGAGGGGATAATCGGAAAACGTAAAGACAGCCTGTACGAATCCGGAAAGCGTACAGGCGCTTGGATAAAACACCGACTGAATCGCGGGCAGGAGCTTGTCATCGGCGGATACGTGCCGGGCACGCACGGTCTGGACTCCCTTATCCTTGGATATTACAAAAACGATGACTTGACCTAGGTGGCGCGAGTGCGAAACGGGTTCGTGCCAGCGTCTCGGCGACAGGTCTTCGAGAAACTTCGACCTCTTGTGATGTCGGAGTGTCCGTTTGCCAATCTCCCTGAAACCCATCGCTCACGTTGGGGCGAGGGCCTGACCGCCGATGACATGAAAAAGTGCGTTTGGCTCCGGCCTGAACTCGCGACCATCTGAGACACTCGAAGTTCGTCGGACTGCGACCTGACAAAGAAGCACGTAGTGTAGTCAAAGAGCACGAACAAGAGAGTTGATGCATTCACGAGAATCTCGTAAGAACGCCCACGAGGCTTCACGACCGCCCTCAAACTTCAACCTTCTCATCGTGTTCGATGCCGGAAGGTGTAGTATTACGTCACTCGGCAGCTCTACCCCACGTTTCGGTGCTTCTCTCTCCAGCTGCCTAGATTTCATCAATGAGGTGTCGTATGAAGAGACTTATCACGCTGGTGCTGCTCCTTGCGCCCGGCACGTTGTTTGCACAGAGCGCGTTTGACGGAACCTGGCGTATAGACCCACACAGCATGCAATACGTTGGGACTGAAAAGTATTCGCTTCAGAATGGTGTATATCGATGCGATTCGTGCTTTCCCAAAGTCGACGTAAAGGCCGACGGCCAAGACCACAAGGTGAGTGGGTCGCCGTACTCGGACACCGTTAATGTTCGAGCGCTCGATGACCATACTGTCGAGGTTGTGAACAGGAAAGACGGAAAGGTCGTTGGCAATTTGAAATTGACCGCATCGGAGGACGGAAAGGAATTGACGAACGAATTTACGTTCGTAACCGAGGGCGGCCAGAGCGGTGGCGGGAAGTATGGCTCGACGCGAGTTGGGTCAGCTACAACTGGAGCCAACAAGATTTCAGGCGTATGGCAACCCGGACCAATGCAGAGCGCCACCGAAAGCATAGTCGTAGTGACCTACAAGGCAAGCGGAGACGAGCTTAGTATGAGCGACCAAACCGGTGACTCGTATAGCGCTAAGCTCGACGGGAAAGAGTACCCCTTCAAAGGTGACCCCGGCGTCACAAGTGTGTCGCTCAAGAAACTCGATGCGAACACGATAGAGGAGACAGCTAAGCGCAATGGAAAGGTGGTTAGCGTCAATCGAATAACGGTAGCACCTGATGGAAAGACGCTGTCCTACGTCTATGAAGATAAGCTCCGCGACGTGACTTACAAGTCCACGGCGACGAAGCAATAGCGCGACATACGACCGAGGTCTGGAGAAGGGTCCATAGAATTTCCGCTGCATTTTTGCCGTCAGACATGGCGCTCTTGAAGTTCCAGGCAGTTGTGTTCGTCGTCAAAACCGATTTCAATGTGGACCAACGGTATATTTCTTGACCACGGGTCACTATCGGACTTTCCGACCTTTGCATAGAATTCTGAGTAATCTTTGTTGCGCGTGCCCGCGGGCACGCGACAACTCATCTAGGTCTGCGTGTGAATTGTGAGCCGGGATTCTAATTAGTTAGGAGGGACCGATGCGTCCCAAAGCCGATGGCCTTCTTGAATCGTCATTATACGTGAGCAATGTGCCTCGCTCAGTTCGCTTCTACGAGGAAACTTTTGGATTCCGCGTCATCAGCGAGTTCGGCGAGCGTGGTTGTGCAATGCACGCGGGTACACGTCAGGTGCTGCTTCTGTTCAAGAAGGCAGCTTCGCGCATGACCCAATCGCCTCACGACGGGGGACGGCGAATTGCACGTCGCGTTCGCCATCCCCTCCGCCGAATTGGCCAACTGGGAGTCGTGGCTCCAAACGAGGGGAATCGCGGTGGAAGAGAAGCGGAGGTGGGAATTGGGAGGCTGGAGCCTCTACTTCCGGGACCCGGACCGTCATTTGGTTGAACTCGCCACGCCGGGCACGTGGTCGGTCTACTGAAAAGAGATGTCCGGCAAGTGCGTCAGGCACGGGCTAGGGATAAGCCGCTGAATAAATTCGTCAAATCATAAAGAATTCGGACAGGCGGGAGGACAAAAGGAGAGAGGCGCTCGGTAACCTCACAAGCGCCTCCCCTACTGCGTCAACGTAAACCGTACCTCACTGGATCACCTCCTTCTCGGCAGGAACGCCGATGTCGACAAGAATCACCCTAAGATGAACACCCGATGGCGGACTCCTCATCTTTCAGGAGGGCACCATGAATCGAGAACGGGCGCTGAAGATTGTGTTGGTGTTGGTGGGACTGCTCTTTTTGGCTGGCGTCTATCCCGTGACGGATTCCTTATGGCACGCGAATCAGTCGATGTATACCGAGGTTATGATTTTTAGCCTGTATGTCGCGCTCGGCATTTTCCTGCTGATAGCGGTGCGTAACCCCTCGGCAAATCGCAGCCTGATCGCCTTCACAGCATGGTCGAGTTTCGCTCATGCCGCTGTTATGGCGGTGATGGCATTCCAGAAGGCGGACGAACGCCGAGAACTGCTGATCGCCGTGGCTGTGCTTGGTATCATCGGTGTAGCCCTGATCGTGATGGCTCCGGCAAAGCCAGGCGAGCGGGCGTCCGCAGCCGGTGCGTAGGCTCACACTCTCGGAAAACGCCGAGGCCCACAGCCCCCGTCATACAGCAATTCACCTTGAAGTAGTTTCCTATGTTCCTGATTTATCGCGCGCGCATGAAGCTCTCATAGACCAGCAGGGCTCCTACGGCCATAAATGCCAAAATCAAAGAGGAAATCCCGAACATTAGTTCCCAGTTGAATACGCGCGCTCGTTTCCAGCCCCCCATCCTAACCTCTCTTCCCGCCTCATGCAGTCTTTTGCAGTTCGGCACCCCGCCCGGAGCGTACGAGGCGACTTCAGTGGAGGGCAATGGAGCAGTCGTATCAATTTTAGGGGTGGTACTACAGTTCCATGACCGCATTCCCAGGACTCGCCTATATTTATGCCGCGTTCAGCAATCGCTCACTCAAGCACGCAACTGCCGCTAATGGCCACTCGCTCCAGGGAAAGGTCTCGACCGAGAGATATGAATCTTCGAGTTCTACGCCTTCGTCATAGCCGAGACATGCGACCGTGAGACCTGGCGTCTCGAGTAGCACCTCCCAAATCGACTGGTAGTCTTTCCCGGTGTATTCGATGGTGCCCAAATAAAAGGAACGTTTTGTTTCGTCAAGGGAAGGTGCCAATAGTAGAAGGCTACGTGGAGGGCCGCTCAATGGAACCCATCAGGGAACAGACCGAAAATTCCAGGAAACCGAAAATCGGCCCTTCGATGACGACCACGAGCGTCGAAAACTCCAATCGGCTCAGAGAGTTACTGCGCGAAACGCAGAAGGAGAACCCGGAGAAGGGATTTCCCGGCGCGCCCGCTTCTGCTCTGCGGGAATAAATTTCCACGTTTCTGACGCGGCAAGATGCGCACTCCGCTCTACAGCGTTCCACACGCTGTTCCTCAGATGCTCCGTCTCAGGCAGCGCAATCCTCGATTATTGCTTGGGGAGGTGCTCTCCAGTGCGCTTGAGAGTGCAATCGGAGACGCCAAAAAGTCGCGAGGATATTGAGGGAGAAATCAAACTCGGCGCGACGGTCGGCCTTTTCCGTCCGGGAACCGGAATCGTTCTATGGCAACGCAGACTGGAAACTGAACGATGCTACGCGGTCGCGGCTTTGCCGTATCCCTTTACCGCTTTCTCAATCCCAGAACCAGCAATCGCCAGGTCCTTTGAATTCATGGCAGGTCGGACCGTAAGCCTGGCGTTGAAGGCAAGGAACCACGGTTCGGCGATGGCGGGCAACTCCGAAGAGTCCTTCATGTCGAAAAATATGTACCCTGTTCGCTCGCCGTTATCTTCGGAAAAGTATGCCGCTTCGGGCTTCAAGTCATCGACGATGTTTTTGATTGTTGTCCCTAATGTTGTGATACCTTCGCATTGCTGTGCCTTCTTGCCGAATATGAAAGCAGAGGTGCCACGCGAGATCCTATCGAACGATTCCAAAGGAACTCGTTGATGAAGTCCGCGCTCACTTTCTTCCTCCATCAATTCATCGGTATGTACGGTATTCCTTACACTGCGCCTCTGGTGTTCGCCTTGGCTTTCAAGTTTCTCTTGCTTTTTGGTCGCAGCTATTCGCAGAGAACCTTCTATTCAATCGTGGGTGAGAAGCCTTACTTTCCTGTCCAAATCATCTTCGCATTGATTCTAGGATGGCTGCTTGGGCGCACCCTTCGCCACAGGTCAATGGTTTGGGTTTGGGTGCTTCCCCTGGCAATACTTGGATATTCGCTGGTTACAGCCAGAGTTCTAATCCCAACCTCAGTATTCGCCAGTCCTGGTGTTTTTCAATCTCGGTTCTCGCACTACTTCGGGTCGGGCTGCCAACCAGCGGCGCACTGTTTGGACCAATTGTTAATCACTATGCCGTTTTATTCTTCCCTGGCCTATTCCATTGGGGCAGCGCTGGCACGGAAAACGCTCGGGTACGCCTACTCTCAAAATAAGAATCATTCCCAGGCTGTCACGCTCGCTGGCCTTATGGTCCTCGCCGCGTTCGTAATTGACCTAGCCATTTCCATTCGGCAGAGTGGATGGCACAGCATTTACTTGTTGCTTGCGCTGACGCCTACAGGATTAGGCGTACCCCTGCTCTACCTGGGTTCGACAATCCGCCGACAGCCCATCTCAACTGTGTGACCCCTTCTGAATTCCGCTTACCGTCGAGTCTCCACTTCGACGGTATGCGCGTGAATCAGGAGTTGAGAAGAGACTCGTCGAATTAGCGTACCAATCCTTTGTTTGCTTTACATTTCGAGAGCCGTGGTTGTAGCCTGATTCCTCTCAGAACTCCATCAACCCGTAGGTCGCCTCGTGACAAATGCAGAAACGCCCGAATTGACCGCAGAGTTAGAAGAAGGCTTCGTTGACCTTTGTTTGAAAATGGAAGGTCTAGTTCGTGACGAAGACGGCATGCAGCACTTTGAAGCCAAAGCCTTACACAAAGGGCGACGAGTTGCCTTCGCAGTTGCGCTAGGCACAACGTGGAGTCCGCTCGAAGGGACGCCGGAATCATTTTATTGGGGTGAGGCTCGATTAATTTCTCTTGGCGACGAAAGCCACAATTTCATCCAGGTACTTGATCAATTGTATGAAACCAAGGTTGGTGCTCAGCGCATGCGTGATGATGTCGCGTTCACAGCCGTCAGTCTTGCAGGTCATCCCCTTCGGCTTGCCGTCGAGCCTTTGAAGATGAAGCTGTTCTTTGAAGATGAGAGTGATGACCTTTGCGCTGAGTTCTATTTGAATTGCGACACAATTAAGCACCACGTTGAGTTCCGTGAGAAGGACACGGACTTTCGACGCGCTGTTGTCCTCGCACTCGCCCGGAACGCGAGCTAGGCTTCACACGCAGGCCGAACTCTTGAGCTGTTGGACAACCCTCCGTTGGCCTTGTGCCTGATGAGTCGGAAAAACCGTACAAGTAGTTTTGGGCCGATTACACATTTTACGATAGAGCGTTTACCAGGACCTATTTCACTGGTGGAAAATCTTGATCTCTTATTTCGGAGCCATGTGGCTGCTGGGCTATAATACTAGGAGATTAATTCAATCTCTTGGTAACACTCTCTAACATTTGTTCCCAGGCAGGTGCGTCCGTGGCTGAATACAGGCTATCCGTTCGGTCCTTATTTCTCTTGCTCGCCTTTGTCGGCGTTTCCTTTGGAAAAGAGCCGCCAGGTCAAGTGATCGTCTGGCCTGCCTCAGGCCAACCGGTTGTGCGTTTTAGCTTTGGCAAGTTTAGGGAATCTGGTTCGTCAGGCAAACAGCACAGCTATACAATCGACGTTACTGCGGAAAATCTTTGGGGCAAGAAGATTTCTAACGCCAACTTTTCGCTTTATCTCTTCGACAAGGACAAGATAAGAATTGGAGAAGGGTGGATCTCAATCAGTGATGTGGCGCCCGCACAGGTGCTGAAATTTCAGATCTTTGCTCAAGCATCCGGAACTCCCATTTCAACGGTACTCAGTCCTCGGTCCCTTCCCCCGGAGCTGCAGTCGTACCTTCCGCCGAAGACGATTTCGATAACGGTGAACTCCGTGCCGCAGGGAGCCACACTAAAAGTCGACAGCACTGAGATAGGGGTTACGCCGAAGATCATTCAAGTCGCGCCCGGAAAGCACATGTTGGAGTTCAGTAAGGACGGATTCAATAAAGGACATTTTCCGCTAGAGATCACGCCCGATGATGCATCTGGAGGCAGCGTGAGCTACGAACTGGGAGCATCGGCTCACGACACTATAGAGCTTCGAGACGGATCCGTCCTAAGTGGTGACGTGGAATCGGTGTCAGCAACAGAGGTCTTGATGAGAATCGGCGGGAATGTTCAGCGTTTTGATCGAAATCAAGTAAAGCGGATCGGTTTGGTTCCTCGCGAGACCTCACCGCAGTAGCAGCATCTATCCTCATTTGGCCATGACGAATCTTATTTCAGGGGGCTGTGAACACTGCACCGAGACTTTTGGCTGACGCCGACACCGCCGCGCGAGTCATCAATATTGCGCCCTATCCCTACAAGCTGATGTTCCTCATTGGCGCAGTGTGCGGCCTTCGCATCGGCGAAGTGACAGCCTAGAAAGTCGCGAGCGTCGACTTCAAACGCAAACTCCTTCGGGTGACAGGCGCGCTGGACTAAGCCACTCGGAAGGAAAGCACGCCGAAGAGTGGTAACAGCGCTGCTCCGGCCCGCATGTCCGAGTTACTCGCGAAACACCTTCGCGATTGGCTGGACAAGCACTACAAGCCAAACCTCGACGGCTATCTCTTCACAAACTCCAAGGGCAAGCCCTACCTGTCGGACAATGTAGTCAAGTACGGTATTCATCGGGCAATGGCGAAACTTGGGATTGAAACCGCGAAAGGCGTTCACGTCGGGATTCACTGCTTCCGGCACGGCGTAACTTCGGAGCTGCTCGAATCAGGAACCCCGATTCACGTTGTCACCCGGCTCATGCGCCATGCTGATTCCAACGTCACGCTGGAGCACTACGCGCACATCGTCGGCGATGCCGAGCGCGTCGCGTCTGAGAAGTTCTCTCAGCGGATCGGGCAGAACCTCACCCAATTGGAGTCAGACGCCGAATTGGGGTCAGCTTCAGCAGCTAAGACTTTGTAAAGAAAGGACTTGGCGGAAGCGTGTGGGAGTCGAAACTAGGAACTAAATTCCTAAGTCCTATGCTTAGACGGCGTTGCGACCCACGCAAAATTCCAACTGGTACAAACGGTACAAACCACGAAGCTAATTCCCTGCTCTTTTAAATAGGCAAATGGGCTACACTTCCATACCGCACGGAACGCACACTATGCAGCGATTCCAGCGTAATCTCTGTGCATGAACGCCAAGCGCCTAAAGAACATAGCAGCGAAGGGCTTACTTGTATTCGTTCTGGTCCTTCTCTTTGTTTCTCTTCTGGCGCATCGAATTTTCCATCCACGGTGAACTATAAAGCTCACTTCCACTGGGTGCTTGATCTCGGCACCGAAGACATTTGACTATGTTATGGCCGGAACGGTTTGAAGAACGATTACACATCATCGCGCACGGTGAAAGATTTGACATTGACGCCTTCTTGGGAAAGTCAACGCTTCGTCCAGACTTTGTGTGGCGGCGCGAAGCTCCCGTGACCAGCGGCGTAGAGTTCTTTCTGGGCGATGGCCGAGCAATCGGGCTTCGGGATCAGGAAAACCTGGCGATTATGTACCTCAAGGCGCACCGTGATGAGCTTCGAGCCATAGCAAAATTTCCTGGAGTAGACGCATTCATCCTCGGACTGGTCTACATTGCCAAGCTGGAAGACCATATCTTCGGAGCGGCCTTACATTGGTCACGAGAACTTATGTTGCCCGCTCTCGATACCGGAATTACGCCGATCCACTACATTAAATATGACCCTCCTAAGAGGACTTCCGCCCGGTAGTAAATCGACCTGTTTTCATATCTTTTCGAACTTCCGCCCCGTCCATCCCATATGCCGCCAGTGAAACAGTGATCGTCTGCATAGTGTGCAGACAAGATAGCGAAGATACTAACGAATATGCGGAAGCGGGCTGCACTCTGTTCAATATGACGGTTACCGGGCTGGCGTGGAACAAAGACTTCGAATAATGCCGTTTCAACTTCGTTTCGCGGCGTTCACGCACAAGAATAACCGGCACTGCAACTTTGCGCGGTCAAGTACTTAGTTAGGCAAAGCTAGCGATCGTCGCGCTAATAGGCTAGGAATGCGTTCTACGGGCGTCGAGCCGTGGACGATTGTGGACTTCGAAGACTTTCGCCGGGTTCTCGAAAGAGCGTACCCGGTTTCCAAGAAGAACACGAAAGGCAAGAAAAAGTGATAATCAGCATAACGGCAATTGACGAGTATTTCGCACAGCCCGATACACCCGCTGCAAACTCTCCGGTCGGCGTCCTGATGTCGAAGATCATCGGCAAGAACCCCGGTATAACTTTCGAGGATGCGCGGGCAGAGGCCACGAAGCTAGGCTGCGGCACTATCTTGCAAACCATTGGAGGCCCAACACGCCCGGATTGCTATTCCCGAACCGCAAGGGCACACGTCCACGGAGCCGGGACAACGTATGTAAGTACGGCCTACATCGCGTTCTCAAGGCGTTAGGGATGCCGACGAAGGAGGTAGGGCTGCACGCCTTCAGGCATGGCCTAGCGACCGAACTAGCAGACGCCTCTGCACCACTACCTGTATTGCAGCGGCAGATGCGTCACGCGGACGTGCGTACCCCGTTGCGAATCTACAGCCATCTGGTGTCCGAGACTCATCGGGAGTGCATGGAGAGAATCGGCCAGCGGTCAATTGGAACAAATGTTCTAATTGGAACAGAACAGAATGCTTAAAGTGTTTGTTTCCGAATAGTTGGCGGAAGCGTGTGGGAGTCGAACCCACCACTCGGCTCGCGAAGAGCCGAATCGCCGGCTTTGAAGGCCGGGAAGATCACCGGATCCCTTTCGCCTCCGCAAAAAGTATAGAGGCTAGGTGCGGCTGGAGACAAACGTGGAGGTCTGATGAGTTCGAATCAGAGCGGCGACCAAATCGAAAAGAGCGGGTGC
>WNGL01000220.1_pt1 | contig 168395 bp, 132 predicted proteins | sample 5400591 | NCBI WGS metagenome assembly WNGL01 (sample SAMN13153377, study PRJNA577476) | soil metagenome | isolation source: 80 cm soil or saprolite under Garry oak tree replicate 1 | place: USA:California | collected 2016-06-15 | reverse complement strand
ACGGCCCGAACTTCATAATCAATCACAACGCTGGCATGACAGTCGGCGTATACGGCACACAGCAAGAGGCATTACGCGAAGTCGAAGCGTTCGAACAGGATGACCTGATGCTGGAAACAGCGAGAAGTTTAGTCAAGAGCGCGGTCGATGTGTTAGTGCAAACGCATAATATCGACCGCCGGGCTGCGCATGGTTGGATTAGAGAGGCAGCGGAATAGCCATCCAATTCATTTGCTTGAGTCCCGCAGTTCGTTCCTCTGTCTCAACTTTGCCGCCCGAATTGCGCATTTTGACTTTACGCCGTGGCATGCAGCAGCGTAAATCGGAGCTGCGCGCGTTCCCAGCCTAGCAGCCCCGCGTGGCTGGCCCCTCGCTTAGTTCCGTGGGCTGAATCGGAAGTAAGCCCGACTCCACTTGCAGACTGTTGGTTAGCGGCAGGTCAAGTGTTCCTCCATTTCCATCCAATTTAGACTCGTCTGCGAGTCCCGCCGCAAGGTAGGTTGTCGTAACCGATTGTTGCACTGGACAGCGAAACGGTAGCTAAATTTCAGCGCTCTCATGCTTTCTTCTTCCGGTTAAATTCCGCCCTCCTCCCGCCAGCTTGAAAAACAATAACCTCGAAGTCCCATTAGTACAGTTCTGGAACTGTTCTTCGACCAACATCAGTTCTAGCCGATTGTCCTGATTGGCCTGCTCCGAGTGCTAAATGATTCCGCCAATTGAATGGCGAGCCTCGTTCAAGGCATCCTCACTACAATCAGGTGTTAGGCTGCCGCTTTTTCACGTGGAGCACATCCGAGATAATTTTAAGTTCACAACTCCGCGAGCTTTTGGCGGATGACGGCTATGAATGAGAAGTCTAACTTACACGTGGCAACAAGCGGTGCAGGAGGCAATCGCCGAGAGCGACCCGAATGAACTCGAACGAAAGATTCACTTGGCTGAAGTCGCCATCTTCGAGCGAATAGACACATTCTCAGCGGCAGACAGCGGCGAAGACATAGCACTCTTTGAAGCTCTCGGTAAGCTTCACCGAATGCTCTCCGAATTTGGAGCCTTGTGAAGAATTCCGATACGCGTCACGATGACGCTCGGTCATCTTGACCTCAGCTACTTCTTGAATCGAATCACACCGACCCCAATCCGTTTGCGCAGGCGTTCTGGATATTTTGAGCGCGCGTTCTCTGCAAGCTGTTTCGTCTTGAAGAGCTTCGATAGTGGCGTGAGTTGCTGACCGACATATTTGAAGAGCAGCCACTGTTCGATTATTTTTGGCATTTCAAACTTATAACACAGACTGAAAGGCGCAGGCGGCCTGCCGCTACTCTCATTCGTCAAACATGCCGTGCAGTCCCGCGGCGTACCCAACCTCCCAGGTCTGAACTGTGCCGGTCTTGTTGGCGCATTCCTTATTCCACAGCGAAGTGAGGCCGCTGGACTCGTTTGCCTTGAACTGCCCCTTGGGTGACAGGACAGCGTGGCCAAGGTTCATTCCGCCGAAGCCGTTCTGCGAGCGATAGTCGTAGCAGACTGCTCCGTCCTCCATGATGAGCACCTGCGTCAGTTTGAACGAGTCCGGGTTTCGCATTGATTGCTGTAATTGCTTTGCTCCGGCGATGGCGTTGGTGGCTGATTGTTTTGGCTTCCAGTGATGAGTGCACCGAAAATTCCGAATACCCAGGCAAGCGTCAGCGTGCATCCACTCGTGAATCGGTGTCCGCACTTCGGACAAGATTTCGCGTTGTTCGCGACGTCATTGCCGCATTTGCACTTTCTCACGGGTCCTCCGTTTGACCGTACGCAGTGTGTGAGGATTGTACGCCCGCAGCGGTACTTCTGTAGGATTAAATGAACAGAATGAAGTCTGTTTGCAGGACTTCATAGATATCTGGCAAAAGAAGTCCACGCCGTAACGGTCTCCTAGTGAGGACCAACACGCGACGAGGGGATTTGCACCCCGACTCTTCTGGGGTGCGTCAGGAGACCTTTTGACTCTTGCAACTTGAACCCACGCCGACAGCGTGTTCCGTTTGTTCCAGTTCGCTTTTAGGGCGGGTTGCAACGCCGCGAGCGTTCCTCATGCTGCCCTCCCGCGCATGTCACCGTGCACCTTTGGAGTATCGATTCGGGGATTCTAAGGACGCAGTGGCCGCGTTTGAATCGCCGTTCGGGGGAAGAGAGTTTGAGAACTCCGGGGTGGTCTCGGAATATCCTACGGATGGAATCCTCAGAGAGTTGCCAAAGAGAAGCGACTTCGGCTACGGTGTAATGCTTTTCGAGGGCTGCCATTGACTGGGCACATGTTTCCTGTGTTTCAGAAACGCTGCCCGATGTCTGGCAGGAGGTTGGCCGGGCACTGTAGCGTCCCGGTCGTGTCAGGTTGCCTTGGAGTTGGTCTTTGCCAGTCTGGTTTCGCGCCCTAGCAACCATTGAGCCGCGCTCAGCAAAGTTTTAGCGGTGCTTAGTTCCTCTGTTATCGAGCAATTAATTCAGTAAATGTCGTACTGCTCCCAGTGAAGAGTGGCGTCGGACTGAATGATGATGTGCTTATGTGCGGTTTGCTCGAGTTCGTCGATGAGCATGGACTCGCGGGTCTTGAGCGCTTTGGCGATTTCCGGATGCACGCGCAAAGTAAGATTCGGGGAATCCGTGTTAGCAGTCGCCATCTTGCGCGCTTCGTTCTGGATTTCGTAGCACAGCGTCGGAATGGATTTCACCATGCCGGAGCCGGTGCAAGAAGGGCAAGGCTGGCACAGCACACGTTCGAGCGCTTGCTTTGTGCGTTTGCGCGTGATGCAAACGAGGCCGAATTCGTTGAAGGAAAGTGCCTTCGATGGAGCTTTGTCCTGATCGAGCGCTTGCTGCAGCGCGGACAGAACGCGTTCGCGATTGCGGCGCTCCTCCATGTCGATGAAGTCCACGACGATGATGCCGCCGAGGTCGCGCAGGCGAATCTGCCGCACGATTTCCTTTACGGCTTCGAGGTTGGTCTTGACGATCGTATCCTCGAGCCGCGTCGAGCCTTTGCCGACGAACTTGCCGGTGTTGACGTCGATGGCAACCAGAGCTTCGGTATGGTTGATGACGATGTATCCGCCGGACTTGAGCCACACCTTGGCTCGCAATGCCTTGTCGAGTTCGTGCTGAATGCCGAACTCTTCAAAAATCGGCTGCTCCTTCGCGTAGAGCTTCACGCGACTGACCAGCTTCGGCTGGAAGCGGCTGACAAATTCCGTGACCTTGGCGAATTCTTCCTCGTTGTCAATCCAGATCGCTGTGAAATCGTCGCTGACGTAATCGCGCAGGATGCGTTCAACGAGATTCAAATCGCGATGCAGAATTGCCGGCGCCTTGCGCTCGTCGTGCTTGTGTTTGATCTCATTCCAGGTCTTGCCGAGAAAATCGATGTCGGTACGGATTTCTTCGTCGGTCGCTTCGCCCGCTGCCGTGCGCACGATGAATCCGCCGGGATACGCTCCGCGTGCTTCACCAACCAGTCGCCGCAACCGCGAGCGGTTTTCGGCACTGGCGATTTTGCGCGACACGCCAATGTGATCGATGGTCGGCATGTAGACCAGAAAACGGCCCGGCAGAGCGACATGGCTTGTGATGCGCGCACCCTTTTTGCCGAGAGGTTCTTTGGCGATTTGCACCACGACTTCCTGGCCGGCCTTCAGCATTTCGGAGATAAGCTGAGGACGGCGAGAATGTCCGTGTCCGGCACTCCCATGGTGGCCGCGGTTTTGTTGATAGCCGCCACCGCCACCGGGCCGACGCTCGAACCGTCCGCGCCCGCGCCCCCGGTCGCCACCACGATCTCCGCCACGATCAGGACGCCCGCCACGCCCACGATCTCTGCCGCCGCTGCGGAAAGGCCGCTGAAAACGTGAACGCGGATTGCCGCCAACGCGTGCAGACTGGCGTGGAAAATCGCCTAGCGGTTCCGGTGCTTGTCCGGGAATCCGCGAACGCGTTTCGCCCGGAAGCAGAATGACATTGTCTTCCACCGGGGCCGGAGCACCGCTGCCTTCGTGCGCATGTTCTTCGCCCGCTTCGTGAATTTCGTGCGAAGCACTGGTATCAACGTGTTCCCCGAGAGCCGCGATGTGCAACGCATTTTCGTGCGCCGCGTCAGCTTCGGCTTCGGCAACAGCTTGCGGAGAACCGGCGATTCCCTGTACCTCCGGCTCCTCGTCGTCGTGCTCCTCGCTGGACCCTTCAGCGCGTTCGTTTGCCTCCTGGAGCTGGTTCTCATCGTCTTCGTCTTGTTCGATTTCCGCCGTCGACCGTTCGTCGTTTGATTCGTTCTCTTCGTCGTCCTCTTCGATCGCTTCATCTTCTTCGAAGATGGCGCCGCCAGAAACCGAGGCCGCTTGGACTTCCTGGCGAACCAGGTCCTGCTTGGCTTCGATCACACTGGTAGAAAGTTCGGTCGCTTCCTCTTCACTGATGTCGACTTCTTCGCGGGCTCCCTCGGTCTCGGCGGATTCCCGATGGAAGGAGTGTTGCTCCGCCTCGTTTTCGGCGCTTGCCGCGCTGCGAGCTTCATTGGCTAAGTCTTCCGCGATTGCCTGGTTTGGCTCGGCCGTCTCAATGCCTTCCGTGGAAGCACCAGCGAGAAGCCAGCTTGGCAATCCACCGCGAGAACGGCGAGGAGCGTTTGCCGGAGCCGGTTGGCCCGAAACACGAGGCTGCGGCTCTTCCGGTTCATTGTGCTGTTCGATGCGCTCGGGTTCTGCAATGGGAGCGGCAGCTTCTGGCACGGGGCGCCCGCGATACTTCGCGAGCGATTCACCCGGCAGCACAAAGGGTTCTTCAGTCGACTCCGTAGGAGACGAGGGGCGGGGGGCGTCCGAACGACGATTGTCAAAATCACGCCGCGGCCCCCGATTCTCCGGGCCACGGTTTGAATAGCCGCGGTCGCCACCACGGTTCTCACCACTTGGCGACGCGTACTTAGACGGGGGGAGGTCCCTGCCGCCTTGGCGGAAATTGCTACCGCCACGGCTACGTCCTCTGCCGCTGCGGCTAAAACGTCCTCTGCCGCCGCGGCCTCCAAAGTGTTGCCGGTCGCCGCCACGGTCACCGCCACGGTCTGGGCCGCGGTCTCCACCGCGATCGCCGCCTCTGTCAGCACCCCTATCACCACGGGGAGCGTAACTTGGTGCCGGACGGTACTGCGTGGGGTTGTAGCGAGGCGCGAAATTCTGGGGAGCGGACTCGTTCGAATCCGGCTGGCGCTCGTCTTCGGTCTGCGTTTCATCGACGCCCGGCGCTCCGGCTTCTGCTTCTTCAAGATGCGTGCGGACATCGTGGTGCTCGAATTCGGCGTGACTTTGTTCGGCGCCGGGTTCAACTGCCGGCAGCTCGTTTAGCCGGCTGATCGTTTCTCCGGGAAGAACCTCGACGGTGGACACGCCGCTCGCTGCTTCCGCAACAGCGGCAGGCGCATGCTCGTGTGCGTGGCCATGATCGTAGTCTTCGAGATTTTCGAAGACGTCGCTGACGTACAGGAAGGCATCGCCATCCAGACCGATATCCACGAAAGCAGACTGCATGCCTGGTAGAACGCGAGTAACTCTGCCTTTGTAGATACTGCCGACGAGGGCGAATTCTTTTTCGCGCTCGATATAAATTTCTACTAGCTGGCCTTCTTCCAGAATCGCGACTCTCCGCTCATGGGACGTCGCGCTGATGACCAATTCTTTTGACATGAAAACTCCTCTTTTATCGGCTCAGAGTTTGTAAGTACAAACCCTGAAACCCCTTTCATTCCGGCATGGCCGGAATGGACAGGACGCATCGACGCGGCTTGATGCCCAACGGTCTTTTTTATCCCAGGGTTTGTAACACAACCTATTTTGCTCAGGGCTTCTAAAACAAGCCCTGAAACCCTGCAACCCGCGAAAAACGGAACCAGTTCCGGAAACACCGGAGCGCTCTCATGCCACACGTGTATTGAAGCGGCCTGGGGGTCGTAGCCGAAGGAGAGTTGTTTGAACTCTGCGTAGCTTACGAGGCTGGTCCGTCGCCGGTTGTACGACTTCTTCTTATCCGGGTTTGTAAAACAAACCCGGAACCCCGGGCGAACGGCGGACGATGCTGTCCTCACTTAAAATTACCTATTCAGTTCAGGGTTTTTGAACCAACTTCTTTTGCTCCGAGCTTCTAAAAGAAGCCTTGAGACTTTTACAACTCAGGGCTTGTAAAACAAGCCCTGAAACCCTGAAACCTAACTTTCTGAACTTTCCTACTTTGCGCGTCCCGGAAACCGGGATCGCCGATTAACTGGTTCACGGCCTAATTGACGAACCGGCGCAGCCGGACATTCATCACCAAGCCGATCGCCATGAACACAAACAAAGTGGCCGAGCCACCGTAGCTCATTAGGGGCAACGGTATGCCGGTCACCGGCATTGCGCCAATGACCATAGCCACATTCACTAAAACATGGAAACCTAGCGCTGCTGCGACACCCATTACCAGAAACATTCCTGCGCGGTCTTTCGCGCGCTGTGCATTCTGAACGAGTCGTAGCAGAAGCGCCATGTACAGCCCTAAGGCAAGCAGCACGCCTTTGAATCCCTGTTCTTCCGCCCACGCCGACATGATGAAATCGGAATACCGGACGGGAATGTAACCCAGTTGATTCTGACTGCCGTTGCCAAACCCTTTACCCCAGAAGCCACCGGAACCCACGGCGATTTTGGATTGGAGCAATTGATAGCCTGAGCCTTTGGCGTCGTCTTCCGGGTGCAGGAAAGACGTAATCCTTTCTCTCTGATACGGCTTCAGGATGTGCTTGCTGACGGGAGGATAAAACACCGACCCAACAAGCAAAATCCCGGCTAATGTAAAAATTCCGGCATGTTGCCACTTCAAGCCTGCCAAAAACGCACCCACCACGAGCATGGGGACGAGTACAAGAGCAGTGCCTAAATCTGGCTGCTTGAGAATTAAAGCAAGTGGCACGCCGACGAGCATTCCGGCCTTCAATAAGTTCTGACACCTGAAAGTCTTGTCCAAAGAGGTGAATCCAGCGTTTTGCACCGAAGCGAGTACCGCCGAGTACTAGAACCGCTGCGAGGGCTCCGAGGCAAACCACGTACAGAATCAACGCTTGATCCAGAATCAAGTGATAGTCCACGCGGGACAGAATGAACATTACGGCGAAGCCGAACAGCAGCCATTTGATCTGCTTCACATGCATGCCAGTGAGGTTGCTGGCGTGGGTGGCAGAGTAGATCTCCACAACGCCGAGCGCACAAATGGCCGCCAGGATAGCGAGGAGCCACCAGTCGTAGTCGCGAGTGCCAGGAGCTTCTTTCATTGTGGATCCGGGTCTGAGTCCGCAGTGTGAGTCTGCGTGGCCGGTACTCCTTGCGGCTTAATCGCGACGACGGGAGCTACAACCGCAGTGCCACTCGATGGCGTTGTGCCATGCTCACTCGCGGTGACCGTGCCCAGGGTCTTGCGATTTTTCTTGTCGTAGTAGGCTTTAACAATATCCCGCGCGACTGGGCCCGCCGCCTCACCACCATGCTGGCCGCTCTCTTGAACGAGGACCGCAACAACGATTTCCGGGTTTCGTTTGGGCGCGTATCCAACGAACCAGGCGTTGTCTTCAAATTTCTTTTGCTTTCCGAAACGATTCCGCGTGTTGTAGCCAATGACTTGCGCGGTTCCCGACTTCCCGCTGAGTTCGACTCCTGCGAGCTTCAACTGCGTTCCCGTGCCACCGCTCTCGTTGACGACGCCATACATTGCGTCGGTGACTTTTTCGACCGTTGATTCCGAAATCGCAACCCGCTCTTCGCCGACGTTTTGAGCGTCCTTCATCAGGTGTGGCTGCTTGAAGACTCCACCGGAGGCAATGCCGCCAATCAGGCGGGCCAACTGCAGCGGCGTTGTCGTCACAGCACCCTGGCCAGTAGAAACAGAAATTGTTTCGCCGGCGTACCACTTCCGGTGAAACACGCGCTGAACCCATTGTTCGGACGGCATCAGCCCAGCTTCCTCAGAAGGAAGGTCGATGCCCGTCTTGTGTCCGATACCCAATCTGTCACCGTAGAAGGAGAGCCGGTCGATTCCGAGCCGCATGCCCGCAGAGTAGAAAAAGACGTCGCAGGAATGCAGGATGGCTTCATGAAGATTCATTACCCCGTGAGAGGTAGCGCCTTTTTTGGAAAAATAGACCCAGCACTTGAATTGGCGCCCGTAGAATGTTCCGTATCCGGGACAATATGTGGTGAAACTCTCTGACGGGTTGTGGTCTTCAAGCATCGCCGTCGCGGTAACGATCTTAAAGACCGAACCAGGGGCGAGTTGCGCCTGAATGGCACGATTCAACAGCGGGTGCAACGGATCCTCGTTCAGCTGCTTCCATTCGTCTTTCGAAATTCGCACGGCGAAGTCATTGGGATCGGGTGTCGGGCGGCTTACCATCGCAAGCACTTCGCCGGTGCGCGGATCCAGCGCCACTACCGCGCCGGGACGCGGCCCCAACGATTGCTCGGCCACCTGTTGAAGATCCAGATCGATCGTGAGGGTAACTTGTTTTCCGGGAATCGGATCCTGCTGCGAAAGATGGTCGACTTCCTTGCCGACGCTGTTGACGATGACGCGGCGCATGCCGTCCGCGCCCATCAAAATGTCATTGTACTGGCGCTCTAATCCATTTTTCCCGACAACATCTCCGGGACGCAGTTTGCCGTTACTGGCTTCAATCTGCTGCTCGCTTGCTTCGCCGACGTAACCAGTTGCGTGAGCAAGGAAGCCATTCGGCATGTAGCGGCGGCGCGAAATGGAAAGCATCTCGAGTACGGGAATATCCGAACGGTGTGACTCGATGAAATCGAGATCAGCGCTACTCGCTTCCGGTTTGATGACGATAGGTTGAAACTTGGGCAGATTGCGGGTGTTTTGGAGCTGGTCGTGAAGATCGTCCTGGGAGATTCCGAGGCCCTCGGAAATTGCGGGCAGATATTGTTCAACGAGTTTCGGATCGTCGCGAAGGAGAAGAACGCTGAAGGATGGACGATTGTCTACGAGCACGCGGCCATCGCGATCGAGCATGCGGCCACGCGGCGCGATGATGGGAATCGAACGGACGCGATTCTGTTCGGCCATCTGGCCATACCTATCGCTGTCGATGACCTGCAGCTTCCAGAAGCCCAGCAGCAACAAGCCGATCATGCCTACGATGATGTAGGAGACGACTGCGAGCCGCGTCTGCGGCAACCGATTGTCATTGCGGAACCAGTACGACACAAATTCTTCTTCTTTACCTCAGGGTTTGTAAAACCAACCCTGAAACCCCGCGCGAAAAGCAATTTCCTCTTTATGTCAAGGAAGAATCTGCGCAGAACTTCGCTTAACGCCATGTGGCGAAGTCTTTTTAAACGTAGCATCTGCGGAAGAGCGCCGCAACCCGTCCACAGGGACAGGTTTCGGGGTGGTCAACGGGAGGAAGGTCGTGAGGAATCGTCTCTGACACGACCGCTCGCAACGCACAAAGGAACAAACTGAGAACTGAGCAAAAAAGCCGACGCCACGGAAGGCGGCCGCTACAAGCCATCAAAACAATGCTGTGGCGCGGCGGGACCAGCTCTTGCCCTTTTCTTTGGCAATCTTTTCGAGGTCGCTGACGTGCGCCCCTGCTTGTGTCAGCACGTGATGCAAATCGTTGCCGATACTGATGAAGGAAAATCCTTTGTCGAGAAATTCGCCGACGCGAGATGTGCCAAAGAGAAAGAGTCCGAGAACGACATTATTTTTGCGTGCGGCTTCGATGAGGCTTTGCGTTGCAGCGTTGAGTTCCGGCGAAGTGTACATGAGCGGAAACTCATACTTTTCATACAGACCCATGGACATGCAAAGGTCGTTTTGCCCGAGGAAGAGAATATCGACTCCGGGAACCGCAGCGATTTCCGCAATGTTCTTGATGCAGTCTGCGGTTTCTACTTGAAGGGCGACGATGCCGTTGCAGTTCCAGTTTCCTGCGTAACCGAGAAGTCCGGCTTTGTTCATGCTGCGTTGCGGAAAATAGACCGACCGTGTGCCTGTCGTGGGATATCTTGCGCAGCTCACCGCTTGCTTCGCTTCAGCGGCAGTGTTGATGTAGGGAATGAGCACGCCATCGGCGCCGAGGTCGAGCGCTTGCTGAATGCCGCCGCGATCATGATAGCCCTCTACGCGCACAAGGGATTTCGCACCACCGCTCGCGATTCCGCTCAACATCGCGGAGAGTTTTTCAAAACCCATTGGGCCGTGCTGCGTGTCCACCAGCAGCCAGTCGTAACCGCTGTGCGCCAATTGCTCTGCAATCGTGGCGCTGTGCGAATTCAAAAACAGCCCCATCTTTGGCTCGCCCGCTCGCAATTGCTTTTTGAAGTCCGCTCCGTTCAATGTTTCCTGGGGCATCGTCTCTCCTCGACCTGGCGTATTTCGCCCGCGATTTTTGTGTGCAAGGCCCTCTTACACTACACGGCTGGCGATATTTCTCCAACTCCGCGCGCGCTTTGCGAAAAAACAACGGTCGAATCGCAGCAGCCTCGTCATTTGTCGCTTATCAGTATTTCTAATGGTTGTTCCTGAAAATTCACGATTATAATTATGGCTAGTTTACGCGCCCGCGTCGCCGCTTCATGTCGAACACTGCGCAGAATTCCGGGACCGCTTTCGCAAAGCCGCCGTTGCGGATTGCGCTTATCGGCATGTCCGGCGCCGGAAAAACTTTTTGGAGCCGATGCATCGCTGAATCCGGAATTCCCGCAATCTCCTGCGACGACCGCATCGAGGAAAAACTTGCGCGGCGGCTTGCTTCGGGCGGCTATTCGGGAATCAATGGTGTGGCCGCGTGGATGGGCTGGCCTGATTCGACCACCTACGCAGAGAGGGAATCACAATACCTTGCGGAAGAAATTGCAACGTTGGAGGAAATTCTTGGTGACCTTGAGCGAAATCCACAGCAGTCGCTGGTGTTGGACACGACTGGCAGCGTTATCTATACCGGAAATCATTTGTTGCACCGGCTGCGAAAATTAATGACCGTTGTGTATCTCGCGGCATCTGACGCCGAACAAAGTTTGCTGATCGGACGGTATCTCGGCGATGCGAAGCCGGTTTTGTGGCGCGGAGCGTTTCAGTCGAAACAGGGCGAAACTCCGCGGCAAACTGTGGCGCGCTGTTATCCTCATCTGATTGCTGCGCGGAGGCAGAGCTACGCCGCACTGGCGCACGCAACTCTGCAAGTGGCTGTACTGCGAGAACTGCCGCATACCGCCGACGCGTTTCTTGAATTGTTGCCGCAGCAATTTTTGCCGCAAAGGGCCGGCGGCTTGAAATGAGATACCGCAGCACGGCGGGAAGGGCCCCGCTTACTTCGTTGCGCGGCGCGGTTTTGCGCGGACTCGCGCCGGATGGCGGCCTGTACATGCCCGCCGAAATTGCGCGCCACTCGCCTGAGGAACTCGAAGAGTTCCGCTCGCTGCCATTCACCGAAGTGTGTTTCCGCGTGGTGCGGCCGTTTGCGACGCCGGACGTTCCGGAAGAAGTGCTGTGGCAAATCGTCAGCGAAGCGATTAATTTTCCCGTGAAGCTGGTTTCGCTTTCGCCGGGACTGCACATCCTGGAGTTGTTCCACGGTCCAACGCTGGCGTTCAAGGATTTCGGCGCGCGCTTCATGGCGCGGCTGATGGGTTATTTTGTTCGCGGAGAGAATCGCCAGCTTACCGTGCTGGTGGCAACTTCGGGCGACACGGGAAGTGCGGTGGCGCACGGCTTTTTGGGCGTGCCTGGGATTCGCGTGGTGATCCTCTATCCTTCAAAGCGCATCAGCGAAGCACAGGAAAAACAATTCACGACGCTCGGAGAAAATATTGCCGCGCTTGAAGTCAGCGGCACGTTCGATGATTGCCAGCGTCTAGTGAAGCAGGCGTTTTGCGACGAAGAACTGCACAAGCGCGCATTTCTGACTTCGGCGAACTCCATCAACATTGGCCGGCTGCTGCCGCAGATGTTCTATCACGTGGCGGCGTATCGCCAGTTGCCGGTGGCGTCGACTCCCCTGGTGGTGGCTGTGCCTAGCGGCAACTTCGGTAACTTGACCGCGGGACTTTTTGCAAAGCGCATCGGCTTGCCCGTGGCAAAATTTATTGCCGCTACGAACGCCAACGACGTTGTGCCGCAATATTTGCTCAGCGGCCAGTATCAGCCACGCGCGGCGCAAGCGACCTGTTCGAACGCGATGGATGTAGGCAATCCGAATAATTTTCCGCGGCTGCTCGATTTGTGCCGGGGCCGCTTGGAGTATGTGCTGCGAGAAATTTGGGGCCATGGCGCGAGCGACGAAGAAACGCTCGCGGAAATGAAGTCCGTCTGGGAGAAGTACCGCTACATTTCCGATCCGCACACGGCGGTGGGCATTCTTGGCTGGGAAGCTTATAAGAAGGAGCACAGCGAGCCGGCCCAGGGACTCGTCCTCGCGACGGCTCATCCCGCGAAATTCGCCGACGTGGTTACCAAAGCGATCGGAACGGCGCCGCCGCTGCCGGATCGCCTCGCGGCATATTTGAAGCGGCCGAAGCTTTCACTCGCAATATCGAGGGACTACGAAGACTTCAGGCAATTTCTGCTCGCGCATTGATCGTGTGGTTTTCGAACTACTGCCTATTGGCGGTTTGAAATGGCTCTTCGAGATTTCGATGTCCCAAGGAAAGGCACAGGAACCGCCAGAACGCGTAAGTCCACGGAAACAGGTCGCGAAAGGCCACTGTGGAGTGGACGCTGAGCATAAACGAAAAGTGCCGATCAAGAGAGATTCCTCGCTTCGCTCGGAATGACGGTTGTTCGGAATTGGCGTGACTGGTTTACGATTTGCGGAAGCGGTCGAGGAGGTAATAGAGGAAGACGCCGAGGATGGAATTGACGAGGCAGGAGATGCCGAGGCGCATGGTGAACCAGGGCTGCGGCTGAGCGAGCAGCAATTTTTGCACGAGTACGACAATTCCCTGATGCACCGCGAAGAACGAGAAAGTGAGTGCGAAGCGCGCCAGCGGATGCTCGGTATCGAGCCGCGCGCCAATGGAAGAGGCAAGATAGCCGATCACGGTCTTTGCGATTCCGAAAAGGCCAAGCGGGGTCTTACTCAAACTGTCCTGCAACAGGCCGATGAAAGTGCCGAGTAGCAATCCGGTGGAAGGATTTCGCCGGCTCAGCCCAAAATAAATCGTGATGAGCAGCGGCAGGTCCAGAATGTTGGCTTTCGGGATGTACACGGGCAGAAAGGCCTGCAGCATCAATGCAAGAATCATGCAGAGCAGAATCGTCCCGCCGTGAAACTTGTGGACTTCTATGTGCGATTCACTGATGCGCAGGTCGAAAGTGTCGTTCATGGATGTTTTTCCGCGGGCTTGGTGTTTGTTAAGCGGGAAACGGGCTGTCCAGATACCGAAGGCACAACTGCGGCGTTTCCATTCGGCGGCGCACCGGCTTTCAACGCAAGCGGGTCCGTCGTGAGCAACACGATTACTTCTTCCAGCTTCTCAATGTTTGCGGAAGGGCGCACGCGAATCTGCTTGAATGGCGAGCCGGGTTTTACCTGGCTGATGGTTCCAACGGGCAAATCCTTGGGAAAAATTCGATCCATGCCGCTGGTGACGACGCGATCACCGACGTTCACTTCATCGTCATTCCCAACGTATTTCATGGTGAGCAGTGGCTCGCCCAATCCGCCGACCGGACTTTGAATTCGCGAATTGGAAATCATTGCGCCCACGCCGCTGTCGCGATCGGTGAGCAACAACACCTGGCAAGTATCGCGAAACGACTCGATGACTTTTCCAACGACGCCTTCCGGCGTAATAACTCCCATGTTTTTGTGAATGCCCTCACGCAAACCCTGATCGAGGTAGATCACCGCGCTATTCGCATCGGCGCTGGAGCCGATCACTCGCGCCACAACCATGGGCACCTTCGCTTGTTTTTGCTTGAAATTCAGAAGTTCGGCAAGCCGGTCGGCTTCGGCGGATTTGCTCTGCAACTGCATAATTTCCAGCTTCAGTTGGCCATTTTCGCGGCGCAGGTCTTCGTTCGCGCGGGCCGTGTCGCTCAGTGCAAAGTAGTGCCGCCACGCGTCGCGAATTTTTCCGATTCCCCAGGCGCCACTGCGTTCCACGGGCGAAACCGCGGAAACGCTCCAGACTCGAATTAGCCGCGAGCCGTCCGGCGAATCGACTTTCCTGATTTGTACGGCGAGCAGCACGACTTGCAACAACACCACTCCCGTCAAAAGGAACAGCGAGCGATGGCGAGAGGGTATACCGACCATATGGAGTCCGAAAACTCGAAATTGGAATTCGAAACGTTCCTGAGCGACTAGTGGCTGGTGCTAGCGACTCTGGAGTTGCAAATCCGAAAACCGAAGCATACGAAAACCGAAACTCGAAACGAAAAAAAACTGACGATTGCCGCTAGTCGATGCAAACTTGGCGCAGCAACTTGAAGTCGCTAAGCATTTTCCCGGTACCGAGCACCACCGAGGCCAGCGGATCGTCCGCAATCGAAACCGGCAAACCGGTTTCTTCACGGATGCGCTTGTCGAGATTCTTCAGCAGTGCGCCGCCGCCCGTAAGCACGATGCCGCGATCACTGATATCCGCCGAAAGTTCGGGAGGAGTGCGCTCCAACGCGACGCGGACCGCGTTTACGATCGTAGCCACGCATTCACTGAGGGACTCGCGGATTTCGCTGTCGTCGATTGTTACTGTGCGCGGCACGCCTTCGATCAGGTTGCGGCCTTTGACTTCCATCGTCAGCGGTTTTTCCAGCGGGTAGGCCGAGCCGATTTCCATCTTGATTTGTTCCGCCGTGCGCTCACCGACCAGCAGGTTGTATTTGCGCTTCAAGTACTGCATCACGGCTTCGTCCATTTCGTTGCCGGCGACGCGGACGGATCGCGAATAGACGATGCCGCTCATCGAAATCACGGCGATATCGGTTGTGCCGCCGCCAATATCGACCACCATGTTGCCGCTTGGCTCTTCGATGGGCAGGCCCGCGCCAATCGCCGCGGCCATGGCTTGTTCGACCAAATAAACTTCGCTGGCTCGCGCGCGGTAGGCGGAATCCTGTACGGCGCGCTTTTCGACCGGCGTAATTTCACTGGGCACACCGATGACGATGCGCGGGTGCACCAGCACGCGGCGGTTGTGCGCTTTCTGAATAAAATACGTCAGCATTTTTTCGGTGACTTTGAAGTCCGCGATGACGCCGTCTTTCATGGGCTTGATGGCCACGACGTTTCCGGGAGTCCGGCCGAGCATCTCTTTTGCTTCGCGACCGACCGCTACAACCTCGCCGCTATTCTTGTTGATCGCCACAATCGAGGGCTCGTTGACCACGATGCCTTTGCCGTGTGAAAAGACCAGGGTGTTCGCCGTTCCCAAATCAATGGCAAGGTCGGACGAAAACAAACTGAACACCGACCTCATGTTGTAACCGTTCTTATTCATTCCCCCAGTCCTTTCGAATCAAAAACAGAAATACGCATTGCCGCTTTGTTTTATTGAGGCCCTACGGAGGGCGTCACAATTTTTATGCGATTCGCAACTCTCTATTCTCGCCGAAGATCGCAGTCAGCGCAAAAGCCGCGCCGTCCGGCTAAATCACCTGGCACAATCTATTTTGGCACGACGATGGTCACTTGTTGCTTTGCGGTTCCACCGCGGCGGTTTTGCCCGATGATCACAATTGAGTGTTCGCCGGGATCGAGCGGCTCCGTGAAGTACCGGAAACCGCCGTCGGAGCCGATACTGGGCACCGCCTGACCGTTGATAATCAGCGCGGCTCCAGGCTCCGTCTTGCCAAAAACTTCCGCGACGCGACCGTGCAATTGCGTTCCGCCGATTTCCAGCATCATTTCCTGGGTGCGGCCCTGAGCGACGATCGTGAATTTGAACGTTTCGCTCACTTCGCTGGTCTTTTTGTTCGCGTCTACGGCGATAACGTTCCAGAAATAATCTCCGCCATCGAGTCCGCTGATTTCAACCGCAGAGCTGGAAACTTTCACCTGTTTCACCATCTTGGTGAACATCGCCGTCGTGCTGATTCGCAAGGTATAGGAAACAGCGTCTTTGACCGGCTTCCATTCGAAACGAATTGCAGCAGTTCGCGGAACTTCCACGATGATCGGAGCCAGGTTCAGCGGTTGAGAGAGATCAGGAGGCGCGAGAACGTCGGACTTTGTGATCGGGCCGTTGGAAGGAATGCTCGCCTTCTGAAACTGTCCCAATTCCACTTTCTCGTTGCCGCGGCGTACCTCGGCACTACCGCTCGCGACGGTGATTTCACTTTCTTTCGTTTGCGGATCGGACTTCACAGAAGCACGGCTGTTCGGGCGGATCTGTGCCACGGTGTCTTCCACGCTGACCGCGGCACGCGAATTAGGCGAGCTCCAGTTTGGCGTCGAAAGATCCACCGCACCTGAGGTAACGTGTACCGCGGTCGAGGCCTGCTCCCGCGTAACATTGTTTTCTTCGACGGTGACCAGCGTGTCGGCTTTGATCGTGTACGACGTTGCGTCAGCAAACGTGATGCGCGCCGCTCCATCCGCCGCAGTCTGGATCAGGTCGCCCTTGTCCAGCGTTGTGCGATAGTCGGCGTCCACCCACTGGACCGAATTGACTTTTTTAATTTGAACGCGGCCGTCCAGGTTTACGAATTTCGCTTGATTCATCGCAAGGGGCATCGCGTCGCTGTCAGTGCCACTTACCGCGCTGGATACTTTTTTCAGGACCGCGGCATAAAATCCCGGCGTCACAAAATAGACGGAACCAAAAACCAGAGCGACGAGAACCAAACTGTAGACGATGAGACTTTTGTACGACACCGCGTGCCAATACACCTCCACCCGCTTGACCCTCTCGGGGCCATGCTGGTGTTGCGGATTGTTTGGCAGCTGACTGTTCACGGTAGCGGGCGCACATCTGGCGCCAATTTTGCAATTTAGCATACGGCTTGCGCAGCGGAGCATCGGCGGAGCGACCCGTAGTCAAACTGCAAATAGCAATCCGGTTACAAGGGTGTCGTCCCGCTCGCAGCACGACTAAATCGCGCCGGGCGTCCCAGCCCGCCTGCGCTTGGGGTAACCTGTATGTTCCGCTTGCAAGCTGGCTATCGGGAGAGATGGATTGAACACGGTTGCTTGCTTCCGCGCTGGATTGGGCGCCTTCGCAGCGTTCTTCTGTGTTGCGGCGATTCCTTGCACCGCACAAGGTAATCTCGATCCTGCCGTGGTTTCGGCTCAAGCCGATGCCTGGCTAAAGCCCTACCAGGAGGTTGGCGATTTCAGTGGCGTGGTCCTGCTTGCGCAGGGCGACAAGATTCTCTTCCAAAAAGCCTATGGGCTGGCCGATCCGCAGGTCGGCTTACCGAACCGGCTCGACACCCGCTTTCGAGCTGCCTCTGTTAGCAAGACGTTTACCGCCGCGGCCATCGAAAAGCTCGTGAACGATGGTAAACTTCGCTACTCTGACCCGCTCAGTCGCTACGTGGAGGGAATCCCCAACGGCGACTCCATCACCATCGAACAACTCCTCACGCACGAATCAGGTGCCGGTGTTTTGGATTCCGAAGATGTCTATCGCGATTGCCTGTCGCGACAGGACTTGTTGAGGCGGTTATCGGCTGCAAAACCTCGTTTCGCTCCGGGAAAGAAATCCGAGTACAGCAACGAAGGTTATTTTTTGCTGGCGGCAATCATCGAGCGTGTTACCGCCGGCTCGTACGATGATTTTCTCCGTAAGAATTATTTCGCACCATTGCAAATGGAAAATTCCGGAACAGCCTGCCGCAATTTGCCGGAGGATCATAACGCATACGGAAGCGTCGCCACCGCAGCCGAGGCGCGCCTGCATGCTCTTCCGTTCAACGAAGCAGCACTCGAAGGCGCTGGATCCGTTTTCTCCAATGCGATCGATCTTTATCGCTGGCTACGTGCCATCGATACGAACCCGCTATTTGAAGTCAGCAAGTTCAAATATCCTTATGGCTGGGGCAAACGCAAATACTCGTCGCGCGAGCTAATCGAGCAATCCGGCCAGCTCGAAGGTTTTGCTTCGCACGTCGCAATTTATCCGAAGGAACATATCTACGCTATCGTTTTGAGCAATATTCAATCCGGATTTTCGAACCGGATTGCCCGTGATCTTGAAGCTGTTCTGTTCGGAGGCTCCGCCTCCAAGCCACCAGTCGTGACGACAGTCACCCTCGGCGAACGTTCCATGCGGCAATACATCGGCGGCTACCACTCGTCGGAATCGCCCTATCCACAAACACTCGACATCCGCAACGGCCAGATCGCCATGCATTGGGGAAACGATCCGTTCTGGCGGGAGATGGCAATGATCGATGGGGATACTTTCTTTGTCCGCGCGGACTACACGAGCATACATTTTGAGCGCGGCCCGGACGGACTGATTCACCGGATGATTTGGAATTGGCCCAGCGGCGCGCGGCTGACGTTTGAAAAGGACCGTGTTAGCGGCAACCCGGAGCCGGTCATTCCGGAAAACCCCTGAGCGAGTCTCATCGTCCGTCATGGGCCACGACACTATGGAAACGGTGTAGCGGCGAGCGGTCTTTTGAAACAAAAAAAGCCCTGCTTGCGAGCCTCTTTAAGCAGGGCATTGACGTTTACGAATTATCCGGCTGCACCGCTAGAAGCGGATGTACGGACCAAAAGCCGCCCGGAAATTGTTGTGCGTGCCATGGTTGAAATAAATCTCGTCGCCTACATCGAGCCGCACACCGACCGGACCGATATGTCCTTCCAATCCGCCCCCCGGGTACAACGTTCCCATCACGTCTTGTGAACGCAAATTATCCACGCTGCTGAAAAACGATCCCACGGTCGCGGGCGCCGGATCGAACCGCGTGTTCAGGAAGCCGCCTTTCAGAGTTACAAACGGATGAAAATTGGAGTGGCCAAGAGATACTTTGGGCCCGAACAATCCGTGTAGCAGCCGGAGATTCGATCGATTGACGATGATGCTCCCGCCGTTAGAGAAATCTTCGGTAAAGACCTGATTGAAGTCGTAGCTCATCTCTCCTTCGAGCATTACGCGATGGCTAAGTCCCACGCCGAGCCGGACACCAACACCGGCAAAATTGGTGTCCGTTTGCGAGAGCCGGAAATAGTCCGCATAAGCTCCAACCGCCACGTGGTCTTGAGCGAATACGGAAGGTGCCGACACTATGCCGCACAGCAAGAAAAACAGCGCAATACGCCTCATTTGGTTTCTCCTGAACAGTTTAGGTTTGACGGCGAAAGAGCCGTGGGCTGTGGGCGGGCTGGAGGCAACTTCTCTTCTGTGCGCTTAGACGCCAATCGAAGATTTCAAGTTGCCGAGTGGATTGCTGTAGAAAGTTGGATGAGTTCCTGCAAATTTCCGTCGCCGCTTCCCAAAATATTGTGCACATCAGAAAATTTGCCGTTGACGCTAGGAGGACGACGTATTAGCGTACTATCCGCTGGGTGAGAGGTTCTGGTACTACTCCTCTATTGTCCGTCCCAAGGGCAACTGAGAATATGGCCGCACCGAGGGATTCGTCCCGGACGGCGGCCGGTAGCAGGAACGCGGTAATTTCCGCAACTGCTTCCAACGGCTTAGCCCACCGGCGGAAGTGCCTCAAGTTCAAAGCCAGCAGGAGTACCTGGCCTTACGTATGTCCCTACTGCACTTTCGCTGTAAAGAGCGCCGTCGCACGCAACGCGTCTCGTTGACCGTTCCCCTCGCTCTGCACGGGCAGAATGAGGACGGGCACAAATTTTGTATTCACGTGAAGTGCAATGCCGTGAGCCAGCACGGTGCGCAGATCGAAACCGAACATCCACTTGTAATCGGCCAGATGATCGTCATTCTCAACGAAAATAACGCGCGCAAAGTGGAAAGCCGGGTCGCCTCGATTCAGCGCAAGCGTGATGGCAAAACCTACGTAGGCGTGGAGTTCTGCTCACCGGAGATCAATTTCTGGAACATGACGTTCCCTCTTCCAGGAGCAAAGCCGCTTCGCCGCGTGGTCCCCAAAGTTACACCGAACAAAGTTACCGCCTGATTGTCCGCCGGATCCCGTTTTGGTCAACGTGTGGGTGTGCGTTTTTTCGCGGTTATTTTCTTGCTTGGCTTCTTTTTAGGGGACCGGGTGCTCGACAGCTCTCCCTGCACGCGCTTTGGTAGCCTGGCAAATACCAGGTCATACGAGGTTCGCAGCCATTCCAACAATTCCGCGCGCGAAACTCCATCGCTGCTTTCAAGCGCCACCCATTTCGCGCGCGCCATGTATGGCGCGGGAATAATCTTTGGGCGTTCGGTCAATTCCGCAAACGACTCATCCGAGCATTTGAACGAAAGACATACCGGCGCAGGCTCAAGTGGCGCGACCGCGAACATTTTTCCGGCCACTTTAAATACCAGGTCGTTGCCCCACTGAATCTGTTCCGTAGCATGGGGAAACGCCAGACAAGTTTTGCGAAGCCACTCGACATCCATCGCGTTTCTCGAATCGATCCGGAGTCGCAACGTATCCTACGCCGTCAGCAAACCCCATCCAAGTCTCAATCCGGCTCCGGCAATTTCCAGTGCCGAGCCGTTGCCGGCGTGTGCAGCCAGCAGCCGTTCGAATATACGCGGCCGCGTGGCCAAGACGTTCATTGCCCGCTGTTGCAAGATGGGGGCTCCGCCCATCGCGAGCAGCATTTTAGCCATAAAATGCGGTTTGCGCCGCAGACTGCGGTGCGCCGCTTCGTAGCCGCGCAAATCGCCGCGTTCGAGCGCCTCGCCGAGCGCACGAACTTGCCGGAACGCCAGTCCCAAACCTTCGCCGGTGATCGCATCCACGGTGCCCGAAGCGTCGCCAAGCAGTGCCACGCGTCCTCGCGTCACTCGTCGCAAGACATGGTTGCGCGAAACTGCGCCGCGCTCCCTGTCAATCGTTGCACAGCCTTTTAGTCTGCTCGCCAGCTCCGGAAAATCATTCAACGCTTCGCGCATCCTCAGGCGGGAATCGCGCGACATCACCACCAGGCAAATTTCTTCCGCGCCGACGACCGTCACATACGCCTGGGCCCGCCCGCTCCAGTGCACTTCCAGAAGATCCGTCCATGGCTTTACACGGAAATGTTGCCGGAACGCAAATCGATGCAGCGAGCGTGAATGATCATCCAGTCCGGCCCACTTGCGCATTTGCGAAGCATGTCCATCGGCGCCGATGATCCATCGGGCGCGCATCAATTGCCCCGCAACGCGAGCCCCATCTTCTTCCAACCCATCGACGCGGGCCTTCCACAGAAATTCCGCGCCCGCATCAGTCGCGGCCGTTAGCAATGACTGGTGTAACTCCGCGCGGCGAATTCCGAGAGCGTGTCCGTGCGGAAATTTTGCTTCGACGTGCGTCTTGTTTGCGATGTAGCGGATCCCGCGAAAGGGAACTCCCGCTAAGTTTTTGGGTTCAACACCAATTGTTCGCAGCGATTCCAGCGTCTCCGGCAACAACCCTTCGCCACAAACCTTTTCGATAGGAGGCTGCGCTGCGTCGACCACGGTCACACAAAAGTTACGCGCACGCAGCGCGACCGCCGCCGCAAGGCCGGCAGGTCCTCCGCCAACCACAATTACCTGCTTGGGATGCATCATAGAAAGCGGGGGAAGCCCTACGGCGGCTTCGTCCTATCAGACAGATGCAATGATCACGCGCGAGGATGCAGCCGCAGCCACAGAGACGAAAAATTTACATCTTTTGCATTGCAGCATAACGCCGGAAAAAGGAGTCCGCCTTCCATTGCGGCCGTTCAGCCGAATTGGCGGTGTCCACCAGTAAGCGTCTTACGATCTCTTCGTACAGCGCGGCAGAATGCAGATCCACGGGCTGATTTACATCGTCGCTTGGAGCGTGATACCGCTGCGTGAGCCAGTCTTTGAAGATTGTTGCTTCTGGTGAGTTTGCTTCGTAGAACACGTCCATGATCACCGACGGGATGCCGTGCCGGATAAAATTGTATTGGTCGCTTCGCACAAATAGATTTCGTAGCGGTTCAGGATCGGCGACCGCCTTCACTCCAAGTGACTTTGCAATGGCGGCGGCCCGCTCGCCCAGAGTCGAATCGTTGACTCCTTGCACGCGCAGAATTTTTAAGGGCAGGATGGGCAAAAACATGTCGATATTGATATCGGCCACGATCGACTTCGCGTCTACCGTCGGATGCGCCGTGAAATACTTCGAACCGAGCAGCCCCTTCTCCTCCGCCGTCACCAGCACAAACAAGATCGATCGCTTCAGTTTTTCGGGATGCTGCTTCAGTGAAGCAGCGATGTCCAGGGCCGCCGCCGCGCCGCTTCCGTCATCCATCGCGCCGTTGTAGATCTTGTCCCCGTTTACCGGCTCGCCGATTCCAATGTGATCGAGGTGCGCCGAAAGGACAACGTATTCATTTTTCAAGTCCGCATCCGTACCTGAAAGTTTTGCGATTACATTGGCTGATTCCAGATTGATCTTCTGAATCGCTTCGCGCGCCTTTAGAGAAACGGCGAGATCGAAATGGGGCAACGGTTTGCGGTCGCGTCCCAGCGCCGCAACTTCGGCGAAGGTGTGTCCCGAGCCCGCAAACAACTCTTCGGCCGACGCGGGATTGAAAACCAGCGAGACTTGCAGTCCCGCAACTTCATTGAATTCCGGATCGGCCAAATCCATCGATGGATGCGCGCGATTCAGTGACATGCGGGACCACGGAATGTCCATCGACGCAGGATTCGGAATGACGATCATCCCGATTGCTTCGCGATCCGCATATCGTTTCCAGCGTTGTCCTAGTCCTCCGTAATGCGCCGCAAGCGAACCGGGCACTGCCGACGGCGAACCGGCGAGATACACCACAACTTTTCCCTTCAAATCGAGGTCCGCCAGCTCATCGACTTTGCTTTCGGGAACTTGCAGGCCGTTACCTGCAAACACCATCGGTGCGTTGATCTCGTCGTCGGATCCTTCCACTCTTGTTGAGAAGTAAGCGTCGTCGCCCAGGGTTACTGGATTCGCTTGCCCATTCAGCGAAAGGAACGCGTAAGAATTGTTCTCGTCAATCTGGCGCTGCACGAATTTTATGTTCTGGTAGTAGCCGTCTGTCCCCGCCGGCTCAAGCCCGGCGCGCTTGAGTTGCTCCACGGCGTAGGCTTCCGCTTTGCGCAAACCGAGGCTTCCGGTTTCGCGCCCTTCCATGCTGTCATCCGCAAGGACTTTCACGTGGTCCCACCACGATTTGCCGTCGAACAGAAGCTTTGGAGCTTTTTGCCCAGCAGCGAACGTGGCGCTGAGCAGCAGAACCGAGAGGGCCAGCGAACGCCAAAGCAAGATAGTCTTGATCATAAGATTAACCCGCTCTTTACTTCCCTACATTTGTATAGATCCGTGCGGTCTTGGTAAGACTCAATTATTTTGCTCGGCTGAATTCAACGAACTCGCGACCCGCGTACAAACGATACTTCCCACTTTCCGCAGTGGTGACTTGGAGTGGAACCGGCCGCTTGATTTCGGTATCTTTTTGCGACGGCACCCGGAAAATATCGTTGGCCGCCAAATCCAGCACCACGAATTTTCCCCCTTCAATAAATCCGACGCCGTATGCGCCAGGTTTCAGCGTTTGCGCGCCAAACTGCAACGTCACTTCCGTGATCAAATACGCCTGATATTTTTCGCGAATTCCTGTCGAGTATCCCGAATTGTCGACGAGCCCCGCCAGTACGTACAGATCGTCGGAGAAATGGATGCCGCCGGTATTTCGCATCTGCGCTGGCGCCGTCTGCCCGCGGAAAAAGACCGATTCCGGAAAAAGCTTTGCCTTGATCTCGGACGCTTTGAGCACCGTATCTTTGTCCGGCTTCGGCAAGGCCGATTGGCCGTTCACCGCCGGCGATGCTGCAAGCAGAAATGTGAAAAGAACCGCAGAGCCTAAACACAAAAACTGCTTTCTGTGGTGTCGCATCTTGCCTCCGAATTCTCTCTATCGGCTGTAAAGAGTACATCAACTGGTTTACGAAAGCAGGTTTTGAAGCCGTGAGCAGAGTCCGTGTTCCGTGTCGCCCGGATACTTGTGCTAATGTAGCCCGCTCGTTTTCGATGGAGGTAGGTAACGCATGCTTGAACGGCGCGAATTCATGAAGGTGTTCTCTATGGCAGGGCTCAGCGGCACGCTCCTGCCTGGAGTCCTCTGGGCGCAGTCAGAAGGAAAGGCGGCCATCACCAAAGAAATGATTGATCATGCCGCGAAAATTGCCGGCGTTGCGATCTCAGACGAGTACAAAGCCATGATGCTTGCGAATCTCAACGATCATGCCAAAGGCTTCAAGGAAATTTTCGAGCTCCATATGGCAAATTCCGTCGAACCTGCGCTCTTGTTCCTGCCAGAGACTTCCGGCGTAGATTTCGACGCCCAAAAAGTTCCGATGCGCATGTCGAGCGCGCCTGCGATCGCCGTGTCGAAGAACCCGGAGGAGCTGGCGTTCTTAACTGTTCGTGAACTTTCGGAGCTGGTGCGCACACGAAAAATTTCCTCGACCTCCTTGACAAACATCTATCTCGACCGCCTGAAACGTTACGATGCGAAATTAAAATTTGTGGTCACTCTTACCGAAGAGCGCGCCCTCGCGCAGGCAAAAGAAGCTGACCGTGACATAGCGGCTGGAAAATATCGCGGTCCACTCCACGGCTTGCCGTGGGGCGCAAAAGATCTCCTCGCCGTAAAAGGCTATCCGACAACATGGGGTGCCGGCGGTTTTGAAAGGCAGGTCATCGAAGAAGATGCGGCAGTCGTAAAACGTCTGGACGAAGCTGGCGCCGTGCTTGTCGCAAAGCTCACACTTGGGGCGCTAGCCAATGGCGACCGTTGGTTTGGCGGCATCACTCGCAATCCCTGGAATCCTCGTCAAGGCTCCAGCGGTTCCTCGGCTGGTCCCGCGTCCGCGACCGCTGCAGGCTGTGTTGCATTCAGCATCGGTTCGGAAACGCTCGGTTCGATTTCGTCACCGTCCACGCGTTGCGGCTGCACCGGCCTGCGTCCCACGTTTGGTTTGGTTCCACGCACAGGCGCCATGGCCCTTTCCTGGAGCATGGATAAACTCGGGCCCATTTGCAGAAGTGTTGAAGACTGCGCGCTGGTTCTCGACGGGATCTACGGTCCCGACGGCAAGGACCGGGCAGTCGTACAGAATGCCGCGTTCAATTGGAATGCCAACCTCGATTGGCGCAGTCTGCGAGTCGGCTACGTGAAAAAGGATTTCGAGCCCGCGACGGAATCGCAGCAGCCGCAAACCGCGGAAGAAACGACCGCCACGCCTGAAGAGCGCGAAAGGCGAGAGAAGGCGCGCAAACGTCGCGAAGCTTCCCGCGTTCGCGCCGCATACGATCGTAGGTTCAGCGAAGCTGCACTGGAAAAACTGCGCGAAATGGGCGTGAATCTTGTGGCGGTGGAACTGCCGAAATTTCCATACGACGCGATGGTGATGATGCTGGAATCGGAGGCCGCCGCAGCTTTCGATGAACTTACCCGTACCGGCCGCGACAAGCTGCTCACTGCGCAGGGCCCCGATGACTGGCCGAACAATTTTCGCACGGCGCGTTTCTTTCCCGCTGTCGAATACATCCAGGCCAGCCGCGCACGCCGTCTGACCATGGTCGCCGTTGGCAAAGTCTTTTCCCAATTCGATGTGATTGTCACGCCGACGTTTAGCCAGCAACTGGTAATCACAAATCTCACTGGCCACCCCGCGCTGATTCTCCCCAATGGTTTCCGCGGATCGGATGCGCCGCCGCCCACATCTTTCGCCGACGGAGCAGACGAAAACGTAGGCGGTCCGGGAACGCCGGTGAGCCTTACGTTTCTCGGAAATTTATATGGAGAAGCGAAGTTGCTCGCGCTCGCTCGCGCGTACCAGGAAGCTACGGGCTTTCACAAACTCCACCCTAAACTCGACGCGTGACCCGCGGTGAGTTTGAACTACCTTTCTTGACGGGGTATCCTTTTTCCACCCAATCGGTGTTGAAACTGGTCGGTAGAAGCAGTACGCGAAGCCGCGAAAAGCCCATTTCCTTCAGCGCTGTAAACGCCGGGCGCAGGTTCGGACACTTTTCCAGCGGGCAACAGCCGCAATAGAGCACCACATCGGAATTCTTCCGCACCGTCGCCGCGTATTTTTTCAGGTCCGCGATTCCTTGTTCGGTTGATCCCGGCCCGTAAAACACCGCGCCAGGAATGTGCCCGCCGTTGTACAAAGTGCGCATTCCTACGTAAATGACCAGCACGTGCGGATCTTTCTCTTGTTGAAGCTCAGCAACCAGTTGCGCCGGCTGCACCGTTTGCGCAGCCATCCACGGATCGCTGGCCGCCGCGCTCGGAAACGTTCCCGCGAACAAGCCGATCGATGCGATTATGCATAGAAGGAGCAGCTGCAATTTGTAGAGCGAAAATGCCGCAATGGAATTCATACTGCCGATGATATCGAGCGGATAGGGGCTCAGCAAGGCTGCTGCAAATTTTGAGCGGTCAGACTTCGCCTCCACGGAATGAAGAACGAAAACTATTTCTTGGTTTCGTTGCGCTGGCGCATCAATTTGACGGCGGTGGCGCGCAGCGTCTCCGGAATGTTCTTGTTCATGCCAAGTTTCTTCAGGTCGGTGGGATTGAGCATGGGAAGCAGATTCAGCGAGATATCCAGGGGGGATTTGCCATTGTTCAGCAAGTTGCGGACGACGTTGTAGTTCTTGCGAAAATTTCTGTTCTTACCGATCAGTCGCAGAATTTCGTCCGTCAGATTTGTCATGGAAGCAAACGCTTCGACTTCCTGGTCCGTCAGGCGCGGGGATTGCAACACCGCCCGCTGCACAACTTTGTTGTTATCGCGAATAAGCGTGCGCCGCGCTTCGGAGCCTCCCTTCATCGCAAATTTCACGCGCTGCGAAACGGTCATCTGTGAAATTTGCTGCAGCAAAGTTTTTCGGCGCTCGGCATCCGGTTCGGCTTCCGCCAGAACCTCTACAAGGGCAGCCATGTCGGGCATCGCGTCGCTCAGCAATTCATTTAGCTGACTTTTCTGCTCCAGGGTTACGGAACTCGATTTCTCAAGCGCGGAGGCAAGTTCGCGCGAATCGCTGACCCGTTCCAGTTCGTCCATCAGCGCCTGAACTCCGAGCGCGGAGAGATGCTCCACCAGTGGAACTAGATGCTCCGCCGGGCAATTTTTGTTTTTGATCAGCGCGTCCGCAACGCCGGGTTTCGCAGCCAGATTCTTGGCCGCAAATTCGAAAAGGGGCTCAAGCGCCTGCTGCCGGTTTAGCGCTTCCACAAAATTTTCAATTGGCAGTGCAAGAATAGATTCCTGCGCGCGCGTTGAAACCAGTTCGTCAGAATCGAGCGCAAGGATTGTAAGAATTTCCGCCATGTCAGGAGCCGGTAGCTTTACCCCGCCCGTGCACACAGCTAGCTTTTCTTCGCGGCTCGCGCGCCCTTGGCGCAATTCTTCCAGAATTTCAGCGTTGAGTGGTTCCACTGCCTGCCTGCCCTAAACTTTTCGACGTCAAGAGAATTGTACCGGAGGTGCCGGGCATTCCATTGGATCTAACTGCCTGACCGTTCAACTGCAGCAACACGGCCGAAGAATCGCCGGCGGAGACTTCAAATTTGTCGTTCGCGGAAAATTGCAAATTTCGAGCAGCAGGAAGCTCCGCATCGTAAACCAACGAACCACCGGCAAGCACGCGAACCCGTGTAGTTGCGAAAGCCGCGATCGAAAGCTCCAGTGAATCCAATTTTTCGTTCACATGAATTGGCGAGCTCGACGAGGCGTTCAGCAAAATATTGCGCGCGGGTGCTGCGGAAGGAATGCCCATCGCGGAAGCTTTTTTCGCTGCGCGGTGCGCCACATACCAGCGCCACGCGTATCGCCCGCCGATGACGATGCCGACTAGCATGCCAATCAGCACGACAACTGCTAGCGCAGGAATCCACCTCGGCGTCGAGGGAATTCGCTCCTCTGGCTTTTGCGGTGCGGGCGTAGTGGATTCGACTCGAGCCAGATCGTATTCGGAGAGCAGATTTTCTTCGCTCAATCCAAGATAGCGTGCGATGCTACGGACGAAGCCGCGGCCAAAGACGCCGCCGGGGAGTTTTTCCCATTGTTCGTTTTCGAGTGCCTCGAGGAATTTCGGAGCAATGCGGGTTGCGGAAGCAATTTCGTGCACCGTGACTTCCCGCAGCTCCCGTTCGCGCTTCAGTCGCTCCCCAAACGTACCTTTGGCCATTTCGTCGAACCGATCCTCGATTTTGGCGACTCGATTTTGACGCCCGATTGTCGTGATGCATCGGCTTCTGCCAGGAGGCAAGTACCGGCAGAACTGGGCGAAAAATATCGCCCTGACGCACTATAGGTGCGGCGCCAACACTGTGTCAAACCATTGAAAAAGAGACGGATGGCGGGAATTCCAGTAGAGGCGATCTGCGGGTCAAATTGCCGTTGCTTTACGTGGATGGCGAGATGGCAACGCCTGTACCACGGATAGGTTGCGCGCGTTTTCGCAGGGTGCCTATACTGGCGGTGAAGCGCAGAAAGATGGAAGCTGCGAACGGAGCCGTGTTTTCGTACGACAGCACGCGGCAAAATGCGAAGGGGATAGGACCGCCCAGCGTGGAGGAAACAAAACAGTTTCCAGCCATTGAACGGCGCCGGAACCAGGGGCTTCCCGGGGAAAGACGCGAAGCAGGAGAGGTCGCAGTCTTCCAGGAACTCGGCAAAGCGCTGACGTCGTCGCTGCAGCTTGACCAGGTGCTGCGGACGATCATGGAGAAGATCGACGAGTTTCTGCGTCCTGATAACTGGTCGCTGCTGCTGCTCGATGAAGCAAAGCAGGAATTGTATTTCGAGCTGGCGGTAGGCACGGCTTCGACGGCGTTGAAAGACGTCCGAGTGAAGATGGGGCAGGGAATCGCCGGCTGGGTAGCGGCACATGGCGAGACAGTCGTGGTTCCCGACACCTCGAAGGACACGCGATTCTTCTCGCAAGTGGATGAGAAGACGAAAACGGAAACGCAATCGATTGTTGCAGTGCCGGTGAAATTCCGCGATACGTGCCTGGGCGTCATTGAGCTGATCAATTGCATCGGTCCAGATGGATTCGATTCACGAGATTTGAAGCTGCTGGAAGCACTTTCGGACTTTGCGGCAATCGCACTTGAAAATGCGCGTCACGTAAAGCGCATTCACGAACTGACCATTACGGACGATTGCACGACGCTTTACAACGCGCGTCACATGAGTTTCATTCTGGAGACGGAGATTTACCGTTCCCAGCGATACGCTTACGAGTTTTCGCTTATCTTCATTGACCTGGATCATTTCAAACAAGTGAACGACACGCAGGGCCATTTGGTCGGTTCGCGGCTGCTCGCGGATATCGGCAATGCGTTGAAGCAGCATTGCCGGCTGATTGATTTCGCGTTTCGTTATGGCGGCGACGAGTTTGTGCTGCTGTTGCCGCAAACATCCAAAGAAAACGCGACGAACGTGGCGCGCAGGCTGCACCGCCTGATTCGCGAAGCGACGTGGCTCTCTGAAGATGGCCTGAACATCAAACTGACGGCAAGCATGGGAGTGGCATCGTATCCTGTGGATTCCCGCACCAAAGAGGGCTTGCTGCATCTGGCTGACGAAGCCATGTACCTGGCGAAGAATACCAACCGCGACAGCGTGGCCGTGGCGAACATTGGAATTTTACCCCACCTGCCAGCGGCAACTGCCGAGTCCGCAGGATAGCGGTTCAGCTACCCAAGTTCTGTATCCGCAAGCCCATTCCCCGTTCGACGCACGCCTCCGGATCACTCGAGTGTGGCACTGATTGGACTTTCCTTCTTGGCCGCGCGCGTGCAGTTAGCTCCCAGCGGGAGTGCGGCTGGAGGCTTGCGCTCGAAAGCGCGCATGTCAGGGAATACTCATGGTTGCGATGAATAAAGTTGTGGTGGACAAGCCAGAAACGGAGCGAGCAGCGCCCGAGGCGCCCGCAGAAGAGCTGACGCGCGCGTTTTGCAGGTGGCGCAATGGCACTGCCGCGCTGATCAACTAGGCGCGCAGTCTGTGCTTTCGATATCCGCACGATCGCGACGCACGATATTTGCTGGCGTAAACTTTGCGAGCTGCAGGAATGGATGGTGTTTTCGCCTCCGCCAGGCGATTGAATACTGGCAACTGGCGATCGGCGAAGCGCCGGGTGGGTTACGAGCGAGGCGAGAAATTTCATTTTTCCTCGTTTGGGCGAAACGGAGTGCGATTGAATCCTGTGGTTCGTTACGAAAGCGTTGAGCATGTGCTTTGCTATGCTGCCGCAGTGCAATGCGCTAGTGTCGGCCTGTTGCGATTTACTGGAATTAAAGAACGAGGCTAGAGGCGCAAAGACGAAGGCGAGTGATCTTCGACTCCGCTGCGGCAGGAAAGAGCCTCGATGCAGTGCACTTACGCGGCGGGGTCGCGGTATACAGGTCTAGCCAATTCTGATTAACTGAAAGAGATGAGAAAGAGTGAAGCGGCAAAGTATGCGCGCTGGAGCGCGGCGTTGGCGTTGGTGTGTGTGGCCTTGACGGTCGGGGTGTATTTGAAACGTGGGTGGACACGGCACAATGAGCGGAAGAATGCTCCGCCGGCGGCGCCGGTAAACGTCGAACGTCAATCGAGCCTGCTAACATTTTCAAAGGTTGAGCAAAACCGGAAAATTTTTACGGTGGAAGCTTCCAAGTCGATCGATTTTAAAGGGCTGAATGCGAGCGATCTTGAGGGCGTGAAGATCACAATCTTTGGAAAAGAGGGCGACCGGCACGACACGATGGAGACGCATACCTGCCGGTACTCGAAAGACAGCGGGGATGTCGTTTGTTCAGGCGACGTGGAAATCACGTTGATGAGCGAAGAGCAATGGAAGACCTCGGGTGCGGCCGTAGCCGGAACGCCAGCTGCGCCGGGCACAATGAAGGTCGAAACGCGTGGGGTGGCGTTCAGTCGCGCGAGCGGAGAGGCGAAAACAGATGCCGAGGTGCGATTCTCGTTTGCGAATGGGAGCGGGCAAGCGGTCGGGGCGGAGTATCACTCGGAAGAGGGGACGTTGCGCCTGCAACGAAATGTCAGATTGGCATTGGATCAACCAGCCGCGCCAAACCGGAAGAGCGTGCCAGGAGTAAAAAAAGAGCCGATAGAGCTTTCGGGAACACGGATGGATTTTTCGCGCGATGCGGGAACGATTTATCTATCAGGCCCCACGGAGGCGAAGACGCAGACTGAACGAATGACTGCCGCCGGAATGTTGATGGAGTTGGACGAAACTTTTCATGCCAAGCGTTTGACTGCTAAGTCGGATGGAAAAGAGTTGCGACCAGCGTTTAGCGTGGCGAAGGGGATTGGAAAACAAAGATTGGCCGCTGACGAGATTACGGCCACATTTGCTCCCGAAGGATGGGTCGTCCGCGCAGAGGCTAAGGGACAAGTGGCCGGCGAATCGGAGCAGGCCGCGGAAACGCAAACGGTGAAGGCGCAGAACGCCTTGATGGACATGGTGCCGGAGCGGAATGCTCCAAAGTTGCTGTTGTTGAAGGGCGGTGTGGATGCCCGGACGAAGACGCGCAGGAAAGGGAACCTTGGCAACGAACCGGGAGATTCGCGAAGGCTGACCACGGAAGAGTTGCGGCTAGTATTTGTCGAAAAGAGTGTCGAAAAGAATGCGGGAACGGAAATGGGAACGAGCACGAGACTGGCGAGCATGGATACTGCTGGGGCGGGACGGCTTGAGTGGAGTGAGACGGACAATGCGACCGCAAGAGATTCGCAAACGGTGTTGCAAGCGAACCAACTGGGAATGAAGTTCGACGACGCGGGAAAAGCTTCGCGGCTTGATGCAAAGGGAAATGTCCGTACCGAAAGGACCGCTGGCGGGGCCGAGAAGCAAACCGCAACCGCGAAGAACGGATTTGTGGAACTACAACCCCAGGGCGGGTGGTCGCGGATAGATTTGAGCGAAGAAGTGCGGCTGAACGAAGGGACGCGCGCAGCGCAGGCGGATCATGCCGAGTTTGCGCGCGCGGAACAAACAGTTACGTTGACAGGTCGCGCGGCAGTGAGAGATGCGACAAGCCTGACTACCGCGAAAAAGTTGACGCTATGGCAATCGACAGGTGAGATACGCGGTGAGGGCGGAGTGCGCTCATCGGATTTGTCGGCGCGCGGAAGCGCAGTTCATCTTGCGCCCGTGGCAGCAAACATCAGTGCCGATCAGCTGAGCGGAAATTCCAAGAGTGGGCGCGCCTTGTATACAGGTCACGCGCGATTGTGGCAGGGCGATTCGGTGATGGAAGCAGACTCAATCGAGTTGCTGAAGACCGAACGTATGATGAATGCCGTTGGGAATGTTCGGGCAGTTTTTCCGCAAGCGGTGCGAAACAACAACTCCACGTCCTCCGCGCGAGCCAATCCGCCGAAGCAGGCGGCAATGTGGCATGCGCAGTGTGCGAAGATGACATATTGGGATCAAGAAAATCGCGCGCGGCTCGAGCAGAACGTGGCCGTACAATCCGCCGATGAAAAGATCAACAGTGATGCGCTGGATCTATACTTCACGCGAGGAAATGCCGCCAAGAGCAGCGGAGGAGCCCAAGGCACGGCGCCTGGTGGCGCTGCCAGTGTGACTGGCGCACGGCAGATCGGCCGGGCGGTAGCGACCGGTGCCGTGTCCGTGCAGCAAGGAGGTCGGCGTGCCACGGCGGAGCGGGGCGAATACACCGCGACAGACGGAAAATTCGTTATGTCGGGCGGAACGCCAACGATTTTTGACGCCACAGAAGGCACGACCACGGGGCGTCAATTGACCTTCTTTTTAGCGGATGCTACGATCATCGTCGATTCTGAAAATGGATCGCGCACACTGACGAAGCACCGAGTCGAAAAATAGTGACCTGTTTGCGGTCACATGTGACGAGGAATGCTGAAGCTCCAGGCAGTCGAGTTAAATAAGTCGTACCGGGGCCGCAAGGTCGTAGACGACGTTGAGCTGGAGATCGGGCAGGGTGAGGTCGTTGGGTTGTTGGGACCTAACGGCGCCGGTAAGACAACTACTTTCTATATCTTAGTGGGTCTCGCCCGTCCCGACTCCGGCCGCGTGATCTTGAACGGTGAGGAAATCACCGACCTTCCCATGTACCTCCGTGCGCGAAGCGGGATCAGCTATTTGCCTCAGGAACCCTCGGTTTTTCGTCAGCTGACCTGCGAAGAGAATCTGCTGGCAGTGCTGGAGACACTGCCGCTCACTCCAGAACAACAGCGCGACCGTTTGGAGGAGTTATTGGTGCAGATGGGGCTCGAAACCGTGCGGCCAAGCAAGGCGTACATGTTGTCGGGCGGGGAGCGGCGCCGCCTGGAAATTGCGCGGTCGCTGACGCTCGAACCGTCCTTCATATTGCTCGACGAGCCGTTTTCGGGCATCGATCCGCTGACGGTAAAGGACCTGCAGGAGATCATTCGGAACCTGGCGCAGTCCGGCATCGGCGTGCTGATCACGGACCACAATGTGCGAGAGACCTTGACGGTAACGGATCGAGCGTACATCCTGAAAAGTGGCAAGATTTTTCGTAAGGGCCGGCCTGAGGATTTGAGCAACGATCCCGAAGTGCGGCGAGTGTACTTGGGCGATCATTTCCGCCTGAACTGAAGTATCTGAGAACAGCAGCTGGAAGGACAGTTTTTCGCAAACATGGCTTGGCAAGGGCTCAAACTCAACTTAAAGGTGGCGCAGAAGCAGATCCTGACGCCTGGCCTGGTGCAAATGGTCAGCGTGCTGGCGCTGAATCGGCTTGAGTTGAAGGAGATGATCAATACGGAGATGGTCGCGAATCCCGTGCTCGAAGAATTGAGCGAAGAAGCCACTACCACCGATAACTACAGCGACGAGACATTCCTGAAGAACGAGACGGAGAAAGTTCCAGAAAAGCAAGCCGCAAATCCTTTTGATGAATTCGACGTGGGAAGTTTTTTCAACCAGTATCTCGACACGGGTGGAGACGGCGGGCAATCGCAGGAGCGTGAAATTTCGGAGCGTCCGTCGTTTGAAAAGTTTTTGTCATCGCCTGCGGGACTTTCCGAACATTTGAACTGGCAATTGAGCGTCACTATTTGCTCCGACGCGGTGCGCGAAATTGCGGACAATATTATCGGCAATCTGGACGAGAACGGCTATCTGACGGCTTCGAACGAAGAGTTACTGCAGGGTGAGAAGTACACGCAGGACGATCTGGATGATGCACTGGCCGTGGTACAGGATTTCGATCCGATCGGCGTAGGCGCGAGAGATTTACGCGAATGTTTGCTGCTTCAACTGAAGGCGTTTGATCCAACAAATACTTTGGCGCATCAGGTGGTATCCGAGCACCTCAAGCAGGTGCAGGCGAATCAACTGAAGGAAATTGCGCGTGCGCTGAACCGTCCGATCGAAGTAATAAAACGAACGCTGGACGTGATCAAGAAACTCGATCCGCGGCCAGGCCTTCGTTACAACAAAACCGAACCGCGGCTGGTGGAGCCGGACGTGTACTTTCGGAAAGTGGACGGCGTCTGGGAAGTTTTTCTGAACGAAGACGACATGCCCCAGCTCCGGCTGAGCCCGACCTACCGCAGGTTGCTGGCGCGCGATGCAGCGGATCGCGAAGTACGGAACTACGTGAAGGAACGTTTCACGGCGGCGATTCAGCTCCTGAAAAATATCGAACAGAGAAAGCACACAATTCTGCGTGTCTGCCAGTCGATCATCGCGCGGCAGGGAGAATTTCTGGACCACGGTCCGGACGCATTGAAGCCGATGATGATCAAAGAAGTTGCGGAAGAAGTGGGCGTCCATCCTTCCACGGTAAGCCGCGCGGTTGCGAGCAAGTACGCGCACACTTCACAGGGTGTGCTGGAGCTGCGGTCATTCTTCAGCGAGTCGGTGAACGGGCCGGAAGGCGGCGGGATGTCCCTGCTGACCTTGAAGCGTCTGGTAAAGAAGATGATTGAAGAAGAGGATTCAACGAAGCCGCTCACCGACGAGCACATCGCGCAAAAACTGGAAGACGCGGGAATTCACGTGACCCGGCGAACGGTAGCGAAATATCGCGAAGATATGCGCATCCCGAGCACGCACCAGCGGCGGGTAAAAGCCTGAGCGCTGTATTCAAAGTGAAGCCCCGATCAAAAAGGGAATCGAACCAGCTTGTAATCCTCACCGGACTTTCCGGTTCGGGCAAGAGCACTGTCTTAAAAGCATTCGAAGACATGGGGTTCTACTGCGTGGACAACATGCCAGTGGAACTGATTCCTATTTTTGCGGAGCTGCATGAAGCGGGAGAAGGGAACTTCAGCCGTGCAGCTCTGCTTGTAGACGCACGCGAGGGAGCGCAACTGCAGAAATTGCCCGGGTTGCTAACGCACCTCCGCAAGGACCATCCGATTTCCCTGGTGTTCATCGAAGCGAACGACGATGCGTTGCTGCGAAGGTACAGCGAGACGCGCAGGCCCCATCCCCTCGGCAAGGATTATTCGGTGCGCGAGAGTTTACGACACGAGCGGGAATTGATGGCGCCGATTCGCAGGCTGGCGGACGCCGTGATCGACTCGACGCAGTTCAACGTGCACGAACTGCGGACATTTATCACCCGGCGATTCAAGAGTCCTGACCGGCATCCGATGCTGATTTCCGTGGTGAGCTTCGGCTACAGGTACGGAGTGCCGGTCGATGCGGACTTGATCTTTGACGTGAGATTTTTGCCAAACCCGCATTTTGTGCCGGCGTTGCGGAAGTTTACCGGGCGCTCCGCCAAAGTCCGGCGATTCATCCGCTCGTTTCCACAGACCGGCGAATTTTTGCGCCGCATGGAAAGTCTACTGGCCTATCTGATGCCGCATTACATCGAAGAAGGAAAGAGCTACCTGACTATCGCGTTTGGATGCACCGGCGGAAAACATCGCTCGGTGATGTTGGCCGAAGAGATCAGGAAAGCACTCGAGAAGCGAAAATACGCAACGAAGGTGATTCACCGCGATATAGAGAAGTAGAATCGAGGAAGGCGTCCGGAGTAGCCCGGCCAAACTTGACACGTCCCTCTACGGGCGAATAGCGTACCAACGGCATCTGAACGGGGGCATTTCAGCGGGAGCGAAGAGCTTGGCATCAGTTATTTCACCCCAATGGAAGCGGTTGCTCGTCTACGTGCGCCCATATGGTGTGCGACTGACAATTGGCGTTTGTTTGGTGGCGTTCGTCGCGCTGGCTGAGGGCGCGGTCGCGTTGATGGTGCGGCTGGCGATCGACTATGTTTTGACTCCGTCGTCGCCAAGTTCACAGTTGCCGCTGCTGTCATTGCCGGGCGGCCGCGTAATCTACTTGAATCAATTCTTTCCGCCATCCCACTTTCATAACGTCTGGCCGATTTTCAGCATTTCGCTGCTGGTAATTTTTGTTTCCAAGGGCATCGCAGAGTATTTGGGCACCACGCAGATTCAGTATGTCGGCCACGCCGCAACAACCGACCTGCGCAATCGCGTCTTCGCCAAAATCCTCCGCCAGCCAATCGGATTTTTCCAGCATCATCCAACTGGTCGGCTCCTGTCGTCAGTAATCAACGACATCGAAAAGACCAGGATCGCGCTGTCGGAATACCTCGCCGATCTTTTCCAAAAAGGGTTCACGCTGATTGTGTTTCTCCTGTTGATGGTGCACCTCAACTGGAAGATGGCTCTCGGTTGCGCCGTGGTTCTCCCGCTGGTGGTTTTACCTGTCGGCAAGTTTGGCCGTAAGATTCGCCGCTCCGGAGAGAATAGCCAAACACGATTGGGCGAACTCAGCCAGATCATTCAAGAAACGACCAGCGGAAACAGGGTTGTAAAGGCATTCGGCATGGAAGATTTTGAAGCGCGAAAATTTCGCGATGCCGCTCGGCGCTTGCTGCGGGAAAATATGCGCTGGGTGCGAGCGGCCGCTGCGACTGCGCCCTTAATGGATTTGCTGGGCGCGATCGTGGTGCCGCTTCTGCTCCTTTACGCACGCGATCAGATCAAACTGCACCTGATGACAACCGGAATTTTCATGGCATTCCTCTATGCGATGTTTAATGCGTACATGCCGCTGAAACGGATTGGGCAGGTGTACCAGCAATTCCAATACGCGCAGGGGGCGAGCACACAAGTCTTTGCGTATCTGGATCAGCAGGAAGAATTGCTGGACCAGCCGGATAAGCCCAAGATGGCGGTGTTCCAAGGTGTCATTGAGATTGAAAATGTTTCTTTTTCGTACGATTCGGACTCGTCAGCGGTTTTGAAAAACATTTCGCTCGAGGCACAGAAAGGCGAGGTCATTGCGTTAGTGGGTTCGAGCGGAGCTGGCAAAACCACGCTGGTGAATCTGGTTCCGCGATTCTACGACCCGACGTCGGGTACGATTCGCATCGATGGAACTGACATCCGTGAAGTGACGCTGCGGTCATTGCGAGAGCAAATCGCGATGGTCACACAGGAAAATATTCTGTTCCATGACACCGTGTGGAACAACATTTCGTACGGGCTGGGGAGCGTCAAAAAGGAACGCGTAATTGCCGCGGCGCAGGCGGCGCTGGCTCACGATTTCATTCAGGAACTCCCTCTGGGTTACGATACCGTAATCGGCGAGCGAGGGACGCGGCTCAGCGGAGGGCAGCGGCAACGCATTGCCATCGCGCGTGCCATCCTGAAGGATTCGCCCATTTTAATTCTGGACGAAGCTACGTCCGAGCTCGATGCCGAATCCGAAATGTTCGTACAAAAAGCGCTGGCGAACCTGATGGTTGGAAGAACTACATTTGTGATAGCGCATCGGCTAGCGACGATCCGTCGCGCCGACAAGATTCTGGTGCTGGAAGACGGCCAAATCCGCGAGACTGGGACACACGCGGAACTTCTTGCCAAGGGCGGAACCTACGCCCGGCTGCACGATCTGCAATTCGCAGACGATGATATGGCCGCCCCGGTACAATCGAATTTACCCCCACTGCCCTCTACGTCTTCCAGAAGGAACTCGATATGAGTGAAAAGAGCGCAGTGCAAGCCAAAAAAACAGAAGTCCTTTCGATGACGGGATACGCGCAGTCAAAAGGCGGCGCCCTGGGCTGGGATCTTCGCGTCAGCGTGAAGAGCGTCAACCACCGTTTTCTGGATCTAAAAGTTCGGCTGCCCGAAGGCTTTGATCTGTACGAACTGCGGTTGCGGCAGATCGTGCGAGACCGAATCCATCGAGGACACGTGGAAGTGCATGTAAGTGTCGAGCCCGGCGTGGCAACGCCGATCCAAGTGAACAAGGACTTGGTCACAAACTATTTGCGCGCGGCGGATGACCTCCGCCTTCAGACCTCGGTCTCGGCGGCTTTGGACGTCGTCGCACTGCTACGGCTGCCCGGCGTGATCGGCGGGCTGGCCCCGGCACTGCCCGAATCGGAAGAGGAGCAGGAGAAACTCGGACGCGAGCTGGAAAGGTGCCTCCGCGAAACGTTGGGAAAGCTGGATGAGATGCGGCGCGTCGAAGGACGTCACCTCGCGGAAGAGCTTCGTGCGCGCCTGGCGCGAATCAGCGAGCAGACAGACGAGGTGCGCGGGCTGGTCGTGCAGTTGCGTCCGGCGTTTGCGCGCCGGCTGGAGACGCGGCTGAGAGATTTGCTGAGCGCCACGGCAATCGATCCCGCACGCATCGCGCAGGAAGCCGCGATGCTCGCGGAACGCAGCGACATCAGCGAGGAACTGGACCGTCTGAAGAGTCATCTCCAGCAATTCGGCAAACTGCTGGATGGCGCAGGCGAATTGGGAAAGAAACTGGATTTCCTGTTGCAGGAAATGCACCGCGAAGCGAACACCATGCTTTCAAAAACACCAGGCGTTGAGAGCGAAGCGCTAAAAATCACCGGCATTGGCCTGGAAGTGAAAGCGGATATCGAAAAATTGCGAGAACAGGTGCAGAACATCGAATGAGTGAGGAGAAAGTTCTGGCGCCGCTGGTGATCATTGTTTCCGGCCCCTCAGGATCGGGTAAGTCAACTCTGGTGCAGCGCTTGTTGCAGATGCCGGGGACTATGGCCTCGCGATCATGTACCACCCGGATGCGCAGGACGACTGAGGCCAGCGGGAAGTGTTATGATTTCGTTACAGAATCCGAATTTGAAGCAATGGTGTCGCGCGGAGAATTTCTGGAATTCGCGCGAGTCTTCGGCAGACATTCCTACGGTACGCCGAAAAAATGGCTCGAGGAGTCACGCGCCAAAGGACTGGACCTGATTCTCGAAATTGACGTACAGGGAGCGGCGCAGGTAAAAGAGAAGCTGCCGGAATCGGTGGCTATCTTTATTCTGCCGCCTTCGCGTGAAGAGCTGGAACGCCGGCTGAGAAGCCGCGCACAGGATTCCGACGAAGAAATCGCGCGGCGGTTGGCGAGGGCGCGCGCGGAAATCGAAGCATTCGGCAAGTATTATGATTTTTGCGTTATGAATGAAGACGTGGAACAAGCGGGACGCGAAGTAGAAGCGATCTTGACTGCGGTGCGCTGCAGCAGTGCAAGGCGGCGCGGCCGGGTGGAAGCACTTCTGGCATCATTTGGAGGGAAAGACTGAAATGACCGTGCAGACGAAAGCTCCGGAGAGCCAGTTCGCGTACGTGGTGCTTGCGGCGCGGCGTGCACGCCAGATTATGGCGGGGGCGCCGCCGATGTTGGAAAATCCGCGAACATTGAAGCCGACGCGAGTGGCGTGCGAGGAAGTCAACAGCGGCTTGATTGAATACGAATTCAGTCCCGGCAAGTCCGTGGATGAAGACAAGGATGGCGTCAAGCGGCGCAAGTAAGGCACTGCGAGGACTCGATGCGCATCACTCTCGGCGTCACTGGCGGGGTGGCGGCCTATAAAGCGGCCGAACTGGTGCGCCGTTTGCAACAAGAAGGTTTCTCGGTCGAGGTCGTCATGACGCGCGCGGCCTGCGAGTTCATCACGCCTCTTACCTTTGCCGCGCTCACTGGAAAAAAAGTAATCACCGGCCTGTTCGCCGAATCGGGTGGCGAGGCGAATCTCGAGAGTGCGATCGAACATATTGCCGTCGCGCAACGCACCGATTTGCTGCTGGTTGCTCCGGCGACGGCGGACATTCTTGCAAAATTCAGCCGTGGGATCAGCGACGATTTCTTGAGCACGCTTTACCTGGCAACCACGGCGCCTGTCGTTGTGGCACCTGCAATGAACGTGAATATGTGGAATCATCCTGCCACACAGGAAAATTTGGAACGGCTGCGTGGACGCGGCGTCCACGTAGTCAGTCCAGATGAGGGTTACCTAGCCTGCGGAATGACGGGAGCGGGAAGGCTCGCAGGACAGGACGCCATTATTTCTGCGGTGCGCGAAGTTTTCCAGATTCGGCGAGACCTCGAAGGGAAGACGGTGCTGCTCACCGCGGGCCCGACGCAGGAAGATCTTGATCCTGTGCGCTTTCTGACGAACCGTTCGTCGGGAAAAATGGGCTACGCAGTTGCCGAAGCCGCTGCGCAGCGCGGAGCAAAAGTGATCTTGATCAGCGGGCCAACCGCGCTTGAAACTCCGGCCGGCGTTACGCGAATTGACGTGCGCACCGCGGCGGAAATGTTGAACGCTGTGCAAAGGCATTTTGCGGAAGCGACCACAGCGATTTTTGCCGCTGCTGTCGCCGACTATCGTCCTGCCGAAGCCGCTGCTCACAAAATCAAGAAAACTGGCGGCGAATTCACGCTGCGGCTTGCGCCGAATCCCGACATTCTGGCCACGGTTGCGCGCAAAAAAGGAGATCGCCTGATTGTAGGATTTGCGGCGGAAACGGATAGAGTCGCGGAAAACGCCCGGAAAAAATTGCAAGAGAAAGACGCCGACCTCATCGTTGCGAACGATGTTACGGCTGCCGGCGCGGGATTCGATGTGGACACGAACGTAGTCACGCTATTTGCGCGTGACGGCCGCGATGTGGCGCTTCCCAAGCTTACCAAGCGTGAAGTCGCTGACCGTATCCTCGATGAAGTTGTGCGGCTCTCGGCCAGCGTGAAACACCAATCCGCGGATTGACGTTCCTATGCCTGATCGCCCACATACCACACTCCAAGAAAAACTTAACCAGCGGCTGAGATTTTACGAGGACCTCGGGCTCGGCCCGTTCTATCGCGATCGCGGGGGCACGTCCCAAAGAATCGCACCTTCTGTTCCAGAACTTTCTGAAACGCTATCCGCCGCCATCGAGGAATCGACTTTGCGAAAATCTGCGCCAAAAATCATGCCTTCCCTGAAGACCATTGTGCCGGAGTCGGCGGCAAAACTTCCCGTTCTGCCCACGGCGACAGGACCGTCACTCTTCGAAGCGAGTGACAAAATCCTTGGTGACACGCTGCTGAAGACTCGCGAAGATTTGGGCGAATGCACACGTTGCAAGCTGCACAAGACGCGCCACAAAATTGTATTTGGCGATGGCAGTCCAAAAGCCGATTTGGTGTTCATCGGCGAAGGTCCCGGTGCGGACGAAGATGCACAAGGACTGCCATTCGTGGGCCGCGCGGGAAAACTTTTGACCCAGATGATTGAAGCGATGGGTCTGCAGCGTCGTGACGTTTATATCTGCAACGTGGTGAAATGCCGTCCGCCAGAAAACCGTCAACCGGAGAAGGACGAAGTTATGGCGTGTTCGCCATTTCTATTCCGTCAGTTGGATGTGCTGAAACCCAAAGTTATCGTCTGCCTCGGCAGCACCGCCGCGCAGACATTGCTCCAAACGAACCGTGGTATTTCCCATTTTCGCGGCGAATGGCTGGATTTCCGCGGATACAAAATGCTGGCCACTTACCATCCCGCGTATTTGCTGCGCAATCCGGGGGCGAAGGGCGAAGTCTGGAAAGATCTTCAGAAAGTCATGGCCGAGCTCGGCCTCGAAGTCAAAAAAAAGGCGAAATAAGCGCGCATGGGCATTCTGCTCGGCGTGGCCACAGCGTTTGCGTGGGGAAGCGCGGATTTTCTGGCGCGCTTTGCAACTCGTGCGGTTGGAAATCTGCGCGCCGTGCTGGGCATGCAGGCTTGCGGCGCGGCGTTTGTCACGATGCTTCTTCTATTTACGCGCGATTGGGGCCACCTGTTTGACCGCTCGGGCTGGCAGCCCTGGGCATGGGGAATTCTCGCGGGAGCCATCAACACGTTTGCGATGCTTGCGCTCTATCGCTCATTCGAAGTTGGCAAACTCTCGCTCGTTGGTCCCGTATCCGCAAGCTATCCCATTCTCACCGTCGTCCTTTCCGCTTTTTCGGGCGAGCGGTTGTCGATTTATCGTGCGCTCGGAATCGCTGCCGCCCTGCTGGGAGTACTTCTCGTTGCGACAGGCGAAAATTCTGGCAGCCAACGAAATGAGGCGGAGAAGCCCAAGGGAATTGCCGGACTCGGCTGGGCAATCGCGGCGGCGTTTAGTTTCGGAATTCTTTTTTGGCTCCTGGGGATTCGAATCATTCCACGGACAGGCGCTCTGCCTACGGTGTGGCTGATTCGTGTAACAGGCACGGTGATCAGTTTTTGTCTGGTGATCGCGAAGAATATTCCGTTGCGAATAAAAAACAAACGAACCAGCGCGCAGGTCTACGGAATGGGCTACCTGGATACGGCGGCATTTGCGCTCAGCAATCTCGGCATGCGTCTGGAGCAAGTAGCGGTGATCAGCGTGCTCGGCTCGCTCTATGGCGCGGTGACAGTGGCCTTCGCGGCGATTTTCTTGCAGGAACGCATCGCGCTCCTGCAATGGACTGGCATCACGGCAATTTTTCTTGGCGTCGCACTGATGAGCGCATGAACTCCGGCGCTTGCGAGCCGGCCATTTTCCGGCCACCTGATACACTACCCAACGCAATGCGCGAGAAACTTTGCAACGTGGCGGTCGCCGTGCCGCTGCGCACCACGTTTACTTACCGCGTCCCGGATCGGCTGGCGGTGGAAATTGCACCGGGCTCACGCGTGCTCGTACCGTTCCGCAAAAAATCTCTCGTTGGCGTCGTAACAGAATGGGTTGAAGAAGCTCCGCCGGGCACAAAACTGCGCGACGTGCAGAAATGCCTCGACCTTGTGCCTGCGCTGACGCCGAAACTTTTGGAGCTAGGCAAATGGATCGCTTCGTATTACATCGCCCCCATCGGCGAAGTCTATCGCGCGATGCTTCCGCCCGTGACCGAATTGCGCACCCAGCAGATGGTTGTGCTGACGGATATAGCTCGAGGTGCTCCGGCGAACTTTTTTGACGAAAGCGCAAGCAAGCCCAATTTCCTGGACAAATTGCAAGCCGCGAAAAATGGGTTGTCTTTGCAAGCTGCTATAAAGTCCGGAATCCCGCTGGCCGATTTGCTCAAGCTGCAGCGGCGGGGCCTTCTTGAAATCCGACAGCAGATTCAGAATCGCAATCGCAGAACGCAGCGAATCATCGCGTGGAAGAGCAACGACGACGGTGCAGCTCTGCCGCCCAAAGAAGAGCTGCTGCGAAACCTATTAATAGTGGAACGCGGGCCCCTTCCGCTTTCGCAACTGCTGAAACTTGCTGCGGTCTCTCGCGCTTTCGTTGAAAGACTACTCCACCAAGACAAGCTCGAGAGTTGGGAAGAAGCGCTCGACCCGGCGGAGGATCCCTTCGACACGGGCTACACGCCGCCCGCCCACGCGTTGAACACCGAGCAAGATCAAGCTTTCGGCGCGATTCGCGCGCGATTTGAGCTTGGCGAATTCGGCGTGCAGCTCTTGCACGGAGTCACCGGCAGCGGAAAAACCGAAGTCTATTTGCGCGCCGTGCAGGACACGCTGGCCCGCGGAAGAACGGCGATTGTACTTGTGCCGGAAATTGCGTTGACGTTGTGGATAGGGCGGCAATGCCGCGCCTGGTTTGGCGCCCGCTTCGAAGGTGTTGCCGTCCTGCACTCCGCGCTCAGCGACGTTGAGCGCGCTCGGGAATGGTGGCGCGTTCGAAACGGGGAAGCCCGCGTGATCGTCGGCACTCGCTCCGCGATTTTTGCCCCTGTCGATCATCTCGGCCTCATTATCGTGGATGAGGAGCAGGAGTCGAGCTACAAGCAGGAGGAGACGCCGCGCTATCACGGTCGAGACGTGGCGATTGTGCGCGCCAAGCTCGAAAGCGCGGTCGCTTTGCTCGGTTCGGCGACGCCGTCACTCGAAACCTTTCATCATGCGCGCAGCGGCAAATATGAATTGCTGACGCTTGCGCAGCGTGTGGCGGAACGTTCCCTGCCTTCTGTCGAAATTCTCGATCTGCGTGAAGAATTCAGGCAAACCCACCAGACAAGTCCGATCTCATCGCACCTGCGCGAAGAAATCCAGGCATGCCTGAATTTCAAAACGCAAGCCCTAATCCTGATCAACCGTCGCGGATATTCCTGGAGCGTCATCTGCCGCAGCTGCGGCGCAAATGTACAATGCGTGAATTGCAGCATCGCCATGACCCATCACAAGAATCGCAATCGCCTCGAATGCCACTATTGTGGTTCGGTACAATCCATTCCCCAAAAATGTCCCAAGTGCGATTCGCAATACGTCTATTTCTTCGGCGAAGGCTCCGAACAACTCGAAGAGCGGCTGCGCAAGGAATTTCCCAAGGCGCGAATTGCGCGGCTCGATCGTGACACCGCTCGCACGAAGCGCCAGTACCAGGAAACCTTAGGAGCGTTCGCAGATGGAGCGCTGGATATTCTTGTCGGCACGCAAATGCTCGCCAAAGGACATGATTTCCATCGCGTGACGCTGGTTGGCGTAATCAGCGCGGACACTTCGTTGACGATGCCGGATTTTCGCGCGGCGGAACGCACGTTTCAGTTGATGACGCAAGTCGCGGGACGTGCAGGCCGCGGCGAATTGCCCGGCCGCGTCCTGATTCAAACCTTCTATCCGGAGCACTACGCGATCCAGGATGCGGTTAAACAGGACTACACCGCTTTTTTCGAGCGCGAACTCCATTATCGTCAGGTCATGGCGTACCCGCCGTTTACGTCGCTGGCCAATGTGATTGTGCGTGACGCCAGCCTTGAAAGGGCCATCACCTGGTCGCGCAAGCTGTCGCAGTTTTTGGCCCCGCACAATGGCGATGGTTTACGAATTCTCGGGCCGGCCAGCGCCCCACTGGCGCGCCTCAAAAGTGAATACCGTTTTCAGTTTTTGTTGAAGGCGAAAAAGAAAGCGCAGCTTACAAAAATCCTTGCAGGCGCACTAGCTTTTTGCGATTCCAAAGAAATTCCTCAGACCGCCGTCCTTGTCGACATGGATCCTCTGCAGCTCCTGTAGGGGCATGATATATCGTGCCCGCTCTTCACTTTGTGCGCTGCCTTAGGAAGACGAGGGGGCGCGCGAATTCCGATATCGCCAGAAAAAATACGCTGGAATTCCCAGAGCCATCAGCAGCAGCCCGGCAATCACGTGGCGGAATTGGCTGGGATCGCGCTTTGCCAGATAAATTGCATTGCCGACGACCGCGCCGGCGGCCAGAAGGAAAACAATCGGTGTCCACGGATATCCCGGAACTCGATAGGGAAGCGCCCTTTCCCCTAACGCGGCGCGCAGCGGAAAAATGGCCGCTGCTCCAAGGCCGTAGAAAATCCAGCCAATGAACACTACGCCTTGGATCAATTCCGAAAAACCTCCAGCAAGCGTCAGAATAGCGGACCAAACGCACAAAGCAAGAATCGCGGCGGCAGGAGTATGAAATCGCGGATGGACTTCAGCCAGTGTCTTGAAAAACAAATTGTCTCGCGACATCGCATAGAACACTCGTGGGGCCGTGAGCACCACGCTGTTTGTTGCGCTAAAAACCGAAATCAGAATCGTCAGCGCAACAAACTTGCCGGCCCACGGGCCCAAAACAGCGCTCGCCGCCGTCGCCGCAATCGCATCGCTGCTGGCCGCGGCCTCAGGTCCGAGCGCCACCAGATATCCCATCACTGCGACCACGTACAGGCCAATCAAAATCAATGAGCCAAGCAAGAACGCGCGCGGAAAAACTTTCTGTGGCTCAATCACCTCTCCCGCGCTGTACGTTCCGAACTGCCATCCCTCATACGCCCACAGAACAGCAATCATCGCGAAACTGAAATTCGAAAATAAATTCATTCCGTAGAGACTGGTGCCCACAGCGGCGGGAATTTCGCCGGCATGCTTGCCAAGAATTAACAAAACGAGGCTCAGCACGATAACCAAAGCGCTTTTGACCAGCGTCGTCCAATTTTGCAAATCCGAACTCTGTCGCGTGCCCCTCACGTTCACGACTGTGACCACCGCGATCATCAAAACTGCTGCCACCGACGATTCCGCCGGCGTCAGTGGAATCACTTCCGCAAGGTATCGCGCGAACGCGCGCGCAAGGGCGGCGATGGTCGCCGCCGAAATCACCAGAAACAGGCACCACCCATATAGAAATGCCGGCAGGCGTCCGAATCCGTCGCGAATATAACAGTAAAGCCCGCCGGCTTCGGGATTCGCCGCCGCAAGTTCTGCGTAAGTCAACGCGCCGAGCAGCGACATCACTCCGCCCGCCACCCAAACCAGCATGGACAGCCCAACGGAACCATTTACCTGTCGAAGAATCAATCCAGGTGAGAGAAAAATGCCCGAGCCAATGACCGATCCAATAAAAAGAAAAAGCAAGTCGCGCAGGCGCAGTGTGCGGATGAGTGTCGGCATTTGTGATGACGCAACGTCTGAGACGCCAGCGCCGCGCGCACGAGCATCATAGCGGCGAGATGGTATCCGTCAATGAGAACTTGCCGATTGCCACAGCGGAACCGGCATAAAGCACAGAATCATTACCAGCAGCGTAACAATGGCCAGCACCGTCCGCGTCGAATCGAGGGGCCTCTGGTCATACACCGCGGGAATTCGCAGGAACCGCAAGGCCAGCAAAATTCCTGCCCACATCCACCAAAACCAAATTCCTGACTGAAAAGATCCGAGCGCGGCAAGCGCCGCAGGGACCAGCCAGCCCAGCCAGCGATGAAGTCGCGGACTGAGGGAACGAAGAATGTGTCCACCATCCAGCTGCCCAGCGGGCAGAAGGTTCAGCGCGGTGGCAAAAAGTCCAACCCACGCGGCGCGTCCAACAGGATGAAGCAAGACCGTGAGAGGATCCGCTCCCGGGAAAATTTTTTGCACCAGCAGGCGGAGAGCAAGCGGTACGCCAAACACGATGTTTGCAGACGGCGAATTGAGTCCCGGCACGATTCGCGAATGCACAACGCCGTAAATCAGGATCGGGATCGCCAACACAAATCCCACCAGTGGTCCTGATGCGCCCACATCAAACAAGGCGCGCCGGCTGCGAATCGGCGACCGCATCAAAATGAAAGCGCCAAGCGTCCCAATCAACGTGGGCGCCGGAATAAAATACGGATAGCTCGCGCGGATGCCATGATGCCTGCACGCGAAGTAGTGGCCCAATTCGTGCGCCAGCAAAATCGCCATCAGTGAAATCGCAAAAGGGAATCCGGCTGCAAGAGCCGTCGGATCTTTGTAGAGCAGCTTCAGCGAAACGACGAACTCGTCGATTGATGCCGCCTGGCTGTTTGCAAATGAAATGGCAAATTGCCGCCCCGCGGCAAGGCACGTAAGAAATGTCACTACGAAAAGCAGAACCGCCAGCCAAAGCCGTTTTGGTTTCGTGGGCGCTGATACCGACCAGGCGGGGAACGCAGCCGGGCTCTCGGGAGCCGCAACGTTCAGATCAATTGTTGCGGGGGCGGACTCGTTATCGCTGTTCACAAATTATATGGCGGGACGTAACTGATGCCCGCACCTATTATATGGCAGGCTGCAAGTACAGCCGGCACCCGAGATTGGATGCGAAAAACTGCGGGAAGGTCAGACGGCTGCAGGCCCGTCTGGACCTCGATCAACCCTCGAGGCCCTGGAGCTCTTTGCCGGGCTTAAATCGCACAGCCTTGCCCGGAGGAATATTCACTTCCTCACCGGTGCGCGGATTGCGGCCGATGCCCGTCTTTCTGGGCTTCACGGTAAAAACTCCAAACCGCCTCAGTTCGATTCTCTGGGTGCGTCCCATTCCGTTCTTCAGCGATTCAAAAACCGTTTCCACGGCCTGCTCGGCCTTGACGCGGCTCACGCCTGCTCCTTCGAGCTTTGCCAGTACGGCGTTTACGATATCCAGTTTAATCAAGCGTGCCTCCGCTGCTCTGGGGCAGATGCTAGAGGCTGCGCGCCAGGTTGTCAAGACGTGACGCGTCGTCTACACTGGCATTCTTCGTTGACCGCTTCGTGGTCACATGTTCGATTGATTGCATTTGCAAAACTAGATTGTCTCGAGCGCAACGCTTGAGCACTTTGCGGTGACCTATTCTAGAGGAGGCGTGGATGTCTGTAAGGCCGGATAGTTGGATTCGCCGCATGTCGCTGGAACATAAAATGATCGAGCCGTTCACCGATCGGCAGATCCGGGAAGGAGTTATCAGCTACGGAGTCTCTTCCTACGGTTACGACATTCGCGTCGCCGATGAGTTCCGCATTTTCACCAATGTGAACTCCACCATCGTCGATCCCAAAAAATTTGACGCGCGTTCGCTGGTGGATTACAAAGGCGACGTCTGCATCATCCCGCCGAACTCTTTCGCGCTGGCCCGTTCCATCGAATACTTCCGCATCCCGCGCAACGTGCTCACGATCTGCGTTGGCAAGTCCACCTACGCGCGTTGCGGAATCATCGTCAACGTCACGCCCTTCGAGCCGGAATGGGAAGGCTTCGTTACCCTCGAAATCAGCAACACCACTCCGCTGCCCGCAAAAATTTACGCCAACGAAGGCCTCTGCCAGGTCATCTTTTTCGAATCCAGCGACCCGTGCGAAATCAGCTACAAGGACAAAAAGGGCAAATACCAGGCCCAGGGCGGCATCGTCCTCCCCCGCCTTTGAAGAGGGCGCTGGTCGTCAAAAAGGCAGGCTTGGGAGGTTGATCTAAGCAACTTATTGACGATGGCTGGCACGGTCGACCAGCAAACAAATCACTTCGCGACGACGGCTAGGTTCTGGATTGGATAGCCGAGTTTGCGCCACGCATCCAGGCCGCCGTGCAGCGGCCGGATTCTTCTGATGCCTTGTTTTCTGAGGAGGAGCGCCACACGGGCGCTGGTGGCTTCGTTTGGTCAAGTACAGTAGAGAATGACTTCACGGTCGCGCGGCAAGCGATCGTTTTTCTCTTCCAGCTCCTTCGCATCCATGCGAAACGCACCGGGAATCGTTTCCGGGTCAGCCTCGAAATCCATTGAGTGCCGCAAATCGACAATCACCATTTCTTCAGCTGCGTCAATTTTTTCTTTTAATTCTTCCGGAGTGATGCGCGCAATCCGTAGTTCGCGAAGAAATCTTTGCCGCGCAAAGAATTTCCAGGCGATATAACCGGCGAGACAGCCGATGATCAGAACCGCCAATCCGCCTCCAAGCGCTGCGGCGCGTTCCGCGATTCGTTCGATCTGTTCGCTGAAAATGAAACCCGTTCCCAGAATCGTCAGGCCCCAAACCGCGGAGCCGAGCGCGTCGTATAGGAGAAACATTCGCGCGCGCATGTGAAAAATTCCAGCGAGCGGAGGCGCCACGGTGCTTAGACCGGGAATAAATTTTGCAATCAGCAGCGAGCGAGCGCCCTGCTTGGAAAAAATTCCTTCCGTGCGGCGAACGCAGGAATCCGGTTCAAGAGAAATCTTGCAGAGGAATTGCAGAATGCGGATACCTTTTTTCCGGCCGAGGATGTACCAGAAAGAATCGGCGCAAAGCGCGGCGATGGTTACCAGGAAAAGGGAAGTCCAGAAACTGAGATGACCCGTGCCTGCGAGCGCTCCCGCCGCCAGCATCATCGGAAGCGAAGGAATCGGCAGGCCAAGTTGTTCGGCAAACACCCAGGCCAGCAACACCATGTAGCCGTGTTTGATCAGGAATTCGAGCGTGCTGTGCATCGAGCCGGGTCGGATCCTCGTCGTAAGGATTATTTTAGTATGAAGTCAGCAGTATGACTCCACTTTCCGCTCATGACAAATTCGCGGATGGGTTTTCGTACACGCGGAGCGGTTTCGCGGTCGCGGTAGGGTTGGGGCAGGGAAGCAGGGTCGCCGGGATAGCCCATTGCGAACGCTGCGATCGCATCCCAGCCCGCAGGAATTTCAAAAACCTCGCGCGCGGTGTCCGGATCGAATCCGGCCATCTGGTGAACCAAAATCCCGCGCGAAGTGGCTTCTGTGGTGAGTTGCGACATGGCCGCGCCGGTGTCGTAATGAGCGTTCCGATTTGGCGTATTGTTCTTGGCGAATGCCAACTCCGTTACCGCGAAGCCGAGAACGTACGCGTTCTTGGCCCAGTTGACGTTAAATTCCACGAGCGGTTGCAACGCCTTTGTGAAGTTTTCGCTGTCGTTTCGAGTGGCCACGATAAACGCCCATGGCTGTTCATTGCTACTCGATGGAGCCCACCGCGCTGCCTCAAACAAACTTCTCAGATCCTCTGACGAGATTTCTTTTTTAGAGAATGCTCGTGGGCTCCATCGCTCGCGAATCAGTTCATGGACCGGATACTCCGCCGGTGCGAGATTCTTCATGCCTTTTCTCCTTGATCGGACGCCTGATTGAATTTGCGCGGTCGAATGAGAGTAGTTATTTCGCCGCCTTCTTAATCATTTCGAGATCGATCGTGATTGCTACGTCGTCGCCAACCACAACGCCACCACCATCCATGTTCGCGTTCCACTTCACGCCAAAATCCTGGCGGTTTATTTTTGTTGTGGCGTTCGCCGCGACACGCGTGTTGCCCCACGGATCTTTTACCGGTGGCGTAGGTCCTTCGACGTCCAGCACGGCTTCCTTAGTCACTCCGTGAATGGTCAGATCTCCAGTGATTTTCAGTTTGCCGGCAGAAACCTGCTCAATTTTTTTCGATTTGAAAGTGATTGTTGGATACTTTGCGACCTCGAAAAACTTATCGCTTTTGAGGTCCGCATCGCGCTTGGGTTCGCTTGTGTCCACGGTGTTTGCATCGATGGTGATATCCACTGTCGATTTGCTGATGTCCTGCTCGTCCCAATTTACAGTTCCCGTGACCCCTTTGAATTGTCCGCGCACCGTCGAAATCATCAGGTGCTTTACTGCGAATCCCGCCGCGGTGTGCTGCGGATCGATTTGCCAGGTGGTTATTGTTGCACCGGCCGAAACAGCCAAAACAGCAGCTAGAGTTGCGCTGATTGCGGTTCGCGAGAGTAGTTGGCCCATGGACTTTCTCCTTTTTGATTGAAATGAGATTCGTTGCAAACTTTTTCTGCTCAGGGTTTGCAAGTACAAACCCTGAAACCCGGAACCCCTTCGATGCCTGCTAAGTCGCCTCAGGTGCTTTTTGCAAAATTTCCTCGAGCGCGGCAGCCAGACCTTTCAGATGCTCCCCACTTATGTTGCGGAACTGTCGCTTATGCAGATCCTGCACTGGCGCATCGAGTTTTCTTAAGATGTCGAGTCCTTCTGAAGTGATGCGCGTTTTCACCACGCGCCGATCGTCCAACTGGCGCTCGCGAGTAATCAGTCCGCGCTTCTCCATGCGGTCGAGCAAACGTGTCATATCCGGATCGTGCGAAATCATGCGGTCGCTGATGCCCTTGCAGGGCAGGCCGGCAGGTTCCGAGCCGCGAAGAATGCGGAGCACGTTATATTGCGTTCCGGTCAGGCCCTGTTCCTTCACCAACTGTTCGGCATCCTGGCTGAGACGCTCCGCAGCCCTGAGCAAGGCGACGAAGACCCTGGTTTCGAGGGAAGCGGGGTCGCGTTTTTTACCTTTGGAAAGCGCCACACGGAGAATATAGTCGTGATAACGACTATTGTCAAGAGGAAATGTTCGCCGGGCTACAGGAGCCTAGGGCTTTGAGACTGGACGCAGGTGCACCTCGCTGAGAAAACTTTGCGGTCCCTGGGTGGCGATCATGGCCACGGCGTGCGCAACGTCCTGAGCGGTCAGCACCTTGCTCGAATCTTTTGGGCCGCGTCCGGAAAATTCGGTGGCCACGCTGCCCGGGCAAACCGTGCTGACGCGGATGCCAAAGTTCCTCAGGTCTTCCGCCATGCACCCGCTGAGACCCTGCAGCGCCCATTTCGATGCGCAGTAAAGGCCGCCTCCTGCGAACGTGCTTTTCCCCGCGAGCGAACTGATGTTGATGATGTCGCCGGACTTGCGCTGAATCATGCCGGGAATCACCTTACGCGACACGAGAAACACGCTTTTCAGGTTCGTGTTCATCAGAGTGTCCCATTCCTGTTCTGTTTTTTCCTGGACGGGTCCGAAAAGACCTATCCCGGCGTTATTGACAAGAATGGAGATTGCGCCGAGGGCCGTTTCCGTTTCCTTTACCAGGGCATCAACATCGGAAGACTTTGTGACGTCGGCAAGTTGCGAGTGAATGGGGGTGCCCACAGCCTGAAGTTCCCTGGCAGTGGCTGCGAGTGTTTGCGAATCGCGGCCGCAAATCGCCACGGCCGCTCCGAGGGCCGCAAGGCGCGCTGCGATGGCTTTGCCGATTCCGCGATTTCCGCCTGTGACGAGGGCCACTTTGCCGGTAAGTTGCCTGCCGGCGCTTCCATCGGTTCCATAAATGCTGGTCATGCGAATTCTTCCTCCCTCAGGCCACGTTTTTTGTGCGATGCTCATCTTACTCATTCAGAGCAGGTGGCGGCAAAGGCCGGCTTCAACGGTGCAGTGGCCAACAAACCTTCGATGATCACACAATCGAGTGCAAATCTTTTTGCTCGCGTGCCTCAGCGGGAGGAAACTTCCGCGCTTCGGAGAATTTTCCCAACAAAATACCCTCTTTGCGGTAACGGAACGGCTTGCGATACTGCCAGAGCTTTTCCTATAATCCCAAGGATTTCAGGCGCGGCTGAGTCTCCGCCCGCGCCGAATTTTGCAGCGTTCCCGGTAAATGACGGTCCGGGTGCACTGGAACAAAATCTCAGAGGCTTGAAGATGCAGCGAGGAGAATGGGAATGAATCGAATTAGACGAGTTGCGGTGCTCGGGATTTCCATGTCGTTATGTTTCGCGCTTGGGAACGCGAGCAACGTAGGCGCACAGGCCCCGGCGGGACAGGATGCGGGCAAGCAGCCTTACACGATGCCCGAATACAACGCGGAGCAGGCTTGCGCGAACGATAAGAATCCCGCGTCGCAAGTGAAGTGCCTCGACGATTTCGCTTCGAAGTATCCCAGTTCCAACCTGCTGATCTACGTCTACCCGATGTACTACCAGGCGTACAGCCAGCTGAAGAACTGGCCAAAGGTGATCGATTCTGCAGACAAGCTGGTGGCACTTGGCGACAAGGTGGGACCGAACGAGAAGTACGGAGCGCTGTATGCGCGCGCGTTTGCGTTTAACAGCTTGAGCGCGGCCGACCAGGCAGCTCAGGCAAAGGGAGCGATGGCAGCAGCCGAAGAAGGATTGAAACTTGTCCCACAGCTTAAGAAGCCGGACACCTTGGATGACAAGGCGTTCGATGAGCAGAAGAAGCAAGCGGCCATCTATTTGAACGGAACGGCCGCGCAGGCGGCGATGGTGCTGAAGGACTATCCGAATGCGATCAAGTATTACAAAGCGGTGCTAGCCGTGAATCCCGATGAGGCAGTCACTAACTATCGTCTCGGGCAGGCGTACATGGCCTCGGCTCCGCCACAGCCGTTAGATGGCTTCTGGTATATCGCGCGAGCCGTCTCTTCAAAGAGCGCGACGCAGCAACAGTCCACGCAGCTCAAGACCTATCTTCGGAAGCTCTTTGTGAACTACCAACAAGCGGCGTGTGACAACCTGGTGGACGCGGAGTTAAGCGAATTGCTGCAGCTCGCCGGCACTTCTACGGAGCGGCCCGCGACGTACAAGGTGCCCAGCGCCACCGATCTCGATGCTGCGCGCAAGGACATGACCATCGCCTCCGTGATTACCGATTTGAAGGCAGGCGGAGACAAAGCAAAAATCATCTGGCTCGCATCGTGCGGGCTGGAATTTCCTGATGTCCCTGGAAAACTTATCGAAATCACGCCAGCCGCGACAGCCACTGATCCGATCGTGCTGAAGGTGGCATTTGTCACCAGCGACGCGGAATTCCAGGCGGCCACGACACCAAACATGGACGTGAAGGTCGTCGGCCAGCCGGATGCGGCGCGCCTTGAGAAGGACAATCCCGTCCGGTTCACGGGCACACTGACGGCTTACGATCCGGACCCGGCGTTTATGCTGCACTGGGATAAAGCCAAGGTAAATGCAGAGGACATCCCGAAAGACAAGACGCCCACGAAAAAGCCGCCCGTGAGACGGCCTGCGGCGAAGAAGCCCACACCTTGATTTCGGACAAATTCTGGATGGGAAAAACGGCTCTCCAATGCTTTGCGGAGAGCCGTTTTACTTTTCTTGAGACCTAACGCCTGTACGATCCGTTGCGATCGAGCTTATATTCGCCGATCTTGCGGCTCAGCGTGTTGCGGTGAATTCCGAGCATTTTTGCCGCCCGGCACTGATTCCCTTGCGCGCGCTCCAGAGTGCGCTTGATAAAGCGCTTTTCAAATTCCCCGATTGCTTCCTCGAACAAAATCCCTCTTTCTACCATCTGACTGACGAGCCCTTCCAATTGATCTTTCACGATTCCACACTCCGCCTGAGGATTAAGTTTGTTGAGGGCCCGGCTTGCTAGTCCAGTTCGTGGCCAGCCAGGATGCGAAACGCCTCCCGGTATTTGGCACGAGTCGCCGCGACTACGTCGGGGGGCAGTTCGGGGCCGGGTGGCGTTTTGGGCCACTGGATCCGTTCCAGATAGTCGCGAACAAATTGTTTGTCGAAAGAAGGCTGCGCGCCGCCAGGCTTGTATTGTGCTGCTGGCCAGAAGCGCGAGGAATCCGGCGTGAGCGCTTCGTCGATCCAGATCAATTCTTCTCCGAGCAGACCAAATTCGAATTTGGTGTCCGCGAGGAGCACGCCCCGGGGCGCTGCGTAGGCTGCTGCGTGATTGTAAATATCCAGGCTCACGGCGCGCACCTTTTCGGCGAGGGGTTTGCCGAGCATTTCCGCAGCGCGTTCGAAGGGAATATTTTCGTCGTGTCCGGTGGAGGCTTTTGTGGCGGGCGTGAAAATCGGCTCGGGCAGTTTCTCCGATTCGCGCAGGCCAGCGGGCAGCGTGATGCCGCAGACTTTTCCTTCGGCTTGGTATTCTTTCCAGCCGGAGCCGCTGAGATAACCGCGCACCACACATTCAATGGGCAGCGGCTGCGTTTTTTTGACCAACATAGCGCGGCCAGCCAGTTGTTCACGATAAGCGCGGAACGGGGGCGGAAATTCGGCGGCGTCCAACACGTGGTTTGGTATGACGGATTTTAGAAGTTCAAACCAGAAAAGCGAAAGCTGCGTCAGCACCCGTCCCTTGTCGGGAATCGGTGTGGGCATAACGACATCGAAAGCGGAGAGGCGGTCGGTGGCGACGATCAGGAGCTTGTCGCCGAGATCGTAAATGTCGCGGACTTTTCCGCGGGCCGCGGGCGCAATTCCCGGGAAATTGGTTTCTCGTATGACGCTCATCGCAGCTGCGGATGACACAGAACGCTTCTCCAGAAGAATGAGGAGGATTCTAGCGCAGCGCCTTGCGAACTCCAAGCGGATGAGTGGTGGATTTCTCTGCAAAACTTTTTGCCGCAGATTCGCTGCGAAACGGAAAAGAGGAGCGGAAACTTTTCCGCTCCTTGAACAATTGTGGCTTGTTCAGGCCGCGGTGGCGGCGAGTTTTTTCGGCGCGGGCGTTTCTTCGCCTTCCCAGCGAACGCTGACGATTTTTGAAACGCCAGGTTCCTGCATGGTGACGCCGTAGAGGACGCTGCCGATTTCCATCGTTTTGCGGTTGTGGGTGACGACGATGAATTGCGTTTGCGCGCTCATGTCGTTCAGAAGTCTGGTAAAGCGCCCGACATTTGCTTCGTCGAGAGGCGCGTCGACTTCGTCGAGGATGCAGAACGGGCTTGGCTGATAACGGAAGATTGCGATGAGCAACGCCAGGGCGGTCATGGCCTTTTCGCCACCGGAGAGCAACAGCACGTTTTGCAGGCGCTTCCCCGGCGGCGATGCTACAACGTCGATGCCTGCATCGCCCGAGCTATCAGGTTCGGTCAAGCGCATCTCCGCCATCCCACCGCCGAAGATAGCGTGGAATGCGGTTGAAAAGTTTGTGTTAATAGCGTTGAAGGCCTGCTCGAATTTTTCTTTGGAGATCAGGTCCAACTCTGCGATCGCTTGCTGCGTGTCCGCGATAGACTGCAGCAGGTCGTCGCGTTCGCGCGTCAGGAAGGTGAAGCGCTGTTCGCATTCATTGAATTCTTCGAGCGCCATCATGTTAACCGCGCCCATGGAATCGATGCGCTGTTTCATTTCACGGTAGCTTGCTTCGGCGGCCGCCAATTCTTCGCCGCTCATGAACACTGCTTCGCTGGCGATCAGATCTTCGGGCTGTGCGTTCACTTCGCTCACGCAGGTCTCGCGCAAATGTTGCCGGTCACTTTCATTCTTGGCACGTTCGACTTCCGCATGGCCGCGTTTTTCCCGAAGCTCCTGCAAAGACTGCCGACCCATACGCAAGTGATCTTCCATCTGGGTGAGCCGGGTGCGGCCCGCTTCCCATTCCTGCTCCAATTCTTGCTGGCGCACATCCAAACGCAATTTTTCCGCGCGTAAGGCTTCGAGGTGGCGCCCCAGTTCTTCGCTTTGAATTGTGAGCGTTGCCGTTTCTTCCTTGATCGCAACTTCCTGTTGGCGGAGTACATTTCCGCGGCGATCCAGTTCGGCGCGTTCTTCGGACAGGCGGGCTGCAATCGCTTCTGCCGCGGCGAGCCGCTCCTGCCGAGCGGCCATTTCCGCGCGTCCAGCAGCGAGCTCGTCCTGTTCGGATTGGACCGAGCCGCGCAATTGCACGAGGGTTTCCGATAGCCGGGCGCACTCCGCTTCGGCTTCCGCCCGGCTCATGGAGGCAGTCTCGTGCTCGGCGACAGCTCGTTCCGCACGCTTCCGCGCTTCCGCAACCTCCTGGCGTAGCCGTGACAGGTCGTTCTGGCAAACCGTCAACTCGAGACCGAGCCGCGCCAATTCGCCCTGGCTCTGCTGGTGTTTGTGGGTGGCGTTAATCACGTTGCGTTCTGCTTCGTGCTGATTCGCCGTCACCGTTTCGAGCGATGCCTCCGCTTCGCGGATTTCCACTGCCGTGCGCTCCATTTCGGCCTGCATCTCGTTCATGTGCGCGTCGAGCGTGGTGAGTTCGGCGTCCAGCGCGCGAAGTTCACGTTTCATGCCGAGAGGGCCCGCTTCGTCGGGGCGCCCGCCGGTTACCATGCGGCCCTGGTAGGAGGTTCCGTCAGGCGTGACGAAAGCGTAGTGAGGATTTTCGCGCGCCAACCTTTCTGCGCCCGCCGCGCTGTCTGTTAGGTAGGCGCCGCGCAACCTTGGCAAAAACTGTTTTGCCGCAGGTCCAAGCGGATCGCGGAATTCGACGAGCTTGTCCAACCGCGCAAAAACGCCGTCCTCGGCGCGGAAGGGAATGATCGGCTCGTACTCGTTCACCTGCAAATTTTTGGTCGAATCGACAAAGAATGTTGCGCGGCCGCCGACTTCTTCTTGCAACAGGGAGACGCCGGCGCGCGCGTGATCAAAAGTTTCAACCACGACGTATTCCAGTTCGTCGCGCAAATACTGTTCGATGGCTGCCTCGTGAGCTTCCGGCACTTCGGCGTAGTCCGCGAGGACGCCAACTGCACAAAAATCCTGGCCAACGCCGCGTTCGTTCGCCGCGAAGAGCTTTTGCACGGCGTCCGCGGTGTAGGAACGGTCGTTCAGGATTTGCGTGAGGGTTGCGTGACGGGCACGCACGCCTGCGAGCGAATCGCGCAAAGTTTCCGCAAGCTTCGCGCGTTCCTCTCGCTGGTTGCGAAGCGTGGTCAGCTTTCCGTGAAGGTCTCGAAGTTGCTGCTGCGAAGCTGCCATTTGGCTGTTCGCGGCTTCGAGCACGTATGCGGCTTCCTCGGCGTCCCTTCGCACGCGGATGGACGTCTCAAGCAAATCGTGTTCGTTCGCCTCGCGCCTGCGAAGGGCTTCGCCCTGATGAACCAGCGCTTCTTCGGCCTGCTTCTGTTCGCCGTGGAGGCGCAACAAACTTTCTCCAGCCTCAGAAGCGGTCTTGCGCAGCGCTTCGATACGGGTTTCGGATTCCGAGATTTGCGTCAGGCGCGATTGCGCGTGCATTTGCAGTTCTTCCACGCGAGTAGCAAGGCCGGCTGCTTCATGGTGCAGCATCGTGACAGTCTGCCGCTGCGCAGCGCTGCGCGTTTCCCAATCCGTAGTGTGCGTGTGCAGTTCGCTCAAGTCGGCGGCAATTTGGCTTTGCCGGCCTGTCAGTTCGCTTGCGCGGTGTGTATTGAACGTAATCCTGTTTTCCGCGCGGTCCACTTCGAGAGCCGTCAGATTCAATTGATTTTGATTCTGACGAATTTCCGTGTCGAGTTCGTAGTTGCGTTGGCTAAGGCGGTCCTGTTCGCCTTCTTCCTGCTGGATTGCCTGTGCGTGCTGCGTTTCAGTGGCCGAAAACTCCGTTAGCTGGCTTGCAATGCGCTCGGCTTCCGCTTCCAGTTCGCGTGCCTTGCCTGCCAGCATCTGCCGCACGATGCCGCGCATCTGCTCGCGAATTTCGGAATAGCGCCGCGCCTTTGCTGCCTGGCGCTTCAACGAACCGAGTTGTTTTTCGACTTCCACCACGATGTCGTTTACGCGCGAGAGATTGACTTTCGAAGATTCCAGCTTGGCTTCGGCTAGGCGCTTTTTGGTTTTGAACTTCGTTACGCCGGCGGCTTCTTCGATAATCGCGCGGCGCTCCATCGGTTTCGTCGAGAGAATTTGCCCGATGCGGCCCTGCTCGATGATGGCGTAGGAATCGGGGCCGAGACCGACTCCCATGAACATGTCTTGAATGTCGCGCAGGCGAGCGACGCGCCCGTTAATGAGATATTCGCTCTGGCCGCTGCGGTAAAGTCTGCGGCTGACGACAACTTCGCCTGGCTTGGTGACCAGCGCGGGCTTATCGGTTTTTTTCTTTCGCTTGCCCTTCAGGAATTCTGGTCTGCCGGCGTCCGTATTTGATGCAACGCCTTCGTTCGAGAGGGGAGCGTCGGTTTGCGCTCCCTCGTCGGCTGGGGCTGACGCGGGGACATCCGCGAGAATTCCGTCTGTTTCCGCGAGGCTCTGTGCGCTCTGAGACTCTTCGCTATCTTTTTCTTGGGACTCTTCCGTAGTTCCTTCGATCACGAAGCGTGCCGCTTCGGCCAGTTCCGGATCTTCCATTGTGATGGTGACTTCGGCAAGGCCCATGGGAGGGCGCTTTACGGTGCCGTTGAAAATGCAGTCACTCATGCGGCCGGCGCGGAGTGACTTATGGCTTTGTTCGCCCAACACCCAACTGATGGCGTCGACTACGTTGGATTTGCCGCATCCGTTCGGGCCGACGATGCACGTCGTTCCGGTACCGCTGAACGTCACCACGGTGCGTTCGCAGAACGATTTAAATCCAGTGATTTCCACTTTGCGGAGTTTTAGCAAGATGTCCCCTTTGACTCTCTCGTTCTCCGCGCGACGTTCGAAGCGTACGGAAAACCTTTCGCAAGTTCGCTTTCTTTCCTGTGTTGTGCGTTCGAACACACTACACGCGAAGAGAGACGACTCATCGTTCCCTGATGGAGGGATTCTTTTCGCGATGCGCTCGTTGCGTTGCAACGAACACTGCCCGTCAAGACTTCTAAGTCATTGACAAGGCACACGTTTGGCAGGTTCTCAGTCAGAGGCCCAGCCGCCTGGCGCATGGATGGCGGTACGGGAGAAAAATGTAGCATGTAGACTGCCCTGTGTAAAGCCTTACGCTATAGGTTGTGGCGCAATTCTTACGGCTACTACGATGCTGACTTCCATGCTGCGATGCGAAGTCTCCGGTAGTCCAACTCCCAATGATCGGACTTCCACAAGGCTCGGCGAGCGGCCCGCTCCACTTCCTGCAAAAATTGTGGGCGTTTCGGCTCGGGTACGCGGTCCAGAAATGAAGCGCCAAACATGGTGACCCACGTTGCGAGTCCGCGTTCGCCATCTTCTAGTTCGGTGGGGCGTTCAAAGAGCGCAGCTTCGCGCACTTCGATTCCGTGCTTTTCAAGGAGCGAAGCGTATCCCGCAATGCTCGGATTGAACCACGGGTTTGCGCCATCGGGCGAAATGCCGAGACGAGTCAAAGCAGTCTCAAGCGCGGCTACGACGTTGCCAACGTTGCCCTTGCCGCCAAATTCCACGACGAATCTTCCGCCGGGGCGTAGTGCTCGCGCTACGCCCTCGACCACGCCTTCCGCCTCAGGGATCCAGTGCAATGCCGCGTTTGAGAACACGGCATCGAATTCGCGTGAAAATGGCAAGGCACGCGCGTCGCAGACGTCAAATCGCAATTCGGGAAACTTCTTGCCCGCCTCTAAAATCATCTCCGGCGAACGATCCACTCCGACGACCTCCGCTCCGCTTGCGGCAATTTCCGCTGTGAGCGATCCCGTTCCGCATCCCAAATCCAAAATGCGCTCGCCCGGTTTTGCAGCCAGCAGCTCCACAAGGCCTTTCGCCTTCTCCCACACGAATGCGTGCTTGGCGTCGTATAGCTCAGCGTCCCATTTTTCCGCACCCATGGGTGACTCTTTCCTCAAAACCTGTACCGCTCAGTTAATTCTTTTTGTCGAGTTTTTCGCGTAGCTTCTGCGCCAGATATTGGGACCCGTAGGGCTTTTGAAGGACAACCGATGTCTCGCGTGTGCGGATGGGAACCAGATTTATTTCAGTAGCGTAGCCGGTCGTGAAAATTACGGGCATGCCGGGCTTCAGGGCCGCCATTTTCAGATAAGCCTCCGGGCCATTCAACTTTGGCATTACAACATCCAGGAATACGAGATGAATTTCATTCACGTGATGTTCAAACGCGCGCACGGCCTCTTCGCCATCTTTTGCCTCGATAACTTTATAGCCCAGACTCACAAGAATTTCCTGCGCGGCTTCACGCAGATCGTCGTTGTCTTCGGCGATCAGGATGCCTTCGGTGCCGCCGCGCAACGCACCGATCATCGGCCGTTCAGACTGATCCGCCGGGCCATTGCCCAGTGGCAGATAGACCCGGAATGCTGTGCCTTGCCCGAGTGTGCTGTCCACATCGATGAAGCCTTTGTGCTGCTTGACGATTCCGTACACGGTGGCCAGACCGAGACCTGTTCCACGTCCTATTTCTTTGGTTGTGAAAAAAGGCTCGAAGATATGGGTCAGCGTTTCAGTATCCATCCCGGTACCTGAGTCGAGTACTTTCAAGAGCACGTACCGTCCGGGAACTGCGTAGGCATGAGTCCGCTGGTAGTCCTCACCGACTTCGACGTTTTTCGTTTCGATCAGCAGGCGACCTCCGTCGGGCATCGCATCTCGTGCGTTCAGGCATAAGTTCATCAGCACTTGTTCAATTTGGCCGGGATCGGCCCAGATGATGCTCAAATCACCCGCAAGATTCATTTGAATATCGATCCGTTCGCCGATGACGTTTCGCAGCAGGCTGATTTCCTCCTTGGCGAGTTCGTTCAGATTTGTATTGCACGTTTGCAGCATTTGGCGCCGCGCAAATGCCAGCAATTGCCGGGTCAGCCCGGAAGCGCGATCGGCCTGTGAACGGATCTTAAGGAATTTGTCCTGCAGGTCGCTTCCTTGCTCGGCGGCACGCACCCCGACGTCAGCCCAGCCCATGATGGCGCCGATTACATTGTTAAAGTCATGCGCGACGCCTCCCGCTAGCCGCCCGATGGCTTCGAAGCGCTGCAATTGATGTACCTGTTCTTCGAGTCGCTTCCGTTGCCGGCGCTCCTCAGACTCCCTCAATTCGCGTTCTACGGACGGAACCAACCGGCCGAGATTCGATTTCATCAAGTAGTCTTGCGCGCCGATTTTTAAGGCCGCTACCGCCGAATCTTCACCGATCGTTCCTGATACGAAAATGAAAGGAACGTCCAAGCCTTTTTGACGCGTGATCGTTAGGGCGTCTGTTCCTCGGAAGTGCGGCATGGAGTAATCAGAAATGACAATGTCCCACGGCCGCGCAAGAGCTTGAGCCAGCCCTTCAGGCGAATCCACGCGCTCATGAAAGACGTCATATCCCGCCTGCGCCAGCAGTCGAACCTGCAGCGCGGCGTCATCTTCCGAATCTTCTATGAATAAAACCCGAAGAGGAATGGGCACCTAGGATCTCCTTAGAACAGGGGCCGGTTCATTCAGGATCAGCCAGTAAAGTCCCAGTTGCCTTACGGCCTCAATGAATTTTTCAAATTCGACCGGCTTCCGCACAAAGCTGTTGGCGCCCAAATCATAGCCACGGATGCGATCCTGGTCTTCATTGGAAGTGGTGAGAATGACCACGGGAAGAAGTTTCGTGATTTCAGACGCGCGCACACGATTCAGAACCTCGAATCCGTCCACTTTTGGCAGCTTTAAATCGAGAAGGATGATCTGCGGCATGACACTCAAATCCCGGCCGGAGTGCACGCCAGTTGCGAACAAGTAGTCCAAAGCTTCGCTTCCGTCCCGCGCAACGATCACTTCGTTGCGAATATTGTTTTTCTTCAAGGCGCGCAGCGTGAGCAGTTCATCGTCCGCGTTGTCCTCCACGAGCAAAATCACTTTGTCCTCCATCGCGCCTCCCAAGGTTTAGGTATTTCGCCGTTCCAACGTGAAATAGATGGTTGCCCCACGATTTACAATTCCTTCGGCCCACACCGATCCGCCATGACGGTGGATAATCCGCTGCACCGTAGCCAGCCCGATACCGGTACCGGGAAACTCGTTGGCTGCGTGGAGGCGCTGGAACGCGCCGAAAAGACGCGAAGCGTACGACTGGTCAAATCCCGCGCCATTGTCGCGTACGAAATACGCTCGATCGCCGTTAGAAAATTGTTGGCCGAATTCAATTTCTGCTTGCGCGCGCTTCGAAGTGAATTTCCAGGCATTTCCAATCAGGTTCTGGAGAGCCACGCGAATCAGCCTGCTGTCGCCGTTCGCTTGCAATCCTTCGGCGATTTTTAGCGATATCGTGCGTTTCGGCTCACGGGACTTAAGTTCCTGAGCAACTTCGCTCGCAAGCTTGCTCAAATCGATTCGCTCCTTGTACAGTTCCGCGCGGGTTACTCGCGATAGATTCAGCAGGTCGTCAATCAATTCCCCCATGCGATGCGTCGCCGTGCGGATTCGACGCAAATAGTCCTTCGCAGTGTCGTCGAGTTGTTGTTGGTAGTCTTCGTGCAGCGCCTGGCTGAATCCCTCGATTCCGCGCAGCGGGGCTCTCAAGTCGTGCGAGACGGAGTAAGAGAATGCCTCCAGTTCCTTGTTGGCAGCCTCGAGCTCCAGACTGCGCCGTACGATTTCCTGCTCGGCCTTTCGTCGCTCGGTGACATCACGGGTGATTTTCACAAAGCCGCGCAAGGTACCCGTGTCGTCACGCAATGGCGTAACTACCACGTTTGCCCAGAAGCGCGAGCCGTCTTTCCGTACGCGCCAACTATCATCCTCAAAACGCCCTTCTTCTCTGGCGGACTTGAGTTCGATGGTTGGTTTTCCAACCGCAATGTCCTCAGGAGCATAAAACACTGAAAAATGCTGGCCCACTATCTCGTCCGCTTCATATCCCTTGATCCGTTGCGCAGCGCCGTTCCAGCTCGTAATTTGTCCCGCGGGATTCAGCACTATGATCGCGTAGTCCTTGATGTTTGAAACGATGAGCCGGAAGCGCTCCTCGCTCTCTTTTAGAGCGTCCTCGGCTTTTTTCTGTTCGGTAATGTCCGTCGCGACGACCAATCTTGCATCCTTGCCGCCAAAGTTCAGGGGATAGGACCGAATCTGTACATCGATGATCTCTCCGGATTTCTTTTTGTGTCGCCACGGCCCAGAATCCTGCACCGATTGCGTTGCCTCGCGAACATTCTTCAGCAGGTTCGGAACATCCGCCTGAGAACGCAAATCGGAGATCTTCAACCGCAAGAACTCTTCGCGCGTGTATCCGTAGCGGTTGCTCGCTGTCGCATTCACGTCGAGAATATCCAGGGTTTCCAGGTCGTACACCCATACCGGAATTGGATTGCTGTCGAACAATAACCGGTATTGCTCCTGCGCCCGGCGAAGACCTTCCTCAGACTCCTTGCGTTTTCCGATCTCTCGAAAAATCGCATACACCGTCAGGCCAAACAGCAATAACGAAAACGCGTAGCCGACGTCCAGAATCGCCTTCATCTGGCGGTTTCCAGCTGCGGCCTCTTGCAAGCGTTTGCCAAGAAGCTTCTCCTCCTCCATCCTCATGTCCAGAAGGACTGCTCTAATCTGCCCTGTGAGCTCGTTCCTCGGCTTTTCGAGATTCTCGTCTGAGGAGGACTGTGTTTCGGCCTGCTCGATTAAGGCAACGCGCGCCCCTACGAGGTCAACGAGCCGCGCATACGCGACCTGCTGTCTCGGATTATCAGCCGTTAGCGTTTTGATCAGCTTAAGGTTCGAATCGATAGCACCTTTTAGGTGCCGGCTCGATTGGAGATCCGTGCTGTCGTGGGTGAGAGCAAAACTACGCTCCTCTGCATTGAGTTCAAGCAGGGAAGCGAGCGTCGAATCCAGCTTTTCCAACACTTGATGCGTGTGCTCAACCCATTGCTGGTCCACGTTTTCCCGTGAAAACCTGCGGTAGGAAAGCACGCCGATCATGGCAAGAATACAAAGTGCGGCGCCAAAGCCGAGCGTCAGTTTGTTCTTCAGAGACATATGGCGTGACTCAATTCGTGAATCATGACCGACGAGATGGGGGCTGAGTTAAGCGAACTAAAACACGTTTCCTGTGGTCTGTCCTTTTATTGCAGCTTCATTTTCTCCCTAAACCTGTCTCGAAGCCGCTTGCGTGCGCCTTTTTAGACCTAATCAGTAAATAGGCGATCTATGGATGTAATCCTCCGAATTGGATTTGTCTCAGTCCGTGGGATTGCGAGGAAACTTGAAGTAAGGAAGCCTTACGCTATTGATCGAAATCTGGTCGGCGCGGATCGCGGCCGGCGCTTCGAAGCCCTTTGTGCCTGCGCTGGTCACAAAGTCATCCTGATCGACGCCATCACCGCTGACCCCGAGGCCACCGACAAGTACTCCATTGCGGTACAAGCCGGCGCTTCCCGGAAAAAACACGATGCCACTCTTTTGATCGTCTGGTGCGCCACTTTGAAAGCCTTGCGTGCAAGGATTCGCTGTATCGGTCGCATATAAATTGAAAAACGGGCCGGGGCTTGTCCCATCAATTCCTGGAGGAAACAGCGGCATCGCACCAAAGCTGATAGTGCGGTTGGTTACGGCTGTCCCTATCGGCACCTGATTCAAATCGGCGGCAAGGCGCGCGCTGCCGTTGAAGTACACCATATTCCGCGCTTTCGTTGCCGCCACATCGATGCTGAACACAGTGGAATCCGGCATACGGCGAAGCCCGATGATTGTGCCATCCAGGTCTGCTACAGCGATCACCATCCTTGCCCGCGAGCCTTCGGGGAGGCGAATCGCTGCGCGCGTCAGGTTCGCTTCGGCTTCGGCATTCCCGAGAATCGTGGTCACATCGGGTGCAGACAATCCACCCGACCCCGCCACTGGTGTGACCAGGTCGCCTTCCGCCGGCGTTCCGGTGCCGTCGGTGGCCGCGACGAACCATGTCCCGCCTGTCGTTGTGCCGGTGCCTGCTCCGGCTAGCGGACTCGTAGTGTCAATTGCGGGCAGGACCACGCCCCCCAGAAAAACCGCGCCCGGCGGGGGCAAATGGGAGAAAAAATCGCCGAATCCCGTGGACGTCGCGCCCTTGAACGCCGCATATTCCGCAAGATCGATCGGAACTCCTGTTACTCCGATTCCTCCTACCAGCACATTTCCCCGATAAATTGGGATACCTCCCGGATTGACCGTGTTGGGATCCGAATCGTTCGTGTCTTTCTTGCCGGTCATGATTCCAAGGGGTTTCACGCCGCTGATCGGCTTTGCGGGCTTGAATCCATTTCCTTCGAGCTCTGCCGAGAGCGTGCAACCTCGATTGGTGTTCTCGATCCCGTAGAGATCGGCGGGTGGTTGGTTCATGACCCCGGGCGGCAGATGAATCCCGCTGATGAATCGCACGGTGCGTGATGTCAGCGGTGCCTGGTTGTTGCTAAAAAACGCTCCCGTTCGCGCCAGCGCCACGGCCACATCATTCGCATCTTCCATAATGGAAAAGTTGCCCATCGCTAGGCCAGGTGCATTCGGCTTTCGAAAAACGCCCAAAACTTTTCCTTGCCGGTCCACGACCGCGATGACCATCGTATCCGCTGAAGCCACCGCAGCGGCAGCTGTAACGATCTGGGTAACTTCCGCCTGCGTGAGGGGTTGAAACGCGGGCGTCGGAGGCGGAGGTACCGTCACGCCGCTGCTGCCGCCTCCGCAACCCACTAGCAACAGAGCCAGCGCTCCTGCCAGCCCGAGCATGAGAGCAACGCCCAGTACGAGCATTTTCTTTCGCCGGCTGAGCGCGCGATGCGAACCCACTGGCTTGCGCAGAGTTCGAGGCTTTTCGACGGAATAGGCCACGTATGTTCGTAACATAACGGCCTTAGCGCCCTCAATCGTCACGCAATAGCGTGCCGCCAATGAGTGAACGATTCTTGCCGGCGCCTCAGTCGTTATCGACTGTTCTCACCTCTCTATGAAAACCATTGCTCACCCTGCGCGCATGTTGTTAGCTTGCTGTTGATTTTCGTTTCCTTACGCCACACAGGGCGGCACCCATCAGGCATAACGTATGCACATAAACTCTATGTGTCTTTCGGGCCGATATCTCTGCCTTGGCCGCCGTTCGTGCTGGTTCCTGGTCTTGTTCGTCGTGAGTTTTTCGTTTATTGCATCTGTGCTGGCGCAGGAAGCTCAACAATCGCGGGATGCCGGCATTCCGATCCGTTTGCCGCGCCAACAGGCTCAGACCAGTGCTGCACTCGACGGTATTGTGCGCTCCAGTCTCGCAGGTGGCTCGCAAGTTCCCGTGGCCGGCGCAACTCTTTCTTTGCGCAATATCAGCTCAAATCTGACCACCGAGTCTTCCACAAATGCGGAGGGCGTGTTTCGCATTTTCCCCGTCGTTCCCGGCGATTACTATTTGAGCGTTCAAGCCAACGGCTATGCCGCGTTTGTGCTCGAAAAACTTGCGTTTCACGCTAATGAAGTTGTCACGCTGGAAGTTTCGTTGCCGGCAATTCCGTCCAGCGAACTGCGATCCCGCCTGCCGCGACTTCCGGAACTGGGCGAACCGCTTCCTTCTGAAGCCGCTGCATGGTCCGGCAACTATCGCGAATTTCGTCATCGTCTCGATTCTGATCCGAACTACGTTTTGAATCCTGCGGCAGAAAGCTTGCCTCCCGCCGCTGATGTATTCGCGACAGTTCCTGATCGATGGGCGCTGCAGCAGCCCGAATACAAACGCTACAACTCGCAGGGCGAATACATTTACACGCGCCCTCGCTGGTATGACCCTTTCAATCGCAACAAGTTAAAAGGCGACGAACCGATTTGGCCTTCACGCTTGGGGCAACAGGTTTTCCTTAACCTGACTGCAACCTCCGATACGACTTTCGACGCGCGCCGTGTGCCTTCCCCCAGCAACGTCAGTGCTGCAAATCCCGGGAGTTCCACGTTTTTTGGCAGAGGCGAACAGGAATTTGTCGACCAGACTTTGCGATTCAGCTTCGATCTATTTCATGGCGACGCGTCGTTCAAGCCCGTGGACTGGCGTATTCGCATCACGCCGGAAATCAGCATCAATGATTTAAATGTTCGCGAACTTGGCATCGTCGGACCGGACGTGCGAAGCGGCACCAACCGCTTCGACACTCATATCGGGCTGCAAGAGGCGTTCGCCGAGGTAAAGCTCCACGATATCGGCCCGAATTATGATTTCGTCAGCCTCCGTGCCGGCATCCAGCAATTCAACGCCGATTTTCGCGGCTTCCTTTTTGTTGACGAACAGCCCGCGATTCGGATTTTCGGTGACCTGCACTCTGACAAGATGGAGTACAACGCCGCATATTTTCAGTTTTTGGAAAAGAACACGAACAGTGGGTTGAACACTTTCGAGCGCCGCCATCAGCAGGTCCTGCTCGGCAACATTTATTTGCAAGATTTTTTCTTCCCTGGTTACACCGCTGAATTTATCGCGGGGTGGAACAAAGACGATGCGACGATTCATTATGACGACAACAGATTCCTTGTCCGGCCGGCGCCGATAGGAAACGTCATCAACCAGAACCCCGGAGCAGGTCCGATCCCGCACGGAATCCGCGTCGGCTACTTTGGCTGGCTTGGCAGTGGACACATTCGCCGCGTCAACATCACACACGCTTTTTATCAGGCCGTCGGCGAGGACACGTTCAATCCTATCGCTGGACGTCCTGTAACGGTGAACGCGCAACTCGCCGCGGCGGAAGTTTCATACGATCGCGATTGGGTTCGCTATCGCGTTTCCACTTTCTACACGAGTGGCGATGCAAATCCACGCGACGGCCGCGCGCGCGGCTTCGACTCCATTCTCGACCTCGATTCGTTCGCAGGCGGACTCTTCAGTTTCTGGAATCGTGAAGGAATTCGCCTCACCGGGTCCGGCGTGCTTCTCACCACGCCCGGCAGCCTGATTCCATCAATGCGCGCCAGCAAGGATGAGGGGCAGGCCAACTTTGTGAATCCCGGAATTCTTCTCGTCAACGCGGGCGCGGATTTTGATATCACTCCAAAGCTCAAAGGGTTCGCAAACGCTAACTTTCTTCGCTTCGAACGCACAGAGTCACTCGAAGACATTCTGTTTCAAGCGCCGATTCGGAACACCATCGGAATGGATTACGGAGCCGGCGTAATCTATCGCCCGCCGCTCTCTGAAAATATCATGCTCACCGGCGGCGCTGCGATGCTCACGCCGGGCGACGGCTTCCGCGACATTTACGGCGGCAAGACTTTGTTTTCGCTGTTTGGCTCCGTGAAATTGACGTTTTAATGAGTGCTCAACAAAATATGCGCTGGTTGTCTCGAATGGAATCAAAGCAGAATTCGCTCGTGGTGATCCTCGCTCTGATCACCATCACGCTTCTCGGCTTTGGACTTCGAGGCGGTGCGTCGGTCGCACAAGCGCAAGAGCAGGCGAGCGCCGTACGCGGCCAATCGCACAAAGACGCTGAGCGTAAGTCCGCGGGCTGCATCACTTGTCATTCGCCGATGGACGAAGCAACCATGCATCCCACCAGAACCGTTGAAATCGGATGCACGGACTGCCATGGCGGGAATTCTTCCGCGAGTGTGGTAGCTGGCACGCCGTCAAATTCCGCTGAATATCTCGCGGCGAAACAGAAAGCGCACGTCGCGTCGCACGATCCTGTTTTTCGCAATCGTGGCGCGGTGCCGCAAGCTATTTTCGCCAAATGGCTTGCGGAATCGGCCGAGTACGTAAAATTTGTGAACCCCGGCGATTTACGCGTCGCGGCGGAAACATGTGGCGCCGCTGGATGCCACGCGAACGAAACGCGCGCTGTTTCCACCAGCATGATGACGCACACTGGCCTTTTGTGGGGAGCAGCGCTCTACAACAACGGCGCGATCCCAAAAAAAAATGCCCGTTTTGGCGAAAGTTACGACCGCGAAGGCAGGCCACAATCCATCAAGACGTTTCCTCCGCCAACCCCGGAAGAAGAGCGCGCGAAAGGCGTTCTGCGGGAACTCACACCGCTCTATCGCTGGGAAACTTCGCAGCCCGGCAATGTACTTCGCGTATTCGAACGCGGTGGCGAGAAAAAAGCCGAACTTGGGAATCCAACGCGCAGCGAGCAACCCGGAAAACCTGATGCCAAGCTGAGCGATCGCGGCTTGGGCACCGAGCTGCGTACCGATCCCGTTTTTCTTGGTCTGCAAAAGACGCGTCTCGTTGACCCTGTGATGTCGCTGCCCGGCACGAACGATCATCCCGGCGATTATCGCGCCAGTGGATGCTCATCGTGCCACGTGATTTACGCCAACGATCGCGATTCCGCACACTCCGGGGCTTATTCTGTGTTTGGCCACTCCGGGACCAGCGCGACTTCCGATCCGACAATCGACAAAACGCAGCCAGGACATCCGATCAAGCATGCCTTCACGCGTTCGATTCCTTCGAGCCAATGCATGGTGTGCCACATGCATCCCGGCACGAACATGCTTACTACCTATTTCGGCGTGACCTGGTGGGATAACGAAATCGATGGCGAGAAGATGTATCCCGAGAAGCAGAAAAATCCTAGCGAGGCAGAACGCTACCAGGTCGCAGTACGTAATCCCGAGGCTGCTGCGGCACGTGGGCTTTGGAGTGATGAAAAATTCCTCGAGCAAACCGGCACACCTGAATTCAACAAACAGCTTAAGACTACGCAATTCGCTGATTTTCATGGCCACGGTTGGGTGTATCGCGGCGTTTACGCTCACGACCGGAAAGGCAACTGGCTCGACAGAGAAGGCAAGCAAATCGCGTTTGACGATCCCGAACGTTTCGGGAAGGCCGTTCATCTTGCCGACATTCACCTCGAAAAGGGAATGCAGTGCACGGATTGCCACTTTGGCCAGGACAATCATGGAAACGGAAAAATCTATGGCGAGCCACGCGCCGCCGTTGAAATTGATTGCGTCGACTGCCACGGCACCATCGGTGCGCGTGCGAGCCTCGTCACTTCGGGCCCTGCCGCGCCTGTAGGTGGACGGCACCTTGAAACTCTACGCACGCCCTGGGCATTACGCCGCTTCGAATGGCGCGCCGACAAGCTCATTCAGCGTTCCATGAGCGAACCGAACAAGGAATGGGAAGTCGTTCAGACGCGCGATACCGTTACGCCCGGTAATGTTCATTTCAGTCCAAAGTCTTACCGCGCGAAGTTGATGGGCAAGTCCGGCGAAATTCTGCCGGTGTTTCCAAACGATGAAACGATGCTCGCCCACGCGAATAGTTCGATGACCTGTTACGCGTGCCACACATCGTGGACGCCCACGTGTTTTGGCTGCCACCTTCAGATGACCGCCAATGTGAAGCGTCCGATGCTGCACAACGAGGGCATCACCACGCGCAATTACACCAGCTACAATTTTCAAGTTTTGCGCGACGATATTTACATGCTCGGAGTGGATGGAACCGCCACCGGTCACCGCATCGCGCCCGCACGTTCTTCATGCGCAGTATTGGTTAGTTCGCAAAATTCAAATCGTGAATGGCTCTACTACCAGCAGCAAACCATTTCGACGCCGGGGTTGTCTGGCCAGGCATTCAGCACATTCGTTCCTCACACTGTTCGCGCCAAAGAAACCAAACAATGCAGCGATTGCCACGTCTCCGCCGTCAACGATAACAACGCCTGGATGGCACAGCTTCTACTTCAAGGCACGAATTTTATGAATTTCATGGGCCGCTACATTTACGTAGCTACGGGCGACCACGGACTTGAAGCCGTGGCGGTCGCCGAACATGACGAGCCCAATGCAATCTACGGCAGCGATCTCCAGCGCATCGCCTATCCGGACAACTACAAGAAATTCATCGCCCGCCATCGCGAACTCACTTCTCACGAGCACCCGGGAATTGTCCTGGATGTTCAGGCGCGCGGAGAATATGCGTACGCCGCGCAGGGAAAAGGCGGGTTCCGCGTTTTTGATATCGCGAACATCGACAACAAGGGTTTTTCCGAACGCATGACCACTGCGCCAGTTTCTCGATCCCCCTGCTCTACGGCTTTCTTTATGTTGCTGACAGGGAAGAGGGCCTGGTGGTCATCGGCAACCCTGATTTGAAGGCGAAGAGTCCTGGCGTCGGAACTCTCCTCGATGGAAATCCCGCGAATAATTTTCTGCAGCGCGCACTTGCATTCAATCCCGATGGAATTCTGACGGGCGCACGCCGCATCGCCATCGCGGGGAATTTTGCCTACATCCTGACCACTCATAATCTGGTCGTCGTCGATCTAGAGAATCCGCTCGCGCCAAAAGTCACCGCGACCCTCGGATCGCCTGCACTCGACGATCCTCGCGGGCTCGCCGTGCAATTCCGTTACGCTTTTGTCGTCGATCGGTTCGGAGTGAAAGTGCTAGACGTAACTGACCTCGCGCATCCTAAGTTTGTCGAAAGCGCCAAAATCACTCTGGATGACGCCCGCAATATCTACGTCGCGCGAACGTACGCCTATGTTGCCGCGGGTAAAAACGGAGTCGCCATTGTTGACGTCGAAAATCCCGAGGCCCCACGCCTCGATCAAATCTTCAATTTGAACCACCAGCTCAACGACGTGAACGACGTAAAGATTGGCATGGTTGACGCCAGCGCTTTCGCATTTGTGGCCGACGGCCGAAACGGACTTCGCGTTCTGCAAATCGTTTCGCCGTGGGATGATTCCGCGCACTTTTCGGGCTTCAGTCCGCGCCCAACTCCAAGATTAATCGCCACCGCGAGAACCAAAGGCTCTGCAGTCGCGATTTCAAAGGGCATCGATCGCGACCGCGCGGTCGACGAATCGGGCAATCAGATTTCAGTGTTCGGTCGCCGCGGTGCGCGGCCTCTAAACCTCGCGGAATCGCAGGCCCTCTACCTGCGAAAAGGCCAGCTATACACCGTCGCCGACGGGTCGGGTGAGCCTCAGGCATTCAACAATGCGGACCCAGCTGGTCGCACTTTATGGCGAGCGTGGCTGGCGAAAATAGGGAACTGGTTTGCCTTGCCGCGAGCAGTCCAAAAATGATTCGCTTTGCATTCGCCTTGTACATTCGTACAGGTTTCGCCCTCCTCTTGCCCGGCGTCAGCGTTAAAGTCCCTAAATTCTTTCGTTTTAACCTTTTACCTGTACGACGCATCCAATCAGTATTCAACAATCGTTCACGTTTCTGTGCATAGCACCCATCAAAATAATTCGTGAGGCTCCAGGCCGTGAACACAGTTAAGGTGTAAACAGCGGGGGCGAATAGCCGCAACGAGCGGCACAAGGTCCCAATGGTGGACCGAACGAAAGGGGTAGTAAAAATGGTGCAGCAGTATCTTCTGGCTAGCGATTTTGACCAGACACTCAGTTTCAACGATTCCGGAGTCGTGCTTGCCGAACTTATCGGCGTTCATGGCTTCCATGACAAAGTCCGGGGCCTGGCGCAAATTAACCTGGTGCAACAGGGTGCGGAGCTCTCGTATTTGGTTCTGCATGATCCACAGTTCCGCCGCGTTCGGCGCGAACACCTGGTTGAAGCCGGCAAACTAATCCGCTTGAAGCATGACGTAAAGCTGTTCGCGAAAACTCTGGACACGCTCGCGGACGGGTACAAATTCAACTTCCACGTAATCTCGGCCGCGCCGCAGGAAATTATTCAGTCAGCGCTCGAAGAAATCGTGCCACCCGAAAATATTCACGGCACCAAGTTTTACTATGAGCCGGGCAACGGTGAAGTGAAAGCGATCGTTCGCGCTTCGGCCGGTTGGGGCAAGGTTACTGTGCTCGAAGAGATTCGCGCGCAGCTTGGCATCAGCCACGACCACATCGTGTACATGGGTGACGGCAGTTCCGACTTGCCGGTGATGATGCACGTCAATCAATACGATGGGTTGACCATCGCCGTCAGCGAAGCTGAATATATTACTCGCATCGCGCGGCGCACTGTGCTGAGCGACAACGCGATGAGTGTTCTCGTCCCCGTACTTGAAGAAGTTTTGCGCTGGGATTCTTCAAAAATCCGCCGCTACTTCGCCACCCAAGGATTGATGTTGCGCGAGTGGGGCAAAACACGCACCGATCTCCTCACCATTGAGGAGTCGCCGGAAGTCCCACCGGTTGACGAGGCTGCGCCTGTTCAGGCGCCCATCACTACGCACTAACTAACGGCGTTTTAAACTTCGGGCACGGCTACTCTTCACAAAGTGAAGACGGCAGTGCCCGTTGTGTTTCTGCTGCGACGTGGCATACGCTTTAGTCTGCACTTTCTTGTGGCGCTAACTTCTTTTTTGATGGCGCAAAATAACCATGGCGGAGATTGACTACGAATCTTCGGCAGTCCCTTGGGAGGAGTTCGATGGCGAAAAAGAAGATTTTAATGCTGGCGGGAGATTACGTCGAAGACTACGAAATCATCGTGCCATTTCATGCGCTACAGATGGTTGGCCACACTGTGCACGCCGTCTGCCCCGGAAAAAAATCTGGCGAGTACGTGCCTACTTCCATTCACGATTTTGAAGGCGATCAAACCTATACCGAAAAGCGTGGCCACAATTTTTCGCTGAACGCCACATTTGACCAGGTAAAGCCTGAGGATTATGACGCGCTTATCATTCCCGGCGGTCGCGCGCCGGAATATATCCGCATGAATGCTCGTGTACTCGAAATCGTGCGCTACTTCATGAAGGAAAACAGGCCGGTCGCGGCAATCTGTCACGCAGCGCAAGTACTTGCCGCTGCCGGGGTGCTCAAAGGGAGGAAGTGCAGCTGCTATCCCGCCACCGGCCCGGACGTGACTCTCGCCGGTGGCACATTCGTGGCCGTCGCGATGACCGAAGTCGTCGTGGACGGCAACCTTGTAAGTGGACCAGCATGGCCGGCCCTTCAGGCATGGTTAGCCAAATTTCTAACCGTGCTTGGCACAAAAATCGAGCCGTAGCTGCTCTCCAAGTTAAATTGTTGGGTTTCTCCAGGCGCCTACCCGATCTTCATGTGGATTTCGGTTCCGCCCTTTTCGTAACGAACCTCGTCCATAAGTTGATTGATCATAAAAATTCCGCGTCCATGCGCGGAAAAAAGATTTTGTCCGACAATCGGGCTCGGAATCGACGCAGGGTCAAATCCTTCGCCTGGATCACGAACCACGATTAACAGTCCCCGCGATTCGTCGCAAGCCACGCAACACTCTACTTTCTTAAGGGGATCGTTCTTGCAGCCGTGTATTACGGCATTCGATAGCGCCTCGAGCAGCGCGATTTCGACCTCGCGCTCTTTCCCCGCGGCGCATCCCATGGACTCGACAACTTCCATGATCCCTTCGATGAACGGCGGAATCGCTTCAATACGCCCTTCCAGTGTCTTTTGCAGTTTCAAGATCAGATTCTTGCCCTCGAATTCGCACCTGGGAGTGCCTGCCATTGTGGACCCATTTCAACTTTTCGCTAGAGTCTTTAGTTGCTTGGCCAGGCGTTCAATCTCGCTAGTCTCTTTGTAGATCTTAACGGAAAATATGTCGGCGGAGTGTAGCTGTTCTACTTCTTCCTTCAGCTGGCTCACTCGCTCCGAAAGGCTGGCGAGGGAATCGCGGAATTCTTTTTCGTGCTGTTGGACGACGGCTCGCACTGAAGGCCGGATGTTCGCATTTTCCGGCACGTTCTGTCTCGGATCAGCTGCTTCTGGCGGGCTCGGCATACCTCTTCTCTGAGGATACGCGCACAAACGGACTCCCCATATCGCGCCCGAAAATACCGCTCCTGCGGACAAAAGAAATTGACGTCGTGGCTCTTTCATCGCGTCCCTCTCTCCCGGCGGGGTTCGATCCCTGCTCCTGTTTTCCTACCTCTCTGTCTGTGTGTCAATTGTTTGCGTCTTTACCGCTTTGGGCGGTCGGATTTCGTTGCCAGGCGAAGATTTGTTCCCGCAGTGTGTTAAGGCTGTTCGTCATGCGGTCCGCTTCGACGTTCACGAATGCATAGCGCTCGAGTTGAGGATCTGTGGTTTGTGTAAACCGCAAATATGCCTCTCGCAGATCGGGGAATTCGCGTTCGGTAACACGTTCACCGCGCGGCTTCGCTGAGAGCAACTCCAGAGTTTTTTCCACCGCGCTGGCGAACGCGCTGAAGTCCAGTCGCGGCGGCGTTGCTTCCGATTGTGGAATACCTGCCTCAAGCGCGATCATGGCGTGCGCGAAGCGGTGCGATGAGGCAAGCATCGCATTCGCTTGTGCTAATTGTGACGCGGAAATCCCAGGCTCCGCCGCTAACCTCTCGATCGATGTCTCAAGGTTTGAGCGAGCGGTCCGTGCTGCCTGCCGCGTGCGTTCACGTTCCCTTGCCGACGCTGAAGCAGGATCAAGCAGCTTGCGAGTAATCGATCGAAACGACTGGCGATATGCATCCAGCAGCGCCGCGAACAAATCTGGGACGCGATTCCGCTCCCACGTCGGCCACACAGCGTACGCAGCTAAAGCAAAGGCCCCTCCGATAATCGTGTTGATTCCGCGCGCGGCGATCAGTTCTTTCGGAGCCACCCCCGTAATTGAAATGAGCATTACGATCAGAGCGCTGATCACCACGCCAAAAATTCCGTAGTTCGCCGGGCCAATCCATCTCGCAAAAAACGTGAATAGCCCGATGAGAACAATTTCTGTCGCGGTATGAATGGGAAGAAAATGAAATAAAGCTGTCGCCAGCAGCAGTCCCAACAGCGTCCCGGCAATCCTCAAAACGCCGCGGCTAAAAGTCACGGTGAATTCCGGCTTCAGCACCAGCACGATGGTCATCGGAATCCAGTAAGCGCGATAAGGATGCAGCATGCGCCCGAGGGCATCGCCAAGCGCGATGCTAATCGTGAGCCGGATCGCGTGGCGGAATGCCACTGACCTGAGGTTCAGGTTTGCTCTGAGTGTTGCGACGCGGCTTGTGAAGCGCAGCCACAGCGGCTGCGACGCTTCACGTTTTTCAAACTCAGCTGCGCCCGCCGGCGTGGCATTCCGCGTGAGGTCGATTGCCGCGCGCAGTTGCCCGTCCAACGCATCAGATTGGAATTTCAGGTCGCGCAAGACTGCGTTTGCAAAATTCTGCGGTGCTTCCGATTGCGTCCGGCCAAGCTGCGCTCCAAGCGCGACACCAAGCACCAGGCGGTCCGCCTCAAGATTGATCTCTCTTCCAGACAACAGGCTGTTGGCAATCGTAGCTAACAAATTCGCCGCATTGGCACGGTATTGATCAAGTGTCGGAATCGCGGGATGAAATGCATTTTCGCGAGCCAACCGAGACCGCAGCCGCGCCAGCGTCGAAAGACTCAAGCGGATGCGCTCGGCTTGCGATAGCAAAGAACGATAGCGCACTGCGCTGAGAGACATGTCCGTCGCCAGGCCGGACAACGCTTCATGCGCCTGCGCGATTTCCCGTGTCGCGGGTGGCGCAGACCTAGCTTCCGCAGGACGCGTTGCGACGCGCGCCAGCTCAAAGTACAGCGTAGCCAGCGCTCGCAGCTCTGGCTCATACCGGCGAACGGGCCACAGTGCCACTGATAGCGCGATCTGCAACAGCCCCCCACAAAGCGCCAATCCTGCCGCTTGCAACGCCTGATATGGCGTCAGGGGCTGTGCGGAATAAACGAGCAGCACAACCGTACTGATCACGCCAACGTCCGCCGCCGTGCTGCCCAGGGCCACAAGCATTCCCGCACTGAACGCCCACAACGTCGCCATGACGATCGCCAGCGTGTTGTTGTGCGCTGTCAGTCCTCCCAGCAGCACGGCGATGGAGCACCACACGGTCGATGCCAGCATTCGCTTTGCGCGCTGCCGGTATGGATCGCTTCCGTCCGAATACGAAACGTTGAGCGCTCCGCTCGCCATTGCCAAACCGCCGCGCGGCATGCCAAGTGCATACCCCACAATCAGCGGCGCGATGACCCCAACCGTATTCCGTAACGCCTGCCACGCATTGATTTTCGATCGATCGATGTGCGTGACGATGCGCCATAGCGCTTTTAACGGACTGGCTTGGTGATGCTCTGGTGTGAGTGGTTTGTGGCCAGCCGTCGAGGTTGTGGGAGCAGAGGCCATCAGGGATCGGACCTGCGCTCGCCGCCCGACCTGTATCGGCGCCCGCCACAAGCCCGAATATGAATTTAGCGTATGCGATGAGAGAAGTCGAAACAGTCTCTTTCTCCACGTAATTTTTTGTCAAGGACCGTACCGTTCGTTAAATCCAGAACATCTGAAGAAGGGAACCCAAAACTGGGGAGGAAATATGGACGTCAGAAAACTAGGAAAAAATGGACCACAGGTTTCCGCACTCGGACTTGGCTGCATGGGCATGTCCTTCGCCTATGGACCAGCCGACGAAGAGGAATCACTTCGAGTCCTTCACCGCTATCTCGAACTCGGCGGCAACTTCCTTGATACTGCCGAAATCTATGGACCGTACAAGAATGAAGAATTGCTTGGACGTTTCTTGCGCCAGGTTCCGCGCAAAAGCGTTGTTGTAGCGACGAAGTTTGGTTTCCGTATTGCCCCCGACGGAACTCGAACCGTCGATAGTTCGCCCGCAAACGTCCGACGTGCTTGCGATGCGAGCCTTGCGCGTCTGGGGATTGAAACAATCGATCTCTATTATCAGCATCGCGTCGATCCGAACGTTCCGATCGAGGAAACAGCTGGGGCGATGGCCGAACTTGTTTCCGCGGGCAAGGTACGCACGCTCGGCCTGTCGGAAGCCGGCCCGGAAGCGCTGCGACGAGCGGCGAAGGTCCATCCGATCGCGGCGTTGCAAAGCGAATATTCCCTTTGGACGCGCGACGTGGAGACGAACGGTGTACTAGCCACCTGCCGCGAACTGGGAATCACATTTGTTCCGTACAGTCCGCTCGGTCGCGGATTCTTGACGGGCGCGATCCAAAAACTCGAGGACCTCGATCCGAGCGATTGGCGGCGGACGAATCCTCGCTTCGGAGAGCAAGCGCTGCGAGCGAACCTAAGGCTGGCTGAAACGGTTAAGGAGATCGCCGCAGAAAAAGGCGTTACTCCAGCGCAATTAGCGCTCGCGTGGGTGCTTGCACAGGGCGAGGACATTGTGCCAATTCCGGGCACAAAACGCGTTCGTTATCTTGAGGAGAACATGGGCGCACTCAAGGTGACTCTCACCGCAAGCGACCTGAAGAATATTGCGGCGCGCCTCGCGCAGATTCAGGTGGTTGGAGAACGCTACGCACCGGATATGATGGCGCTGGTTCAACGAGCTTGAGATGTTTGGCTGCGCCCTCTCCTTCGACTTCTCAAAAGGTGCGGGGGCGAGGCTTGATCGGAAGATCTACTACCGCCCGCTCATTTGCAACGCTGGCAATGTAAAGCTCGGCTTGATCTCTTTGCGTTTTTCCCAGTCATGATAGGTGTGGCACTCGAAGCACCGTGATTCCGCGTAACCGGCTCCAGGCGCGTGACATTTCTGGCACGTCGCGATTCCTGGAATCAAAATGTCGGAAGTCTCCGTGCTCTTCAGCGCGCTTTGATGGCAGCTGGTGCAGGAAAATCCACGATGCGCATCGTGATCAAACCGAGAGTGTGGCAGCCATTGTAGAGTGAGCTTGGCCGGGGCAACGTTAGGCAACGAATTCGCCGAGGCCTTCGGCTCTGGTGTGTTGCCGGCTGGCGAAGCGATTCGCGATGCTTCACGCGGTTTTGCGGCGTCCCACCTTGCAATTCTGACGTCGTGTAACGTCGTCGCCGAGATCGAGTGGCACTGCGAACACGTTTTGTGCCACAACAACTCTTCGGAAACCGCAACGCGCTCCGCAACCCACTGCGGTGCCGAAATCGCGCGACTCGCCGGTCTCGCTGCGCGGCCTGTCAAATTTCGTCGCGGATCCTGCACCTCGTTTAGTTCTGCAGGATGCGCCGCGATGTATTCCGAAAATTTCTTCGCGAGATACGCGTGAATCACTTGCGGCTTGTCGTGCGGCGCTCCTTCATCAAAACGCGTGTCAAACGTCAAAAGATGGCAGCCAGCGCAACCATTCGCGAATTTTGGCGGAGCCATCAACTCGCGGCCGGTGATCGGTCGTGGAGGTCTTAGAGTCTCGCCGTCGATTTGAAGGACCACATCATTCTCTTTGTAGCTCACGGAAGCTGCGCGATATCTCGGATCGCAATAGGCCAAATCCGGATTGGTCGCACTCGAGCTGTGGCAGTTCGCACAATCGAGCTGCACGATCGGTCCGGTTGGACCACGCCGAATCGCTCGCATGTGCAGCGCGTGATTGAGTTTGATTGTCCCGCTGTCAGTGGGAGCCGCTCCCGCAGCGGAGCGAAGCGTTGCGAACTCCGGATGACCATCCTCGAAACTACCGATGTGTTTGACGTATTTCGATTCGCGGTTTGTGGCAGAGAGGTCTCCATGGCATTGCGCGCACGATTGGCTCCTCGTCGCTGCCACATTGACTCGGCCGCGGTGTTCTGCGTGACATTCTTTGCAGGCAAGCTTCGTGTGCGTGTCCGACACGTGATGTTGTGGGCCGTCGTGGCAAGCGAGGCAAGCAGAATCTGCGGCTGTTGCGGAGAAGCCTCCTGCTTGTCGCACATGGCACGCCGCGCATTCTTTTTCCAGAACAGCGTGAGCCTCGCTTAGTCGGCCGCTCGAATAAACGCGGTTGTCATGTTCAAAGACATGCAAACCCAACCACACCATTGCAATGGCCGGCGCGAGAATCGCCAACAACAATTTCGCCCTCTTGAACGGAGTTGGCTTCTTGAAATAATTCAGATCAATTCGCTGCGCGACCGTTTTGGTTGTTCGTGTTCTCGCCATTGCTAATGCCGTGTGCTCTGGAGCCGCTTCGCGACGCTTGTAAAATCATTCAGTAACGCAATGCCATCACCGCGTGGACCGTGCCAAGCAATATCAGCGCAAGCGAAAGCGGTATGTGCAGCAGCAGCCAGCCATGCAACAAGCGATGCAACCGCTCCTGCCGTAGGAGTTGGCGCGCTTCGTCGCAAATGTCTTCAAGGTCACTCAGCGTGTTGTGGGCTGCAGCGGGTAGCAGCGTTCGCAGGCCGGCAAAAACACTCGACGCCTGCGCCTTATCCGCCAGCCGCCGACCACGCGACTTAGGCCGTTCCAGGAACGGCCGCATCTCCTCGAGATAGAAACGTCGCAAGGGCGCACTTTCGGTTTCGCCGAGCAGAAGAATTTCTGGAGCGGGAGCAACAGCGGCGCTCGCCCCTGCGCTCACCGCGGCGGAAGTGCGTAGCGGCACAGCGCTCGCTGCAATCGGTCGCAACGCCGTAAATCCTCCTGCGCGCTGTACTTCTTCGGCGGAGTTTTTTGCCGTCCCCAGATTGCCGCAAAGAGATTCAATCGCACGATCAGCTTCTTCGCGCAGTAGTCCTCGCACATGAGAAATCTCGTCGTAGATCGTTTCAAGGGGAATGTCTGCGGTCATTTTCTTCGGAATGGAATTCTGTAGCAGCGCGCCGTAAACCCCGCTCGCCACGGTAACGATCAGCAGCCACATCAGAATCTGTGTCAGCGTCCCACCGAAATGAAATCCACCATGAAATAAAATCAACGGAAGCGCGAGCAATCCAAGCCACAGATGTCCCCTCATCCACGATTTCGCACGGCCGAGCCTCCACGTAGGAACACGCTTCCGCGCACCCAACGCCGCCGCAAAAATCATGAACCCAAAACCAATCACGCCGAACAGAAGTCCAATCGCGCTCCCGCCTCGCGGTCCCTGCGGATCGCTCCGCGCATAAAGCACGTACAGCACGAGCGACGCCACGAAAATTGCCAGCGAAGCAAGCGCCCATCCGCGTTGTGAGTGGTCAAGAAGCATGCGTCATCTTCTACTTCAATGCTCCCTGGGCCAGAATCTCCGCGAAAAACTTTCGCGGATCGACTCGATGCGCCGCATCATGCGGGCACGCGTACACGCAGCTCGGTTCTTCCAAGTGCGTGCATAGGTCGCACGAAGTCGCTTTCTGTTTGATCGTGGCTTTCTGCCGTCCCGCGTGTTCCGGATCATCCGACATCACTTCAAACGGGTGCAGATTGATATTTCCGTATGGGCAATTTCGCGCGCAAAGCCCGCAGCCAATGCACCAGTCCTCAATAATCACTTCCAGGGAATTCCGCCGCCGAATCGATCCCACTGGACAACCCACCATGCACAATGGATCGCGGCACTGCCGGCAACTCGTGGCGACTAGGTAGTGATCGAACCGCAGCCCATCGCGAACCAGCCGCGTGACGCCGTCATGAGCGTCCGCACAGGCGTTCACGCACGCATCGCAGCGGGTGCAATTCTGCAAATCCAGCACCAGCAGGCTCTGCGCTTCCATCAACCCTTGCGACAAAAACTGGTCAATGGGAACGCTGTGCACCATCTGCATCCGCTGCGCGTTGGCGGAGCGCCGTTCTTCAGCGACGGCTTCGAGTCCACGCCGAACATTCGGAAAGCGTTCGACCATTTCTCGAAAATCGTCGCCAGAAACACGCACAACTTCCACGTGGTCGAGCGCGGTGCAGGTTGCGGTTCGCACGCTTCCACCGAGCAAACCGATTTCGCCAAAATAATCTCCACGCGACAGATAAGCAAGTACGAGCTCGCCACCGGGATAATTCTCCGAAATTTTTACGAACCCGATGCGCACCAGATAAAAGCTGTCCGCCGCATCGCCTTGCCGCGCGATCACTTGCCCGGGCGCGAAGCGCACAAGTTCGACACTCTCCTTCAAATGCTCGATAAAGTCAGTGGAAAGGTCCGCGAACATCGGCACGCCGCGCAGATGATTCTCGAGCGCTCGTTTTCGATAATTCTGATCGACCTGTGCGCGAAAGGATTTGTTCTTCAGCATGATGTCAAGAACGTTGCGCAGCATTTCGTACGCGACTACTTGCGATTCGGCCCGCACCGTCGCAGAACGCGGGTAGAAATTCATGCACGTCATTTCGCCGAATAAATCTCCCGTGCCAAGCTCCGCGACGGGATTTTCGTAGCTCAGGTCCACCGAAGCGTCGATGGGAATCGTCCGGTCACGCGCCTCCTCATCTCGTTTGTCGGATTCGCGCGGCGCTAGGGTGCTCGTCAGCCTTTTGAAAAATCCTTGCGCGCCACCTTGCGTCTTTACGTGCGCTATGGGCGAAGAAATTGAAACGCGCGCCTTGCCTTCGAGAATGAAGAATGCCGTCGAACCAAAATCGCCTTCTTTGCAAATAAGCTCGCCCTTATCGAAGCGCCGCTTCACAATCGCGCCGCGATTAAGTTCGAGAAAAGTGCCGGAAACTCCGTGAAACACCGGAATCTTCAGCAGATCTTCTGCTTCAAATCCTTCCGCACCTGGACCCGTCGCAATCGCGGTGCCGGCAACACTCTTGTTCGTCAGCGCACCGGTGGGGCATGACACCATGCATTCACCGCATGAAATACAGCTCGAATCGCCCATTGGCGAATTCAAATCGAACGCAATATCCGCCGCATAGCCTTTTCCCATGCGGCCAAGGACGAAATTGTTCCGCACTTCATCGCATCCACGTATGCAGCGATCGCACAGAATGCAGGAGTCATGATCCACTGCGATGGAAAGGGAAGAATCGTCGTGCCCGCGCGAAACAGATCGCCGCGTATAACGCGGCTCTTGCACGCCCGCCGTTGCGGCAAGCGTTTCCAGTTCGCAGTCACCGGAATTCTTTTGTCGCGTGCACGGCGAAGGATGATCCGACATCATCAGTTCGAGTAGCGTTTTCCGTGCCGCGACTACTTTTTCAGAATTCGTTATGACTTTCAGCCCCGGCTCGACCGGGCGTACGCACGACGCTGTGAGCACGCGAGCGCCGGTATCCACAACACAAAGCCGGCACACACCGACAGGCGTCTCATTTTGCAGGTGGCACAGCGTCGGAATCGAAATCCCTTGCATGCGAGCCGCATCAAACACCGTCGTGCCCGCCGCTACGCGCACCGCGGCTCCATCAATCGTCAGATCAATCATCTCCGGAGGTGTGTTCGTAGCACTCATGAAAAGTGTTGACTTCTGTACAAAGCCTTTGTAGTGGCCGACCTTTAGGTTGGTTCTTTTCTCCGATCGCCGTCGTTCTGCCTTATTCCATCGGTAAGGCCGTCTTTTTCGCCCTCAGTCGATGCGAAGGGCTGAGCAATTCTTTTTCCTTTCCTTACGGTCGTATGCCAACACGATTCGCTTCACCCGCGCGAACCGCCGCGGTAGAGCAAATCCCGCTCGGACACTTTCCCTGCAAAACGTGTGCATCAACCTCTGCTCGAAAATGTTTCAAAACCGATTGAATCGGCGCGGGAACGATCTGTCCCAGTCCGCAAATCGAGGTGAGGCTCAGCGCCTGCGAGAGCTCATCCAGCAGCGCCAGGTCCACGCGATACTGTGGTTCCGGCAAGCCCCCTTGAGTCCAGCGAACCAGGAGATCCACCATTTTTTGCGAGCCCACGCGGCACGGAACACATTTCCCACACGATTCATTGCGATAGAAACGCACTGCGTTCAACGCCATGTCGAGCATGCATGTCGTCTCATCGCAAACGACGATGGCCCCTGAACCAAGCATCGAACCGGCCTCGGCCAAAGCCTTAAAGTCCAGCCGTACATCCGCCATGGACGCCGGCAAATATCCAGACGACGGCCCGGACGGCGCGAAGGCTTTTAACGCGCGGCCACCACGCAGGCCACCAGCGTGATCAAAAAGGACTTCACGCATCGTGATGCCGAGCGGCACCTCATAAATTCCAGGCCGCGCAGTATGTCCGCTCACTCCAACAAACTTGAATCCGCGCGAGCCATTTCGTCCCGCGGTTTTGTACCACTCCACACCGCGCGAAAGAATCTGTGGCACATTAATGAAAGTCTCGACGTTATTGATCACCGTCGGTTTTTGCCACAAGCCCACAACTCCGGGAAAGGGCGGTTTGTTTCGCGGTTCCGCACGATGTCCCTCGATGGCTTCGATCAGCGCGCTTTCTTCTCCGCAAATATATCCGCCCGGACTGACAAACACGCGCAACTCAAATTCGCGTCCGCTGCCAAGAACATTTTTTCCGAGCAATCCAGCCCGATAGCAGCGCCGAATCTCTTCACCAAGGATTTCTTCCTGCAAATGATATTCATGCCGTATATAAAGAATTCCTTGCGTCGCACCCGTCACGAGTCCCGCAAGAATCATTCCCTCCACAAGCAGGTGCGGAAGGTGCGTCATGATAAACCGATCTTTGATCGTGCCCGGCTCGCTCTCGTCGGCGTTGCAAACGATATATTTTTCCGTCCCCGGCTGCTTGCGAACTAAATCCCATTTCATAGAAGTCGGGAATCCCGCGCCGCCCATACCGCGCAGTTCTGCTTCCTTCAGCAGCGCCAGCACGCCATCCCAGTCCTTCGTCGCGATCGCCGCGCGAAGCGCTCCGTATTTTTCCGCATCTGCATACGGATCGGACGCGCATGCCACACGCTCCTGCTCCGGGTGACCGTCGTGAAGTTCATCACCACGCAGTGCCGCCCGCACAACTGCTTCCGCGTGATCGGCAGTAACATCCGTAAAGATATGATCATTCACCGCGATCGCTGGAGCGCTGTCGCAGCGGCCCAGGCAAGAGACATCGCGGATTTCCACGTCACTGCGTCGCGCACTTGCGAAACGTCGCTCAATATCGGCGCGCAATTCGCAAGCGCCATTCAGGTGGCAACTCATGTCGGCGCACACGCGAACTTCCGCTCGCGCGGGCGCGGCTAGGTGAAAATGCGGATAAAAGCTGGCTACGCTGTGAATTTGATACAGCGGCGTCTGTGTGCGCGAAGACAGCAATTCAAGTTCCGCCTTGGGCAGAAACCCGTGGCGAAGCTGGATAGCCCGCAGGTCGTCGAAGATCACAGTGCCGCGTCTCGCAAGAAAAGCGCCAAGCGGAAGAACATCATGCCGCCCAGCGAAAAGTGGAGTGCAAACTCCCTTGCATACTAATCACCGCGCGGCGGCGTGTAAATAGAGGCGAATTGGCTTTTTCGCGCAGGACACGAAAAAGGCAACGAGCGGACGTTGACTTCTTCGAGCTTTGAACGATATAAGCGATGAGATTCTTTGCGAATTCCCTCAATGCATTTCGTCACCCAATTGTCTTTACGAGCAGCTTTTGCGGCAAGCAGCGCCCTATTTGCGCTTGCACTTTGCGGCGCGGCGCAATCAACCAAGCCAGCCGCCGAAGCGCAGAAATATATCGGACCGGGCTCCTGCGCTGCCACAAGCTGCCACGGCAGCGTCAAGCCTGTTGCCGATAGCCGCATTCTGCAGACGGAGTACACCACCTGGATTTTGAAGGACAAACATAGCCGGGCTTTTCAGGCCCTCACAGGCGAAGTTGGCGAACGCATGGCGCGCATTCTGAAACTCGGCACGAAGGCTGAAGAATCGCCGAAATGTCTTGTGTGTCACGCACTTTACGCACCGGAACAGCGTGGTCGTGCCTTTGAAATCTCCGAGGGCGTGACTTGCGAGAATTGCCACGGTCCGGCTTCTGCATGGCTTGGGCCCCACACCACGCGCGATTGGCCGCATGAGAAATCCGTCGCGCAGGGAATGCACGATACGCGCAACGTGATTCACCGCACAGAAAACTGCCTCGAGTGTCATCTCGGAACAAATCCGCAGGCGGCCGCGAAGGAGCCGACGAAATTCGTCGATCACGAAATGATCGCCGCCGGGCACCCTGATCTTTATTTCGAGCTGGATTCATTTTCCGCCGTGATGCCGCGGCACTGGAAACAGCCGCGCGAAGCAGCACCGGGGAAACCTGCTGAGGATCCGAATTGGGTCGGTGTGCGTGATTGGAGCGTAGGGCAGGCCGTGCAGCTGCGCGCCGCGATGGAGCGCCTCACCTGGAGGGCCAAAAAGGACATCTGGCCTGAGTACTCCGAGCTGTCGTGTATAGCCTGCCATCATTCGCTTGTTCCGGCGAAAGATAGTTGGCGCCAGGGGCACGGCTACGCGGGGCGCCGCCCCGGCGATCCCGCGTGGAACGCCTCGCGTTACCTGGTATTCCGCGTCATGGCGCGGCAAGTGGATTCCGCGTCGGCACAGGAACTCGAAACGCAACTCAGCGCAGTCGCGGGCGAAATGAGCAAGCTAAGTCCTGACCGTAACGCCGTCAGCACCGCGGCCAATTCAGCTGCACCGATTGCGCAGCGATTTGCCGAGCGACTTGCGACAATGTCCTACGAACCAGCATCCGCGCTGCGCGCGATGCAGGGAATCACCCAGGACGCCGAAACCATTGCGCTGGGCGACGAGCGAACCGCCGAGCAGGCGGCCATGGCCCTCGATTCGCTGTATATCGCATACAGCAAACAGGGTAGTCCGGGTAACGCGAATGAAGTGCGTGCCGCCATCAACGCGCTCTTTCAGCAACTCGAGAATCCTTCAGTTTATAACGCCGACCAATTTGCCTCCGCCCTCAAGCGAATTCGCGATTTGTTACATTAAATTAATTTGCTTCCCTCGGCCGCCGCTCTGCGTCTAGCATTGTGTAACCACGTCGGTCAGGACTTCCATGAACAAATTCGAGAACTGGTTTTGCGGCTCCTCCCTGTGGCGTTTTGTCACAGAGCGAAAATTGCTTCCCTGGATTCTTTCCGGGTACGCGCTCGGCGACCACGTTCTGGAAGTCGGAGCCGGGCAAGGTGCAACCACGCACGAGTTGCTGCGACGCGCGGGCCGGGTGACGAGTCTGGAGTACGATCCGGCGTTTGTGAGCAAACTCGCAGAGCGGCACAAAGCTACGCGCGTCACCGTGGTGCGCGGCGATGCGGCGACGTTGCCGTTTCCCGACCATACGTTCTCGTCCGTCCTTGCAGTGCTGGTCCTTCATCATCTGCGTTCGCCAGCGCATCAGAACGAAGCGTTCCAGGAATTTCATCGCGTGCTGCGGCCCGGCGGAATGTTTTTTGCGTTTGAAATTCGCGACGGTTGGCTTCAGCGCGCCGGCCATATTCGCAGCACGTTTGTTCCCGTTTCACCGGCATCGGCATTCGCGCGGCTCACGGTCGCGGGATTCTCTCGAATTGCCGTCGATATCGAACGCACGGCGTTTCGTGTCTGCGCCTTGCGCGCGACAGAAGCCTGAGATCATTTTGAACGACATCGCGTTACGAACATCGTTCGGCCTACAGTTCATTACACTCGCGTCGTTGACCAGCCCCGGTGCGTTCTCTAGCATTCTTTGATGAGTGTTATGTACGATTCTCTCGTCGCGAAGTTTCCTCCCGGTCCGCCACCCAACCTGATCCGAGCCTTGTTTGGCGCGATGCAGCAAAACCCCCTCGATTACTTCACCGCGATGGCGCAGAAGTACGGGGACGTGTCCGGAATGCGCATCGGCAATTTTCGCTCGCTGTTTGTGAATCATCCGGACCTCATTGAGGACGTGCTCGTCAACAATGCGCGCAAATTCCACAAGGGCCGCATTCTGCAGGCCAATAAATATCTTTTTGGTGAGGGTTTGCTCACCAGCGAGGGCGATTTCTGGCTTCGCCAGCGTCGATTGTCGCAGCCAGCGTTTCATCGGGCCCGTATCAACGCGTATGCCGCAACCATGGCCGAATACACGGAGCAGCTGGTTTCCACCTGGCGCAACGGCGAAGAGCGCGACATCCACGAAGAGATGATGCAACTCGCCTTGCGGATCGTCGGCAAAACGCTCTTCGACGCTGACGTGACGCAAGAGGCGAAAGAAGTCGGCGAAACGCTCGATCTGTTGCTGCGCATGGCAGCGAATTTTGGGCGCACCGTACTGGTTCCTCTGTGGGTTCCCACGCCGCGCAACCTTCGCGCAAAGCTCGGCGTTCACCGCCTCGAAAAAGTCATCTATCGCATTATCTCCGCGCGTCGCGCGAGCGGCCGCGATACCGGCGACCTGCTTTCGATCCTGTTGCAAGTGCAGGATGAAGACGGGACGCGCATGAGCGACCGGCAACTGCGCGACGAGACGATTACTCTGTTTCTCGCCGGACATGAAACCACCGCGAACACTCTGTCGTGGAGCTGGTGGCTGCTCGCACAAAATCCGGCTGTCGAAAAAAAGTTTCACGAAGAACTCGACGGCGTGCTCGGCGGCCGCGCGCCGATGGTCAATGATCTGCCGAAGCTGAACTATTTAAATCACGTTCTTACCGAATCGCTGCGTCTCTACCCGACAGCGTGGGGCATGGCGCGGCTAGCAACCGAAGAGCACGAAATCGCCGGCTACCCAGTGCATCCGGGCTACGGCGTCGCGTTTGCGCAATGGGTGGTGCACCGCGACCCGCGCTGGTACGACGCTCCGCTTGAGTTTCGCCCAGAACGCTGGGAAAACGGGCTGGCGAAGCGGCTACCGCGCTTCGCTTATTTCCCGTTTGGCGGTGGCCCGCGCCAGTGCATTGGCAATACGTTCGCGTTGATGGAAGCCGGCGTAGTGCTTGCCACGATCGGCCAGAAATTCCGTTTCCGGCTCGTGCCAGGTCACAAGGTCACTCCACTTGCCTCGATCACCTTGCGCCCCAAAGATGGGATCCAGGTAAAACTGGAAATGAGGAAGTGAAACGAGCGGCGCGTCGTTCACAATGACGCCAAAGGCACCGGGCGATGCGCTTTCACTGGTAAAGCGTATTCGGCAATTGCACTCCTTCGAAAGCCGCTGAATGTTTCCGCGCTTCGGAACAGCTGAAAACCGGGCCTCCCGGAGCGACGCGCTAAAACGTTTCTGAGCCAGAGTGATCTCCGCAAGAAATGTGCTAAACGCGCGTGTCAGGGCGTACACGGGGTGTCTCACGACCCACAGCTCTCGCCGCCCCACTCTCCCGTAAGTCAAATATTATCAGTCGATTAGATGTGGCTGCAGGTCTGCTAAGGGTATCTGCGTACCACGGAGGCAGACACATGAACGCCATGGCACAACTTGCGATTTTGACGCTCACCACCATTTTCGCGGCAGCGGCCGCTCTTGGCATGACTTGGTTGTTCCTTCGCGGTGCGTTTCACCTGATGCAGCCCGCAAGCGCCAGCCGACCTCATTCTGTGCGTTCTGAACTTGTACAAGGAACACGCGCCAGCGCATCGCAGTTTGTTTTGCACCGGTAGCACTTGCCCGGTCAACGCAGGCGAGGTGTGCCCTAACGCTTCGCGCGCCAACCGGGAGCTCTCTGGCCAAGGCCAGGAGAGGAAGGATCGCGACGATGATTGCTCTGAAGTACTTGCTCGTAATTCTCGGCATCGGGCTATTCGGAAGTGCCGGGGCTTTGGTGGTTTACGACGTTTATGTTTCCTCTCAACTGCGGCGGCTGTTGCGGCGTTCAAGCGAGGAAGGCGCGGCCGGAGTAGGCGCAACAACTTTTTTGCCCGCGCGCCCTTTCGGACCGGTGCGCTGGCAGCGCGCACTCCTGTTGGCTGGATGGGCGGTCGTACCGCTGCTGATTTCGCAGAGCATCGTGATCGTGCCGGATGGCGAAGCGGGAGTTCGCGTCAGCCAGTTCTGGGGCGCACGCCCCGGCACGCTTTACCCAGGCGTTCATCTGGTTATGCCGTTGGTTGACTCTGTGGCCCTGTATGACACACGCGAACAGGTTTACACGACTGCGGCCACGGAAACTGGCAAGAACGCGAAAGAGCTGCTGACCGTCCAGGCGCGCGAAGGATTGAACATCGGCATCGCAGTAGCCGTGCGTTACAGGATCGATCCGCGGCGCCTTACGTATATTCACGCCAATCTGCCTGGCAATGTGGGAGACGAAGTGGTCGCGCCGGTGGTTGCGTCCACTTATCGTTCGCTTGCGCCGAATTATGTCACTCGCGAAATCTTTGCGGTAAAACGCGAGGAGTTGCGTTCGAAAGCGGCGGATGCGATCAAAACGCGACTTGAGACGGACGGAATCCTGGTTCGCGAAGTCGTGCTGCGCGACATCAAGCTGCCGGAAGAGTATGCAAAGGGCCTTGAAGGCCTGCTGTTGAAGGAGCAGGAGAGCGAACGCCTCGGCACCGAGCAGGAAATCAAGCAGAAAGAAGTGAGAATTGCGGAGCTCGAGGCGGAGGCGCAGAAGGCGCGCGATGTGAAGCAAGCCGAAGCACAGGCGCAAGTTCGTGTCCTGCAAGCAAAGGCTGAATCGGACTCCATGCAGTACACGCTGCCACTGAAGCAGAAGCAGATTGAGCAATCGAAGCTCGAAGCTGAAGCGCGCAAGGAAGCGACGCTGCAGAACGCCGAAGCCGCCGCGCAGGCCAAGGTCATCGACAGCAAAGCAGAAATCGAGCGGCAAAGAAATCTTGCCGATGCCGAGGCCAACCGGATTCGTGTCACGGCGGACGCTGAAGCGAATCGCATCCGCGTCACTGCTGCGGCGGACTCCGAGCGGATGAAGTTCGAAGCGGCGGTGCTGAAGCAAAATCCGATGTTGATTCAAAAAATCATCGCGGAGCGTTTGTCGGACAAGCTGCAAATCATGATGGTTCCCGTCGACGGGAAAAATTTCTTCGCGAACGACGTGTTCCGCTCGGCGTTCTCAGGAGTGCCGGCGACGGCTTCCGAAGAAGATTCGGACGGCAGCGCACAAGCGGCCAATCTTGCCGGACAGAAGCGCAACAATCGTAAGCCGTAACGAAATTAGTTCGGGCGAGCCCTGCAGAAACAGTCGGGGCAAGCCCACGCTAATGCGCCAGCCAAAACCCCTGTGGGTGGCGCGTCGCGCGGAGCTGGAACGGGTGGAGAGATGGCAACGAGGGCAAGCACCGCCGCGCTTTGCCGGATCGGCCATGGTCATCATCGGGATCCAGCACCGCGCCGCGCGCCACTCGGTTGGCGAAGAGAAGAGTAAACGGTTCAAGGTTAAGAGTTCCGGCAAGAAGACTTTCGGAAAGATTTTGATGGAGGCGAGTATGAGATTGGAATGTGAACTGAAACCTGTGGGATCCGCATTGCGGAGAGCAGCCGGGATTGGAATGGCTGGAATGATTGTAGGAGCGCTGGTGCTGGCGCCACTGTCGGCTGCCGCAAACGGGCGCGAGGAAGACCGCATATCGAATGAACGTCCGATCAACCGAGCGAAAGTGGAGAATTTACAGCGCTGGGTTTCCGCCGGACACGCGGACTGGTGCAAGGACGCGCGTCTGGTGGCCGCGGAGGAGCTGTGGCGATTGGCTCCGGACTATTCAGGCGATGGATTCGAAATGAATGAAGTAAACGCAGATATAATTTCGAACGCCGGGAATCGCGTGACCTTCGAATGGTCTCCGCTAGACGGCCGGGCCCTGTATCGCGTGACCGTTCAGCGTTTTGATTGGTTGCTGCCGATCGCCAGAAATATCGAATCGATTGTCTGGGTGCCTACAAGCATCGAAATCCGCACTCATGAATGAGCTTCTTCAGCGTAGATGGTCCCAGAGCAAGGGGATCTCGCACGCGGAGAATCGAGGCGGGGCCGTCGTGGCAAGTTCAGGGCTGAAGCACGGCGCGCCCCGCAACCTCGTCGAGGGACATGTTAAACTCTCGATTCAGTCCCGTGAACAATCAACTGGCCCGGCGATTTACGTTTCTCGCGCTCACCTCAGCATCACTTGTTTCCATTTTTCTTTTTGGCGCAGCCAGTTCGATTGTTGCGCAGCCGCAGGCGCTCGAAGAGTGCGTCGAACGCCTTGCACGGAAGGCGGTTGCGTTGCCGCACGAACGTCGTATGTCGTTGCTATGGACGAACCACACTACGCTGTCTGAACAGCGCGCGGAACATCTTCGCGTGTTGTTCGAGCAGCGATTGGAAGCGGCGCAAGTGCGTTTTTTGCAGGGCGAAGCCGCGCCTGCGTTGAGCGTTTCGATTGAGCAGACGCCTTCGCAGTTTATTTTCACGGCATCGGTACCCTCGGAGGGCAGCACCAATATAGTGATCGAGGACGTCGCGCGTTCGTTGGCGGGAAGTGACGAACGGCCTTCGAATGCGATTCGTATTGAAAAAGAATTGCTCTGGCAGCAGGAGGCGAGAATCTTGAGTGCTGTTTTGCCAGCCGTACCAACGGGCGCGGAAAAGAAAATGATCCTGCTCACAGAAGATGCCCTCGTGATCTATAGCGAAGGGCAGGGAAGTTGGAAATTGCTAGCCACGAAGACACTACCCGGCCCCAAACAACCGCCGCGGTCTGCGCGAGGTCAGCTTCTGCTCGCGGAAGAAAATATGAATCGAGCAGGAATTTTGTTGCCCGGTCGCCGTTGCGAAGCAAATCTTGCCGACGATTCGCCGATCGCCTGTGGAGGCGGAGGCAGCGACTGGCCAGCGGGCCGCTTGCTTTCGATTCCTGCTTGCGGTACGCAAACGTGGTGGCTCAAAAGTGATGGTACAGACTGGACGGCGGAGGATCGATTGTTCCTGCGCAGTTCCGGCGCAGCAAAGGAATCCGCTCCGGTAGCGGAATGGAACGTGCCGGGCGCGGTGTTCTCGATCGGCGCGGGATCGAACGCCGCAAGCGCTGCTGTTGTGGTGCGAAGTTTGTTGTCGGGGAACTATGAGGTGTACCGTATTGAGCTGGCGTGCACAAATTAGGTGGGCGCTGTGTTTTTCTGCCGCGGCGCTGTCGTTCGTGGCTGTCGCAGAGCCCGCCGCACGTCCGCAGTACGGCGGAGTTCTGCGCGTTGAGCTACGCGCAGCTTCGTTCACTCTGAATCCACGAAGGTGGAAAGCAGGTTCTGCAGATTACGCAACGAATGAGCGGCTTGCGGCACTGGTGTTTGAGCGACTCGTTTCGCTCGATAATTACGGCAGGTTCCAGCCGCAGCTTTCGACGGAATGGAGCCACGATAGCGCGGCAAAACGTTGGCAATTCACAGTGCGCCAGGGCGTGAAGTTTTCGGACGGAACATCGCTCACGCCTGCCGATGTTGTTGCCGCTCTACAACCAATACTTCCTCGTGGGCTGCAGATTTTGGCGACTTCCAGCGGAGTCGCGATTCAATCCACGAGTCCGGTGAACGATCTGCTTGAGATGCTTGCGTCCGGAACGTATTTCATTACTCGCAGCGACGGGAAGGGAATGCTACTTGGCACCGGCCCGTTTGTACTGGAAAACCCGCCGGCAAGCTCGCAACAAGCGGAAAAGACTTCGTCTGATGCGGGTGGCGCTCCCGCACAGCACCTCCGTTTTCGTTTCAACGAACTCTGCTGGAGCGGGCGGCCTTATCTGGACGCGGTCGACGTCATGCTGGGAGTGCCGCCGCCGCGCGCTTTGTTGGACTTGCAACTCGGCAAGACGGATGTCGGTGAACTCTCGGAAGACACGGCGCGGCGCGCGCAACAGTCGAACTTGAAAATCTGGGCGTCGTCCCCGCTCACCTTGTACGCGCTGAAGTTTGCCGCGCCGGTAAAATCACAGAACGACCGCACGCTTCGCGAAGCGCTAAGCTTGTCGATCGACCGCAACGCGATGGCCCGGGTGTTGCTGCAGAAGCAAGCCGACCCAGCGCCGTCCTTTTTGCCGCAGTGGCTCTCGGGATATGCTTTTCTATTCGATATGGAAAGCAACCTGGAACGCGCGAAAGAATTGCGTGCAAGCTTGCCGGCGATTGCGCTGGGCACCGCACAGCCGTTGCGCGTCGGTCTGGACGCCAGCAACGATTTGTCGAAGCTGATTGCCGAACGAGTCGTGGTGAACGCGCGTGGAGCAGGGATCACGCTGCAGATTTTCTCGCGTACTGCGCCACGTGCGGCTGGCGACGGAGCTGGGAACGCTGCGAAACTGGAGAGTGATGCGCAACTCATTTCCTGGCGCTATACAACACTGTCATCGCGAGATGCTCTGGAGAGTTTGGCGGCTGCTTCGCGCTGGGAAATTCCCGAAGACGGCGTGCCCACGGATGCCGATGCGCGCTATGCTTGGGAAAAGCGAATGATAAACGAAAAAACTATTTTGCCGCTGGTGGCCGTGCCGGATTTTGCGGCGCTGGACCTGCGTGTGCGGAATTGGTCGCCGTCGGCTTGGGGAGAGTGGCGCCTGGGGGATGTGTGGCTCGATCAAAGTGAGCCTTTTGTTGCTCCGCGCGATGCACGCGCTAAATCGCTCGCTGGAGTCAGGCCATGAGCTTCAGAACGAAACTTTTCCTGTTGTTTCTTGCGACCGTTCTGGCTTCCGTTTCTGCCGTTACTTACAGCGTGACGCACTACACGCGCGCCGCTTACGAAGAAGCGGACATGCAGCGAACGCAGGCGCTTGTCGAGCAATTTCAGAAAGAATTTGCTCAGCAGCGAGAACTAGTTGCTCGACAGGTTGAGTTCGTCACCAATTCCGAAGTTACGCTCAAAATGGCGATTGATTTGGAACGGCCCAACGTGGATCAATCGCTTTATGTGCGCGATGCTGCCGGCGCTGCGCAGGAACACGGCTTGAACTTTATGGAATTTGTGATCTCGGATGGAACGCTGATTTCGTCCGCACAATATCCGGCCCGTGTCGGGTACAAGGAAACCTGGGTCACGAACGCCAAGGATTGGAACGGCACGGAGTCATTCCTGCGCAAGGAAGAATTGCCAAATGAATCTGCGGTCGCGTTGACCGCGGTTCGCACGCAACCTAATGTTACGCGGCCCTTTTATGCGATTGGCGGTCGGCGGCTGGATAGAAACTTTCTGGCTTCGCTTGTGGCTCCGGCGGGAATGCGCACGCTGCTTTATCTGAATCTGGACGCCACGTTTGTACCAGGCGATATCACCGCAGCGAACGGCGACGTCGATCAACCCGAACGGTTCGCACCGATTATTGCGCAAATTCAAAAGCAGCCCGCGCCACTGGTGCAGACAATTCAATGGACGACTGACGCTGCGTCAGCCGAATCCTTTCACGTGCTGCCCCTAACCGGACGCGGCGGAGAATTGCTCGGCGCTCTGCTGGTTGGCAGTTCGCGCGGTGATCTTGTTCTTTTGACCCGCCACATTATGAAGCTTTCTGCTGTGGTCGCAGCTGCCGCAATTCTTATCGGTTTGCTGCTGACCTGGTGGGTGTCCGCGCGCATTACTCGTCCGATCGAAGAACTTGCGGAAGGTGCGCGCGAAGTCGCCGCCGGCCATTGGGACACGCGCATCAACTTGAGCGGGCGTGACGAGACCGGACAACTTGCGTCAGCATTTAACAACATGACACAAACGCTCGCGGCGCAGCGCGAACGGCTTGTGCAGACTGAACGCGTCGCTGCGTGGCGAGAATTGGCACGCCGCCTCGCGCACGAACTGCGCAATCCATTGTTTCCGTTGCAAATCACCGTCGAAAACATGCAGCGCGCGCGGCAGCTTGGTCCGGACCAATTTCTGGAAGTTTTCAACGAATCCACGGCAACGCTGAAGGCCGAACTTGCGAACCTAAACTCGATCGTCAACCGTTTCAGCGATTTTTCCAAGATGCCACCGCCCGAATTTTCGCGGATGCACATCAACGAAGCGATTCGAAGCGCAGTTCGTTTGTTCGAACCGCAATTTCACGAAGTCGGCAAGCCCAATATTGCGACGGAGTACTTCCTGAAAGAGAATCTCCCGGATATCGACGGCGACCCCGATCTGCTGCACAAGGCATTTCAGAATTTGGTGCTGAATGCGCTGGATGCGATGCCCGCGGGCGGTACACTCACGTTTCGCACTTCGGAAATTCAGTCCGGCATTCGCATCGAGGTGGCGGACACCGGCAAAGGACTCACTCCAGAAGAATGCTCGCGGCTTTTCACGCCTTATTACACGACCAAGCAGCAGGGAACCGGTTTGGGTCTGGCCATTGTGCAGTCTGTTGTCAGTGATCATCGTGGCACAATTTCCGTGGCCAGCGAAGAAGGGCACAGCACGACTTTTCGTATCGAGTTGCCGCGCCGTCAGCCCGGCGTGACCGCGAAGAAGCTATCATCGAGCCCTACCACCGACCAATCCGCACCGGCTACACCAGAAACAGCGGCGGCGAGCGACTGAGTTTGCGCATCCGGAAAGCACTGTGACCCGAAAAGCACATCTCCTTCTCGTGGACGACGACGCCAACACACTGGCCTCACTTTCGCGGGCGTTTCGACTTGCCGGACACGAAGCTACTGTATGTGACAACGCTAGTCGTGCTGTCGAGCTCCTGCGCAGCGAGAAATTTGATCTCATTTTTTCCGATGTGGTGATGCCTGGAAAGAGCGGCCTCGAATTTCTGGAAGAAATCAAAAATGCGGGAGTGAAAGCCCCAGTCATCCTAATTTCTGGCCAGGCAAATATCGAAATGGCGGTGCGCGCAACGAAACTCGGCGCACTCGACTTTCTGGAAAAGCCGCTCTCGACGGACAAGCTTCTCGTTACCGTGGAAAATGCGCTGCGGCTGTCGCGTCTGGAGGACGAAAATAGGGAGCTGAAACGCCGTCTCGGCAAACATCAGCTGGTGGGCTCAGGTGCCGCCATGAAAAAGCTGCTGGCGCAAATTGACCGCGTCGCCGCCAGTGAAACACGAGTTTGTATTCTTGGCGAAACCGGCACAGGCAAGGAGTTGGTCGCGCGGGCGATTCACGACAGGTCGCAACGCCGCGATATGCCCTTCATTACGCTGAATTGCGCGGCGGTCCCGGCCGAATTAATCGAATCCGAGCTGTTCGGTCACGAAAAAGGTGCGTTCACCGGAGCCGCCGGCCGCCACACTGGCAAGTTCGAACAAGCCGAAGGCGGCACGCTCTTTCTGGACGAAATCGGCGACATGCCCGTGGCTATGCAGGCCAAGCTGCTGCGTGTGCTGGAAGAAAGCGAAATCGAGCGGGTTGGCGGCGATAAACCGGTGAAAGTGAATGTCCGCGTAGTCGTGGCCACGCACCGCAACCTGGAGGAACTCGTCACACAAAATACTTTTCGCCGCGATCTTTTTCACCGCGTCTATGTGTTTCCGCTTTTTCTTCCTTCCCTTCGTGAAAGGCCGGAAGACTTTGCTGAACTCCTGGCCCACTTTGCGCGACAGGTCGCGTCGCAGAATGGTTGGAAGGAAAAAGAATTCGCGGAAGATGCGATTGCCATGTTGCGGCGCTATTCGTGGCCTGGAAATTTGCGCGAATTGCGCAACATCGTCGAGCGACTTGTGCTTCTTGCCGAAGGCGAAAAGGTCACCGCCGAGGACGTTCAACTTGTCTTGCCTGCTACCAACACCCTGCCGCACGACAATGCGATTTCATCGCTTGCAGCTGCTTCCGGCACGCTCGCGGGGCGCACTGAGTCCTTCGAAAAAGAAGTTTTGCTCACCGAGATTCGCCGCCACAACTTTCACATGACCAATGTTGCTCGCGCTCTGGGCCTCGAACGCAGCCATCTTTACAAAAAATGTCAGCAATTGGGAATTGACTTGCAATCGCTGCGCAGACCGGAATAAATCATTGGCATGGATCCCTGGCTGATCCAAGTTCCTGCGGCTGCTGCGCTTTCTGGCGCTGTGATCTCGTACGCGGCGGTAGATCCCCGCGCGCAGCTTTTTGGAGCGACACTCTGTCAGACCGCCTCTTCGCGGCAGTTGGCACTTACCTTTGATGACGGCCCAAATCCAGCAATCACGCCACGGCTCTTGGATCTACTTGACCGGCACGACGCCAAAGCTACGTTCTTCGTGATTGGCCGCTTCGTTCAAGCATGTGGCGCACTGACAAAAGAGATTTCCTCGCGCGGACACCTGCTCGGAAATCACACCCAAACGCATCCAAATCTCTTTTGGCTCGGCCCGCGCGCCGTCCGCAACCAACTCCAGCAGTGTCAGGGCGCGTTACAAGACGCCACGGGCTCGCCAGCAAGATATTTTCGGCCGCCTTATGGCCTGCGCAATCCCTGGGTGGTCAGTAGCGCGCGCAAGCTCGGCATGCAGACCGTCATGTGGACGCTCCTTCCCGGTGATTGGCAAGAGAAGCCACTTGAACGACTAACCGCTCGTATGAAACCCATCGCAGTCCATGCGGCCAAATCCCCGCGTCGCTCCTCCGGCGATGTTCTCTGCCTGCATGACGGCGGACATCGCCAATTGAACAGCGACCGCACCCGTACGCTCGCGGTTCTTGAATATTGGCTTCCTCGCTGGCGCGACCTGGGCCTGAAATTTGTTACAATCGGCGAGGCGGTGAGCACTCCCGCGGGCTAACCATGGACGAGCGCGCGTTTTACACGGAACGGGAAGAAAACAAGGCACAGAAACTTGTCTGCCCAAGCTGCCGCAATGAGTTCACGGCTTCGGTCCGCTGGAAAGTTTGCACCAAGCGGAAAGAGCTTCCCCGCGGCGCCGGCGGTGAGGACCGGGCGAAATTCGCGAAGGCGTCATCCTACATGGTGCGTCTGGACGATCTGGTCGCGTGCCACAAATGCCGCAAACGCATTGAATTGACAGGCCAATCCACGATTCTGATCAACGACAATCTCGGCGACCGCAACGCCGACCCCGAAAATTTCGGTAATCGCTAAATTTCGGCGCGCTTCAAATCTCCGGATACATTTCAAAAAAAGCCTGCACCGATTGATGGAATGTCGCTTCGATCTCTTCCTTACTGCCTTCAATCAGGTGCATGGTGATTCGTGCGGTGCGGCCATTTTTCAAAATGACCGTTGCGTCCTTTAGTTCTCCCAAATCCTCTTCCGGCAGCAACCGCATCCCGTAGATCAACGCCAGCTTTGCCATAGTTCGAATCTCCCCTGTCCGAAAGATGGTCTACAGACTGCAGGGGACGGCGCGCGGTGTCAAATCTGTTAAGTCCGAACTCTCGTAACGCCATCGTACTGCCAGCCGCGATATACTTCGGGCATCCGTCGAACCGGTCGGCGCATCGGAAGTCTTATAACGGAGGAAGCGCATGCTATCCACAGGTCAAGCCTTAAATCGCGCGCTGTTTGCGGCGTTCACGATTTTGACGCCTGCGATCGCGGGGTCCGCGCAGCAGCCCGACGGTCCGCAGATCGATCCGCCTCCAGCGGTCGCGCGCCCCGCCGCTCCTCCGCGTGCGCCAGGTCAGAAACTTACCGTTCCATCCGGAACCCGCCTTGCCGTCGTGCTCGAAAATGGCATTTCGACCCGCAGCGCGAAGGCTGGCGATTCGCTCTATTTCCATACGGCTTTTCCAGTCACACAGAACAATCAGATCGTGATTCCAGTTGGCTCCTATCTTCGCGGTTCACTGCTCGAAAGTAAGCGGCCGGGACGCATCAAAGGAAAAGGGGAATTTCGCCTTCGGCTGGAGTCACTGATCCTGCCAAACGGATACACGGTTGACTTGCTTGCTGCGCCACGAAGCGCGGATACGGGCGGTAAGGAAACCACCGACCCTGAAGGAAAAGTTTCTGGCTCTGGTGGAAAAGGAAAAGACGTGGGAACCGTCGCGACTACCACTGTGACGGGTGCAGGAATCGGAGCGATTGCTGGCGGTGGCAAAGGTGCTGGCATCGGCGCCGGCATTGGAGGGCTCGCGGGACTGGGTGCTGTACTGCTCACGCGTGGCCCTGAAGCGGAACTCCCTCGAGGTACAACGCTCGATATCGTCATCGAGCGTGACCTGACGCTCGATTCCAGTTACGTGCAATTTTCAAACACCGGTCACGCGCAACCGATTACTCCGCCGCCGGCTCGTCAACAATAAAACGCGTGTGAACTAAATTTCCCGCTTAGCTTGGCGCACCAGAGACCTTCGCGGTTTCTTTGGCTGCCTGGAAACGCCTCGGGCTGAATTTTTCCCAAGCCACGCTTGGCGTTTTCGCCGAGACAAATTCGCCAATCAATTTGGCTGTGATTGGCGTCAGCAGCACGCCACTGCGGAAGTGCCCTGTCGCAATCCATAACCCCCGGACGTCCGTGGGCCCAATGATTGGTAAATGATCGGGCGAATCGGGCCGCAGACCGGCCCAGCTATCTTCGACGCGCGCTCGCGCAAGAATCGGTGCCAGTTCAATCGCCGCATCCAGGTTCGCGTGGATTCCGCTGGCAGTGACCACTTTGTCGAAGCCGGCATTTTCCACCGTCGCGCCGCACAGGATTCTCCCATCATTCCGCGGCACTACGTAAATCCGCTCTGACCACAGCACACGCTGGATTCGCGCAGTATCACAGCGCAACGAAACCATCTGACCCTTGGATGGCCGCACCGGCGCATACGTTTGTGCGCCCGAGATTTGAGCAGAAAAAGATCCCGCCGCCACAATCGTGTGTTTCGCGGATATTTGTTCTCCGCGAACGACCGCGCCGCGACACTCTGAACCTTCTTGCCATATTGCTTCGACCGCGTTGCCAGCGTGAATCTCCGCGCCACTCCGTTTTGCCGCTTCGATCAGCGCGCTCGCCAGCAGACGGTTGTCAACCGACGCTTCGTCGGGGCGAAGTACCGCCGCCTCCATCTCTTCGCTCAAATCGGGCTCCAGGTCACGCGCTTCCTGCGCAGAGATAGCCTCCGCTTTCAATCCCAGCCCGCGATGCAGCGCGACGATAGTGCTTAATTCCTCGCGCGCATGCCGCGAGAAGAGCGCCTCAACCGTGCCGTTCGCTCGATATCCAGTTTGAATCCCGCTCAGTTCTTCCACTTGCTCGATGAATTCGGGATACATCGCCAGGCTCGCCATTCCAAGCGGCACCATCGAAATCATTCCCGGATTTTCCGGTGCGGGAGAGAGAATTCCAGCGCTGGCCCACGAAGCTTCGCGACCGGGGTCTTGGGCGTCAAAGAGCGCGACGCGCAAATCGTTGCGCGCCAATTCCAGGGCGATCGCGCTGCCGATCAAGCCGCCTCCGGCGATAATCGCGTCGTAGGATCTCATTCCTGCATTCTATCGCATTCGTGAACGCGAATGACTCGGGCTCCCTATGGCGTCCGAAATGTCCACGAATGGTCAGCTGTTTCTCTGCAGTGCAGGAAAGCCAAGCCGCCCTGCATCGCAGCTACAGCGATTGTGCCAGCTCTTCGGAAAGTACCTGCGCTTTTTTGGCCAGGTTTTTCGCGCGGGTCCAGTCGCCGTCTTTTACCGCGGCTTTCGATTCTTCGAGGAAGGAATTTACTTTGGACGCGAGATCCGTTTGCGTTGCACTGAGCTGGTGGCTCTTCGCGCTTGACAAGTTTCGCTGCGCGACAGCGACACTCTCGTTCATCTGTTGTTGCGCGGTTGCAACTTCCTGCTCTGAGAGTTGCGGCGCAAGCAATGGTGTCTCTGTTTTCGAGGTGCCGGTGGGCTCTTGCGTCGCTTGAACAGCTACTCTCGGCCTCGCCGGCTGCCGGATAACGACCAGTTTTGACGGCTGTGGCGCGAAATCCCACGACAAATCGGGAGCCGAGTCATCGATCGGCGGCGGTTTATATCCCGGCGCGGGCGTCGGCGTGCGCGGCTTCACATGGATCGCCGTCGCCCATGGATACGCGCGTGGACGCCTCTCGGCACATCCTTCACTGAGCAGCGCAATGAGGGCAAACACAACAATCGTCGCGGCGTACTGCCTGCGATTCAACATTTCGGAACGACCTCTCGACAATCGTTTGATGCGTCTCATGCTGCAAGCGGCAATTCGATCCGGAACGTCGTGCCGCGCCCGGCTTCCGATTGAAAGTCAATCGAGCCATTGTGTAACTGAACAATTCGGAATGTTGTCGCCAGCCCGATTCCGCTGCCGCCGGGACGCGTCGTGAAAAACAGCTGAAAAATCTTTTGCTGGTTCTCGGCCGGAATTCCATTTCCGGTATCCGAAACGCTGATCTCCGCCATCTCCCCGCGTCGTCCCAGTTCCACGCGAAGTTCGCCGCCCGAGGTCATGGCCTCTGCCGCATTCAGGACCAGATTCAGCACTGCCTGCTTCAGCAGATCCCGGTCGGCCCACACTTCTGGTATGCCATTGCCTAGCAACTCTTCTACTTCCACTCCCGCCCTCTGCAGTTGCGGATGCGCCACGCGCATCACCTCGCGCAACAGTTCCGCAAGATCGGTCGCTTCGAGCTTCAGCTCCACGGGTCGCGTAAAATCCAGAAAGCGTTTGACTACCGCGTCTAGGCGATCGATTTCTTTGTCTAACACCTGCACTGCCTGTTGTGCCCCGGCATCCTGTTCAGGTGGAAGCGATTCCTTCAGGTTTTCAAGCCACAGCCTCATCGAATTTAGCGGGTTCTTTACCTCGTGCGCGACGCCGGCGGTGATGCGGCCCAACGCCGCAAGCCGTTCGCTCACTTGCAACTGCGTATTGATGCTCTCCAGCGAATCGAGATCTCGCAGGGTGACGAGTGCGCCCATCTGCTCGCCGTCCTCGTGAATCGCCTGCACGCTCACTCCAACACGCCGCACTCCCCCCGCCGTTTTTAGTTCCGTTTCGGCTGCGGTCTCCCGGAATGCGTCTCCCTCAAGATGCAACGCCTGCCTCAGCGGATGGTCTTGCGGGAAAATTTCCGTTACCCGCCTGCCCAGAAACTGGCCAGCCGGGGCACCGAGGAATTTTTCCGCCGCGGGACTCACCATTACCGCGCGCGCGTCGCGCGTGAATAGCAGCAGGCCATCCTCCAACCCTGCCATTACCGAATTCAAGTTTTCGCGCATGGTGCTGAAGATTTCGTGCACGCCGCGCAGCTGCTGGCCTACTTGCGAAATCTTGCGGCTAACCAGGCCGAGCTCATCGGCACCACCACCAAAGCTGCCAAAGCCAGAGAACACTGCGAAGCTTTTGCTTTCCGCGGGAGGCGTGTCGTATTGGCCGGCGGATATTCGGTCCAGTTGTGCTGAGATGTCGCGCAGAGGCGCGAGCGTCGCTCCACTCACCACCATCGCGAGTCCTGTTGACACCAGCAACGCGACCAGCGCGATCGCTCCCGAGGTGCGCAAACTGGAGGAATTGGCATCGCGCAGTAACGGAATCGATATTCCGATACGCACTTCGCCGAAGGGCGCGCCCGCCATGGTGAACGCGTAGGAAGTGTCGAAGACCCGTTGTGGCCCGTACAGGAGTTTCATCTGACGAATAAAATTGCTGCGGTCAATTTGCGCGAACGGCGGCCGTGTCTGGGCAGTTGTGCCGACCATCTTTTGGTCGCTCGAAATCAACACCCGGCCATCATGGTCTACGATCGAAACGTCATAGATCCACGGATTCGATCCCAGTGGTGACTGCAAAGCGGCCATCAGACCATCGCTGGTTTGAAATGCACGCTTCACATAAGCGTGACGGTCTTCCGGGCTGTTCGAATTTGGCCGTTCGCCGGCTTCTTTAGCATCTTCGAGCGCGTGTTTCGCCTGTTCGAACATCTGCTGTGCCAGTTCGTTTGCTCGCGTATTTGTATCGTGAATAACCTGGCTTGTAAGCCGCGCCACGAAGATCGCCGACAACACCACGACGACCAGAAACACCAATCCCGTCATCACCAGGGTCAGCTTGGTACGAAGCCCGAGCTGCATTGTCGCGGTTTACTCCCCTTCGGCTCGCTCGCCGCCGTACTCCTTCAGTTTGTTGTGAAGCGTCTTCAGGCTAATTCCCAGCAATTCCGCGGCGCGCGTCTTGTTGTTTCCTGTTGCAGCCAGCGTTTGCAGGATCAACTCGCGCTCCATCGCGTCTACCGTTGTTCCAATCGGGAATTTGATGGCCCCCAGATCGCTGGGACTCTTCGTCACAGACTTTCCAAATTCGTCCGGCAGGCACGCGCGCGTAATCAGGTCCTTCTCGCACATGATTGTCGAGCGCTCCAGCACGTTTCGTAATTCACGGATGTTGCCCGGCCAGGTATGGCTCATGAAAATATCCATCACCTCCGCTCCGACACCCTTTACGCTCTTGCTGTGCTTTACGTTGATGTCTCGCAGGATATATTCCGTAAGTAAAGGTATGTCTTCTTTGTGCTCGCGAAGCGGCGGCAAGTGAATGTGAAAAACGTTCAGTCGAAAATAAAGATCTTGCCGCAAGTGTGCGCTCGAAACGGCCTGCTCTGGATCCTTGTTCGTCGCAGCTACGACTCGCACATCCACCGGTGTTTCCACCTTGCTGCCTAGCCGCCTTACTTTTCGATCTTCGAGCACGCGCAAAAGTTTTGCCTGCGTTGGCGCCGGCATCTCCCCGATTTCATCCAGCAATAGTGTGCCGCCGTCCGCCAGTTCGAAGCAGCCGATACGGCGCTCCGCGGCTCCCGTGAACGCGCCACGTTCGTGCCCGAAGATTTCGCTCTCCATCAACGACTCTGGAATTGCCGAGCAATTGATCGCCACAAATGGTCCGCCAGCGCGCGGTGAAAGCTTATGCACCGTTCGCGCTACGATTTCTTTCCCCGAACCGGTCTCTCCCGTGATCAATACTGAGGCAGAACTTGGCGCTGCCATCTCCACGATCCGCATCACGTCCTGCATCGGCTTCGAAGCGCCCACCAGATCGCCCAGTCGGCCAGCTTCACGCAACTGCCTTTGCAGCACTACAAGTTGCCGTGCGTCTCTCGCTTTGCCGAGTGCGCGGTCGAGCAACGCGCGCAGCACCGGCCCCTTTAGCGGTTTTTCGATGTACCAGAACGCTCCCGCCTCGATCGCCGCTACCGCCCGCTCTTCGCTTCCTTTTCCGGTAATGATGATCGCCGGCACATCTGTCAATTCCGACCCCAGCTGGCTCAGCAAGTCCAGCCCATTCATACCCGGCAGCTCGACGTCCGCGATCAGCGTATCCGGCTGATAGCTGCCGAATTTCGCCAGCGCATCTTCTGCCGTCCCGACGCTCAGAACCTCGTACCCCCAGCGCTGCAATAATTGTTCGTAACCTTTCCGGGCGTTCTCTTCATCCTCGACGATCAACACCCGGTCCTTGCGCTCCGCGAATTCCACAGCGCGGATACCGGCCCTTTTCTCGTCCACCATTCGCTGAACCTCGCTCATGAACCCTTCTTATCTTCTCAGAATCTACGGCTGGCTGGACCTCCTCAATCTACCAATCATTCTCCACCACTGCAAAGCGCAGCGAAGAGTCAGGAAGGCGATTCGGGTTTTGGGGATAACGAAGAGGAAACAGCAATTAGCTGCGTACGCTTACCTTCATCTGTTGGATCACTTCCAGAAACTTCTTCTCCGTGAACGGTTTCTGCAGCAGCACGGTATTTCGCTCCAGCATTCCATCCCGTACAAGAGCACTCCAATCATCCGGTTTTGCCGTTCTCGCCCTGTTCTTATTCTTTCGCCGCTTATTCTTTCAACATTATTCTTTCACGAGGTACAATGCGCGCTCTAATTCGATCTCCAGCTTTGAGCCCTTCGGCAGTTGCAGTTCGTGTCCTCGCCCAGCTTCCATTAAGTACGCCGCAAGCGCCGCCTCCGCCGCGCCCTCGACAGCTTCCTTGGCATTTTTGCGCTTGATTCCATGCAGCGCGCCCATTCCGGCGCCTTCTCCAGCCGCTTCTGCCGCGGCTTTCTGAGTACTCGTCTTGCCTTCGATCAACCCTTCTTTTTCCGGGCTCGACCTCACGCTGTGATCTCCGGGCACACCCACAACATCTGCCACGATCGGCAGTGGCCCAAATCTCGTTCGAATCTCGTCAAACACCAGCCAGATTTTCGCGCGTCCGGTAATTCCTGCCGGCTCCACGCGGCTTACGTGCCCGCGGATCTGCACTCCCGAAGGCAAATAAATCCCGCTACCCGCCGCCAGAGGCTCGAGTGTCCTCACGCTGAATCGTCGGCCCTGCTTTGTCTCGCCCGTTTCCAGTTCGTCTTCCAGCCGAACCAACACTCGCGTTCCAGGCACCACTGCATACGCTTCCATCGGCAACCCGCCATGACGCGACCCATCCGCCGGGTGCGTCATCTGCTGCGGCATCACTTCGGCTCGTGCTGCTGGCTGACCCTCGTCTCGCGGTTCCTGCGCATCGGCTACTCCATACGACCGGCCAGCGAACACCAGAAAATTCATCGCGATCCATATTTTCCGCTTGCTCAATCGAATCTGTCCACGGACCATTGTGTTTCTCCTCGGATGACACATGGAAAGACAGCACTCCACTTGCCGAACCGATTCCCTAACGCGGATCTAATTGACTTGTTTTCAGTCAGTTGAAAATTTCGAGGAAGCACAAACGGTAAGCAGTAGAGCGGGCTGCCATCCGCACCACGCAGTCCGACGGCAAAACCTTGCACCCTCTTGATATTGCGCGTTTATGGCTTTTGCGGCGGCTCCTCCAGGAGTTGCCGAACGCGGCGCAGCACTTTGGCGTACATTGCTGACGTCACTCGCCCTGTTTGCGTGTTTTGCTGGCTTGGATGATACACGCCGACCAGCCTGGGTCCATCTCCCGGCAATTTCGCGACCGCTCCATGCGCGAACACGAACTTTGCTCGCGACGCAATCACGCCCTGGCTCTTCAAAACATCCAGGTAGGCGTCCCACGCAATTTTCCCCAAGGCCAGAACGACCTTGGGGCGCAACAACGCCAGTTCGCGCTCCAGATACCCACGGCAATTCAGGATTTCAGACGGCAGCGGCTTGTTTGCCGGAGGGGCGCAGCGCACGGCCGCGGCGATAAACGCCTTGTTGAGCGTTAGCCCGTCGTCGCGATGAACGGAAGTCGGCTGGCTCGCAAAGCCCGTCCTGTGGAGCGCCGCGTATAGAAAATCTCCCGAACGATCGCCTGTAAACACGCGCCCCGTCCGGTTAGCTCCATGCGCCGCTGGTGCTAGTCCCAGAACAAAAAGTTCCGCCTGCGGATCTCCAAATCCCGGCACCGGACGGCCCCAATATGTCCAATCGCGGAATGCACGACGTTTTTGTCGCGCTACTTTTTCGCGATATTCCACCAGCCGCGGACACTCCCGGCAGGTGATTATTTCTTTCTCCAGGATTCGCAGCTGCTGCGGTCTTTCGCGCGAGTTGTCGTGCGGGCTTCCGTAAATTTCGTCGTGCATCGCGTCGCGCAGTATACACGCACGGAACTTCTCCCGCGAACGTACCGCGAAAAATTACGAGTCGCGTCCGAGCAGGCGATTCACTTCGTCGTACGGCACCGCATCCTTCATGAATTCGGCGTGGTCGCGGTATTCGGAGAGCGCCTTGGCGAATTTCCGCGCTGTTCCGAGAGCAGCACGCATCGTTCCAGAGCCGATGCTCGCCCGTGCGACTCCAAGTTTTTCAAGGTCCGCCACACTCGGGCCGCCAGGCTGCAACAGAATGTTCAGCGGACCATCGACCGCTCGGACCAGTTTTCCAATCGTTTCCTTGTCCCTGATTCCCGGAGCAAAAACACAATCCGCGCCAGCTTTGCGGTAGGCACGCAAGCGCTCTACGGTCCGCTCGAAACGCGTTTCTTCCGGCCCAATCGGCATCAGGTAAACATCCGTCCGCGCATTGATCACCAGTGGAACTCCCGCTGCTGCCGAAGCCTCCCGGACTGCCGCGATCTTTTCCGTTTGTAATCCAATTTCGACGTGTGAGCCCTCGTCATCCCCGGTTACATCTTCAAGGTTTAGTCCCACCGCTCCTGCGTCGACGAGCGCGCGAGCCATTTCGGCCATGTCCGCCGGACTTGTGCCATATCCCGATTCCATGTCTGCAGTGACGGGAACGCTCACTGCGCGGGCGATTCGCGCGACAAACTCCAGCACCTCTCGTTGCGGAACGCGTTGGCCGTCCGGATAACCCAGCACCGCTGCAACTCCCGCGCTTGTCGTTGCCACGGCCGGAAATCCGGCGTCTTCTACGATCCTGGCGCTGATTACGTCCCACGCATTCGCCAAAATCAGAATTCGTGGGCCCTTATGCAGCTTCCGCAACTGCTCCGCTTTCCTGGCCTGTTGAGCTGTTTCCATAAAATATTCTCCGCGCGACGCAGAATCAATCCTCACTTCAGTTCAGCCTACGCGGTTAATACTCTTGGAATAGAACCAATTTGGACAGCGTTTCACTTCTCTTTGCATTGAGAATTCAAATGGATCGGGCTTTCCCACTCATCTCAATACGTTCAACGTTTCTTCGTGAATTCGCCCATTCGTGCTCAACAGACTCTTCTCATAAATCGTTGCTCGCCCGTTTAACGATGTGGACTTTCCGCCTGCCTCTTGCACAATCAATATCAGCGGCGCTAAATCCCACGGCCTTGATGTCCAATCAAGCGCCGCCTCAATCGCTCCCTCGGCCACCAGCATGTGCTGCCAGAATCCGCCAAACGATCGGCTGTTTCGCGCCGCGTCCAGATATTTTCGAATGCGTGTCTGGTCTGCTGAGTCTTTGCTCGGGCCAGTTCCCGTAGAAAACACCATCGAATCTTGCAATTTCTCAACGCTCGAAACCTGCAATCTTCTCTCTTCTCGGTACGACCCTTCACCTTTGTAGGCCTGCCAACGCGACCGCAGCGCCGGAGCGCTCGCCAGCGCCGCTACAATTTCGCCGTCGTGCTCGATCCCCAGCAGCGTTCCAAAGGTAGGAATACCACGCGAAAATTCTTCCGTTCCGTCAATCGGATCGATAATCAGGCGCGGCCGCGCGCCCGGCGAGGGAGCCGCTTCGGGCCCGCCACCCATCTCTTCACCCAAGACGTCCAGTTCCAACCCGCTGGCCGCCACCTTTGCGCGCGCCATCTCCTCCACTGCGCGATCCGCTTGCGTTACTGCCGTGCCGTCTTTTTTCCGCTCGACTCGGAGCTCAATCGCGCGAAAATATTTCAAGGCAATCTGGTCGGCCTCTTGCGCAATCTCTTCCAGCAACTTTCTGTATAATGCGCGATATCCCATTCCCGTGGTCACTCCCAATCTTACTTCCGTCATGGCTTTCTCCGAATGCTAATGTCCAATTCAGGCCTGCGCCGTACGTTTGACTCTCAGAACCTCGCCCTCTAGCATACTATTTCGCTCTTATGCACACTCCTCCTTACACCGGCACGGTTCTCGATCGCATTCTCGAAGCCCGCCTGCTGGAAGTCGAGCACCGCAAAAAGGTTCTTCCGCAAACGGCGCTGAAGTACGGCGTAAAGGCAGCAAGCTCTCTGCGTGATTTTTCCGCGGCTTTGACGCGCCCGGGAATCAATATTCTCGCCGAACTGAAACCGGCATCTCCTTCGCGCGGCGTGATTCGCGATCCTTTCGATCCAATCACGCTTGCGACTTCACTGGAAGCCGCGGGCGCCGCCGCGCTTTCCATTCTCACCGAAGGCGAATTTTTCCGCGGTTCACTCAAGAATCTTCGCGACGCGCGAGAAAACGTTCAGCTTCCAGTTCTTCGCAAAGATTTTATTTTCGATCCGTGGCAGGTTTGGGAAAGTCGCGCGAATGATGCGGACAGTTTTCTGTTAATCGTTGCCACGCTGCGCGATCAGCAGCTCATCGATTTGATCGGCCTTGGCAGGGAACTTGGCATGGAGCCAGTAGTCGAAGTTCACACCAGCGAAGAACTGAGTCGGGCTATCGAGGCGGGTTCAAAAATTATTGGCATCAACAATCGTAACCTGAAAACGCTCGATGTCCGCATCGAAACTTCTTGGGAATTGATCGAACAAGTTCCCGACGAGTGCATTGCTGTCAGCGAATCTGGCATTCGCACCCCGGGCGAGGTTGCGAAATTGCGCGCCGCTGGGTTCGATGCTTTCCTGGTCGGCACAAGCCTGATGCTCGCTCCCGATCCTGCCGCCGCTCTCGCCGAGTTGCTCGGCGGCAAGCCGCAGGGAGAATAGCGCAATTGGTCCGCGTCAAAATTTGCGGCATCGCTCGCCTTGAAGACGCGCGACTCGCCGTTGAACTTGGCGCCGACGCGCTCGGCTTCAATTTTTACGAAAAAAGTCCGCGCTGCATCGCGCCCGCCGACGCCTGGAAAATTCTCCGCAAAATCCCCGCGCTCGTTTCAACCGTTGGCGTCTTCGTGAATTGGGATTCCAGGTCCGTACTCGCGCTCGCAAAATCGTTACATCTCAGTGCGGTCCAAATCCATGGCGTCGAATCCGCTGCTGTCACCGCGGCCTGCGCGCGCCATGTTCCTGTGATTAAAGCGTTTCGCACCGATCGAAAATTCTCCTTCGCGCAATTTCGCGCGCATAACTCGGCGAGGTCATTTCTTCTCGACGCTGCGATCTCTGACTCATCATCGAAGAAGTTCGGCGGCACCGGCCGCATCGCCGATTGGAAAATCGCAAAACGCGCCGCCACCAAATTCCCCATCCTTCTCGCCGGCGGTCTCACTCCGGAAAATGTTGCTGAAGCCATCCTCACCGTTCGCCCCTATGCGGTGGACGTCGCGAGCGGCGTCGAATCCCAGCCCGGCAAAAAGGATCCCGGCAAGCTCCGTGCATTCTTCGCCGAAGTCGCCCGCGCCAACCAGCAAGTCTCTTCGTAAAGGCCACCTTCGGTGAGTCATTTCCCACGATGTCCTGGCTCTCGCAACCCATTCAGTTTCGGCTCGCCGCCACCTATGCGACAATAATCTTTCCATGGTCTCTCAATTTATTATCCCGGGCGCGGTTCCCGGACGCTTCGGCCCATACGGTGGCCGCTACGTTCCGGAGACGCTCATGATTCCGCTGTTGGAACTTGAGCGCTCCTACGAACTCGCTAAGTCCGATCCAGGGTTCCAGGCCAGGTTCAACGATCTGCTGAAAAATTTCGCGGGACGACCGACGCCATTGCAATTCGCATCTCGTCTGACCGCGCATCTTGCCCATTCTGGTAACGGGCCAAAAATTTATCTCAAACGCGAGGACCTGCTTCACACCGGCGCACACAAAATCAACAACGCCATCGGCCAGGGGCTGCTCGCCGTGCAGATGAAAAAGCCGCGTGTCATCGCTGAAACCGGGGCAGGGCAGCACGGCGTTGCCACTGCCACCGTGGCAGCGCATCTGGGCCTTGAATGCACTGTGTACATGGGCACGGAAGACATGGCGCGCCAGGCACTCAATGTTTCCCGCATGCGCATGCTCGGCGCGGAAGTTATCGGCGTCGAGTCCGGCAGCCGCACTTTGAAAGACGCCATCAATGAAGCCATGCGCGACTGGGTCACCAACGTCCGTACTACGCACTACCTTCTCGGCTCCGTTCTTGGCGCGCATCCGTATCCGACGATGGTGCGCGATTTTCATTCCTGCATTGGCCGCGAAGCCCGCGCACAAATCCTTGCAGCGGAAAAGTGTTTGCCCACGCATCTTTTCGCGTGCGTTGGTGGCGGCTCGAACGCCATCGGCCTCTTTCATGAATTCCTGAAAGATGAGTCCGTAAAAATGGTTGGCATCGAAGCCGGCGGACGCGGCAATGCACTCGGCGAACACGCCGCACGCCTCGCTGCAGCGCAGGGTTTTACCGGAGCGCGACCGGGCATTTTGCAGGGCACCTACACGTACGTCCTGCAAACGGAAGATGGTCAAATCGCTACCACGCATTCCGTTTCCGCGGGTCTCGACTATCCCGCCATCGGCCCCGAGCACGCTTGGCTCGCTGATCAGCACCGTGCCGAATATTCCGCCGTTACCGATGCTGCTGCCCTTGACGCAGCGCAACTTCTGGCGCGCACCGAAGGCATCATTCCCGCGCTCGAATCCGCCCACGCCATCGCCGGACTCATCGAGCGCATGCCGCAATTCACACCCGAAGATCTGGTCATCATCAATCTCTCCGGCCGCGGCGACAAAGATATGGACACTTACGCGCGCTCCCTCGGCGAAAAATCCTGATAATTCCGGGTGTCGCTTGTTTCCGCCATATGTCAGGCGTTTGCAAAACGTTGCATTCTGGGGCGGGGCATTCGCTCTTGGTGTTAATCTATTGCATTCCAGTATGAGCGCTGAGGCACATCGCACGACTCGCATTACGCGCCGCTTCGCGGAGCTTCGCGCTTCGGGCGAGATGGGGCTTGTTGCCTACATCACGGCTGGCGATCCTTCTTTCGCGGCGACGCTGAAGTTTGTTCTGGCGATGGCGGAAGCGGGAGCTGATGTCATCGAACTGGGCGTGCCCTTTAGTGATCCGCTTGCGGATGGTCCGACGATCCAGCGCGCGTCCGAACGGGCATTAAAAAATGGTGCGACGCTGGCAGGCGTGATCCACCTGGTGCGTGAAATTCGCAAGTCAAATTCTCCTGCGAGCGAAGTTCCTATCGTTCTTTTCAGCTACTACAACCCGGTTTTCCAAATGGGTCTCGAAAAATTCGCGGCGACCTCTTCCGCTGCCGGTGCCGACGGCGTGCTCATCACCGACCTCACTCCCGAAGAATCGGAGGAGTACCGCCGCATTCTCGCAGCTCATCATCTCGATACGGTTTTTCTTGGAGCGCCTACTTCCACTGCCGAGCGTCTGGAAAAAATTGCAGCGTGTTCTTCCGGATTTCTGTATCTGATTTCGCGGACAGCTGTAACCGGAGCAAAAGATGCTCTGCCGGATGATCTGCCTGCGCTGCTTCGCTGCACACGTAGCGTTACGCAACTCCCCATCGCGGTCGGTTTCGGCATTTCGCTGCCCGGCCACGTTTCCGTTCTTGGTGGTCTTGCGGATGCTGCGGTAGTCGGCTCCGCGCTTGTTTCTGAAATCGAGAAGGCCACAACTGCAAATCCAAATGCAGCTGGAATCGATGCCGCTGCCACGACCCTCGCTGATCGCATCCGCTCTCTGAAGGACGCTGGACGCAGCGGACTTTCGCGCCGCGAGGCCAAAGTGCAGCGGGGCGAGGGTGCCACATGAACCTTGCCGATTGGCGCCGCCGCATCGATGAAATCGACCGCAAGCTGGTTGAGTTGTTGAACGAGCGCTCGAAGTGCGCGCTGGAAATCGGGAAGTTGAAGCAGCAGGCGAATTTGCCGCTCTATCAGCCGGACCGTGAAAGGGAAGTTCTTGAAAATGCGGAGCACAATAACGGCGGGCCGCTCACGGATGCAGCGATTCGCCGTTTGTTCGAGCGCATCATCGACGAAGCGCGTTCCGCGGAGCGTATCGCCATGCACAAAGACTCTGACGGAAAAGTCGACGCGAAAGGCGGCGGCCGCAGTGATTCTTGAATTTAGTTTGCGTTGCGCATTTCTTTTTTGCGTGCGCCAAAATATTTCTGCCAACGAATCAGCACTCAGTCGAAAGGGAACTGCGTAATCCCCATGGTAATCGTTATGCAAGAGGGCGCATCGGATGCCCAGATTCAAAACGTAATTGACAAGCTCATCGCTCACGGCTTTGACGTGCACCGTTCCACGGGAGCTTCGCACACTGTACTTGGCGCAGTGGGTGTGCACCGCGATTTCGATCATCGCGATTTTGAATTGCTGGAAGGCGTGCGCGAAGTCATGCGCATCACGCAGCCGTTCAAACTTGCCAGCAGGCAGTTCAAGCCGGAAGGCACGATTATCGATCTTGGACGCGGCGTAAAAATCGGCGGGCCCGAAGTTGTGGTCGCTGCCGGACCGTGCTCGGTGGAATCGCGCGAACAGATTCACGCCATCGCAGAGGACGTGGCCAAAGCCGGCGCAAAAATTCTGCGCGCGGGGGCGTTCAAGCCGCGTACTTCGCCGTACGCGTTTCAGGGAATGGGCGAACCAGGTCTGAAACTGATGCGCGAAGCAGCCGATAAATTCGGGCTGTTCACCGTCAGTGAAGTAATGGACCCGTCGCAAGTCGAAATGATGGGCCACTATGTGGACATCTATCAGGTCGGCGCGCGCAACATGCAGAACTACCACCTTCTGCGCGCGCTCGGCGAAGTGCGCAAGCCGGTACTGCTGAAGCGCGGAATGGCCGCGACGATGGAGGAACTGCTGCTCAGCGCCGAATATATTCTGGCGGGCGGCAACTACAACGTGATTTTGTGCGAGCGCGGTATCAGAACTTTTGAAACGTACACGCGCAACACTTTCGATCTGGCCGCGATTCCAGTAATCCAGAAACTTTCGCATTTGCCGATGTGGGCCGATCCCTCGCACGGAACGGGACGCCGCGACAAAGTTCCACCGATGGCGCGTGCGGCCGTTGCTGCTGGCGCAGATGGATTGCTCATCGAAGTGCATAACGATCCCGAGCATGCGCTTTCCGATGGCGCGCAGTCGCTCGAACCGCCCGCGTTCACTCGGCTGATGGCCGAGCTGCGGATTATTGCGCCTGCGATCGGCCGGCGTATTGCCTGATTCATCTCCATGACTGCACATCTCATTCGTCGCGTGGCGATTCTTGGAACCGGGCTGATTGGTGGTTCTTTCGCGCTGGCGCTGCGCAAAAATCTTCGCGACATTCATATTTCCGGGTGGGACCGCCCGGAAGTTGTTCGCGAACCGCAAGTTCGCCGCGCGTTCGATGAAACTTTTTCCGGAAATTTGGGCCGTGCACTTGAAAAGGCAGATCTGATTTATATCGCTCTGCCCATTGCCGTGACCCTGGATATTCTTTCCGAGATTGCGAGCCACGCGCCAGCGTCCGCCTTGGTGACTGACGCGTGCAGCACGAAGCAGCGAATCATGGAAGAAGCGGTGCAGCACTTTCAGGGAACAACCGATAGCGCGATATTCCTCGGCGGGCATCCCATGGCGGGCAAGGAGCTCTCCGGAATTGCCGCTGCGGAGGAAGAGCTTTTCCGAGGGCACACCTATGCGCTGATTGCAGAGGGCGACGCCATCGCCACGCCCACCGCCAGCGAACCGCGCATTGCGGCGTTCGTGAAAATCCTGGAAAAGATTGGAGCGCAGCCACTGTGGATCGGCGCGCAGCAACACGATTATGCCGTAGGGCTCGCTTCGCATTTGCCACAGCTTACGGCAGTGGCTCTGGCAGCATTTCTTTATGACCGCCTCGACGAGAACGGTTTGCCGATTACACTGGCGGGACCAGGCTTGCGCGACACGCTGCGGTTGGCAGGGAGTCCTTATTCGACGTGGCGCGACATTGTGCTGACGAACCGGGAATTGCTGTCGGCTTCGCTCGATTTGTTTGCGCGGCGGCTGGACGATTTGCGCGAGCGGCTGGCGTCGCGTGACCTCGAAGCCGATTTCGAATCTGCCAACGAGCTGTACAAACTCCTGCGATCGCTGTAACTGGCATTTACCTTTCCACCTCCAATGCGCAAGCTCATGGGATTCCCTTTTGGGAAACGGCCAAGCGCGGCGCTGAAAAGAAAGGAGTTAGGAAATGAACCAGCGCGCTCTTGCGGGAAGTTCTTGGAAGCGTGGCAAATGAAGAAGTGAGCGACCGGAACGGACGGAAACACTCGCGATGAAGGTTTGCGTGTATTTTCGAGCTGGAGCGATTGCTGCGGCACCTCGAACAGATTCTGGATTTGTAGGGGGCTGAAGAACTGGTGGAGGCCCGCCCGAATTGCTGTTCCTAATGGGCAGATTCTTTCCGGTGCTACTATTCGCATCGTGAACGATTGCGTGATGGGTAGGTGACTCGTACACTCTTTTCGCGGTGTGGGCGGGACAAGTAGAAGGCGGGCGCTAGGTAAGAGCAAAGAACAACCGCGGGATAAACCCTCCGCTACACTGAAATCGCAGGGGAAATCTGCAGCCTGTTTGGAGTTGAGAATGGATAAGAGGATTGCGTCGGCGGATGTGGGGATCGAGAAGTTGCGGGATGGGATGACGATTTTGATGGGCGGATTCGGGCTGTGCGGGATACCGGAGAATCTGATTGCGGCGGTGCGGAGGAAAGGAACGAAGGACCTGACGATTGTGTCGAACAATGCGGGAGTGGATGGATTTGGGATTGGGATTTTGCTGGACAAGCGGCAGGTGCGGAAGATGGTTTCGACATACGTCGGCGAGAATAAGCTATTCGAGCAGCTGGTAACGAGCGGGGACTTGCAGCTTGAATTGAATCCGCAGGGAACCTTTGCGGAACGGATCCGCGCTGGAGGAGCGGGAATTCCTGCGTTTTATACGCCCACGGGATTCGGAACAATGGTGGCTGAGGGAAAAGAGACGCGCGAGTTTGATGGGCGACAGTATGTGATGGAACGCGGGATTCGCGGGGACTTTGCCTTTATCAAGGCGTGGAAGGGCGATCGTTGGGGAAATTTGATTTACCGGAAAACGGCGCGGAATTTTAATCCGATGATGGCGACGGCGGCGGAGTACGTGATTGCGGAGGTCGAGGAGTTGGTGGAGTTGGGTTCGCTGGACCCTGATAACGTTCATACGCCCGGGATTTATGTGAACGCAATTTTTCAGGGCGAGAAGTACGAGAAGCGCATCGAGCGGAGAACGGTGAGGAAGGCATTGTAAGGACGAATCTTTGAACATGGCGCTAACAGACGACCAAAAGCGGGAGCGGATTGTGCGGCGGATTGCGCGGGAGTTGCGCGACGGTTTCTACGTGAATCTGGGCATCGGGATACCGACGCTGGTGGCGAATCATGTGCCGCCGGGGATGGAAGTGATTCTGCAGTCGGAGAACGGAATGCTGGGAGTGGGGCCGTATCCGCTGGATTCAGAAGTCGACCCGGATTTGATTAATGCGGGAAAAGAGACGATCAGCGAATTGGCGGGAAGCTGCTATTTCTCGTCCGCGGATTCGTTTGGGATGATTCGTGGCGGGCATGTGGATTTGACAGTGCTGGGCGCGCTGCAGGTGGATGAGAAAGGGACGCTGGCCAACTGGGCCGTACCGGGGAAAATGCTGAAGGGCATGGGCGGCGCGATGGATTTGGTGGCGGGCGCGAAGCGCGTGTTTGTGGCGATGGAGCATGCGACGAAGGATGGAAAGCCAAAAATTTTGAAGACGTGTTCGCTGCCGCTGACCGGCGTGGAAGTGGTGAACTATATCGTGACGGAGTTGGCCGTGATTGAGGTCACGCCGGAGGGATTAGTGTTTCGAGAGATTGCAGAGGATACGACAGTCGAACAGGTACAGGCATTGACGGAGCCGAGGTTGTTACTCACCGCGGGCGGACCGCAGAAGATGCTGGCGTGAAGGCTCGAAAATCGAAATAGTGAAATTCGAATGGCAAATGCGAAATTCGAAATAGAAACGAGAGAGCCTGGGAACAATATTCCGACAGCGCTAAGAGCTGAGGCGGCGGGCGGTGGCGAAGGAATAGTGGAAGCCGGAAATGGTGGTGAGGGCGGCGACCAGATAGGCGAGCAGGCGGTTGATTTCGGGAAGGGCCGGGCTGCTGTAGGCGGCGGCTAGAACTGCGGCGAAAACAAGGACAATCTGAAAAAAGGTGGTGGCTTTTCCGAGCAGGCTAGGCGGAAAAGGACGATATCCTGAAATCAAGATAATTACCGCGGCAACCATAAGCATCAGGATGTCGCGACTCAAGACCATGATAGTGAGCCACCAGGGGATTTTCTTTTCCATCGCAAGAATCACGAATGAAGAAGAGAGCAGAAGTTTGTCGGCGATGGGGTCGAGGTACGCGCCGATGGAGGATTTTTGATCGAGCTTGCGCGCGAGCAGCCCGTCGATGCCGTCGGAGAGGCCGGCGAGAACGAGAATCAGCAAGGCCCAGCGGTAGTGTTCGTAGACAATCAGAATGAGAAACAGCGGCAGAAAGCCGAGCCGGAGAAGAGTGATTTGGTTTGGAACGGTCCAGATGCGGCCTGTCATTATTAGTTCAGAGTTTGGAAGTACAAACCCCGAAACCCGTATTCATTCAGGGTCCGTAAGTACAACCCTGAAACCCGTGAAATGAGGATAGCGCAGTTTGCGACCATTGTCGCATGGCGCTCGCAAGGCGTAATTTTAGCGGGCAGCGAAGCTTCCAGAAGCTCAGGCGAATTGAGCGAGATATTCGGCGATAGGGCGGCCGACTTTGCGGGCGAAGACCTCAGAGAGGGACGGAATGGAGCCGGAAGATTCGTCAAGCGCAATGCGCTCCACGCGGTTCATCGGGAAGAAGAGTGTTGGAAGTCCGGTGCGCTCCTGATCGGGGCCGTTGATCTGGTTGACGAAGTGATCGAAGGAGTTGAGATCGATGCCGCGAATGGTGATTCCCGCCGGGTTGATGGAGAGAAGTTCGCCCCAGAGTTTTTCTTTAGGAGTATGCAAGCTGACGATGATGATGGAATGCGGATCCATGGTGCCTTCTCTAGTATAGGCTAACGCAATTCAGTGGCCTCGTGGGCACGCGAACGAAGACGCATGCGTGAAGAGTGACTCTCAGAAATACGATCAGTCAACGATGGGCCTGGAAAAGTGCAAGATCATCAGGACGAAGCACGCGAGCACTACGGTAAGCGCGGACCAGCCGAGAGCGTAAGCCAAGTTGCGTTCGCGCGAGTTCATCGGCTCGCGGTCCGCGAAAAAGCGTCCGAGCAAAAAGCCTGCGGCGAGGCCCCCGAAGTGAGCCCAGTTGTCAGTCCGGAGGCCGCCAAAGAACAGCCCGATGGCAAAGATCGTGACCACCCAGGAGATGAGGCGGCCGCGCAGTTGCTGCATGTGAGCGCCGCTGCGCCGCGAAGTGATGGCAATCAGAATACCGATGAGTCCGAGAATGGCGCCGCTTGCGCCGACAGAAGCGTTTGCGCTGAATCTTGCGCTCAAGAGCGAGCCACAGAACCCGCATACCGTGTAGAAGAAAAAATAACGCGCCGTGCCGTAGACTTCTTCAACCACGGGGCCGATGTCCAAGAGCACCATCATGTTGAAGCCGATGTGAATCAGGCCACCGTGGAGATACATCGCAGTGAGCAGGCGATACCAACCGAATCCCGGATCGCTAAAGGGGAGGCCCATGCCAAGGCGGTAGAGGGCTTCGCCGTTCATGCTGAATAGGATGCTGAAGCCCTGGCCCTGGCCTCTGGCGAGCCCTACCAGGAGCGTAGCCGCAAACAAGAGGATGTTTGCGATAAGGATCGCAGTGGTTGCAGGAGCCTGTCCTCCGAAAAAGCCGGAGAGGCCTTTGCTGAGAGCGGCGAGAGAGAAACGCAGGTTCGCGCCACATTCATGGCAGCGAGTGGCGGAGATGCCGACGAGAGTGCCACAAGCGGGACAAAGTCTTGGACGTGGTTGATTATCGCGGCCGCCGCCGAAGAATCCGCGAGTGGCGTTTTTCCAACGATCGATGCGCTGCTGCCAATGATAGGAAACGGGCAATCGGCCTCCTTGCGAGCCGCTGAGTGCGTTCCTATAATACCGGAATTGCTTTGCAAGCTCCGAAGGCGCGATGCGAGACCGAGGAAAACACCATGGACAAGTTTGAAGAAGTCGGACGCAAGCTGGACGAAGAGCTGAGCAAGCTGAAAAAATTTGTGGAAAACGATCTTGCTCCAGAAACGGAAAAGCGGACGGCACAATTCCTGCGAGAGGTGTCCGAGAAGCTGACCGAGGCGGCAGCCTGGCTGGAAACGCGTCGTGCGGCGAGAACTGCACCGCGGGAAAAGGGTCCCACCGCGTGAGCCTGGGCTAAACGTGAAATATTCCTGGAGTGGCACTACAAAGCGATTTGGAATTGCCATTTGGGCGTTCTTGCTCGCGATGATTGTGACCGGCTGCGCGGGACGCCGGCCGGTTGCGGCGAGCGCTCCACCACCGATGACGCCCGCGGCAACACCACCAGCCACGGCGGAAAAGGCAAGACGGTCGACGGACACTACAGGAACACCGATCGGCGCGGACGGTACGCTGCCGGCACCAGTCGCCTACATGGAAGAGGGGAACGCTTCCTGGTATGGCGCGCCGTTTCATGGGCGGCGGGCATCGAACGGCGAAATCTACGACATGAACAAAATGACGGCGGCGCACCGGACGATGGCGTTTGGAACGGTGGTGCGCGTGACGAATCTGACGAACGGAAAAACGGCGGTCGTGCGGATTACGGATCGCGGGCCGTTCGTGGATAACCGGATTATTGATCTTTCGATGGCCGCGGCGAAAGAGATCGAATCGATCGGGCCGGGCGTGGTGCCCGTCAGGCTGGAAGTGATTTCGGGTTCCGATCCTTTTGGGGGATATTTTACGGTGCAGGTAGGCGCGTTTAAGGAGCGCGACAATGCCGAGAGGCTGCGCGCGCGTCTGAATGAGCTGTACCCACCATCAACGATTCAGCAGGTGGCGCTGGACGATGGAACTTTTTATCGTGTGCGCGCAGGAAAGATTTCCGGCGAGCAGCCGGCGCAGAAATTTGCGGATGATCTGCGCGCGAAAGAAGGATTTCGGACGCTGGTAATCCGGCTGGACGACGCGCCTGTGGGAGGCGATCAGTGAGCGGCGATTGCTTGTTCTGCAAAATTGCGGCGAAGCAGATTCCCGCGAAGCTGGTACACGAGGATGTGGATGTGTTCGCATTTGAGGACATCAACCCGCAGGCGCCAACGCACATTTTGATCTGCCCCAAGAAACACTTTGCTTCGCTCGAACAGGCCACGCCGGCGGAAGAAGCAGTGCTGGGGAAGATTGCCCTCGTGGCCGCGAAACTGGCGCGCGAGCGAAAACTGGGAAGCGGTTATCGCACCGTGGTGAACACAGGAAGCGGCGCGGGTCAGACTGTGTTTCATCTGCACATGCATTTGCTAGGCGGAAGAACGTTCCACTGGCCGCCGGGATAGAGGCGCCGCGAACACAAGTTCTCGGTATTACGTTTTGGATGAGGCCAGCAGGCTGCTATGGCGGCAGACATTTAGCTTGAGAATTATTTGGAAAATGAAAATCGGGGTGAAGCTCATGAGCATCACCCCGGTTTTGTTTGTGAGCGCTACGTGAACCACATCTTGCGGAACGTAATCGCCCTGGTACGTCTAGCCGAGGCGCGCGGGGTGCAACTCAAGAACTCAAGGCCTCTGTCCCTTCCACGACGATCACGAGCCGAGTCTCGTCAATCAGCGTGCGCAGCGTTGTTCGCGTCTCACGGCGAACGTTGTGATATACTTGTATAGCGAGGTAGTTATGCTGGCCATTCGACTTCCGCAGTCCATCGAAAAGCGCCTGGAGAAGCTTGCCCGGCGTACCGGGCGCACCAAGACCTACTATGTCCGTGAAGCCATCCTCGAGCACCTGGAAGAGATCGAGGACTTGTATCTGGCCGAAGGCGCCCTGGAACGCATCCGCAGCGGTGAAGAGCGGACCATCCCCTTGAAGCAAGTCATGAAGCGGCATGGCTTACAACGTTGAGCTGTCTGAGTCAGCGGAGCGGGAACTCGGCAAACTCGACGCGTCGCAGGCCAAGCGCATCCTGAAGTTCCTGCATCAACGAGTCGCCAAACTAGACGATCCGCGCAGCATCGGAGAGGCGTTGCACGGCTCGCGGCTTGGAGAGTTCTGGAAATACCGTGTAGGCGATTACCGGCTCATCTGCAAGATCGAAGACGACCGCTTGATCGTTCTTGTCCTTCGCGTCGGCCATCGCAAGGAAATCTATCGCTAGTAAGCAGCCTGAAACGACCCTCTCAATCAGTTTTCAGGAATCGAGAGGAGGTATTTCCAAAGCCGCGCACCTGTCGGCGTGAGCTTGCTTCCAGCGATCGGGAAGCGAGGCATCGAGGTCATTTGCCGGCCACGAGGGGAGATTCATCAGCAGTTGCATGAAGTAGAGTTGCGGATCCATCTCGTGCCGGCGGCAGCTGCTGGTCAAGCTGGCCAGGATCGCTGCGGTCCGTCCGCCGCGCGGGTTTCCGACGAACAACGAGTTCTTGCGGTTCAGAACCACACGCTTCATCTCCCGTTCACTCACATTGTTATCGATGGGCACCGCGCCATCCCTGGTGAACACCGTCAACTCCTCCCATTGGCTAAGCGTGTAGTTCACCGCTTCCGCCATGGGATGCTTCGGCAGCAACTGTTCTTTCCAGGTCAGCAACTTCCGTCGCAGTTCGGCCAGCACTGGCACCGACTGCATCTGCCGCAACGCTAGTCTCTCGGCCACTGACACATCCTTAGCCTGTTTTTCTACCGCAAACAGCTGGCCGATCAAATCCACCGCCTCGCGAGCGATCTCCGGCGCCGTTTTCTCTGCTTCCACGAACTTCCGCCGCGCGTGCGACCAACATCCGGCACGCGTGATGGCGTTGCCGGCGACCACTCCGTTGTAGCCTCCATAGGCATCCGCCAGAAGAACTTCGGTGTAGTCTTTCAGAAACTCTTTCGGCCCCTCTCGTCCGCGGTTCAACGTGAAGTCGAACACGTTGTACGGATTTGCTTCATCACCTATGTACACCCACATGCGTGTCGACTGCGTCTGCCCCGGCCCCAGCATCGGAAAGACAATATCCTCGGTGGCCACCACATGGGACTGTCTTACCCGTTCCGCCATCCGCCGGTACAGTGGCTCCACCAGGTCCGCGACATCCCCGCACCACACCGATTGCGTGGCGCGGGAAATTGCAAAGCCTTGCCGCTCGAAGATATCTTCCAGCCGATACAGCGGCAGGTAGTCAGCGAACTTGCTGGTCACGATGTAAGCCAGCAGCCCCGGACCGCCAAAGCCCTTTTCGATCGCCGTCTCCGCTTTCGCCGCAGCCTCGATCTGGGGATTTTCGCCGGCTTGCTCGCAACGTAAGCATGCATACTTCTTGCGCCCATGCCTTTTGTTTTGGCCGAATTTTATTGCGGAGTCAGAATGATGTCGTCGAAAACGAGAGCATAGCCAGTGCTGCTGGCATTCTTGCCTTTGACCGTGAATTTGAATGAGTAGTTGCCTGCAGCCGAGAAGGTGAAATTGCCCAGGTCGAACAAAGAGTAGGTATCAGCAGGCGCGTACTGGTCAACCACCGGGCCAGTGTTGGTTCCGTTGATTGTAAGCTGCGTTGTGCCGCGGGCCGTAGCTTCTTTCGTCGAGTAGGAAATGCCGTAGGTTCCGGGCTGTGCCACGTTCACGGTAAAGGTGACAGAGTCGCCGACGGCAGTAGCGTCAAGAATAGTGCCGTTGCCATCCGGAAAGCTGGAGTAGCTGAACGTGCGGAACGTCGGACCGGAGCTTACCGCCGTGAGGTTGGTTGTCGAATACGACGTGGCGGCTTGCGGCGCACCGGACTTGTAGGTCCATCCAACGACATCCTGAGTCGCAGTATAACCGCCCGTCCCGCCCGTGAATCCCGCAAAAGCTGTGGTGGAACCGATAGTGGTTGGAATGTTGATCGTCCAACTGTTTGTGAACTCAGCACCCGTGACGGTGTCCGAAATGGTAAGCACAAGAGTGGTGCCATCGTAGGTGACGTGTGCGCGCATAACGTGACCGGCCTGAAGATTCACGCCTGAAGCCGTGAGAGCAACAGCAGGAATTGTGGGCGACGCGCCATTTGTGTAAAGCCCGGTTGAGTTCGGGCCCTCTCCCGCGTTGTCATATATGTCGAACTTGATTGCAATGCTCTTCGCAATGCTGACGGACGAGTTGTAAGGCGAATCCGGCCCGTACCCGAGACCGCCGCCACCCGTGCCCACCGCTGTAGTGCCTGAATTCTGCAGAACGAAAGCGAAGCCATCGGCAAAGTTGATTCCTGGTACAGACTGGAACGTGAAATCAGTCGTGAAGGATTGCACGCTGATGGGAGTCGTCCAGAACACCGAACATGCTTCGTTGGTGCCACCATCGGTGAGGCGCAGGCGAGTACCGTTCAAAGCCGAACAGCCATTGAATTGGAAACCGGCCGCACTGGTGAAACCGCCGCCGAAGCTGATAGTAGTCGGTGCACTGATCGTGTAAGTGGCGGATGCGACTGCACTGTTATTGAAGCCTGCCGCTACGGCAATCGCTTTTATGGTCGTTGTGGTCGCTACAGAGATCGCGCTGGTGTACTTGGTGGAAGCGGTCGTCGGGGTTGAGCCGTTGGTGGTGTAGTAGATCGTTGCGCCGGCAGTTGTATCGCTGATGGTGACGCTTTGCGCGGAAGTATACGTGCCTGCTGCAGGACTAAAGGTCGGAGTAGCGGCCGCGGATTGGATCGTATACGCGGCACTGCCGACGGCGCTGGTAGAGAACCCAGAGGCGGTCGCGATTGCTTTAAGGGTCAAACTGGAAGCTACGGAGACGGGGCTAACGTACTTCGTCGAGGCAGTGGTGGGCGTCGAACCATCAGTCGTGTAGTAGATGGTTGCGCCGGCAGTTGTATCGCTGATGGTGACGCTTTGCGCGGAAGTATATGTGCCTGCTGCAGGACTAAAGGTCGGAGTAGCGGCCGTGGATTGGATCGTATACGCGGCGCTGCCGACGGCGCTGGTAGAGAACCCAGAGGCGGTGGCAATCGCTTTAAGGGTCAAACTGGAAGCCACGGAGACGGGGCTAACGTACTTCGTCGAAGCTGTGGTGGGCGTCGAACCATCAGTCGTGTAGTAGATCGTTGCGCCGCTGGTAGCGTCACTGATGGTCACGCTTTGCGCCGACGTATAGGTGCCCGCTGCCGGACTAAAGGTTGGCGTTGCGGCGGCGGTCTGAATTGTGTAGGTGGCGGACCCCACGGCGCTGCTAGAGAAGCCAGAAGCGGTGGCGATCGCTTTTATAGTCGAACTGGATGACACGGAAACTGCGCCTGTGTATTTCGTCGAAGCAGTCGTCGGAGTGGAACCGTCGGTCGTGTAGTAGATCGTTGCGCCTGAAGTTGTGTCGCTGATAGTGACGCTCTGCGCGGACGTATAGGTGCCCGCTGCTGGACTGAAGGTTGGCGTAGCGGCCGCCGGAACGGAACCGCCGGAGGAGTACGTCCAAGTTAGGATTTCCTGGATGGCAGTGAGTCCACCAGTGCCTCCCGTAAAACCGATATACGCAGTACTGGCACCGACGGCAGCGGAGAGATTGATAGGCCAGGACTGCGTGAAGGCCGCAGCCGTGACACTGTCCGTGATGGTCATGGCCAGGTTGGTGCCATCGTAGGTCATATGCACGTTGAAAACGTGGCCGCTGTGGAGGTCGACGCCGGAGCTTGCCATATCGACGAACGGCGTGGTGGGCGACGCGCCGTTTGTATAGAGACCCGTGGAATCGCCCGTTTCGTTGGAATTTGAGTAGAGGTCGAATTTGACGGCGACGCTCTTCAGAATACTGTTGGCAGCGGTTGCACTAGGGCTATCCGGTCCGTAGCCGAGCCCGCCACCTTGGGGACCGAGCGCCGTAGTGTTGTTGCCTTGGATGACGAAGGCAAATCCGTCCGCGGTCGGCGAAGTGCCTGGAGTGATCTGGAAGCTGAAATCGTTTGTGAACGAAGCCGCCGATGCCTGTGCGCTGTACCAGGCGCTGGCACTCTCATTCGTTCCGCCGTCAGTAAGGCGGAGGCGGGTGCCGTTGAGAGCCGCGCTACCATTGAAGACCATGCCCCCGCCCACGAAGCCATTGCCGAAGTTTATGGAGCCGGTTCCTCCTGTCGCGATGGTGTAAGCGGCAGAGGTGACATTGCTTGCGAAGAATCCGCTCGCCGTTGCGATTGCTTTGACGGTGGTGGTTGCGCTGATGGTGATTGGCGAAGAATAGAGAAGCGTGGAGCCGCCAGCGGTTGTGGCGGGCGTAGCGCCGTCCAGCGTGTAGTAGATCGTTGCGCCGGAGCTAGCAGAGCTAATCGTCACCGCTTGCGCAGAAGAATAGGAACCACCGACTGGGCTGAACGTTGGAGCCGCGGCTTGCGATTGGATGGTGTATGTGGCGCTGGCAACGGCGCTGGCCGAATAGCCCGAGGCCGTGGCGATGGCCTTGATCGTTCTGGTGGAACTGACAGTGAGAGGACCTGTGTATTGGGCTGTTGAGCCGCCCGCGCTCGTTGCCGGAGTGCTGCCGTCAATCGTGTAAAAGATCGCCGCACCCGAAGTGGAATCAGAGAGTGAGACGGTCTGCGTGCCAAGATAGGTGCCCGCGGCCAGGCTGAAGGTGGGTGTTGCCACTTGCGGCGACGACTGTGTAGTGGGTGTGAATGTCCAGGTTTCGATCTTCTGGCTTGCTGTGAGTCCACCCGTACCGCCCGTGAACCCGACGTAAGCCGTATTGGCGCCGACGATCTGAGGAATGTTTACGCTCCAGCTGGTCGTGAAGCTAGCGTTGGTAACGCCGTCCGTAATGGTCATGGTCAGGATGGTGCCGTCATAGACCATGTGAACGTTAAAGGTGTCACCGCTATGAAGGTTGATACCAGGGGCGACCAGATCCACGAACGGTGCTGTCGGCGAGGCGCCATTCGTGTAGAGACCAGTGGAATCGCTGGTTTCGCTTACGTTGCTGTAGATATCAAATTTGATTGCCACGCTCTTCCCGATGCCGCCTGTGCCGCTTGGCGCGTCAGGTCCATAGCCAAGACCACCGCCGCCGGGGCCCAGCGCGGTGAGACCCGTATTCTGAATAGCGAAAGTGAAGCCATCGGCTCCAGGATTAGCGATTTGGAAAGTGAAATCGTTGGTGAAAGTTTGGATGTTAACAGGCGTATTGAACCACGCGCTCGATGCTTCGTCGAGCCCGCCATCAGTAAGCTGCAGTCGCGTATCTGCAAGACCCGTGGATCCATTCAAGGTCATGACACTTGCAGCGGAGCTGAAACCGTTCGCAAAATTCGAGCCTGTGCCGCCCTGATTGGGGGTGTATGTATAAGTGGCAGTGGAAACATTGCTGTTGGACATCCCGGTAGCGGCCGCGATGGCTTTGACGGTGGTTGTTGCGCTGACGGTAATCGGCGAGGAATAGAGAGCGGAGGCAGTCGTCGGAGTAGAGCCATCAACTGTGTAATAAATCTTCGCTCCCGAAGTAGCATCGGATAGAGTCACCGAGATGGGAGAAGAGAAAGAGCTCGAAGCGGGCGAGAATGTCGGGGCCGCGACCTGATTTTGGAGCGTATAGGTTTGGCTTGAAGGCGAACTCTGCAGAAAGTTCGTGGCGCTGGCAATCGCGGTGATGGTTTCCGTGGTTGTGACGCTGATGGGGCCGGTGTACTTTGTCGAAGATGTGGTTGGCGTCGAACCGTCTGTGGTGTAGTAAATCGTCGCACCGGAGGTCGAATCCGCTATTGTCACGGAAAGAGAACCCGTAAAGGTCTGACCTGCCGGGCTGATCACGGGGGTCGCGGCCGTGGGAGTTCCGTTGAGAAGGCCGTAGATATCCACTTCGTTTGCCGTGCCGACATACACCTTGCCGTTGGCAATCGTTGGAACCGTAAATTTCGTGGCTTGACCGGCAGCATCACGTGATGACTTCTGGGAACTGTTGTAAAGCTCGGTAGCGACGTTGGAAGCGTCGAACGCGTACAGTACCGCGTTCTGAGACTGATTGTATTGATCGGTGCGAATCGCCCAGACGATGCCGTTGCTGTTGCCGTTGGAGGACACCGACGGGGTCGCACCAGGAAAATCTGAAGTTTCTTGCGAAATGGCCGTAGGCGTAGAGGAGAATTTACCATTCGCAAGCGTGAATGCTTGCAGGTTCGTCAGCCTTCCCCACTCGTACAATGTGTTATTCCAGAAAGCCGGAGCGCTCCAGAGGCCGCCAGACTGTCCCTCAATCTCCTGAACCACGTTGTCAGTGGAACTATTGAAACCGCCCATGTTGTCACGGTCTACGAGATAAAATTTTCCCTCTTTGCCTGCTTGAATAAGAAGGTGAGTGTGACCGCCAACGGACTGATCCGGCAGAAGGAGCACTCCACCCGCGGCAAGATCCTCGTCGGCTTGATTCAAGGTTGCCTGATTAAACGGAGTAAAGGAATCCTGGACCGTTAAGATGCCACCTGAGAGATCCAGGCGAATGATATCGTCGCCGTAGTTCATCGAGTTGGTGTAGGGCGGTGTGGCGTTGAAAGAGCCATTTCCCGTAGGGATGAACAGCCGGCCATAAGGCTTGTTGACCGAGTCAATGACGTCGGCTGCGAGTCCGGTGCCAGACATCCACACGCCTGAACCCAGCCCGTTGGGGGTCGAGCAGTACGCGCTGATTTGGCTCAGAGTTGCCGCGTTGTAAGAGAGAACCCAGCCGTGCCAGGGTCCATTGTCCCCGTGAGAGCCAAAAGCGACGTAAAGAACCCCATTTTGCAGCAGAAGCCCAGCCCGATTCAGTTGCCACTTTGGGTCAAAATTGAGGACGCCGCCAGATGCGCCGTTGCCCGTTCCCGGGACCGAGGCAGAGAGGCTGACTGGACCGCCGAATTTCTCTGCTCCGCTCGAGATGTTCAGGGCATGCAGCCGCTGGACATAAGTTGGGGTTGAAGGGGACCCTTCTTTCGTTTTTCCGATAACGTAAAGAGTGCCGGTCGCAACGTCGATCACCGGAGTTCCGGTAATTCCTATTTCCGGAACGATGTCAGCACTGCTGATATCACCGTTCGGCACGGTGGTGGCGCCGGATGCGGCGCCGTGAGCGGAGTCCAATAGAGTGATTTGCCAAAGCGGAGTGGAGTTCGAGCCACCATTCGAGTCTGCGTCGAACGCATACACGCTGTCGTGCTCTGTAGCGATGAAAATGACGTTATGGGTGCCTTTGCCGGTGATCGAAACGTTTGGAACGTAGAGAGGTTGCGCGTAAATCCGGCCGTCGGCTGGGTAAGAAAACAACTTACCGAAGGTGGCTTGATTCACATTGGCGGGTGTCAGAACGGTTTCGGTGGTATATGCGCCGGTGCGGGCGTTATTGTTATGTTGTGTCAGGACAGGAGTTTGCGCCGAGGCCGAAGGCAACAATAAACAAACAAGTGCCAACAAACAAAGAAGCCATGATTGACCAAACTCTAAGCGTACAAGGGAGTATACTTGTCTAGCCGCAAAAGAAGCAATACTCATCCCGGAGCCTCGCGCAAATTAGCTATTTGAATCTTCTGCGGAAAGATTCAGGTCGATCGCAACTGGTCCCTTGACCTCTTGAGCGATGGTGACCGTTCTCCTCTTGCCGGAAGCCTGAGAGGAGAGCCCTGAACTAAGAATCCATCGAAACTCGAGGACAACTGGCAAGAAGTATAGATGGTGAACCATTCTAATTGCAAGCAAAAACAAAACAAGGCTATTGGATTCAATAAGATAGTACGAGTGGTACAGATGTACTGCATCCAAAGGATAGAATGTGGCCCTTTTTGGAGCAATGTTTGGAGGAATCCATGACTCGACCGTCGGTCCATAGGATTAGGCGAATCGCTCTGTTCACATTCGGGATGCTCTTGTGTACCAGCCAGTTAGAAGGAGGGCAGGAGCAGAAGGGCCTGCTGACCGTGAAAAGAATTTACTCGCAGCCCAGCCTCGGGGGTCGCCTGAACCGCGGAGTGAAATGGGCACCCGATGGGAAGGCCGTGTCTTTTTTTGAGACGAAAGGCGAGGGTGTGGCGGCAAAATCAGAACTGTGGGCATTGGATGTTGCGAGCGGGCAAAGGCGTCTCCTGGCGAATGCGGAGAAACTGGAGACCGTGCTTCCAGCCGAAAAGGCGCCGCAGTCGCAAGCGACTGGACTCGGAAGGCGAGCGGCATCGCAGTATGAGTGGGCGCCAGGCGGCCAGGCGATTCTATTCGTCGGTCCGAAAGCGCTGGGATGGCTCGATCTGAAAACGCAGGGCATCCGAACGCTCGTAGCTGGTGAAGAGGCAATCGCCGACGTGAAGATTTCGCCAGACGGGAAGTTCGTAAGCTTTGTGCGGGGACACAACCTGTTTCTTGTGAGCATTGCGGATGCGAAAGAGCGGGCATTGACGAGTGGCGGTACGGAGGCAGTTCGCAAGGGAGAACTCGATTGGGTCTATCCGGAGGAATTGGACTTGAAGACGGCTTACTGGTGGTCGCCCGATTCGTCCAAGATAGCATTCCTGGAAATGGACGAGTCGAAGGTCTCGAAGTATCCGCTGGTGGATTTTGCTTCGTATGACGGAGACGCGGAGGAAGAACGGTATCCGGTGGCGGGTGGCAACAATCCGGTTGTGCATGTGTATACGGTGCGCGTCGACGGAGGCAATGCCACGTTGATCGATACCGGCGCGGAGACAAATCAGTACATTCCGCGAGTGGATTGGCTGCGCGATTCGAAGCGGCTTGCGATCCAGCGCCTGAACCGTCCGCAGACGCAATTGGAGTTGCTACTTGCGGATGCGGAGACCGGAAAATCGAGCGTGCTGTTAACGGAGAAAGACGCGTACTGGATCAACGTTGCCGACGATTTGTATTTCCTGAAAGACGGCAAACGATTCTTGTGGTCGAGCGAACGCAGTGGCTACCGGCATTTGTATTTATACGGACTGAATGGAAAAGAATCCGCGCAATTGACCAAAGGAGACTGGGAAGTCACTGGGCTCGAGGGAGTCGACGACGCGAAGGGAATTGTATATTTCAACGCCACGGAAAAGACTCCGGTCGAGAGGCATCTATACCGAGTGGGACTGGATGGAAAAGGATTCGCGAGAATTACGAAGCAGGACGGTACGCACACCATCCAGTTTTCGCCGGATGCGGGAGCGTTCGTAGACACGTATTCGAACGTGATGACGCCACCATCGCAGCGGGTAAGCAGAGCGGATGGCAGCTCGATGGTTTCGTTGAATGACAACAAGGTTGCCGAGCTTGCGGACTATCATCTGTCGCCGGTGGAATTCATCAAGTTCAAAACGCACGACGGGATGGAACTGAATGCATGGATGATCAAGCCGGCAAATTTTGATCCTGCGAAGAAATATCCGGCGCTGGTGTACACCTACGGCGGGCCGCACGCGCAAGTGGTGACGAATGCGTGGTCTGGTTCCACGTTTTTGTGGCATCAACTGATGGCGCAAAAGGGATTTGCAATCTTTGCCGTGGATAATCGCGGTTCGGCGGGACGCGGACATTTATTTGAAGAGCCGATTCATTTTCGATTTGGGGCGCAGGAAATGTCCGACCAGCGGGATGGCGTCACATGGTTAAAAGGGCAGCCGTGGATAGACGGCGGACGAATCGGAATTTGGGGATGGAGCTACGGCGGGCACATGACGCTGCACGCCATGTTTGAAGATCCGGAAGATTTCAAAGCAGGATTCGCGGGCGGACCAGTGACGGACTGGCGCTACTACGACACGATTTACACCGAGAGATATCTGGGACTGCTGCCGCAAAACGCAGAGAGTTACCAGGAGTCTTCGCCGATTGAGAAAGCCGGTCAATTGCGCGGCAAACTGCTAATCGCGCACGGAACCGGAGATGACAATGTGCATTTCGCGAATACTCTGTCACTGCTGGACAAACTCATCGAGCAGCAGAAGCACGTCGAAGTACTGTCATTTCCGGGACGGGGGCATGGTGTTTCCGATCCGCCTGCGCGAATTTTCCTTATGAATCGCGTAACACAATTTTTCCTGGAGAATTTGGGCCAAGCAAACTAGCTGTGATTTTGATTCGCTGTCACAGGGCCGGAAGGGAACATTTCCGGTGTAACAGACGTTTTGAAAGATAGGTCTGCGAGAAACAGGATGGGAGAGAACGACAATGGTCCGTTTTGACGTGAGGATTTTGGCAAAAGTGGTCTTGATTTTTGCAGTACTGATTGCCGGCGCGAGTGCGCAAACGACGGCGCAGTCGCCTGGGAGAAAGCTACCGACGATTCCGTTCGAGAAATACAAGCTGAAGAATGGACTCGAAGTGATTTTATCCGACGATCGCACATTGCCACTGGTCTCGGTGAATCTTTGGTATCACGTTGGGCCGGCGAATGAGCGGCCGGGACGGACAGGATTCGCGCATTTGTTCGAGCACATGATGTTCGAGGGCTCGCAACATGTCGGGGGAAAAGCGCACTTCGCGTATTTGGAAGGGGCGGGCGCGACGGACATTAACGGAACGACGAATTTCGATCGCACAAATTATTACGAGACGATTCCCTCAAATCAGCTGGAACTGGCTCTTTGGCTGGAAAGCGACCGCATGGGATATCTCGTCGGCACACTGGATATCGAGAAGTTGGCGAATCAGCGCGACGTGGTGCGCAATGAGCGCAGGCAGTCCACCGAAAACACGCCATACGGTTTGGCGGAAGAGGGCTTGTTTCACCAACTTTTCCCGAAAGGGCATCCGTATTATCCAGCAGTGATTGGGTCACACGCGGATGTGGAAGCTGCAAAGCTTGAAGACGTGCGAGAATTTTTCCGGCAGTACTACACACCCAACAACGCAACGCTTGCAATAGTGGGAGATTTCGACAAAACGAAGATCAAAACGCTGGTGGAAAAATATTTCGGCTCAATTCCGGCAGGGCCAGAGGTTCCGAAAATTACCGCGACAACTCCGGCGATTACTTCCGAACGCAGAGCGGTTGTGACCGATCAGGTCGAATTGCCGCGCGTCTACATGGGATGGATCACTCCGCCGGTTTTCCAAAAGGGAGATGCGGAGTCCAATTTGTTTTCACAGATTTTGGGTGGCGGGAAGAGCAGCCGGCTGTACAAGAGTCTGGTATACGAAAAACAGATCGCGCAGGACGTCTCGACAAGTACTGAAGAGACGCGGCTCGGGTCAATTTTCGAACTGATAGTAACGGCAAAGCCGGAAGTGAGACCGGAAGATCTTGAAAAAGCGATTGATGCGGAGCTGGCGAAATTGCAGGCAGAAGGGCCGTCGGCGGCAGAAGTGGAGCGTGCGAGAAACGTCACCGAGACCGCACTCGTGCGCGGATTAGAGCGCACGAACGGTGTGGCAAACCGGCTGAACTATTACAATCAATTTCTCGGCAACCCGGATTATTTTTCGAAAGACCTGGCGCGATTCGACGCCGTAACTCCAGCGGAGATCAAGCAAACGGCGCAAACAATTTTCAAGAAGGACGCGCGTGCGGTCGTGTACGCAGTTCCCGGCAAGAAAGTGATTGATGACGTTTCGAAAACATCCGACGAAGAGAACAAGAAACAGGCGAAAGAAGCAGGCGAAAGCAAGATAGCGATGGCCGATGAGCCGTGGCGCGCGAAAGCGCCGACACCTGGACCCGTACCGAAATTCAGCCTGCCGGTTCCGGAGAAAGCGCAACTGGCGAATGGACTGACGATTTATCTTGTGGAGCGGCACAATCTTCCTTTGATGGCGGCGACGCTGTACACGATCAGCGGAAGTGAATTGAATCCGCTGGACAAGCCGGGGCTTTCCGGGTTTACCGCGGACATGCTGACCGAAGGAACGGCGGCCCGATCAGCGCTGAAATTCGCAGAGGATACGGATCAGATCGGCGCAACCATCGCTACTCAGGCCGGTTACAGCAGCGCTTCGGTGTCGCTATCGGCGCTAAGCTGGAACGCGGGCGGTGGGTTCGATCTGCTTTCGGACGCGACACTGCATCCGGCGTTTGACGCAAAGGAAGTGGAGCGCATACGCAACCAGCGGGTGACTGCCGTTTTGCAAGAGAATGATGAACCGTTCTCGCTGGCGCTGCGTACCGCGAACCATGTGTTGTTTCCAAACAGTCCGTACGGATTTTCGGTGCTCGGCACGGAAGCATCGAACAAAGCGATCAAGCGAGAAGATCTAACGGCGTTCTGGAAACGGGGATACGTTCCGTCGAATGCAGTGCTGGCGATCGCGGGCGATTTAAATCTTGCCCAGGCAAAAGAGCTGGCGACGAAATATTTTGGCGCGTGGAGCGGAAATGCAACGAGCAGCCAGGCGCTGGTTACGCCGTCAGCACCTGCAAAGTCCGTTGCGCTCGTTGACAAGCCAGGCGCGCCACAGACAGCGTTGCTGCTTTCGAGCCTGGGCGCGAGCCGTAGCACTCCGGACTACGTGCCACTGGAAGTGATGAATACAGCGCTCGGCGGACTTTTTTCCAGCCGAATTAACATGAACCTCCGCGAGGAACATGGTTACACGTACGGGGCGCAGTCGTTTTTCCAATATCGACGCGGCGTCGGACCATTTTTTGCGGGAGGCGCGATTCGCACAGATGCCACCGCCCCAGCGACGCAGGAATTGTTCAAGGAGGTTACGCGAATCCGCGAAGAGGAACTGAAACCGGAGGAATTGCAGAAGGCAAAGGATTCGTTCTCCAAAACGCTGGTTGGACTGTTTGAAACGACGAGAGAGACGGCTTCGACGATCGGGCAGCAGTTTGTATTCGGGCTGCCGGTGGAATACTATCGCGACCTGCCAGCGCAGATTGACAAGGTGACCGGTGCGGATGCGCTACGCGCTGCGAAGCAGTATCTCCATCCCGAGGCGACCATCGTAGTGGGCGTGGGAGACCGCGCGAAGATCGAGCCAGCACTGAAGCAGATCAACGTCGGGCCGATTAACGTTGTCCAGTAAGGACATGCGGTAAGAAAGTTTCGAGGAGGAACCCGCTGTGTTCGGGGCCTCCCTTCCCCTATTTTCCCACGCGGGGTCCTTACGCGTGATTATTGGCTGCAGCGCTTCGCATCCAGTGAAGTTCGGCGAGGACAAAACCTTTCATCCGCACATTCCCATTAAGGGTCAGACTTTGATGTTCTGAGGGCCCTTTGACACCCAAAGGGGCGCCGAATCTGTCGTCTGACGCAGCAGCATGTTCAGTTGAGCCGCGTGATGTTGCACGTGCCGCATGTTGTAGAGGAGCAGTTCACCGTTGCTCATGTTGCGATACGGGAAGGGGCAGGGATTCGTAACCCAGGCTTCTGTCATTCCCGCCATCACGGTCTCCAACTTTTTGCGGCAGTGCTCGAGGTAGCCGAGCAGTTCGTCCTTTCCGTAGGCGCGCTCCGGCGGGACAACCTCGTCCTCGAGTTCGGTGAGACCGAACGGTGGCGGCGGATGGAATCGGGATTCGTCTTCTCCCGAGAGATAGAGGTCGAGGAAGAAGAGCACGTGAAAGGCCAGGTACCAAAACGCGCGCGGTGCCTGACCGGACCACACAGAATCCGGGCAGGCTTCGATCGCGTTGGCGAGCATGTCGATCGCAGCATGGAACTGCTGCCGGATCGCAGATCTCCAAAAGTCCATCATGAGCCCCTACGTTTGGCGGCAAAGAGCTTGCGGAACTTGGACTCTTTGTCCGGGATTTCCATTTTGCCTCCCGGTTCCCGGTCAACATATCACAGGTCGCCAACAGGTCTGAGCATCATAAGTCCCACTTGCCCAACCAAAGCCAAAGCCAAAGCCAAAGCCAAAGCCAAAGCCAAAGCCAAAGCCAAAGCCAGAGAAGAGCCAAAAGGAGCATGCAGTCTCGGCCCTCCGCCAAGCAACCCGTGGAATTACCTGAGGGCCAAGCGAAAGAAGGTCTGAAAAACAGGTATCGATGGAACAGTAGCCGCCAAAGTGGTGAAAAGGGGACGGCCTTTAGCGGACGCCGGAAAATTCTACGTGGACGGAGCGGCCGAGCCGTGCGTTGAACAGCAGATACCAGCCGGCGTGGTGGTCGTCATCGTAGACGTAGACATCGTCACGATCCCAATTCCAATCGCGACAGTGAGGCACGTCGTAGGTGGCGACGACCCAATTTGAGCGGTCGTAGAGGACGATGTTGCGGGTAGGAACATCGTAACCGCGAAGAGCGTAGTGTTGCTTCACGTGTTCGTAGCGGCCGTGTGGATAGTGGCGGCCGGGGCGGATGCGATCGTGATCGTAGTCCCAGCTGGAATAATGGGGATTGCGAGGATGGTCCCAGCCCTTGTGTTTTCCGTTGTCGTGGCGGTCGCGATCACCGTGGCGATCATCATCACCGCGGCGATCGTCGTCGCGGCCGTGCTTGCCATGGTCATCAACAGACGCGGCAAGCGCGGAAGAACTACCGGGAACAAAACACGCCAAGCCGAGAAGAATTGCACCTGCAAAAAGAGTCCTGCGCATTATTTGTTATCTCCGTCCGGTGAATTGACCTGAACGCCGGTTGCGTTATCAAAGCTGACGACCTAGCTGGGACGAGGTAGCCCCCACCATCTGAGGTAGTTCTACAACCTAATGTAGCCCTACCACCTAATTTTGAGGGAAAAGCACGGAGCATGCTCGACGTGCTTTGCAGCAAGATGGGAAAAAGGGAACTGTCCTAAGGGGCAATAATGTCTTTGGGATGGGCTTTGACTTGGATGGCGGCGAGGCTCGAAGCATCCCAACCGCCGCCGAGGGCTTTCACTAAGAGGACGCTGGTGACTAGTTTTTGGCCTTGCAGGACGGCGAGCTGCTGCTCGTTGGTCAAAAGAGTCTGTTGCGCAGTGACAACATCGAGATAGCTGACGAGGCCGCCTTTGTACCGGCTGGTGGCGATATCCAGATTGCGGCGTGATGCGTCAACCGCTTGTTGCTGAGACTGGAAGGCTTGATCGAGAACGGTGAGGCCGGTGAGGCTGTCCTGAACTTCGCGGAAAGCTTCGAGTACGGTGCCACGATAATTGGCGACGGTGGCGTCGTAGTTGGCTTGCGCGAACTGAACCTGGGCTCGCCGGGCGCCGCCCGTAAAAATACTTTCCGCGACGTTTGCACCAATCGCCCAAAACGTGCTTTGCACGTTGGCGAGTTTGGCGATGTCGGCAGCCTGCCACCCGCCGGTGCCAAAAAGACTCAACGACGGATAGTAAGCGGCTTTAGCGACTCCGATTTGCGCGTTGGCGATGGCCATTTGACGTTCGGCTTCGGCGATGTCGGGGCGGCGCTCCAGTAAATCGGAAGGCAAGCCAGCATTGAGCGCGGGAGGTTCGCCTGCGAGGTCGCGTGGCGCGACGTGGTAATCAGGAGCGGATTTGCCGAGAAGGACGGCGATGGCGTCTTCAAATTGTTTGCGCTGCTGATTCAACAAAGTGAGCTGGGTGCGCGTTGTGTAAAGAAGAGTTTCTTCCTGCGCGACATCGAGGCCGGACGCGACCCCGCCGTGGTAACGGGAGTTGACAAGGTCGAGGCCTTTGGTGAGGGCATCGACAGTACGCGAGAGCAGAGTGATTTGCGTGTCGAGCTGGCGGAGCGAGAAATAATCTCCTGCCAGTTCGGAAGTGATAAGGAGACGAACGTTTTCGAGGTCGGCAGCGTTTGCTTGATAGCTGGCTTCAGCGGCTTCAATGCTGCGGCGGCGCCTGCCAAAGAGGTCAACTTCGTAGCTGACAGTGAAGGGCAGCGTGTAACTATTCTGCGAGACGGGACTGACCACGGTGAAATTGCTGTTTGGCGGACGGTTGCCAGAAAGACGTTGGCGTTCAGCGGCAGGAGCAGTGCCTAACTGAGGGAATTGAGTGGAAATCTGGATGGCGGCAAGAGCTCGGGCCTGTTCGAGACGAGCGACGGAAATTTTTATGGTTTGATTGGACTGCAGCGTTTCGTGTTCGAAAGCGTTCAGCTCGTCATCGTGAAAAACCGTCCACCACTCGCCTTTGCCAAGTGCGTCCTTCGGAGCGCTTTCGCGCCAAGGTTCGGCGACATCCCAATGAGCGGCAGCGGGCGCACTGGCGCGCTGATACTTCGGGCCCACAGTGCAGCCGGCAACGCAAAGGACTGCCGATATCCCAGAAAGCAAAAATAAAAAGGAGCGCTTCACTTCTTCTTCTCAGGCTGGTTCCCGTTTGTGGACGAACCGGAACCAGAAGGTGCTGCCGAAGGAGGAGCAGCGGGCTTTACCGAAGCTTCCTTGACGTTGACATGTTGACCCTCTTCGAGCGAGTCAGCCGGATTGAGAACGATCCAGTCACCGCCACGAAGACCCTGCAGAACTTCCAGCGTCACTCCGTAGTCGCGGCCGATGGTAAGCGGTTGCAGATGAAGCTGATGATTCGCATCCACTGTAACGGCGCGAAGGCCCTCCGACCGGAACAGCAAGGCGTTGACGGGAACCTGCAGGCGCTCACCTGCCACCTGGACGCCTAAATGGACCTGCGCGTAGCCACCGGGCAGGAGTTCGCCGGTTTTGTTGGGAACGTCGACTTCCGTAAGAAGTGTGCGCGAAGTCGGATCAATCGCTTCCGCGGTGCGAACAACTTTGCCTTGGAATTTGCGGCCAGGGAACTGCGTCAGCTCAAGGTGAGCAGGAAGGCCGGCATGGATCGAAGGCGCCGCGCTCTCCGGAACATTTACATAGACGCGAATGGGATCGGTTTGCGCGAGAGAGAACAAGAGTTGAGTCGCGCCGCCGTTGCCGGCGTTGACCAGCGTTCCGATATCGACATTGCGACGGGTGATGACGCCGCTAAACGGCGCGTAAATATGTTTAAACGATTCGAGTTCATACAGACGATGAACATTTGCCTCTGCCGAAGCGACCGTCGCCTGCTTTGCGGCCAAATCTCCTGAAGCGTTGTCCACTTCCTGCTTTGAAACGCTGTCTGATTTGAGGAGATCCTCATATCGGGTCGCAGTGATGTGCGAAAGATTGGCATTCGCTTTCGATGTTTCAAGGTCGGCCTTCGACTGTATCAATTGCTGATCGACCTCGGGCGTATCGATATCGGCAAGAAGTTCTCCGCGACGAACGCGGGAGCCGATATCTCGGTACCACTTTTTCAGGTAGCCGTTGGTCCGCGCGTAAATCGGCGATTCGACATAAGCCTGCATCGAACCAGGGAGCACGAGTCCCTCGTCGGTCGGTTCCGTGACCGGATGAATGACGGCAACCGTGGGGATGGCACGCGTCTCAGTTTCCTTGGCGAGGGCATGGTATTGAGAGCGGCGCTGAATCAGGGTGAATGCTCCGAGCACGACCAGGACGACCACCGTGAAAACCAGGACTCCGAAAAGTCCGCTTCTGCGTGGCCGGGGCTGACTGTCGATTTCCGATGCCATAAAAGCTGTACCTCTCCTTACCTAAAAGGTCCCGTCAGAAATCTCATGCCGCAAAAGCGATTTTCAGGCCGTTGCGGCAGAATGATGTCTGCGGCGTTCCAGCCGTGTGTGAATGATTGCGAAAACGCACGGCACGAAAAACAACGTAGCGAACGTCGCGAAAAGCAATCCGCCGATGACGGCGCGCCCCAAAGGAGCGTTTTGCTCGCCGCCTTCTCCGAGGCCGATGGCCATGGGCACCATGCCAATGATCATCGCGAGCGCAGTCATGAGCACGGGGCGGATGCGAACGTAGCCCGCTTCGAGAGCCGCATCGATCGCATTTTTCCCTTCCGCCATCTGTTCGCGCGCAAACGACACCATAAGAATACTATTCGCCGTGGCGACCCCCATGCACATGATAGCGCCGGTGAGCGAGGGAACGTTAAGCGTGGTGCGGCTGATGAGAAGCATCCAGCAGATGCCAGCGAGCGCTCCAGGCAAAGCGGTGATGATAATGAAAGGATCAAGCCAGGACTGAAAATTGACGACGATGAGCAGGTAAGCAAGAACGATCGCGCCGAAAAGACCGATGCCCAGACCGATAAAAGAATTACGCATCGTCTGCACTTGACCACGAACGACGATGTGACTGCCGCGCGGCAATTCTTTTTCGACCGCACTCACCTGCTTGAAAACTTCTGCGGAGACGGCGCCCAGGTCGCGTCCATCCACGGAAGCATAGACGTTGATCATCGGCTGCGCGTTGTAGTGAGACACAGACGCGGGGCGCGCGGTGGTAGTGGTGGTCACCAGATTTCCAAGAATTTGCGGAGCCGAACCGGGGGTGCTGGCGTTGACGGGAGTATTCTGCAGCGCCTGATAAGAATCAACGCGATATTGCGGCGTTTGCACGGCGACGTTGTAGTTGATGCCGTTTTTGGGATCGAGCCAGAACGTAGGCGCGGTCTGAAAACTGGAGCTGAGCGAGACGAGAACGTTTTGCGCAACGTCGCGAGCCTGCAGGCCGATGGATTGCGCGCGCGTACGGTCAATATTCATATAGAGCGTTGGTGAATCGAATGCCTGCTGAACGTGAACGTCCACGGCGCCGGGAATGTGGCGCATCTCAGAAGCAAGTTTCTGTGCCACGACGTAGTTACCCTGCTGGTTCGCGCCGGTGATGGCGACGTCGATGGGAGCAGGAGTGCCGAAGTTCAGAATCTGAGTGACGATGTCCGCCGGCTGGAAGAAAAACTGCACACCGGGATATTGCTGTGCGAGTACTCCGCGAAGGTCATTGATGTAATCGCTTGTGCCTTTACCACGTTCGCCCTTAAGTTGCACAAGAATCTCGGCGTCCGACGAGCCAATCGTGCCGGCGTTGCTGTAGCTGAGATTGATGCCGCTGTATGGCAGGCCAATGTTGTCCAGCACGGTGACAATTTCGTTCGGGGGAATCACCTGACGAATCGTCTGATTTACCTGGTCGGCGAGGCGCGCCGTTTCCTCAATACGAAGACCAGTGCGAGCGCGCATATGCAGGCGAATTTGGCCGGCGTCAACGCTCGGAAAGAAATCACGGCCCAGGACTGACACCAACGCCGTTGAAAGAAGGCAAAAGACCAGGAACGCCGCAATGAACACTCTTGGAATCCCCAGCGCCCATTGCAACGCATTCCGGTAGCCATCGCGGAATCTTTCGAAGGCGTGTTCGAACTTCTGCTGGTAGCGGCGGAAGAAGCCTTGTTTTTCGCCGGCGTGCTCTTCAGCGTGGTATTCGTCTTCCGCGCTCAAGAGATACATGGCGAGCGTGGGAACGATGGTGCGTGACCACATGTAAGACGCCAACATGGCGAAGATCACGGCTTCGGCGAGCGGAACGAAAAGATACTTCGCTACGCCGGAAAGAAAAAACATCGGGATAAACACGATGCAAATGCACAGGGTCGAAACAAATGCGGGAACGGCGATCTGCTGCGCGCCATCAAGAATGGCCTGAACGGTTTCCTTCCCCATCGCCAGGTTGCGGTTAATGTTTTCGATTTCGACAGTAGCGTCGTCGACGAGAATGCCGACGGCGAGCGCGAGGCCGCCGAGAGTCATGATATTGATCGTTTCGCCGAGCGCGCTAAGCAACAGGATGCTGACCAGGATCGAGAGCGGGATGGAAATGGCGATGATCAGAGTGCTCTTCCAATTGCCCAGGAAGAGAAGAATCATGATCGCAGTGAGGACCGCCGCGATGAGGGCTTCGCGGAGCACACCTTGAATGGAAGCGCGGACAAACAGGGACTGATCGAAAAACTGTGTGACCTTGAGGCCCTCGGGGTATGAGCCTGCGTTGTACACAAGCATGGCTTTCACGCGGTCGACGATATCCAGCGTTGACGCGTTGCCGGTCTTGTAGATGCTCATGAGAACGCCGCGTTGGCCGTTCGCAAGAACCGCATTGGTCTGCGGGGAAAAGCCGTCGCGGATATGAGCAACATCCCTCATGTAAATCGTCGCGCCATTGACAGTCTTAACGGGAAGGTCGTTCAATTCATTCACCGTTCGGGGACTTCCATTCATCTCGACGGCGTACTCGAGCGTGCCGAGCTTTGCGGTGCCGGTTGGCAAAATGAGGTTTTGCGCGTTGACGGCATTGACGATGTCCACGGCGGATAGACCTTTGGATTGCAATGCGGCCGGATCCGTGTCCACGGAGACGAGGCGCTGCTTTCCGCCGTAGGGAAAAGGCGTGGCCGCCCCCTGGATGGTTGCGAGCTGTGTTCGGATGAAGTTATTGCCAAAGTCAAAGAGCTGCTGTTCGCTAAGTGTGTCGCTCGTCAGACCGAGCTGGATCACCGGAACCGTGGAAGCGGAATAGATGATCACCAGCGGAGGCGTAGTTCCCGGCGGCAGGAAGCGCAAGAACGTCTGAGAGATAGCGGCAGTTTGCGCCAGCGCCGTCTGAATGTTGGCGTTCGGTTGGAAATAGATCTTAATGACGGCGACGCCGTTGAGCGACTGCGACTCTGTGTGTTCGACGTCATTGACCAGCGTGGCGACTCCGCGCTCGACGTTGCCGGTGATGCGCTGTTCCATCTCCTGCGGCTCGAGGCCAGTAAAGGTCCAGACGAGACTGATAACGGGGATATTGATCTCTGGAAAAATGTCGGTGGGCGTGCGCATCAGCACGAGCGGCGTCAGAAGGACGATCACGAGGGCCATCACGATAAACGTATACGGCCTTTGTAGAGCTAAACGAACGATCCACATACTGGTATTCGAATTCCTTCAGTCGGGAAATTTCGTGGCGTCCCAGACTCGTCCGGTAGCGGCGCAGAAAACCTTGCTGGTTATTAGACTGTGACAGCCATGGTTTTGGTTACGCCGCTTCTCTGAAGTCGCCTTGGCTGAGTACGATACATTGTTATCACTGAAATCTCATAGAGATCAAAATTCGGAAACCAAAAGCGAACACGCAAAAAAAGGTTTGTTAGCCTATCCACGGCACAGCCTTCTGAAAATTTTGATGCGGGAGAGATCAAACAGGTGACGTGAGCACTCGCCGCCAATTTGGACTGGCGACTCTGAAACCTATAGCGGTAACTCAGCGGTCGACTCTTTGGGCGCGACCGGAACGTTATTTGTGAGTCATGGTGAAAACGCCGTCCCAATTCGTGGAGGGCTCGTCGAAAAGATACTCCTGGCAGCGCTTCCAGTAGGCGCGCGCAGGGCCGTCATTCGGCCATTGATCGAGAATCGATTGGAATGCGGTTTGAGCTTCGAGCCAGCGGCGTTGCCGGTAGAGCTCGCGAGCTTCGCAGAAACGGCCGAGAAGTGTTTGCGTCTCGGCGGTGAGCTCGGATGAGAAGGCAATCAGTTCATAGATGACGACGGGTTGCAGCTTGCCTTTGACGCGAATGAGATCGAGCTCGCGAAAAATGAATCCGGAATCCCTGGCGGCCAGATACGTGGTTTCGTTCACCAGGATGTGCGTGCCGTAATCCTTGTTGAGACCCTCAAGTCGAGAAGAAAGATTCACGGAATCGCCCAGCGCCGTGTAGCCGTAGCGCAAGGATGAGCCCATATTTCCGACGCTGGCAACGCCGGTGTTGAGCCCGATGCCGATGTCGAGACGAGGCTTGCCCTGGGCTTCCCACTTTTTTTGCATTTTGTGAATTTGCGTCATCATGTCCAGCGCGGTCTGACAACCCAGCACCGCGTGGCCTTCTTCCTCAAACGGCGCGCCCCAGAAGGCCATCACTGCGTCACCGATATATTTATCGAGAGTCCCGCGACGTTCGAAAACGATCTGGGTCATATCCGAAAGATATTGATTGAGGAAAACGGCGAGTTCCTGAGCGTCGAGTTTTTCCGAAATGGTGGTGAACCCGCGGATGTCGCTGAACATCACGGTGATTTCTGTCTTGCGTGGTTCGACAAGCTCAGGATTGAGCAGCAGGCGCCGAACGACCTCTGGACTGAGGTATTGGCCGAAGGCCGTGCGTACGCGCCGTTTTTCCTTTTCCTCGATGAGGGCGCGGTAGAGAGACACAAGCAGGACATTCGCGGTAATGGTGAGTGCTGGGATTGTGAAGTTCAGCCACGAGCCTTTCAAGAATGCGAAATAGTCGACAGCAACCAAAACGGCGAGCATCACGATTCCGCATCCCATCCACCGCGGGGACACAAGAGCCATCCATATGCCCAGTGGCACGCCGAAGAAGAGGATCAGCGCTAAATCCCACAGAGACTGCTTCGCGCCACGCAACAAAAAATTTTGATGGAGAATATTGTCAATCACGTTGGCATGAATCTCGACACCCGGGTAATCGAGTCCGCCAAATGGCGTGGTTCGCAAATCGCCGATGCCGGTAGCGGTGGCGCCAACGAGAACAATCTTTCCAGAAAACACACCGGCAGGCGCTTTGTGTTCGATGACGTCGGCCATCGAATAGTGCGGATAGGTATAGCTGGGGCCGTGATAGTTGATGTAGACGCGGCCGAGGTCATCAGTACGGACTTGCACCTTATCGCCAAAAACGATCCGGTAGGCACCCACCGGACCAAATTCCAGCGCCACTTGATCGTTCGGAAGGCTCAGGAACGAGCGGACGGTTTGCACGTCGAGTGAAGCGTAAATGTCCCAGTCCGCCAGATCTTTTGAACGGCCATACGGAATGATGAGATTGGAGCGGCGAACGACTCCATCGACATCGGGATAGACGTTGAAGAACCCAGTGGACGAAGTCTCCTCGCTCAGCGCACTCGTTAATAGGGAAAGATTTGCTTCGGTGCCCTGCGGCAGCAGACGGTCTGGACTGAATTTCTGAACTAACGCGATGCGGTCCTGCTTGCCTGTGGCTGGATTAAGCGGGCGAACACTGGGGAATGAGTAGAAGGCAATTTCGTTTGCATACTCATCCAGGGTTTTGGGATCGAGACCGCGAAGGTCGGCTTCGGTATGGAGGAAGAAATTTCCAAGAACGACAGTGCCAAAATTCTGAATCGATTTTGCAAACTGTTTGTCGGCATCGTAAACGGCGATGGTTTTTTGCAGTTCGGCCATGAGACGAGGATCAACAGGTTCGCCGCGTTTCTGGCGGGCTTCAAAATCCGCCCATAAGGTTCGCAACGGCGCTGACGATTGGTCCGGCTTGCTAAACGTAATGTCAAAGGCTGCAACTTTAGCTTTTCCCTCGTGCAAAGCATCCAGCAGATGCGCGAAATGGACGCGCGAGAAGGGCCACTTGCCGAGAACTTCTTGCGCGCGTTGATCGATGTCCACGATGACGATGCGCGGATCAACTGGTGTAGCGCTGGGTGAACGATACCGGAAGCGGGTATCCAGCGAGGAATATTCGAATCGCTGCAGGAAATTGAAAATGGGCGTCGGACTCTCGCCAAAGAAGGTGAAGTAATAGAGGGCGAGAGCAGAAATCGTGATGCCAAGACTGATCAGGAATGAAACACGATGCTGCCACCAGGAGAGGAGAAGTTCATAGACGCCAAAACCGCTGCGACCTTGTGACCATTTCGGCGAGGTGTTGGCCATGAACTGTTATGCGAAATCGGCGCCGCGACTCGGGCGGATAAGATCTGGGCACGAAGCGGCCGAATCGCGCATTGCTACTCCCGGACTATGAAGTTCAAACGAACGCCAGAAAGTTCCACAAGGTCGCCATCATTCAGGCGCGTCGGTCCCGGGATTGCCACGCCATTCACCACGGGAATCTTATCGCCGGAGCCGATGTAGTAGCCGTCGTCACGCTGATTAATCTGAGCAGCCATCTGCGGCTTGAACCAACCGCGAAGTTTGATTGTGGCCATCGCGGACTTGCCGATGGTTGTGAGCTTGTTGGTGAGTACGTATTCCTTGGCGTCTGTTCTGCCGGAGAGAACCACGATTGTGGGAACCCTGATGCGGTCAGCGGCGAATTGCGTGCGTTCACCCATTGCGGCGGCTTGCTGCAGCATGTCACGCCGGACTTTGGTATCGAGCACCATGGTCTCGTTGATCATGGGCGCGGTCGTCTTGCGCCTGGATTCATACGGCAGAGGCGCGTCGCCGGTGGCGTCAACTTTGATGTGGTGCTTACCGACCCAGATGGAATCGCCATCGTGTAGTGTGGCTCGTTCAACGCGCAGGTCATTAACGAAAGTGCCATTGAGGCTACCGCGGTCTTCGACCACCAGGCGGCCCGCCTCGAAATAAACTCGCGCATGGTCATTCGAAACCGCAAGATTATCCACAACGAGATCGTTATCAGGCGAACGACCAATGCGCACGGGTCGCGAACCGACGGGAACCTCTTTGACCAATTTTTCCTCAAACATCAGCGAGAGTTTGGCCATGTCATCTACCTCCGGCGAAGCCATTTCCGCCTTCAGATTTATGCGCCCCACGGCGCAGCCACGAAAACCAGCCCTTCGGTTCGGGCCTGAACGAAACGACGATTACAGTTACGTTGTCGATGCCGCCGCTTTCATTCGCGAGTTGGACAAGCTTTTCCGCGGCGCGCTGCGGAACCGGTTCCGCCTGAAGGGTTCCAGCGATTTCGGGCTCGGTGACCATGCGCGTCAGTCCGTCGGAGCAAAGCAGCAAAACATCGCCCGGGAAAAGTCCAACCTCTTCCACGTCCACTTCGACCTGAGCTTGAGTGCCGAGCGCCCGAAGCAAAACGCTTTGCAGGTTGCTCTGTTCCGCTTCGGTCGCTGTGAGAAGTCCACGTCGCACCTGTTCAGCGACAAGCGAGTGGTCGCTTGTGAGCTGCTGAAGCTGCCCGGTACGGAGCAAATAAACGCGGCTATCACCGACATGGCCAACGCTCAGCTGAGCGCCATCGATCCACGCGGTTGTTAAAGTCGCGCCCATGCCTTGCCGTTCGGGATGCTCTTGCGCGGATTGAAAAACCTTTTGATTGGCGAGATGAATCGCACTCAGAAGGCGGCGGCCCTTTGGCGTCAAACCAGGTTTCGCTTCACCGAGCAATGCCGCAGCAGGATTTTCTCGGCCCTCTATGCAGTGCTTCACAACCGTTTCCACGGCGAGCGCACTGGCCACTTCGCCATGAGCTTCACCGCCCATTCCGTCCGCGAGCACAAAAAGGTTCAGCGGCGAAGCAATCCGGAAGCAGTCTTCGTTGTTGGTGCGCACCATGCCTACGTGCGTGGCGCCACCGCTCGAGATTTGCAAGTACACTCCCCCGGGAGGCGGACAAAGAAACTTCCGCAACGAACCTGACGGGTTCTCTAAATTCAAGCTATCAGAGCAATTTAAGGGGCGAAAGGCGGTGAGCCCTACTGATTACTCACTACTTGGGAACAGGGTCTCGCTGGTCGGCCATTCTGGCGGGAGACTGGAGTCTGTCCTTGTCGTGATTCACGGATCCCAAGCGTAGCCGTAACTCTATGTGGAGACTGGCTTTAGGAATCCTCCTTTCCATCCTGCCACAGCGTTGGCGCGACCCACTGCGCCTGAACGAGTCTATCCCTTGGGAGCCGGCTACCGTGTTGAGCGGCTTTGTCGAGAGCCTGCTGGCTCTGATTCTTCTGGTCTACTGGTATTCGCACTCGGTTACGACCTGGGCTGCAAATGCGCTGGACTCGGCGTTGCGCGGTGGGCCAGAGAGTGCCGTTCCAGGACAGGCCATAGGCTTCTCCGCGCTAGTCCTTTGGATTTTGCATCCACTGACATGGCTCATCGCGTACTTCATCCTCGAAGGTTTAGTCCGACTGCTGGCCGCCGCCTTTACCGACCAAATCTTCGGAACACTTCCGCTGGCTTTTGTCGACTGGTGCTATGGCAAAGCAAAGCGCCGTCCACCCGAGGGAGACGCTCTCCACACGCCCGGTACACGCGCGCAACTACAATCTCTCTTTTCGGCGCTGAAAGAAAAAATCATCGTCAGCCGTTTGCCGGAAGTCGAAGACGAATTGGTGGAGTCTACTTGCACCGGTGAGTCATTTCTAGAGATCCACTCTTCGCGTCCTAAGCCGGAATGGATTCCGCCGAGAGTCGTTCGCATCGGAGACGCCTACTTCCGCCTGGAACAGATATCGCAGGGTAAATCACCGCGCCCGTTTGTGTTTGCGCTCAGGCGGCTGGCTGCGGGAGTGCCCGGCCGTTCCGTGATTCTGTATCAAGCTCCGCGAACGTTGAACTGAAACAGGCGACACACTACCTTGCAGTGGCGTTCTCTCCTACAATGGCAGTCATGAATTCGCGGTTTATGCAGGTCGCGCTGTCGTTGTTGGTCGTTTCGTGGTCAGGACGCGCTGTGGCGCAGCAAGTCCCACTGGCGAAGAACGCGCGAATTCTGTTGGTACCGCGAAAAATGATCACGGGCGACCGCACGACACTTGCGGCGCTGGATATGAACGGCAGGTTGACCCCAGGTGTGACCATTGCTTTTTCAAACGGTGATCACGTCACGACAAATTCGACGGGACGCGGCGTTTTCGTTGCCCCACTGACACCGGGAGTGCTGTACGCAACAATTCAAGGAAGACCGGGCCGGATACCGACACTGATCATTCCGCCCCCGGCAGACAGAAGCGACTCGCAAGCAATGCAGGGCCCGCATTTTGCTTCACTCAGCGACCGATTCGAATTACAGGGCCATGGATTTTGCGGCGATGCCGATAAGAATGTTGTGCAGGTGAACGGGCGTACAGCGTTTGTGCTCGCGTCATCATCAGAGGCCATGACGGTTCTTCCACCGGAAGAGCTGGATGCGGGTCTCGCAGAAGTCAGCGTAAGCTGCAATAAGAACGCAGCGAGTTGGGCTCGCGTCACGTTCCTTTCATTGTCGCTGGAAGCGGACAATTCACCACTACAGCCGGGACAAAAGCGCACGCTCACTGTCCGAATTGGCGGAACGCAGGAAAAAGTGACGCTGGAGGCGCGCAATCTTGCGCCAGAAGTCGCTGACCTTGCGGGAGGAAATCCCGCGCGAGCGACTTCCAGCGGCGGCGTAGAAAATCTTGCCCAATTCCCGCTGACCGGTAAGCAGCACGGAAATATTCTGGTATCGATACGTCTTCTGCCTGGAGCCGTGCGAACCAAGCTGTAATATCCGTGCGTCAGCCGCCGGACTTAGCGGAAGAAACCGAGGAGAGCGGAAGCTCCGCTTGCTCGCCGGTAGATGCATCGCCGCTGATGAGCATTCCTTCCAGGGCCAATTCGGTTTTGTCGAGGCGCTTGTCAGCTTCCTGATAGCTTTGCTGCGCGTTTTTCAAGTGCGTACCAATCTTTTCGAAGGTTTCTGAAAAATTGCCAAGCTGCTTCTGAAGCCCAGCGAGCCCGTTTGCAATCCGGCGAGCGTTCTCTTCAATCTGCATTCCGCGCAAGCCCATCGCGATCACGCAGAGGTGCGCGTAAAGGGTATTCGGTGAAACGGCGACGATACGCTTGTCCCGGCAGTAGGCGTCCAGCGCCTGGCCTTTGTTATCCGAGCATTGCAGCAACTCGTAGTAAACGCTTTCAGATGGAACGAACATCAACGCCAGGTCCAGCGTGTTTTCCGCCGGCAGAATATATTTTTTCGCAATGGAATCCACGTGGCCTTTCACAGCGGTGACAAACGTGCGGCGTGCTTCTTCGCCATCGGATTGGATGCGGCGAAAAGCATCGAGCGGGAATTTGGAATCGATCGCAAGGAGCTTTTTGTCGCGAAGAAATATCGCAGCGTCGACCGCTTCGCCGCTCGCGAAGCGGTATTGCGTTGTGTATTGCGAAGGTGGCAGGCAGTCCTCAAGCAGCCGTTCAAGCGTGACTTCGCCCAGGATGCCGCGCGTCTTGGCTCCGCCCAGCACCGATTCGAGCGATTGTTGCGCGTTACTGAGCCCACGGCTGACTTCCTGAAATTCGCCAAGCTGTTTGTAGATGCGTTCCATCATGCCTTGCGTGCTCTTCAGCTCCTCACGCATGGCGGACTGACCCTTGGCTGAAATATCGGCAGATTGCACGACTCCGTCGGTAAGCGACTTGCTGACGGCATCAAGCCGTTGTGTGACGGTGGCGGCAAGCGTTGTGATTTGGCCGGTAGCCTGAGCTTGCGAGGTCGCGACGGATTGCAAGTCGCGTCGCAGTTCGGTCATCTGCGACTCAATGGCTTCGCTTTTCTTTTGTGCTCCAAGGCTTTGTACCGCAACCCAAATCACAAGTGCGGCGACAACCAGCAGACCTGCAACAAAAATTCCTGACATTTGATCTCCCCGAGATAACGGGAAACGGTACTTCTACTTTACGCGGATGAGAGATTTCAGCAAGTCCGCAAAAGAAACGACCTTGTAGTTGGCCGGTCCTCAGACCGGTTCATTTTCTCGGAAGCAGTTTCCTTCAATTTTCAATGATATTTGGAACTGTTCTTACCAGTGCAGCTTCACTGCGAACTGGAATTGCCGTGCGTCGTAAGCTGCCGTGGGTTGTCCTGCCAGGCAGGTTAGACCCGCGGTCGGATCGCAGAGCTGGTTTACCGCTGCGACGTTTGTACGGTTGAAAAGATTGAAGCCGTCGGCGATCAGTTCAAGCCGGAACCGCTCGCCAAACGGGATCTGTTTTGCCAGTCGCAGGTCGAATTGGAAGAATCCTGGCGTAAAGAAACGGTTGCGTCCGAGGCTGCCGTCGCATCCGGCCGGTGGCGTCACAAAAGGGACGGAAAACGTGGAGCCGTCGTTGGCCAAGCAGACATTCGCCACTCCAAACTGTACGCCTGAAATGTACGGGGAAGTCGTGCCGCTCGACACTATCGATGGCCGCGCTTCTGAAGCGCCGAGATCCAATCTCGTCTTGGCAGTCGCGGTTTGGAAGATCGCGCTCGTCACCCAGCGATGCCGCTGGTCATTGACGGAATTCGACCGCTCGAAAAATGGGAAGCGGCTGTCCTGTGGCTCGAGTGTGGACTGCAGGTCCGTGCCGTCGTCGATCGAATGCGACCATGTGTAGCTCGAGAAGAGCATGAATCCTTTGGAGAAGCGCTTCTGTACATCGACCGTGAGCGCGTGGTACCAGGAGCTCGCATCGGAGAGTTGCGCGTCCACGCTGTTGAAAGGAACCGGAACTCCAAAACCGGTTGGATATCCCGCGAGGTGGGCGAGTGCAACCTCAGTGCCGTAGCCACCGGCGGCCGCGGCGAACGACGGGTTAGGACCGGAAGGCCGGAAAAAATTGAAAAATGCCGGTGTACCGACAAAGCCCACGGCGGCCGCTGGATTGCAGTTCGCAGCAGCAAAACCCTGACCCAGTGCTCCCGGCGCAATCAGGAAGATACTTCCGGTGCTTGTGTTCACGCACGAATTCGGGGCGCCTGTCGGGACTACGACTGTCACCGGATTATTGACGCTCAGGCCAGAAGCTGCTGCGTTAAAGGCATTTTGCGCAAGCAGCTGGGGATCGGTGGAGTTGATGTCTACTGGCCGGTTCAGGTGGAGGCCCTTCGTGTATTGGTATCCGACGCTCATTTTCCATGACTTGCTGATCTGGCGTTCGATCGTCAGGTTCCCCTGTTGCGCATAGCCATATTTGAAGTTTGCGGCCACTGGCAGCGTGAATGGCAAAATTGGCAACGGGAAACCCGCAGTCAAATAGTTTTGATTTGCGAAAAGTGAATTTGCCGCAAGCGGATCGAAGCGCTGTTGGCTTGGAAGATACGCGAGGCTCAACGGTGAAAAAACCGCGTCGGCCGAGCTCGTGTTCAGGACACCTTGGAATATGGAAGAACCGTTTAAATTTGCCGGGCTATCCGTGCCGGGCCCGCCCGCTAATGCGCAATCCGGAGTAACGAGTCCGCATGCCGACGGAGTTCCACCCGCGGAGAGAAGCTGCACGGATCGGCCGCCGTCTGCGGTCACCGAGTTAAATGCAATCGCCAGTAGCGGGTGATCATAGAACAAACCGTAGCCCACGCGGACCGACGTCTTCCCGCTTCCGGTTGGATCCCATGCGAGACCCACACGTGGAGCGAAGTTGTTGTAATCCCTCGGAATTCCCTCAACTACGCGGAGCGCTTTTTCCGCGGCTGCGTTCACACTAGTAGCCGGAGCAAACAGCGGCGTGATTTCCACGTCATAGCGTACGCCGTAGTTGAGTGTCAGCTTGCGGTTGATGCGCCAGGAATCCTGCGCGAAGAACCCGATCGGGAGATTATCGAACGGCTGATTCGAGTTTCCGATTCCCTGAATGTACGTCGTGGGAATTCCCAATCCGTAGGCCTGCAATCCTGTCGCACCGGGCAAGCCTGCGAACGCGCTGCTGAAGGTAGATGCGGAGATCCCGCCAAAGTTGACGTCTCCGCCGAAATCTAGCTCGAAGATCTGCGCTTTTGCCGAGCGCAGCTGAATGAGGTTGAAGTCGCCGCCAAACTTGAACGCGTGGCGGCCCCACGTTTTCGCCACGATGTCGGTGAATTGATACCGGCGCTCAATTCGGTCCACCGTTGAATACGGTTCGCGCCCAAAATAGGCGACGCCGGGAATGTTGACTCCGATTTGATCACCCCCGGGAAACTGTGAAAAGCCGAAGTGCAGCCCACGCCGTGCGAATTGGAATCGAAACGTATTCACGGAGGAAGGACTAGTGACCGTATCGTGCTGGAACGTAAAGTTCAGGTCGCGCGACTGGTTGTATCCCGCGCGCGAACCGGAATTCTGGCCAAACACCTGGTTTTGCGAAGTCGACGGCAGGCCGGTAACAAGGGACGGCGAAACTCCGACGCGAAGGAATGAGCGATTGTTGTCGCTCCAGATTTGGTCCAGGCGCAGGGACCAGAGGCTGGTTTTCTCCGTGATCGGATAGTTCCCTCGAATCGAATTCAGGCCGACGTACGAAGCAGGAAGCGGTGCAACGTAAATTCCCGCTCCAGAGCAGGTGGCGCCGTTGTTTACGGCCGCACCGGCGGGGCAATCTACCGGGATAGGGAATTGCGCGCCCGGTCCAGGAGTAAGAAACCCACCGGTCAGACCCGCGGATACCAGTCCGTAATCGAGTCTATTCAAGGCCACACTCGATGCCGAGCCCATAAAGACGCCATACTGCACGGCGAGTCCCTGCAGAGAAGGATTTCCGGAAGCGAGAAGTGTGTTCACCGCATCTGCCTGTGGGCCCGTGAGCTGTACGGGGAACGGCCCCGCTGGAGTTGGCAAGGTTACCGTTTGCAGACCGAAATTATCGATTCCGATGCTGGAGAATCCCGATTCTTCCCGCTGCGTGTATTCATACGACCCGAAAAAAAATGTTTTGTCCTGCTTGATTGGGCCACCGATGGTCAGACCAGTTTGAACCCGCGTGTAAGGCTGTTTGACGGGTACCAGCTCCCCGCTGGTGGCGCTGCCGGGAGTGGTATCGATCTGCCCGGAAAAGGCGTTGCGAGCCTGAAACGATTTGTTTCGAAAATAGCCGAACGCGTCTCCATGAAATTCATTTCCGCCATTTTTGGTAATGATGTTGATGATAGCGCCCGTTGCCCGGCCGTATTCCGCATTGTAGTTGCTCATCACCACCTGAAATTCCTGAACAGCCTCCTGCGAAACCGTCGCGCGGATTCCGTTCACTGAGTTGTCTACGGCATCAGCGCCATCGACCAGCACGCCATTTGCCCGACCTCGCGACCCGCCAAAACTCAAGCCGCTGTCCGGAGCGGGGCCGATCGTGGGAGCAACGGCGCGCCTCCCCCGCGAATCCAGCAGGCTGAACCTTTCGAACGCGCGCCCGTTGATCGGGAGGCTTTCCACTTGCCTCTCGTCAATCGTGTTCGAAGCTTCGGTCTTTGTGGGCTCGATCAGGCTCGTCTCCGCTGTGACGGTTACCTTTTGCTCTCCTCCACGGAGAGTGAGCTGCGGACTGAATTGCGCCTCCTCGCCCACTGTCACTACCAAGTCGTCCTTCTCAAAGATACTGAAAGCCGTTCCCGAATCCACGCTCATCTTGTAGGTCCCGGGCGACAACAAGACGAACGCGTATCGCCCGTCTTCTCCGGAGGTCGTCGTTCGCACGGCGCCGGTACTCTTGCTGATCAGGGTTACCTTGGCGTCACTGACGCTGCCCCCTTGCGGATCCGTAATCACACCTGAGAGTGTCGCTGTATTTTGCGCCGCGGCATTGTTCGTAATTCCTAAAATCAAGGCAAGCAAAATCAACAACGCGAACACAAAGTGGCTGCGTTTCATCACTGCCTCCGAATTTGGACTTCAAAAACTCCGCTACCCCTAGCGGTTGGCGGGGGTGTGGCCCCGCACGCATCGTTCTAACTGATTGGCTACTCGGCTTTTACTTGATGCCACGGTACAATGCAACTCCAAACTTCATGGACTTCCACCTCGCCATCCTGTCAGTCACACCCTGGAGTTCAGCCCCGGTGCCCTCAAACTATCTCCACAACGCGAAGATGTTCAAGCGACAAGTGGCGTCAACGGTTCCATGACGCGGAATGTCGCGCGTGCGGGCGAGGCCGGAATGCTCCCGACGCAGACGGCGATGGATCCTGATCGCGTGTTTCCGTTCGAACCGCGATTTTTATAAGTGAATATATCCTTAGTAATAAACTATTTGTGTCCTAGAGTGGCGTCAGGTTGGAGGTCGGCAGGACTGCCTTCGTCGTTCCTCGAGCAGTCATAGAGCTATCTGGTTAAGACACTGTCTCTCAGGGGTTTGTAGGCTCCGCGCGTTCTGCTCAGCAGTTGCTCAAGACGATGAGGAAGGGTCAAATCCTTCGCCACAAGAAAGGAACCATAGTTCCTCTTTTCCATCGCTAAAGCGGAGTTATCCGCTGCGAATGCAGCAGCTTACAGGTGCTTTTGAACCAGCCTCCGCAGCTTGTCGCGGTCCTCGCCCTTCATGTGGACGAACTCCACGCCGTTGCCATCGGGCCCGGCATTGCGTACCACAGCCGTGAAATGGATTTTTCGAAGTCCTGAGCGGACTTCCAACTGTATGGTGTCGCCGACACTGAGTTTTTTTGGAGATTCGAGATAAGCTCCGCCAAGGCTGATGGTCTTGACTCGAGCCAGAGCCGACTGGCCGCCTTCGATGTGCGCGCGTAGCGGCGATTCAAGCGGGACACGCGCGTAACGGCGTGGAACGACGAAACTAGATCCTGCCTGTGCAGTATGTTCGTAGGCTGACCGGATTTGTGCACCGGCCGGACGCTCTTCGAGCAGCGCCAGCGCATCGGCTGCCACAGCGCGAATTCCCGCCGGCTCCGCGTAAGCTAATCCTTCGCGTTTTTCGCAGATCCGGCGAAGTAATTCTGTTGCTTCCGCCGCGCGCATGCGTGCTAACGCTTCGATGGCTTTAATGCGCACAAATTGATCGCGGAGCACTTCGTGACCGCCGCCAGCGATTTCCATGAGCTGCGGAACGGCTGAGATTTCCTGGGTGATGCCGAGATGATCGATCATCATGGGTACGACCAGCGGATGCGCGTCGCCCAACAGCGCGGAAAAAATAAACGCAGCCGAACGGGCCGAAGTCGCGTTCGAGGGGCGAGAGAGTTCACTCACCGCCAAATCCTGCAGATTCCATTCCCAACTCGCCAGAGATCGCGGCAAAGCGCGCAGCAGTCGTTCTGGATCAGCCGCTGCGAGCATTTTGATCGCCGCACTCACTCGCTGCCTGCGTGCTTCGTACAGTCGAGATTCGAGAAGATTCAACACCGGCACGCCGATCGTTCGCAGCAGGCGCGCAATGGGCGGAAGAAGTTCGGTGCCTCGCGCTTCGGTCAGTAAAGTCGTCAGGCGATCCAGCAACCGTTCCGGGTCGCGAACCAGCAATCTCGGCAGAGCGGCATCAAGCGCGCGATTGGCGAGCGCAGCGTCCACGAGGAGCAGCCAGCGGTCCTGCGCGATCAGCCGGTGCGCCAAAGCGTGCATGTGTTCAAATTGAGGTTCGCGTGGCGGCTTTTCGAGCCCTGAAAGGATTCCTTCGAGCCCCGCGTAATCACCGCGCGTGACTGCGATGCGTCCAAGCATTTCGAGGAACGCCGAAAGAAGCGCCGCGGTTTCGGGCACGGTTTCCTGTTCGAGTGCTCCGAGGGCACAACGGTTGAGTTCCTCGGGAAGCTGATTTGGCCAGAGCGATTCGATTACCGACGATAATTCCTTTAAGCCAGCGGCAACTGTGCGCCGCGCAGTTAGATCCGCCGTTTCCAGCCGGCGCGAGTAGTTCAACAAAATATTGCGCGCCTCGCGGCGAGGAGCATCGGCGCCAGCGTCAGCGAGTTGTACCAGAGCGGTGCGGATTGCCGAGACTGGAACACACCACACGGCGGGTCCGCGAAGGACGGCCGATTTTTCGCGCGGTGCAAGCTCAAGCCAAAACCTTTCCTTCATTTTTTCGTGATGCGCGTCGTCTGCCCAGATGGATGCCAACGAGGACAGGTGCTGCGAGGAGTGCGGACCGGTGTAACCTCCCGCTGAAACTAATACTTTGCTAAGCGCATGAAGATTCTTGCTTAACTCCTGCGGCGCGAGCGTACCGCTAGACAACTCCGTGGTCAGAGATTCGAGAATGATCTTTTCAGAGAGCCTCAACAGATAAGGTTGCGGAGCTTCCGACTCGCGCGGACTATGCTGAGAAATTGTGTTGAGCAACAAATGAACGGTGTCGCGCGTCGCTTCGGCGAGCGCACCATGAATGGCGCGAGCCGCATCCTCGGGAGAAAGGCCTCGAGCGCTTTCAAGCGGAGGAGTGAGCCGCGCGATCAGTCGCAACACAGCAGAGAGATTGTCGTTGGTCGGCGCCGTGATCGGCGCATCCGCATTTTCGCTCGCGGAATTCCCGCCGAAAGAAACAAGCGCTGCGATCAAGCTCGTCAGTACCGTGTCTACCTTGCGATCCGTTTGGCCGTTCACCCGAATGCCTTCCACGCCATATTCCAGGAGCTTCGCAGTCCACCAGGAACTACGCTTCTTTGTTGACGACTCGTCTGATTTTAGCAACGCCGCACGAATCAGTTGCGCGAGAGTGTCGAGTTCGCCTACATGAAATTGGCGAAGCACCACGAGAGTTTGAATTCCTGCCAGTTGAAAATCGCCGGCGAGATGCTTCAATTCGCCCTTAACGTCCGGGATCGGCGCCTCGCTCAACTTCGGCACTACAATTCCTTCCCGCTCTACACGGAATTCAACCCCGTTCATGGTTTGGGCGAGTCGCTCTAGCGAGTCAAACGTGGATTCGAGACTTTCCAGATTTTTCGGATGGGAGTGATGATAGAGGCGACGGGTATGCAGGAGGATCTGGAACTGCCGCAAGGTTTCGCGAACTTCCTGGATCCCGGACCCGCGTTCGGACGGCAACTGCAGCGGCGCTTTCGGCGGATGGGAAACCGGCGCGGCGGTCCGCGATGTGGCACCAACTGCTTGCGTTTGGTCAGCAGCGGGCGCGTCGTCGAAAAGTTTGCGATTTCGGAAAAGGCTCATTGAGCTCACTTCTTGCCAGAATCAGACCAACCGGGTTGCTGCGTTCACCTAACGTATCGGCTGCATCTACGGAATGCCCCAGCTAGAGAGCGGCACGCCGATGGCCCGGATGCGGCGCTCGTAAGTATCAGAAAATGGGAGTGTTGCATGATAGTACTAAAACCAATAAGCCAAAAATGGAACGAAAAGTTACATCACCGGCTGCGGATTACCTGATTTTGCGCAGGTCAGAGGCGACATTCACCGTTCCGCCTTCGCTTGCCTGCACGGTATTCCGGGATGCTCGATACCCAGGTAACGTCAATGCTATGTTATGGATTCCCGACGGAATTTCGACTCGGGCAGGCGTCCGCTGTCCTGTCGCCGCACCATCTACCCAGATTTCGGCGCCGCTTGGATTCGACTCCACTTGGGCCCAAGCGACATGCCCGTCTTTCCTGTGAAGTTCCGCCTCTACCCTGGATTGCCCGTCTTCGCGCACCTGGACGGGGCCGGAATATGCTTCGTATCCGTGAAGACGCAACACAAGGTTGTACTTGCCTGGCGCAAGAGGCAACATGACAGGCGTCTGACCGGATTGCTTGTCGCCATTAATGAAGACGTCGGCTCCAGCAGGCTCGGAAGTTACGAACAAGCCTTGCGCAAGCGGCTCCAGCTGAATTCGTTGATCGACACTCTTGCCCGCTTCGAGTTGCAGAACGGTTCGCATCGGCTGAAAACCAGGCTTCAGAATTTGCAGCCCGTAATTTCCAGGCTCAAGTCCTGCAAATGAGCATGGAGTTTCGCATTGCTGATTCGCGGCCTTGTCGCTGCCATTAAGATAAGCTGTCGCCCCGATTACATTCGTGGTGATATGAATGGCGGCGCGTCCCGGCGTTACGGGAGGATATTTTGAAGAATTGTCGCCGGACGAGGACGGTTCTGCGCTGTCGTCGTATTGAATGTCATCGACTACTTGAACGCCAGACGGCGCGCTGCGCAAAAACTTAAGCAATTCATTGTGCTCGGCGGGATGCAACTTGCCGGAAAGCATCAGTGTCATCCCCGAACCTTTGATAGAGAGACGCTTTCCGAGATGTTGTTCGGCGGCGGCTTGCTGGAGCCGTTCCTTGTATTCCGCAGCGACCTGCGAAAGGGAACTTGCGGGTGCCGCGGCCGGGCGCGGCACCGCGACTGCAGCATTTTTGGATTCCGTTGGCGCCGGACTCAAAGCTGTGGGCACATCCACCGAAGGGTCCGAAGGCAAAGCCTCAGGCTTTTCACCGCTGGTTACAAAAGTGGCTGCGTTTCCTTGATGCACTTCGGAAGAATTGGAATCGGCGGGAGCCTGTCGACGAGCAGCTTGAAAGACAGGACGAATTTTTTGCGCGCCAAAAACAATCACGGCCAATAGAAAAATCGCAGCAAGAACAGTAGCGCGAGTGCTGGGCTTCTTAGGCTCGGGCGCAGGTGCAATCGTTCCAGTCCGCCGTACCAGTGGAGTTTGTGAGGGGCTGCTCGCGCGTGAAGCGAGCGAGCGAGCGGTTGTAGCGAACTGATCATCGTTTGCCGAGGTACTGTGTGACGCGTTGCTTTGAGGAGTCCCGCCGAGGGGCAACGTAGCGTTCGGATTTTGCGCTGAAGGAAGCGACCGATAATTACGTAAATCGTCGAACAGTTCGCGGCAGCTCTGGTAGCGCGCCGCGGGTTCTTTGGCGAGTGACTTCATGACAATGGCGTTCAGGCCGGGATGAATCGACGAATCGATGTCTCGCGGGGCAGTCGGTTCTTCGTTGACGATCTTGTAGATCACCGTCGTGATGTTTTGTCCCGGAAAAGGTTTTTCTCCGGTAACCATTTCGTACAGGACCACACCCAACGAGAAAATGTCGCTGCGGCCGTCCACCACTTTTCCTTTTATCTGCTCTGGCGACATGTAGCTGGGAGTGCCCATGACATGGGCTGTCTGATGAACCGTGCCAAACTGCAGAATCTTTGCCGTACCGAAGTCGGTGACTTTCAAGGTGTCGTTCGGCGTCAGCATCAAGTTCGCCGGTTTAATATCCCGGTGGACGATGTTCCGATCATGAGCGAACTGCAACGCGCTGCAAGTCTGCTCCATGATGCGTAGCACGCGTGGCAGGGGGAACATCTGGCCCGAGTCCAAGAGATTTTGCAGACTCTTGCCCTCGACAAGCTCCATCGTGATGAAGAAAAGGCCTTCTTCCTCGCCTGCATCGAAAACCACGACAATGTTGGGATGAGTAAGATTGCCGGCCGCACGAGCTTCGGTCTGAAACCGCGCAAGCAGCTCAGCGCGCGTGAGGCCGGTGCCTTCTTCAGATAACTGAAGAGTTTTCACGGCGACGGTTCGCCCGATGACCGGGTCAACGGCGCGATAGACGACACCCATGGCGCCTCGGCCGAGTTCGCCGGAAATTTCGTAACGACCCGCTTTGCTGAGCGTTGGAATCATGAATCCAAGCGTTCGAGGGGAATAAATTCGCTGCCGTCTGCCGGTTGATCTTTCAATTGGTCCGGACTCGTGCGCTGCAGTCCAACCGACTGCCACTGCGACAGTTACACCCCGACGCCTGCTTACAAGCTACCCGGCAAATTTTCGGGGGGTCAATCCGACTACGGTACTACTGTATCGGACTCGCCAAGTGGTGGTCCACACGCCTTCGAGAGCGCCGATGTATTCGCTCTGCAGCTCGAAGAGTTTGCGTTTCGATTCAAGCACGCGAGGCGACGAAGCGAGCATTTCCGCGTAGCGATCGGACATAAGGCTGTAGGACTTTTTGGCCAGCGGCAGGATGTTGTCGCGATATTGCTCGGCCATCAGGCGTGCGTTCGCGTATTGATCCACTACGGAGGCCGCGCGCTCGCGAAGCGTAAGGGCGACGCGCTGCTTTTCGGCTTCGGTGCGAACGATATCTGCCCGCGCTGCAGCAATGTTGCCCTGATTGCGGTTGAAAAGTGGAAGTTCCACGGACAATTCCGCGTTGGCCTGCCATCCGGTCGCAAGCGGAACGCTGTTCAAAAGCTCGCGGTTGTATTCAAGCCCTGCGCGAGCGGTAATGTCCGGGATCTTCTCGCGCTGTGCGCGCGCAAGCTCGGCCTCCGCGTGTTCTCCTGCTGCGGACGCAATGCGAATCGCGGGACTCTGCGTGGCAACGGCATCCACGGCCCGTATTTCATCGAGCGCAGGCCATCCGCGTTCCAGGTCTCCCGCTACAGTCTGCAGGGGCATTTCGGGTTTGCCAACGACCGCGGCCAGAGAACGCCACTCTTCGCGAAGGGTATTCTCTTTCATTCGAGCAGAGACTTTCATTCGCTGAGCGTCGACTTCGGCCTCTAGGACCTCGGTTTCGTCCGCTTGACCGGTGTTTTGCAGGCGACTCTGGGATTCGACGATTTGTTCCGCGATACGAGCCAAGTCCGCACGGGAATCCGCCATCTCCTGTGCCGCCAAGACTCGATAGAACGCCATTTTGACGGCGGTTTCGACGCGTACCTTTTGTTCTTCAGCTTCGATTTCCGCCAGCCTTGTATCTTTGTTCATCACGTCGCGCGCATGCGAAAGTTTCCCGGCGGTGACAATGGTCTGTTCGACGAAAAAGCCCTGTTTGCCGCCGTGAATCTCACCGCCTCGAATTTCGTCGCCTGAATAGCCGACGATTGGATTGGGATAGAGTCCCGCCTGATGCGCGCGAGATTGTGCTGCCTTCACGCCTGCCTCAGCCTGACGAAGCGTTGGATTGTTTTCTCGCGCGGTTTGCAATGCGCTTTCCAAACTGAAGAGAGAGTCTTTTGCGTTCGCTTGATCGCGTCCGAGCCGGGGAAACTCGACTTCGATCGACTGCGAAGCGCCGTGAGAGTGCTGATGCTGCATCTGCATGCCGGGCATTGACGGATCTTGCGCTCTGGCGCCCGTCGCGAGAAGCATTTGAATCGCAATTGCGGCTAGCGACCAGCAAATCAAAAGTCCAATATGCCGCGCGCCCTTAGGAGTGGTGGTGTTCACGGGTATGCTCCTCTGAATGCGCTGGCGATTTTTTCATTTGCGCAATTTCATTGAACTCTTTGTCCGGCAACACGCGAACCATCGTCATCATGCCCATCATTCCGGCGCTCCAGTTTTTCTGCAGGCCATGCGTTTCAGGTTTTTGCAAAAGTTCGTCCATTCCCATTTCCATGAACGCGTCCTGCGGAAAGCCGGGGGTTTTTTCCGCATCAGGCGAAACGGGCGATGGGTGTTGATGCTCGAACCCAACGCGGGCCGCAAGGGCCTGCATCTGGCTCAGAGCTGTCGGTTCGGTCTGGTCGGCGGTCATGATTTGCCGGTCGCGCAGCAAATCCATCATAGAATTCATCATGTGATGAGGCAGATGACAGTGAATCATCCATGCGCCGGGATATTTCGCTTCGAATTCGACGACTCTCGATTGCGCAACGCCGACGAGCACGGTATTCCCGGGAAACCATGTGGATTCTGGAGCCCTGCCTCCTTCCGTGCCGGTGATAACGAACTGATTTCCGTGCAGGTGGATCGGATGGTGATCCATTCCGAGGTTCACGAAGCGCAGGCGCACGCGGCTACCCACTCGCGCGATGAGCGGAGTTGTAAGTGGCGCCGCAACGCCGTTGAATGTTAGCCAATTAAATTCCATACCAGCCGTGTTGGGCACCGAACTGTTTGGAAGGACGGCCCATTCCTGCAAGACGATTCCGTAGTCGTGACCCACTCGCGGCGTGTAAGCGGCGTGCGGATGCGCGATGAACATGCCGATCAGGCCGATCATCTCCTGCATCGCGCTGTGTGCGTGGTAGAAGAAAGTTCCTTCCTGGTGCACGGTGAATTCGTAGGCGTAAGTTTCGCCGGGTGCGATGGGTTTTTGGCTGATGTAGGGCACGCCGTCCTGCTCGATGGGAACTTCGAGGCCGTGCCAGTGCATTGTGGTGCTCTCGGGCAAGCGATTTTCAACTTCGATTCGGACGCGGTCGCCCTGTTGCACCTGAATCGTGGGTCCTGGAGAACTTCCGTTGTAACCCCAGATGTCGAGCGTCTTCCAGGGAACGATTTTGCGTTTCACCGGCTCGGCAATTAAGTGAAAGACCTTCGTATCGCCGTCCATCGTGAAGGCCAGATCGCCGATGTCCGGAGACTCCATCCGTAGCGGAGGGCCCGCTCGCTCCTTAGCGTGTGCTCGACTTGTACGCTCGTTTGCATCGGCCTTCGCGCTCTTTTGCGCCCGAAGCCCTTCCGCCCACGTCATCAGGCCTGCGCCAAGCACAGCGGCACTTCGAAAAAAGCTCCTGCGTGATTCGCTCATGGGAGTGACCTCTTCTTACGTTCATAGGGTCCGCGGAGACTGCGGAGTTGAGAGTGAGAGTTAGAAAACGATGCTCGTGTCGCGCACGGAGCGAGCGCCACGGAGATCTTGATTCGAACAGAGAGTATGGAAATTACAGTGAGGGGAGACCAGAACGATCAGATACGAAGAACGACAAGAGAATGGACCGAGATCTGACTTGCGACAGGTATGTGAAACCCTGCGAGTCGGCTCGTATCACCTTCTAGGGAACCACGAACCGCGAAGGCCGAAGCGGCCGAGTTCGATGACCGCGAGTAATCAGAATCGAATGAGGCGGAAGTCCTTTCACCTGGTCGCCATTCGCCGGTGGATTCTGGAAGCGCGAACAGGAGATCGCGCGCGCCACATTTTGCGGCCTTTGCGCTGATGTCCGAAGACTGATCCGTCGTCAGTTGTTCTTCGTGATGACAGCCTGAGTCCTGTTTCGTGGCGTTCGATTTTTGGCAAGCCTGTGTCTGGCAAAAGGAGGAACAGGCTGGAGTAAGAACGAGCACCAGCAACAATAAGAGGGCAAGTGCTCGAGATTTATTTCCGAAAGCCAATTTTATCGTCGCTCCTGGCATGAATTCAGGCTACGCCCCGCCGTAGCGAGCGTCAATCTTGAAAGCAGCTCTGTTGCTCGGTCTTACTCATCGCTATGCTTGCCGACGATGACCTTGCCCGTGAATGACTTATAAACGTAGGTAAAATATCCAGTGGCGAGGATCATTCCAAGAACCCACCAGATTGCGCCGACTTTCAGGCCATAGCTTGCCGCCTTGCTGTTTTCCACGGTAAGCGAATAGGCCGGATTACGCGCGGGAAGCACCATCGGAAATAATCCAAACACGACGCTGAGCAGCATTCCGGCCAAATAGGCGGCAGACGCGAAGAAACTCTTCAGCTCATCCGCTCGCGCGATCGCCCAACGCACGCCCAGCAATCCTGCAATGGCGAGCAGCGGAAACATAGCGCCCCACGGGGCTTTGCGAAATTGTCCGGCAATTGATGGCTGAACACGAAAAGTCAGGAATGTGACCACCAGAGTGAGCAGCAGGACGACCCACCAGCCTTGGCTCGCAAGGCGGAGCGATCTGTCTCGGACGGACCCGGTGGTTTTCAATGTCACCCACAGAGCACCATGAACGACCAACGCCGCGAGTGCGAGCACTCCGACGAGAATCGAATACCAATCCAGTATTCCCGGCTCGTCTCCCAATTGGAAATTGGTCCACAGGGGCTCGAAGAAGTAGCCAGATGCATCGAGAGGAACACCACGGACCACATTGCCGAGTGCCGCTCCGAAAAAGACGCAAAGCAGCAAGCTGGAAGAGCAAAAAAGAAAATCCCACAGTGGATCCCAGACTGGGCTGTGAATGTGGTTGCGGAATTCGATGGATGTACCGCGCAAAATGAGAAGCCAGAGCACAATCATCAATGGCAGATAAAATCCTGAGAAGCCGCTGGCGTACAACGCTGGAAACGCAAAATAAAGTGTGCCGCCGGCAGCCAGGAGCCAGACTTCATTGCCGTCCCATACTGGCCCGATGCTCGCGAGAACCTGTCTTCGTTCTTCGTCCGTTTTTGCGACGAACAAGTGAATGGCTCCGGCTCCCAGATCGAAGCCGTCAAGCAGGACGTAAATTGCAATCATCAGTGCAACGAGGCAGAACCAAAGTGTTCCCATCGTCGATTCCTAACTTCTGCTCCTAATCGTCTTTGGATTGGGAGCCACCTCGGGCAAATGCCCGGTGTGTTCCGGCCCCAATTCAATCTCGCGCCAAGTAAGGAAGAGCCAAAGGATTGCCAGCACTGAATACATTCCCATGAAGCCGAGCAGCGTGAACCACACGTTTCCGGCGCTCACGCGAGGCGATGATCCGTGAGCTGTGCGCATCAGGCCGTAAATCAGCCACGGTTGCCGGCCGACTTCGGCCGTAATCCAGCCGGCGGTATTGGCGATATATGGCAGCGGCACGCTCAGCATCAGCAGCCATAGCATCCAGCGCGATTCGAAAAGTTTTCCTCGCCACAATTGCAATGCCGCCAGAGCCATCACCGCGATGAAAATGGTCCCGAGCCCGACCATGATGTGGTAACTGTAGTAGACCATTTCGATGCGATCGGGCCACAAGTCCTCTGGAAAATCATTCAGTCCTTTGATGTTCGCCTTCCACTTTTGATAAGTAAGAAAACTGAGCATGCGCGGAATTTCCAGTGGGTTGTCGAGTTTGCGGTGTTCCACATCGGGCTGGCCCAAAATCGCCAAAGGCGCGCCGTCACGCGATTCGAATAAGCCTTCCATGGCGGCGAGCGTAACGGGTTGGTGCGTTGCGATCAGTTTGCCCTGCATATCGCCGGTGGGAAAAAGTTGCAGCACGGCAGCGACGATGCCAACAAGCACGCCGCCTTTAACGAACGTCCGGCCGTAAGCTTCGTCGCGGTGCGTAAGCAGATAAAACGCGCCGACCGCAGCCATGACAAAGCATCCGGTTTGCACCGCGCCTAGCATTGTGTGAGCGTATTGCCAGAGCGCCCACTTGTTCAGCAGCAGTCCCCAGAAACTTGCCAGTTCGATCTGACCGTTTGCGCCAACGTGATACGCGACAGGATGTTGCATCCAGGCGTCCGTGGCGACGATGAAATAACCGCTAAGCCATGATCCCAACCAAACCAGAAATGCCGAAATCCAATGTCCGATGCGTCCGAGTTTTTTTTCGCCAAAGAGAAAGAGCCCAAGAAAGCTCGATTCCAGGAAGAACGAAAATACCCCTTCCATTGCGAGCGTCTGTCCGATCACGCCGCCAGCGGATTTCGAAAACTCCGCCCAGTTGGTGCCAAATTGAAATTCCATGGGAATTCCGGTGACCACGCCCATGGCAAAATTGATCCCGAAAATTTTCGCCCAGAATCGCGCCGCTCGATTGTAGTGCTCGTCGCCGGTGCGCAGAGCTTTGGTCTTGAGATAGACCAGCAACAACGCCAGACCCATCGTCAGTTGCGGGAAAATGTAATGGAACGTAACTGTGAAAGCGAAGTGCAGGCGATGAGCATCAACAGCGTGTCCCATGATGGCACCTTTACGCCCGGCGTTCGCACAGCTACGACTGCGGATTCAAAAGCAATTAGGGTCTGTTCAACATAATCTTTCGACAGAGGCACCGCAAGTTGAATGATTGTTCGGGAAGTTTCAGAAAGGTTAGAAATTTAAATCTGAACCATCCACACATAGAGTCCAAAACCTAAGGACGGAATGAGGGACATCGCAGTTCATCTCGCTGAAAATGTAGTAGTCTGTTCATAATGGGGCTGTAGCTCTAATTGCTGTTGTTGATACGGCTACACTTAGGCTCAAAAACAGACCCTCAAGAACCCCTATCTTGTACCTAAGTTGTACTCAAACCATTAGCCGCTTTGCTGAATCTACGGAATTGGCAAATACGAACTACCGAGCGGGTAAATGTCCGTGCCTGTGCCTCGTTTTCCTGGTCGCATGATCTCTGGCTGTTTTTCTGATTCTTTTAGTGCACGAGCGAGGTCAAAGATGAGATCCCATTTTTCAGGATAAAGTCGAACCATTTGCCGCTTGTGCATGGCCTCCGCTGGGCGTCCGATAATCCAAATCTCCACGAAAGGTACGCATAACTCACAAACTGCCTCGACAGTCGAATCCACGTCAAGCGTCTTGCCGTTTCTGCCGAGAATGAGCAACCAAAAATACGGTGGGTACGCGCACTTGCATTTTTGTCGGATTACCTGCATCACGTCGTCAACATGACTCTCCCAATCCACGACTTCAACGTTGTACGTCTCGATCTTGTTGTGTCCGGATGATTGGTCGAGTCGGTGCACCTTCGTGTCGGGAGTGCGATCTTTCGTCTCGATTTCTACCCAGTAGTTTCGCTTATGCATTTCTGTTAGGCCGAGTGCCCAAACAGCCGTTGTCCATGCCTCGCGCTCCTGCTTAAAACGACCACTGGAGTTAGCCTCATGAATGCCGTACGTCTCTATGATCTTCTGCATTCGGTGAATCGCGAAGCTCGGACTGAGCCAAGCCCCTTATAGCTCGTTGTGGCTCGAAGCATCGGTTTGCCACAACGCATACACTTCGGCGAGTTGTCACCGATTATTTCCTCGTGGCGCGAACAGTCCGTGCAAAGGTATTGCATTCTTTTCGGATTATCTCACGTTAAAAACGTAATGGGCGGTTAGCTCACGATGCCGTCCCGGTACTGGGTCAGTTTCCGATTAGGCATGTCGAACTACCTCCGGCTGGCCCGTCGTACGTTAGGCAAGAAGCACTTCCGGGCGAGCATCTTGCGAATCTTGCACCACTTTACGTTTCACGAGCGGCACCACTACAATCCGAGCTGCCTAAAGGAGACATATGACCAACAGCCGAGTCAATCAGACCTCCCGATCCCGTCCATACGAGGTCCTGTTCGAGATGGTGATCGGCAAGTGGATCAGTCAAGCACTCGGGACCGTAGTTGAACTCGGCGTCCCCGACCGGCTCGGGAAGGGAGCGCGGCGTTGCAGCGATATTGCCCGTGAAGCTGGCGTCTCAGAGGACGGGCTCTATCGCCTGCTGAGAGGCCTCTCCAGCGTGGGCGTATTTATTGAAAGCGCCGACCGGCGATTCAAGCTTACGGGCATGGGACATCTGCTGCGGAGCGCCCATCCTAAGAGCGTCGCCGGGTATGCGCGTTTTGTCGCTCACGACAGTACGTGGCGGCCCTGGGGGCAGCTTGCTTACAGCGTGAAGACGGGCATGCCTGCGTTCGATCATGTCTTCAACGCTTCCATATTTGAACACTTCTCACGAAATCCGGAAGCCGCCGCCGTTTTCGATGGTGCGATGACATCCATCAGCGCGACCGAGGCCCGTGCAACATCCGACGCGTACGACTTCAAAGGAGTCGAAACGCTGATGGACGTCGCGGGCGGACATGGCCTTCTGCTAGCCACGGTCCTGGGTCGCCACAAGAAGATGCGTGGTGTACTGTTCGATCTTCCACATGTCGCATCCGGCGCAGCCGCGACATTCGCTCGTGCTGGCATCACGGGCAGAGTGCGAATCGAAAGCGGCGACTTCTTTAGCGAACTGCCTTCGGGCGCCGACGCGATTATCATGAAGCACATCCTTCACGACTGGGATGACGACTCGGCAACAAGGATTCTTCAAGCATGCCACCGCGCCCTTGGGCCGCGTGGAAAAGTCCTGGTTGTGGATCCGGTTATCCCGTCTGGCAACACGCCGCATTACGGCAAGCTGCTTGATCTAGAAATGCTGGTGCTCACGCCGCGAGGCCGTGAGCGGACAAAAGCCGAGTTTGACAGGCTGCTGCGCGGCGCGTCTTTCCGGCTGTCTCGCGTCATTGCTACGGATAGTCCGTTATCGATCGTTGAAGCCGTCAAGGCGTGATCGGGGAAACAAGCGCTTCGCTTATTTGCGATCAGCTGACTTGGACGCATAACGACGTTACCAGCAACTTGCGATCCCTCATTCCACTTTACCGGTAACGCGACTTCCATGATAGGTCTTTGTCAAGAGGCAAAAAGCTCTCCTGACGCGCTTCGGAGGAGCGCGGGTGTAAATTCTTTCTGGTTCTTCACCGCGTGTGTTGGCCTCTCAGCCGTGGTTCCTTCTTGATAGAAGAACCAGACTTCCATTTGCTGGCGCAGCCCTTCCAGCCGCCCAGAAGATTGAGTTTGTGTTTTCCTGCCAGTCTCGAAACTAATCAACGGGAGCATCCAGAGCTTGCGCTCCTTCGCCCAGTCGCATTAACGGCAAGACCT